>Ga0099822_1000191_pt1 | contig 46107 bp, 44 predicted proteins | sample CowpeawhiteBW_FD_76839 | JGI IMG/M metagenome (GOLD analysis project Ga0099822, IMG submission 76839) | Root nodule microbial communities of legume samples collected from California USA - Cow pea white BW | ecosystem: Host-associated > Plants > Roots > Nodule | place: USA: California | collected... | reverse complement strand
CCGGCACCGAGAACGGTTTGACGATGTAATCGTCGGCGCCGGTGGCGAGGCCCCGCACCCGCTCGCTCTCCTCGCCGCGCGCCGTCAGCATGATGATCGGAAGCTGCTTGGTCTCAGGCCGCGCCCGCAGCCGACGGCACAGCTCGATGCCGGAGAGGCCCGGCAGCATCCAGTCAAGCACCACGAGATCGGGAACACGCTCCTTCAGCCTTGTATCGGCGTCGTCGCCGCGTCCGACCGTCTCCACGTCGTAGCCTTCCGCGTCGAGGTTGTAGCGCAACAACGTCGTCAGCGATTCCTCGTCTTCGACTACCAGAATGCGTGCGCTCATCGGTCTATGTTCTTTCTCTGTGTTGATCCGTTGCCCGAACGCGAACCAGCACCTTCAGTTAGCCGTTACCCGTCACCGTGGTGGCAAAGGTGGTCATGTCACCCTTCGGGCGCTTGTCGGTGATCTGCTGGCCTTCGATCATGTAGAACACGGTTTCGGCGATGTTGGTGGCGTGGTCGCCGATCCGCTCGATGTTTTTGGCACAGAACATCAGATGGATGCAGAACGAGATGTTGCGCGGATCCTCCATCATGTAGGTGAGCAGTTCGCGGAACAGCGAGGTGCAGATCGCGTCGACCTCCTCGTCGCCCTTCCAGACGGTCATCGCGGCCGGCAAATCGTGCGCGGCGTAGGCGTCGAGCACCGACTTGACTTGCGACAGCACCAGATCGGTCATGTGCTCGAGGCCGCGGATCAGCTTCAACGGCTGGAAATCGCTCTCGAGGGCCGCGACGCGCTTGCCCATGTTCTTGGCGAGGTCGCCGATCCGCTCGAGGTCGGTCGCCACCCGCATCGCGCTGACGATCTCGCGCAGGTCGATCGCCATCGGCTGGCGACGCGCAATCGTCAGCACCGCGCGCTCCTCGATGATGCGCTGCAGGCCGTCGATCTCGACGTCGGCGGCAACGACGCGCTTGCCGAGCGCGACGTCGCGGCGGATCAGTGCGTCGACGGACTCGGTGATCATGCGCTCGACGAGGCCGCCCATCTCGGCGACCAGGCGGGTGAGTTCCTGCAGATCGCTGTCGAATGCCTTGGCGGTATGTTCAGAAACCATCGCTTGCTCCTTCAATCATGATCCGGCCGGATCATGATCTCATTTCCTTGTTTGAGCATGATCTCATCGGAAAACCGGGTCTCCACTTTTCCGGATCATGCTCTAGCCGAACCGGCCGGTGATGTAGTCCTGGGTCCGTCGGTCGCTCGGCGAGGTGAAGATCTTGTTGGTGTCGTCGAACTCGATCAGTTCGCCAAGATACATGAAAGCGGTCTTGTCAGAGACGCGCGCCGCCTGCTGCATGTTGTGGGTGACGATCGCGATCGTGTAGTCCTCGGACAGTTCCTGGATCAGCTCCTCCACCTTGGCGGTCGAGATCGGGTCGAGCGCCGAGCACGGTTCGTCGAACAGGATCACCTCGGGCCGCACCGCGACGGTGCGGGCGATACACAGGCGCTGTTGCTGTCCGCCGGAAAGCGAGAGGCCCGAGGCGTTCAGCTTGTCCTTGACCTCGTTCCACAGCGCACCGCCGCGCAGCGCCTTCTCCACGCGACCGTCCATCTCGGACTTCGAGATCTTCTCGTAGAGGCGGATGCCAAACGCGATATTCTCGTAGATCGTCATCGGGAACGGCGTCGGTTTCTGAAACACCATGCCGACCCGCGCGCGCAACAGGTTGAGGTCAAGCTTGGGGTCGAGGATGTTGGTCTGGTCCAGCATCAACTGGCCGACGGCGCGCTGACCCGGATAGAGATCATACATCCGGTTGAAGATGCGCAGCAGGGTCGACTTGCCGCAGCCCGACGGGCCGATGAACGCCGTGACGCGGTTGGTGCCGAGCGTCAGGTTGATGTTCTTCAGCGCGTGGTGCTCGCCGTAATAGAAGTTGAGGTTGCGCACCGTCACTTTCGGCGGCGCCTCTGGAAGCGGCACCTGGGGGACGTGGCTCGCGGCAGTCATCGAAACGGAAAGCTCGGTCATTTTGCAGCCCTTTCGGCACCTAGGATGCGCGCACCAATATTGAGCGCGAGCACGGTGAAGGTGATGAGCAGTGCACCGCTCCAGGCCAACTCCTTCCAGTAGGCATAGGGGCTCTGCACGAAGTTGTTGATGGTCACCGGCAGATTGGCCAGCGTGCTGGTCAGGTTCAGGCTGAAGAACTGGTTCGAGAGCGCGGTGAACAGCAGCGGGGCGGTCTCGCCGGCGACCCGAGCCGTGGCCAGCAACACGCCCGTGATCAGACCCGATCGGGCGGCACGATATGCGATCCGCTTGATTACCAGCGAACGCGGCAGGCCGAGCGCGCTTGCCGCCTCGCGCAGCGGATTGGGCACCAGCAGCAGCATGTCCTCGGTGGTGCGCAGCACGACTGGGATCACGATCACCGCGAGCGCCAGGGAGCCGGCGATCGCCGAGAAGCCGCGCATCGGCACCACCACGGCGCCATAGATGAACAGGCCGATGATGATCGAGGGCGCGCTGAGCAGAATATCGTTGATGAAGCGGATCACCGAGGTGAGCTTGTCATGCCGGCCGTACTCGGCAAGGTAGGTGCCGGCGAACAGGCCAAGCGGCGCACCGATACCGACCCCGATCACCGTCATGATGATCGAGCCGACGATGGCATTGAGCAGACCGCCTTCGGTCGAGCCGGGCGGCGGGGTGTTCTGGGTGAAGAGCTGCACGCTCAGCCCTGCGACGCCGTTGTAGAGCAGCGTGAGCAGGATCAGCGCCAGCCAGGTGACGCCGAATAGCGCAGCGCCGATGCGGAGGGCGCGGACGACGATGTCGCTGCGGCGGCGGGATTTGTAGATCGGGTTCATGGCGTCACTTCCCCGCCTTCTTTTCCAGACGCAGCAGCATCAACCGCGCCGCGGCAAGCACGAAGAAGGTCAGCACGAACAAGAGCAGACCGAGCAGGATCAGGCCGGACTGGTGCAGGCCGTCGCTTTCGGCGAATTCGGAGGCGATCGCCGCCGAGATCGTGGTGCCGGGCGCGAAGATCGACGACGAGATGCGAAACGAGTTGCCGATGATGAAGGTCACCGCCATGGTCTCGCCGAGCGCACGGCCGAGCGCCAGCATGATGCCGCCGATCACGCCCACCCGGGTGTAGGGGATCACGACGCTGCGGACGACCTCCCAGGTGGTGCAGCCCATGCCGTAGGCGGCTTCCTTCAGCACCGACGGCACGGTCTTGAACACGTCGACCGAAATCGCGGTGATGAACGGCAACACCATGATCGCGAGGATCAGCGAGGCATTGAACAGGCTGAGATAGGACGCCGGGCCCGCGAAGACGCTGCCGAGCACCGGCACGCCCTCGAAGATCCGGATCATGAATGGCTGGAACGTGTTGGCGAGAAACGGGCCGAGCACGAAGAAGCCCCACATGCCGTAGATGATCGAGGGGATGCCTGCGAGCAACTCGACCGCGATGCCGATCGGCCGGCGCAGCCATTGCGGGCAGAGTTCGGTCAGGAACACGGCGATGCCAATGCCCACGGGAATGGCGATCAGCATGGCTATGGTCGACGTGATCAGGGTGCCGTAGACCGGACCGACCGCGCCGAGCACCGGCGGATCGGCCGATGGCGCCCAGCGCTGGGTCCACAGGAAGGCGAACCCATATTCCTTCATCGCCGGCCAGGCGCCGACGATCAGCGACAGGATGATGCCGCCGAGGATCAACAGAACCGAAATCGCCGAAATCCGGGTGACCCAGTAGAAGGCGGCATCACCGAGCTTGAACGCGCTGAGGGCCTTGGCGCGATCGTAAGGTCCGGCAGCTTCCATCACATCGCTCTGAACAGCCATGTCAGCCACGCCAATCCCCTCTCTACTATGTAAAAGCTGCGCAACCCGCTACGCCCCGAAGCGATCGTCACCGACGTTTTTTGACCGACGCCGTTCCGGTTGCGCCTTCCGGGGCGCCGCTCCCGGATTCCAGGCTTGTCGCGATAATGACGGAGTCCGGATCCGGTTGCAGAGGCTGTGCCGCCCCGCGGGCGGCACAGCTTTGGTTCGAAACGTCGGAGTTAGCTCTTGATCTCGGAGGTCCAGGTCTTCTCGATCTGCTGGACGACATTGCCCGGCATCGGGATGTAGTCGAGCTCCTCGGCCATCTTGTCGCCGTTCTTGAACGCCCAGCGGAAGAACTTGAGCGCTTCCTGGGAAGCCGCCTTATCGGTCGCTTCCTTGTGCATCAGGATGAAGGTCGCCGCCGTGATCGGCCAGGACTTGTCGCCGGGCTGATCGGTCAGGATCACGTAGTAGCCCGGTGTATGCGACCAGTCGGCGTTGGAAGCGGCGGCCTGGAAGGCGTCGACCGTCGGCTGCACCGTCTTGCCGCCCTTGTTGACCAGGCCAGTGTAGGTCAGCTTGTTCTGCTTGGCGTAGGCGTACTCGACATAGCCGATCGAGTTCTTGGTCTGGCTGATGTTGCCGGACACGCCCTCGTTGCCCTTGGCGCCGACGCCGGTCGGCCATTCGACCGCGGTGCCCTCGCCGACCTTGCTCTTCCAATCAGCACTGACCTTCGAGAGATAGTTGGTGAAGTTGAAGGTGGTGCCCGAACCGTCCGAGCGGCGGACCACGGTGATCGCGGCCGACGGCAGGTTGACCTTCGGATTGAGCTTCTTGATCGCCGGATCGTCCCACTTGGTGATCTTGCCGAGATAGATGTTGGCGAGTGTCTCGCCGTCGAACACCATCTCGCCGGGCTTGACGCCGTCGAGGTTCACGACCGGAACGATCGCACCCATGACCATCGGCCACTGGACGAGACCGTCCTTCTCAAGCTGCTCGACCTTGAGCGGCATGTCGCTGGCGCCGAAGGTGACGGTCTTCGCCTGGATCTGCTTGATGCCGCCGCCCGAGCCGATCGACTGATAGTTCAGACCGTTGCCGGTCTCCTTCTTATAAGCGTCGGCCCATTTTGAATAGATCGGGAACGGAAATGTCGCGCCCGCGCCGGTAATATCGGCAGCAAAGGCCGACGTCGACGCGGCGACCAAGCCGGCAGCGACGATTGTCTTGATGAAATTCATGTTGATCTCCTTTGCTGAGCGAAGCGCCGAATGCGCCCGATCGCGCTCACGCCGGTCCATCTAGGAGCGGTCGGTGCTGCTTTTACGAAGGTTGGATGACAGTTGGATGACAGTATTAAGCGCTTGAAAACGCTCAGCTTTGTACCGGTACCGGGGTCTTCGGTCGCGGAAAACAGGCGGTAAAGGTCGCACCGCTCTTCGGCACGCTTTCGATCAAAAGACGCCCGCGATGACGGTTAAGAATATGTTTCACCAGCGATAATCCAAGGCCGGTTCCGCCCTGGTTGCGGCTGTCGCCGATGTCCACCCGGTAGAAGCGCTCGGTCAGCCGCGGCAGGTGCTCCGGCGCGATGCCCGGACCGAAATCCCGCACCATGACGCGGATTTCGGGGTTCGCCTCGCCTGGCGCCGGCTGGCTCAGCGACACGATCACGCGGCCACCGGGGGCACCGTATTTGAGCGCGTTCTCGATCAGGTTCTCGAACAGCCGCAGCAGCTCCTCCCGGTCGCCGGCAATCGTGACCGGCGCCTGTGGCAGGTCGAGCTCGATCTCGACCTGGCGCTCCCGCGCCAGCGCCTCCAGCCCATCAACCACCTGGCGGATGATCGGCATGATGTCGATCAGGGCTTCCGGCTGAACATGCGCCGAGAGCTCGACCCGGGACAGCGACAATAGATCGTCGATCAGCCGCGCCATGCGGGTGGCTTGGATATGCATGATGCCGAGAAAGCGCTCGCGGGCCCGGGCATCGTCCCGCGCCGGCCCCTGCAACGTATCGATGAAGCCGGACAGCGCGGCGAGCGGCGTGCGCAGCTCGTGGCTCGCATTGGCGACGAAGTCGGCGCGCATCTCCTCGACCCGGCGCAGCGGCGTCTGGTCGTGGAAGGTCATCAGCATGCACTTGTCGGTGCCGCCGAACAGGGTCGGCACCGGAACCGGCGTGATGACCAATTCCATCCAGCGATCGACCGGCACATGGTCGGTGTAGGTGGCGCGGCGCGGCTCGGTGGTGGCGATCGCCTCGCGCAGCGCGGTGATGATCTCGGGCGAGCGCAAGGCGAATTGCGCCAGCTCGTTCTTGCGCAGCGCCGGCGCGAGCTGGGCGGCGGCCGCGTTGAGGTGGATGACGCGGCCGGCGCGATCCAACAGCACGGCCGGATCCGGCATGCCGGCGACGACGGCACTGACGGCGGCGGCCTCGACCGGGTTGACGCTGCGGGCATCCTCACGCGACGTCGCCGCATCGTGCAGCCGCCACGGCACCAGGGCCGCGGCGGCGATGCAGATGAACACCGCGGCGGCGCGGACCGGCGACAGCTCGCCGAGCGCCACGACCACGCTCAGCGCAAGGGCGGCAGCCAGCAGGATGATTGCAGCATGACGCAACCGGTCCGGCCACGGCGAGAACATGGAGGAGGGTGAATCATCGATTGCCATCTCGGCGGCTTTCTTCCCTTCGGTTCAGATCTCGCCTGGGCGAGGTCAAACGGACGTCGCGCGAGGACCGATCTGGCCGCTTCAATCAGACGCCGGAATCACCGCGCTTGCGGACGAAAACCGCTTCGTGGTGCGGCTCGACGCGGGGCCCCGAATCAGCCTGCGGCAGCTGTTTGAGTCGGGCGCCGACAATAACCTCGCGAAACGTCAGCAAGATTACAGATATGACAAACGGGACAATATAGTAGAGGAGCCGGAACAGCAGCATCCCGCCCAGCAGGTCCTCGCGGTCCATCTGCCAGAGGCCGACCAGCATGGCGGCATCGAAGACGCCGAGGCCGCCGGGGGAATGGCTGGCAAAGCCGAGCAACGTCGCCGACACGAAGATGACGGCGACCACGACGAACCCCAGATTCGGCTCGTCCGGCACCAGCACGTACATGGCAAGCGCGCAGAAGCCGAGGTCGAGGATGCCGATCGCGACCTGCAGCAGGGTCAGCGGCCCGCCCGGCAAGGTCACGGTCCATGGCCCGCGGCCGACCACCCGCGGCTGGGTCCAGACCCAGACCACATAGGCGACCAGCGCGATGATGATCGCGAATGCGAGGGTGCGATTGAGCCAGGGCGGCAACTGATCGATGTTGGCGGCGGCCTCCGGGTGATAGGCGATGCCGAGGCCGAGCACCGCGGCGTTGCCGAGCCAGAAGGTAAGGCCGGCGAGGAAGCAGATCTTGGCGACGTCGATCGCGTTCAAGCCCCAGGCTGAGTAGATGCGATAGCGCACCGCGCCGCCGGTGAAGACGCTGGCGCCGACATTGTGGCCGATCGAATAGGAGGTGAACGCCGCGAGCGCATTGATGCGATACGGGACATGGGAATGGCCGATCGCGCGCACCGCGAACAGATCGTAGAAAGTCAACGTGAAGTAGCCTGCTGCGACGAACAGCGCCGCCAGCACGATCTGGCGCTGCTCGGTGCTCTTGATGGCCTCGACAACCTCGTGGGTGTCGATGCCGCGCAGCATATGATAGAGAACGTAGCAGGCGATGCCGATAACGGCGATGCTGATGACAACACCCAGCTTATGCAGGATCTGCTTCTGGCGCAGAAACGCCATCGCCCTGCGTATTGCTTCCAGCATCTAGACCTCGAATTGCGATCCCGCGACGGCGGCTCCCGGGCGAACCCCGCCGACGCTCCGCTGTTCCCCGAACCCTGTAGCGCGTTTTGAGCGCGAGTGGAATTCGTCAAACGACAATAAAACGCGTTTCTTCAAGATATTAGGGACGCCTCGTGACGGCGCATCGACAAATTTGAGCGTTTCCCCCCGCGCGGACAAGGCCTTGACGCACGGGTGCGTCAGATAGCCCGCCAAGCCGCCGGCGCGGCATCCCGGAAAACTACGGACAGCGGGCGCGACGCAGCGACGCGCCGTCTCAGGATTGCGACCCGTCGTCGGATAGATAGCCGGCGGCAAACGCTCTGGCCGGATTCTCAAAGATCGCCATCGCCGTGGTCATGCGACGAAAGCCGAAGGCTGCATAGAACGGCTCTCTGCCTGGAACGGAATAGAGAATGATCTTGCGGTGCCCGTCCGACAGATTGACCAGGCGTTGAACGATGTCCTTGCCGAGCCCGCGGCCCTGATGGGTTGGATGCACCGCGATATCGCAGAGATAGGCGCAATCGCGGCCATCGGCGAGCACGCGGCCGGCGCCGACCAGCCGGCCGTCATCGAAGGCGAAGGCGCGAAACATGCTGTTGCCGAACACGAGCCTCAGGTCGGCCGCGCTCTTGTCGCCGAGAGGCGCCACCCGGTAGAGCGCCGACAGCTCGTCCCAATCGACCGCGGAGAGATCGTCGCTCCATGAGAGCAGAGAAGAAGCAGGTCTGCTCATCGTCATGCCCGCGCCGCCGCCACCGCGCTGACGCTCTCCGCTGCATCTGGGAAATGCCCCTTGACGCGCTTGGCAACCACCTTGCCATCAAGCTTGACCTCGAAGATGCCGCCCTTGCCGGGCACCAGCTCCGCGTCGAGCCCGAGGCGCTCATGCAGCAGCGCGGCAGCCTCCTTGGCGCGCTTCTCGTAACCGCAGGGACGGCAATAGGTGATCGAGATCTCGGTCATGGCATGCTCTCCCATCATCTTATGCTGCGAGGCGTTGTGCGTTGGCGGCTTCGATTCCGGCGATCCAGCCGGCGACCGAGCGACCGATCGCCTCCGGATGATCTTCCTGCAGATAGTGGGCGCCGGCGCCGAGTTGAATGACCGCGCAATGCTTAAGGGTTGCGGCGAAATCCGCAGCGAAGGCCGGTGACACCAATGCGCCGGGAGATCCCGCGAACAGCAGCTTCGGATAGGTCGAGGCTGCAAGCGCAGCATGTGCTGCGGTGAGCGCTTGGTCGACATCGGCCGGCTCGCCTGCAATCGGCAATTCGCGCGGCAGCATCAATGTCGGCTTGCGGCTCTCGCGGGTCGCAAAGGGCGCGCGGTAAGCGGCCATCTCCTCCTCGCTGAGCTTGCGCAAGATCGAGCCCGGCAACACGCGCTCGACGAAAACATTGTGGTCGAGGATCAGCGCCTCGCCCTCGCCAGGCGTGCGGAACTTGCGGAACATGTCGCGAGCGGCGTCATGCTGATGGAAGTCTGACCAATTCCGCATCGGGCGGATGAACTCCATGAAGGCGAGCCCGCGCACGAAATCCGGACGCCGCGCCGCGAGGTGAAACGCCAGCGCGGTGCCCCAGTCCTGGGCGACGAGATAGGCCGAGCCGATGCCGAGATCGTCGATCAGCGCATCGAGATAGTCCGCGTGATCGAAGAAGCGGTAGGCGATGTCGGGCTTGCCGGACTGGCCGTAGCCGATCAGGTCGGGCGCGATGCAATGGCCGACCGGCGCGACCAGCGGCATGATGTTGCGCCAGATGTAGGACGACGTCGGATTGCCGTGCAGGAACAGCACGTGCGGCGCGTCGCCGCGTCCGCTTTCGCGATAGGCCATCGTGGATCCGAGCACGTGCAGGTGGTGCAGGCTGATATCGGCAGCGAGGGTCATGGCAGCTCCTTGAACACGGTTTGGAATGCGATCGTCTTGAAACGGGTGAGTGCGGCCGCGCTGCGTTCGACCTTCATGCGCAGCATCGCGCCCTGCCAGGATGCCAGCAGGAAATCGGCCAGCTCGTCGGGTTCGAAGTCGGACGCGATCTCGCCTTTGGCCTGCGCCTCGGCGATGCAGGCGGCAAACGGCTCACGCCATTCGCGGAAGATCGCGTCGAGCTGCTCGCGCAGCATCTCACTGGAGCCGGATGCCTCCAGGCTGAAATCGCCGATCAGGCAGCCGCGGGTGAAGCCGTCATGCGCAAGCTTGCCGGTGATGAGATCGAGATAGCGCCTGAGCCGTTCGCGCGCGGTCAGCGAGGTGCCCCCCAGCGCGTCCGCCACGAGGCCGCGCACATAGAGGAAGTAGCGGTCGAGCACTGCGGAGGCGAACAGCTCTTTGGAGCGGAAGTGGTTGGTGAACGAGCCCTGCGGCGCGCCGGCGGCGGCGGTGACGTCGCGCACGCTGGTGCCGTGATAGCCGGTGCGGAACATGGCCTTCAGGCCGGCGTCGAGGATGGCATCGCGGAGAGAGGGTTTTGGCATGGCCTCATTAATACGTACGTACGTATTGATTGTCAAGCGACAAAATGACCGCGGCTCGCGCGCCCTTGGCGGCGCCGCTCAGGCATGATGGATCAAGGGGTTGAGGTCAGCTTGCGGGCTTGCTGCGCGAAACCACCCAGTCGCGCAGCCACGAGCCGACGGCGCAGCCGCAAAGATAGAGTGCGAACATGACCAGGAAGAGATCGAGCCAATAGCCGAAGCGGCCGGGCACGACGTGTGAGAAGGACGCGGCGACCAGCACGACGGCAAGCACGGACAGCCAGCCGATCCAAGCCTTCGAGACGCCCCGCGCCCGATGCACCACGGCGATCCAGCCCATGCCGAAGCCGAGCAGCAGCGCCGCCAGCAGCCAGCCCCAGAAGAATGTTGCGACCGCTATCATCGCTACTTCACCACGAAATCGATGCGCCGGTTCTGCGCCTTGCCGTCTTCGGAGTCGTTGCCCGCCACGGGCTGCGTGCTGCCGAAACCGACCGCCGTGAAACGGTTGGCCGGCAATCCGGCACGGACAAGATAATCCACCACTGCCTGCGCGCGCTTTTCCGATAGCGCCTGGTTGGCGGCTTCATCGCCGTCGCTGTCGGTATGACCGGCGATCTCGATATTGCTCGTCGGGCAACGCATCGCAGTTTCGATCAGACGATCGAGCAGGCCAACGGAATCGGGCACGATATCGGCCTTGCCCGACTCGAAGCGGATCCGCCCCTTCACCAGGAGGTCGGCGAACAATTGCTGGCACACCGAAGCGTCGACCGGCGCCGATGGCGGCTTGACCGTGACCTCGGCCTTGTACTGCCAGCCTTGCGGAAATTCCTTGCCCAAGCCGCTGCGGATCTGGCCGGCGGCGGCATCATAGAGCGCATCGCCTGACAGCTTCACCTCGCGGTCGGACACCACCAGCGTTCCCGTCGACAGTCGCGACAGCGCGCCGAGCGCTGGCACCACGGCCGCGGCAAAGCTAGACGGCGCGCCAACGCTGGCCTTGAGATTGTCGACGACCTTCTCGCTGAAGAATTTGCGGCTTGCGGCGGCGACCAGCGCCGCGTGCGTGGCGTTATCAGGGACGTAGCCGGTCAGCGTCAATGTCAGCGCGACCGGATCCTTGTAGGCCTGGAACACATAAGGCGGGGCCTGGATGTCGTTGGCGGCGATCGAATAGCCCTCCGGAAGATTCTTCAGCGCTCCCGCGATCGCCTCGCGCCCGCCGAGTTCGCGCGCCATGCCGGCAAGACTGACCTTGGTGTCGGTCAGCGTAATCTTGCCGTCCTTCAGCTTGCCGATCTGGTCGAGCAGCAGCAGCGCTGCGGCGTCGAACCGCGACGGCGCGCCGCGCGCGAGCGCCATCTGATCCGCCACCTCGACGCCGCCGAGATGAGCCTTCGCGGCCTCCACCAGCTTGCCCTTGCTCGACGGCAGCGGCGCATTGCCGCCGAGCGTCACGCGGCCGACATCGCGCTCGGCGGACCAGACATACGGATTGGCTTCGGCAACAAGACGGGTTTCGTCGTTTACCAGCCGCACACCCGGCACCGCTTCGACCGACGCCACCGCGCTGAGGCGACCATCTTCGGAGAACGCATTGGCGGCAAAGGTCACGTCGCGGCCATCGACGCTGATGCGGCGCTTGTCGAGGACGGTGTCCTTGCGTGCGGCATTAGTACGCGCGGCAAGATCGGCTTCGACCGTTGCCGTGCTGGTCCACCCTGCAATACCCCAAAAGACGACCAGCGGAATCACCCCCGGCCACCATTTGCTACTCCACTTGAAAAGTCCGTGCATTCAGGGTCCTGCGGCTCGAGAATCAGAGAGAAAACAAACCCTTGGCTGACTGTCAAACCCCAAATCGCATCCCCGGCAGAGCCGCCTTGTTCCGATCAGGCTAACAGTTTCTTCAGTGGTCTTTCGCTAAGTTTGCGGCGGAATGCAAATCGGCCCGCCCGTGCCCTCATGAAGCAGCTTCGTAATACCGTCATCCGCGCCGGGCTGGAGGCACTGTGTTTTTCGGGCGCGCACATCCTGCTGCGGCCGGTCTTCGCCGGCGTCGGCGCCATCTTCATGCTGCACCATGTCCGTCCGCGGCGCGATGACGCGTTCCAGCCGAATCGCCATCTCGAGGTCGAGCCGGACTTCCTGCGCGCAACGCTTGCGCACCTGCGCGCGCTCGACATCGACATCATCAGCCTCGACGAGGCTCACCATCGCCTGATCGAACGGAATTTCACCCGGCGCTTCGCCTGCTTCACCTTCGACGATGGCTATCGCGACAACCGCGATTTCGCCTTGCCTGTGATGCGCGAGTTCGAGGCGCCGCTGACCGTCTACGTCACCAGCGATTTCGCCGACGGCTCCGGCCGGTTGTGGTGGATTGCGCTGGAGCGGGTGATATCGGCGGCATCAGCCATCGAGGTGCCGATCGGCGGCAGCACGACGCGGCTCGACACCTGCACGGTGCAGGCCAAGCGCGCAGCATTCGATCGCATCCACGACTGGCTGCGCGCACTGCCAGGCGAATGCGACGTGCAGCGCGAGGTCTCCGCGCTCTGCATCCGTCACGGCATCGACGACACCACCATCGCACGCGAGCTCTGCCTGTCTTGGGATGAGTTGCGCCAATTTGCCGGCGACCCGCTGGTCACGATCGGCGTGCACACCGTCAGCCATTGCAATCTCGCCAAGCAAAGCGAGACGATCGCATCGTTCGAGCTCACAACCAGCCGTGCGCGGATCGAGGACGCCTTGCAGCGGCCGGCGCTGCATCTCGCCTATCCCTACGGCGACCGGACGGCCGCCGGACAACGCGAATTCGCGCTCGCCAAGACGATCGGCTTCAGGACCGCGGTAACGACGCGACCCGGCATGCTGTTCGCCGAAAGCGCCGATCATCTGACCGCCTTGCAACGGGTCTCGCTGAACGGCAACTACCAGGAGGCGCGCCTGTTGCCAGTCCTGACCTCCGGCGCCGCCACCGCGATGTGGAACGGCTTCCGCCGCATCGATGCAGCATGATGCGCAGACACGTAGCCCGGATGGAGCGAAGCGAAATCCGGGACGATCTCGCAATCGGGTGATCCTGCCCCGGATTTCGCTCCGCTTCATCCGGGCTACAAGCGCAGAAATATCTGCTCTTCCTTGACTCGATCGCCGCCTGCGCCCAGAACCTCCGATAATTCAACGGAGGAACGCATGTTCAAGGATCTGTTCTCACTGAAGGGCCGTGTCGCATTGGTGACCGGCGGATCGCGCGGCATCGGCAAGATGATCGCAGCCGGCTTCCTCGCGCAGGGCGCGGCCAGGGTCTATATCACCGCGCGCAAGGCCGGGCCGTGCGAGGCCACCGCCAAGGAGCTGTCGGCCGCCTATGACGGCGAATGCATCGCGCTGCCGATCGATATCTCGACGGTCGAAGGTTGCGAGAAGCTCGCCGGAGAGATCATCAAGCTGGAGCCGAAGCTCGACATCCTCGTCAACAATGCCGGCGCGGCATGGGGCGCGGATTTCGACGAATTTCCCGAGAGCGGCTGGGACAAGGTGATGAACCTCAACGTCAAGTCGCTGTTCTTTCTGGCCAAGGCGCTGGCGAAGCCGTTGCGCGCCGCGGCCAGCGCAGCGCAGCCCGCCAAGGTGATCAACATCGCCTCGATCGATGGCATCTTCGTCAATCCGATGGAGACCTATTCATATGCAGCGAGCAAAGCAGCGGTCATCCACCTGACGCGGCGTATGGCGACCAGGCTGATCAAGGACCATGTCAACGTCACCGCGATCGCACCGGGCGCGATCAAGTCCGACATGAACCGGGCCGCGCGCGACCATGCGGACGATGTCGCCAAGCGCGTGCCGGCGCAGCGGGTCGGCACCGACGAGGATATGGCGGGGGTTGCGATCTATCTCGCCTCGCGCGCCGGCGACTACGTGGTCGGAGCCACCATCGCGGTCGACGGCGGCGTGGTCTACGCCAATGCCGGCGCCGAGATCGCAGGGTAGCACCCAGCGACCGACCACAATCTCACTGTCATGCCCCGGCTTGACCGGGGCATCCAGTACGCTGCGGCCTTTTCGATTCCTGCCGCATTCTCTCAAGTACTGGATCATCCGCGTTCGCGGGTGATGATAAGCCGCGACGATCACGCTCAAGGCGCGCCCACGCTTTGCACCGTGAGGTCGCGCTTTCCATGCCGGCGAGCCCGTCGTCGGAGCCGTGAGCGCACTTCTCGAGACAAAGAAAAGGGCGAGCCAGGGACCTCTCGGCTCACCCCTCTCCTGCTCTCTCCGGGAGGAGAAAGAGCGCTCAGGCGATCAGCTCTCGATCCTCACATATTCGAAATCGCCGGGCTTGTTGTCGATGCCGACCTTCGGCGGCGAGATCCATGAGGCGAACTGGCCGGGTTCGGTCACGGGCTTCATCAGCGAAGCGATGAACTCACCGTCCTCGCTCGACGGTAGCCACTCGCCCTTGCGCTTGGCCCAGGTGGCATCGTCGATCAAGAGGCCGTCGGGCGTCGCATGAACGTCCTTGAACTCGCCTATCTGGCGGTGGAAGGCGGTGTTCGGCACCGTGAGCTTGTAGTCATAGCCCGCGGTCGAGATCACCTTGTTCCAGCGCAGCATGCCCTTGACGCAATCCTGCGTGTAGTCGTCGCGCAGGCGCATGTTGAGCGCGGTCAGCGCCGGCTCGTCGACCATCTTGATCTGGCCGTCGACCAGCTTCATGACCGGATAGGTCGAGTTCTTGAGCTGATGATCGTCGTCGATCGTGGTTTCCTTGTAGCGGCCCTTGATGCCGGCATTGAAGGCGTTGGCGGCGTTGGTCGACACCTCCGAACCGAACAGGTCGAGCGACAGCGAATAGTGCAGGTTCAGCTACTTCTGGATCGTCAGCAGGTCGATCACGCCGAGCGCGCGGACCTTGGCGATGTCGGTCGGATCGGTGATGCCGGCTTCCCGCATCGCATCGCAGGTACGCTGCACGACGCGGGTGATGCCGGTCTCGCCGACGAACATGTGGTGGGCTTCCTCGGTCAGCATGAAGCGGCAGGTGCGCGACAGCGGATCGAAGCCCGACTGCGCCAGCGAGTGAAGCTGCATCTTGCCGTCGCGGTCGGTGAAGTAGGTGAACATGAAGAACGACAGCCAGTCCGGCGTCGCCTCGTTGAAGGCGCCGAGCATGCGCGGTGAATCCGCGTCACCGGAACGGCGGCGCAACAAATCGTCTGCTTCCTCGCGGCCGTCGCGGCCGAAATACTTCTGCAGCAGGTAGACCATCGCCCAGAGATGGCGGCCTTCCTCGACATTGACCTGGAACAGATTGCGCATGTCGTAGAGCGACGGCGCGGTCTTGCCGAGGTGGCGCTGCTGCTCGACCGACGCCGGCTCGGTGTCGCCCTGGATCACGATGAGGCGGCGGAGCAGCGCGCGATGCTCGCCGGGCACCTCCTGCCAGGCCGGCTTGCCGTAGTTCTCGCCGAACGGAATGACGCGATTTTCCTCCTGTGGAGCAAGCAGAATGCCCCAGCGATATTCCGGCATCCGCACGTAATCGAACTTGGCCCAGCCGCGCGGATCGACCGAATAGGCGGTGCGCAGATAGACCAGCGATTCCTGGAAGCCGTCCGGGCCCATGTCGCTCCACCAGTCCATGTAGCCGGGGTGCCAGCCCTCCAACGCCTTGAGCACCTGGCGGTCCTCGGCGAGATTCACGTTGTTCGGAATCTTGGTCGAGTAGTCGACGTTCATGATGTTCACGTTCATGGTCGTGCTCCTGGATATCGTTTCGACGTGTATCGCGTCTTGCTCAACCGTCATCCTGAGGAGCGGCGTCTTCGCCGCGTCTCGAAGGATGCTGGCTTGGTCATATTCATCCTTCGAGGCTCGCTAACGCTCGCACCTCAGGATGACGGCGAAAATTCCTAAACCCTCGTCATGTCGAACTGCGCCTTCTGGCCGGTGCCGTAGCGGCGCAGCGCGCCCTCCTCGCCGACCGCGTTGGGCCGCTGGAAGATCCAGTTCTGCCACGCCGTGAGGCGCGAGAAGATCTTCGATTCCATGGTCTCGGGCCCAACGAAGCGCAGATTGGCTTCCATGCCGGTGAGACCGTCGGGCGAGAACGAGGTGCGCTCCTCGAAGAACACGCGCACCTCATCGTCCCAATCGATGTCGTCGAGCGCGAAGGTGACGAGGCCGAGCTCCTCGGCCTGCTACGCATCGAGCGCCTTGCCGATCGACGCCTGCGCGCGCTCCAAATCGGACGGATCGGCCTGGAAGCGGGATTGCAGCCGGGTCAGGCCGTGGCTCATCGGATACGGCCCGAAATTCATCGCAGTCAGCTCGATGGTCGGCGGGGCGCGGTTGTCGCCCTGCTTCTGGCCGATCAGCATGTAGGAGCGATCGGCGGCGAACACGAGCTCGGCCAGCGTGCCGACGAAGCAGGAGCCGGGCTCGACCAGCGTCACCAGCGTGCGCGAGGTGACGTCGATGCGCTTGAGCACTCGCTTCCAGTAATGCCTGATCTCGTTGACCAGCCAGTGCCCCTTGTTGGCCTCGAGGAAGCCGTCATAGGCGGCGACGTTGGCGGCGTCGCCATGGCTCTTGAACACCAGCATCGCGATGCCGAGTTCGTTGAGGCGCAGAGGCAGGACCGCATCGTCGAGCTCGCGGGCGACCTGCAACGGCCAGAACGAGGCGCCCTGTGCGATCAGGCCGTCGATGCCTTCCGGCGGCGTGGCTTCCGGCGCCTTGATCGAGATCGTGGCGATGCGCGCCGCGCGGTCGATATCGACGCTGACGAAGCCATAGCGGATCGCGCTGTCGTCGATGGTCCGCTTCAACGGCGTCAGCGCGATGCGTGGGCCCGCGCCGTTGCGCTTCGACTTGGCGGCGAATTCCTTGACGCGCTCGGCGAGCTTGCCTTCGAGCTTGGAGTTCGGCGCGATCTCGTCGACCAGCCGCCAGACGACAGCGCGCTTGCCCTTGATGCCTTCCTCGATGGTGCAGAAGAAATCGGCATGGTCGCGGCGCACCTTGCGCTTGTCGACCACGCGGGTGAGCCCGCCGGTGCCCGGCAGCACCGCGAGCAGCCGTACCTCGGGCAGCGCCACCGCCGCCGCGCCGTCGTCGGCCATCATGATGTGGTCGGTCGCGAGCGCCAGCTCATAGCCGCCGCCGGCCGCGGTTCCGTTCACGACGGTGATGAAGCTCTGGCCGGAATTCTCGCTGGAATCCTCCAGGCCGTTGCGGGTCTCATTGGTGAACTTGCAGCAGTTGACTTTGTGGGCGTGGGTCGAGCCCGCCAGCATGCGGATGTTGGCGCCGGCGCAGAACACGCGGTTCTTGCCCGAGCGCATCACCACGACCTTCACCTCGGGGTGCTCGAAGCGTAGCCGCTGCACGGCGCCCGCCAGTTCGATATCGACGCCGAGATCGTAGGAATTCAGCTTGAGCTGATAACCCTCGAACAGGCCGGCGTTCTCGTCGACGTCCATGGTGAGCGTCGCGACATCGCCCGCAACGTCCAGCTTCCAGTGCCGGTAGCGCGACGGCTCGGTCTGGAAATCGATGTATTTCGCCCCGCCTGCGAGGACGCGATCGTCGCCAGCCATTGGGCCACCCTTCAACGTTGTTTGTTTGACCTTGTCGGTTCGATACATGCACAATAATGCATGTTTTCGAGCTGGTCTAGTTCAAAATACAAAAACATGCATTTTGTTTCATGTTCGGGGAATCGCCAGCTCATCCAATGACCTAGACGGTGACGCGCACGCTGCTCCATCCCCGTCATTGCGAGCGAAGCGAAGCAATCCATCGTCCCGCCTATGCAGAGCGATGGATTGCTTCGTCGCTGTCACTCCTCGCAATGACGGGGACGGAGCGCCGTGCACGTCCTCTCACGCCGCCAAAGTCTGGTCGTCGCGCAGCGCCGCCTTCGCGAATTCCGTGACCGCCTCCAGCGTCACCGCAGGCGCCTCGCGATGCGGCGAGTGGCCGGCACCGTCGATGACCGCGACGTCGACCGGGCAGTAGCATTCCTCGCGCGCGATCTCGACCTGGCGCATCGTGCCGTATTGATCGTTGACGCCCTGCACGATCAGCACCGGCACGCGGATATAGGCGAGGTAGTCGGAGATATCCCAGTCGCGGAAGTTCGGGTCGAGCCAGGCACCGTTCCAACCATAGAAGGCATTGTCGACGTCCTTGTGCCAGCGCGCGAGCTTCTCCTTCAGGTTGCTGGTCTCATACGCCGTCTTGATCTCGGCAATCGATTTCACCGAAATGTCCTCGAAGATGAAGTGCGGCGCGAGCAATGCGATCCCCTGCAGGCGATGATCCTGGCGCGAGCCGGCATAGATCGCCGCGATCGACGCGCCATCGGAATGGCCGACCAGCAGGCCGCGACGGAAGCCGATCTGATCGAGCAGCTTCGGCAGCACCTCCAGCGCCTCGATATGCATGTACTCGACCGGGCGCGGCAGCTTGACCGGGCTCGAGGCGCCATAGCCCGCACGGGAATAGACGAACACGCCGGCACCGGTCGCAGCCTGCAGCTTCTCCGGGAAATCGCCCCACAGCCCGACCGAGCCGAGCCCTTCATGCAGCATCACGATGGTCGGCGCTGCATCCGGTGACGGACCGATCATGCGGTATTCGAGATCGGCGCCATCGATGGCGAGGAAGCCGGAGGGGGAAAGCATGTGCGAAGCTCCATTCTCTCAACTTCGCAAGCGACGCAACGACCGCTCTCTCATTCCCTCCCCCCTTGCGGGGGAGGGGCAGGGAGAGGGGTGCCGCTTGCTCCGCTGTGTGACCGAGAGCGACAACAAAGCTCCGCTCTGCGACGGCCTTGCGAGGTTCGTTGATGTGACGGCGTAGAATCTCTGGCGTCGCAGCCGGGGCTCACCCCTCTCCCCAACCCTCCCCCGCAAGGGGGGAGGGAGCCCGCGCAGGGTGCTCACCTCACTGAAGCTCTCGTCACAGGAGTTCTCTTGCATGCGGGTTCTCAACGGACGTCTCAGCGCTTCGTGCCTTCGTCCCGCAACTTGAACCGCTGGATCTTGCCCGTTGCCGTCTTCGGAAGCGAATCCACGACATCGATCCAGCGCGGATATTTCCACGGCCCGATCTTCTGCTTGACGTGCTCCTTGAGCGCCTCGTGCAGCCCATCGGTCGAGCTGCCGGGGCGCAGCACGACGAACGCCTTCGGCTTCAACAGTCCCTCCGGATCGGCTTCCGGCACCACCGCCGCTTCGAGCACCGAGGGATGGGTGATCAGTGCGCTCTCGACCTCGAACGGAGACACCCAGATGCCCGAGACCTTGAACATGTCGCCGGCACGGCCACAGAAGGTGTAACGGCCTTCGGCGTCGCGGATGTATTTGTCGCCGGTGCGGGTCCACGCGCCCTCGAAGGTCGAGCGGCTCTTGCTGCGCTGGTTCCAGTAGCTTTCGCCGGCCGAGGGCGCATCGACCAGGAGCTCGCCGACCTCACCGTCGGCCACCTCGGCACCCAGCTCGTTGACCAGCCGCACCTTGTAGCCGGGCACCGGTCGGCCCGAGGTGCCGTATTTGATGTCGCCGGGCGCATTCGACAGGAAGATGTGCAACAGTTCGGTCGAGCCGACGCCGTCGAGGATGTCGACGCCGAAGCGCGACTTCCAGGCATTGCCGACCGATTCCGGCAACGCCTCGCCCGCGGAGGTGCAGATGCGCAGGCGATCGCCCGCGGCTTGCGCCTTCGTCGCCTCGTCGTTCAGCATCGCGGCGAACAGGGTCGGCACGCCGAAGAAGATGCTGGGGTGATATTTGTTCATCAGCGCGAACATTACCGCCGGCGTCGGGCGCTCGGAATTGAGCACCGTGCTGGCGCCGACCGACATCGGGAAGGTCAGCGCATTGCCGAGGCCATAGGCAAAGAACAGCTTGGCCGCGGAGAGCCCGACATCATCCTCGCGAATGCCGAGCACCTGCCTGGCATACGTCTCCGCGGTGGCAGCGAGGTTGGAATGCAGATGGCGAACGCCCTTCGGCATGCCGGTCGAGCCTGATGAATAGAGCCAGAATGCCGGTTCGTCGGCATGCGTCGCCGCGGTCGCGAACACGTCGCCCTCGCGCGCGAGTTCGTCGGAGAGCTTCTTGTAACCGTGCGCATGCTGGCCCGAGACCACGACATGTTCGAGATCGGGCATCCGAGCGATGACATCCTTCACGACCGGCAACAGCGCTTCGGAGACGAACAGCACGCGCGCGCGGCAATCGCCGAGGATGTAGGCATACTGCTCTGGCGTCAGCAGCGTGTGCAGCGGCACCGGCACCACGCCGGCGCGGATCGCGCCGAGGAACACGATCGGGAAATCGACCGTATCAAGCATGATCATCGCAACCCGCTCTTCGCGGCGGACGCCGAGCCGGCGCAGCACGTTGCCGAGCCGGCGCGTCTGTTGCTGCAGCTCGCCATAGGTGAGCTTCGACACGGTGTCGTCGAAGACGACCTTGTCGCCGCGGCCTTCGTCGACATTGCGATCGAGCAGCCAGGTCACCGCGTTGTAAGTCATGCCCCGCTCCTCGGACCCAGACGCGCCACGCTTCCCTCTCCTGTGAATTTAAGAATTATAATTCATACAAAGCCACTACATCGGCTTGCTGTCAATGCTCATCGGCACTATGTTTCCGGAAACTCGCGCGCGTCCATAGGGATCATGACCCAGGATAACGATCCGGAAACCGGCTTCCTCGAACAGCTCGGCCAGCGCGTACGCACGATGCGCGCCCTGCGCGGCATGTCGCGCAAGGTGCTCGCCAAGGTCTCAGGCATTTCCGAACGCTACATCGCCCAGCTCGAGAGCGGCAAAGGCAATGTTTCGATCGTGCTGTTGCGGCGTGTCGCAGGCGCGATGGGCGCGCATCTCGAAGACCTCATCCCCTCCGGCGCACCCGCACCCGACTGGGCTGTGATCCGCGACCTCCTGCGGAAGGCTTCGGCGAACCAGATCGCGCAGGCCAAGGACATCCTCGCCGGCGGCAGCGCCTCGGCGCCGCGGCGCGCCTCGTTCTCCGGCATTGCGCTGATCGGCCTGCGCGGCGCCGGCAAGACCACGCTGGGGAGGATGCTGGCGAAGAAGATCGGCTGGAGCTTCGTCGAGCTCAACAAGGAGATCGAGGCGCAGAATGGCCTGTCGGTCGCCGAGATCATCGCGCTCTACGGCCAGGAAGGCTTTCGCCGCATGGAGCAGGCGGCGCTGACCCAGCTTCTGGCGCGCAAGGAATTGATGGTGCTTGCGACCGGCGGCGGCATCGTCTCCGAGCCGCTGCCCTTCGACCTGATCCTGTCGTCGTTCTACACGATCTGGCTGAAGGCCGAGCCCGAGGAGCACATGGCCCGCGTCCGCCGCCAGGGCGATTTGCGCCCGATGGCCGACGACCGCTCGGCGATGGCGGAGCTCCGCAACATCCTGGTCAGCCGCGAACCGCTCTACGCGCGCGCATCGGCGGTGGTCGACACCGCCGGCCTCTCGGTCGACGCCGCCGCGGCGCGGCTGATCGATTCGGTGCGGCCGGTGCTGCAGAACGAGGCGCGCGCGTTCGGACTGCGCAGCGTGGCGCTGTAGGTGCACCGCCACTACCGCGTCACAACCGGCTCATCCCCTCATCCTGAGGAGCTTGCGCAGCAAGCGTCTCGAAGGACGAGGCCACTAGCCGGGCCCCATGGTTCGAGACGCGCTTCGCGCTCCTCACCATGAGGGATTTCTAACTCATTTGACCTACAGCAGCCGGCTCTTCACATCTTCCGCGCCGTCGCGCAGCAGCGGCAGGAAGCGATCGATCAACTCCTGCCTCGGCACGCGGTCGACATGGGCGCCCATGTTGATGGCAGCGACGATGGTGCCGTCGTAGCGGCGCACCGGCACCGAGATCGAGCGGAAGTGTGGCTCGGCCTCACGGTCGACCAGCGAATAGCCTTGCTTGCGATCGGCGATGATGGTGGCGAGCAGCCGCTTCGGATCGGTCACGGTCTGCGGCGTCACGGATTCGCGGCGCATCGCCTTCAGCCGTGTCGCGAGCTCGCCATCGCCGAGCCGGCCGAGCATCGCACGCCCGACCGAGGTGCAGAACGCCGGCAGCCGGTAGCCGATGTCGAGGCCGGCGGAGAACACCCGCGTCGGGCTCGAGCGCGCCACGAACACAACGTCGTCGCCGTCGAGCAGCGCGAGCGAAGCGATCTCCTGCGCTGACGTTGCGATCCGATCGAGCACCGGCTGTAGCACCGTCACCACCTGGTTGGATTGCAGGAACGAGCCTGCCAGCGTCAGCACATGCGGGGTCAGCGTGAACAGCTTGCCGTCGGTCGCAACGAACCCGCCATGCGCAAGCGTGAACAGGATGCGCCGTGCGGTGGCGCGTGGCAGATCGGCGGCGCGTGCGAGATCACTCAGCGTCGCCGGCCCCGTAACGGTGCCGAACACCTGCAACAGGCGCAGGCCGCGGTCGAGGCTTTCGACAAAATCGGTAGCGCGCTCGTCCTGATCGGTCCGCTTCAGCTTGGGCATGGGTTTTGCGGCTTTGAACGGCTCAAAAATTGGACTTGCTGTCCCAACCAGACATGGCATAATTCGCACATTCGTTCAATAGGCGAACAATCCAAATCCGGGAGGCGCCGCCATGATGAGCCAGGAGCAGAACGACCTGATCACCCGCACCGGCCGTAAGGACCCGTGCGGCAAGCTGATGCGGATGTACTGGCAGCCGGCGGCGCTGGCGGACGAGCTGCAGGGGCCGCGCCCGGTGCGCCCCGTGCGGCTGCTCGGCGAGAACCTCGTGCTGTTTCGCGGCGCGGACGGCCGCTACGGGTTGATCGACCGTCACTGCGCGCATCGCGGCGCCGACCTCGCCTTCGGCCGGCTGGAGAATGGCGGCCTGCGCTGCGCCTTCCATGGCTGGCTGTTCGACACATCAGGCCAGTGCATCGAGACCCCGGCCGAGCCGGCAGGCTCGCAGCTCTGCAAGGGGATCAAACAACGCTCCTATCCGGTGATCGAGAAGAGCGGCATCCTTTGGGCCTTTCTCGGCGAAGGCGCGCCGCCGGCGTTTCCGGAGCTCGATTGCTTCGTCGCGCCCGACAGCCACACCTTCGCGTTCAAGGGCCACATGAACTGCAACTGGCTGCAGGCGCTCGAGGTCGGCATCGACCCGGCGCACGCCTCCTATCTGCATCGCTTCTTCGAGGACGAGGATACTTCGGCCGCCTATGGCAAGCAGTTTCGCGGCGCCTCGGCCGGCAGCGACATGCCGATGACCAAGATACTGCGCGAATATGATCGGCCGATCATCAATGTCGAGCACACCGAATACGGCCTGCGCCTGATCGCGCTGCGCGAGCTGGATGACGAACGCACCCATGTGCGCGTCACCAACCAGCTTTTCCCGCACGGCTTCGTGATCCCGATGTCGACGGAGATGACGATCACGCAGTGGCACGTCCCCGTCGATGACGAGAACTGCTATTGGTACGCGATCTTCACCAGCTACACGAACCCGGTCGACAAGCAGAAGATGCGCGACCAGCGGCTCGAGCTCTACGAGCTGCCGGACTACAAGTCGCGCAAGAACAGGTCGAACGATTACGGCTTCGACCCGCACGAGCAGGCGACCGCGACCTATACCGGCATGGGCACCGACATCAACGTCCACGACCAGTGGGCGGTGGAATCGATGGGCCCGATCCAGGACCGCACCAACGAGCATCTCGGCCAGAGCGACAAGGCGATCGTGCAGTATCGCCGGCTGCTGCGGCAAGAGATCGAGAAGGTCGCGGGCGGCGAGAAGCCGATGCTGTTCCTCGACGACGCCACCGCGCGCAGCATCCAGGGCCCCGCGACGATGGACGGCATCGGGCCGACCCAGGGCTGGGAACTCTACTGGATGGAGGTCGACGTCAAGCGCCGCCGCGGCGCGCCGTGGGCCGCCCCCGTGCCACGCGAGATCGCCGGCAAGGTGCCTCATCTGACCGCGGCGGAGTGATATGCGTGACATTGTCATTCCGGGGCGATGCGGCAGCATCGAACCCGGGATCTCGAGGTTCCAGGTCTGGTCCTTCGGACCATCCCGGAACGACAGCGGGGAAGGAGTGACGCAGTGAGCTTTGTCGAGCGCCACGGCCTGTGGTCGAACGAGCAGCAGGAGGCCGCACAGCGCCTCCGCCGCATCGTCGAGGAGAACAACCTCGAAGTCGTCAGGCTGTCGTTCCCCGACCAGCATGGCGTCCTGCGCGGCAAGACGCTGATCGCAAGCGAAGCCGTGCGTTCGCTCGAGGGCGGCTGCTCCATCACCACGACGATGCTGGCCAAGGACACCTCACACAAGACGGTGTTTCCGGTGTTCACCGCCGGCGGCGGCTTCGGCATGAAGGAGATGGAGGGCGCGGCCGACGTGCTGATGGTCGCCGATCCCACCACGTTCCGCGTGCTGCCGTGGGCGCCCAACACCGGCTGGCTGCTCTGCGACCTCTATTTCAGCGACGGCCGCCCGGTGCCGTTCGCGACCCGCAATCTCTATCGCAAGGTGCTCGATCAGCTCGCCGGCCGCGGCTACGACTTCGTCGCCGGGCTCGAGGTCGAATTCCATCTGTTCAAGCTCGACGACGCCCACATGGCGCCGGAGGATGCCGGCCAGCCGGGACGGCCGCCTGATGTCAGCCTGCTGTCGCAGGGCTACCAATATCACACCGAGCAGCGCTACGACCTGATGGAGCCGGCGCTCGAGATCATCCGCCGCGATGTCCTCGCGCTCGGCCTGCCCTTGCGCTCGGTCGAGGTCGAGTTCGGCCCGAGCCAGTGCGAGTTCACCTTCCAGCCGACGACGGGGCTTGCGCCGGCCGACACCATGGTGCTGTTCCGCTCCGCGGTGAAGCAGATCGCGCGGCGCCATGGCTATCACGCCACCTTCATGTGCCGGCCGAAACTGCCGAACGTGTTCGCAAGCGGCTGGCACCTGCACCAGTCGCTGGTGTCGCGTGCCACCGGCGAGAACGCCTTCATGGCGAGGGAGACCGGCGAGCCCTTGAGCCCGCTCGGCCGCACTTATCTCGCCGGGCTGATCGAGCACGCGCGGGCCTCGACCGTGTTCACGACGCCGACCATCAACGGCTACAAGCGCTACCGCTCCTACTCGCTGGCGCCGGCTCGCGCGATCTGGGGCCGCGACAATCGCGGCGTGATGATCCGCGTGCTCGGCGGCGCTGACGATCCCGCGACGCGGCTGGAGAACCGGATCGGCGAGCCGGCCGCCAATCCCTATCTCTACATGGCGAGCCAGATCCTCTCCGGTCTCGACGGCGTCGACCGCAAGCTCGATCCCGGACCGTCGGCGGATACGCCCTACGAGACCAAGGCCGCGCTGCTGCCGAAATCGCTGCGCGAGGCGGTGTTCGCGCTGCAGGACGATCCGTTCTTCCGCCAGGCGCTGGGGCCGGAGTTCGTCGACTACTACGTCCACATCAAGAACGCGGAGATCGAGCGGTTTCAGGCCGAGGTCTCCGATTGGGAACACCGCGAATATTTCGAGATGTTTTGAGGGCCCATTGTCGTCCCGGCGAAGGCCGGGACCCATAACCACAGCCGGTATTTGGTTTGCACAGCCGGCTCCCCGCGGAGCCAAACGAGAGGCCGCGGCGTATGGGTCCCGGCTTTCGCCGGGACGACGCTGGTGCGAGAACGGTGTTCTAAATCCCCAGGTACTTGTGCTGCAAATCTGGCTCGGCGATCAGCGCTTCGCTCGTCCCGCTCCACACCGTCTTGCCGCGCTCGATGATGTAATGGCGGTCGGCGATGCGGGCGAGGTTCTCGACGTTCTTGTCGATCACCAGCACTGACTGGCCCTGCCCCTTCAGCATCGACAGGCAGCTCCAGATTTCGTCGCGGATCAGCGGCGCGAGGCCTTCGGTCGCCTCGTCGAGGATCAGGAGCTTCGGGTTGGTCATCAGCGCGCGGCCGATCGCGAGCATCTGCTGCTCGCCGCCGGAGAGTGTGACGCCCATATTGCTGCCGCGCTCGGCGAGCCGCGGAAACAGCGCGTGGATCTTGTCCAGCGTCCACGGATCGCGGCTGCCCAGGCGATTGCCGGAGGCCGCCACGAGAGTTTCGCGCACGGTCAGATTCGGGAAGATCTGGCGCCCCTCCGGCACTAGGCCGATGCCGAGTTTGGCGATCTTGTAGGACGGCAGGCCCCGCACCTGTTCGCCGGCAAAGCGGGTGGTGCCTGAGCGCGCCGGCGTCAGGCCCATGATCGAACGGATGGTGGTGGTCTTGCCCATGCCGTTGCGGCCCATCAGCGCAACCATCTCGCCGGCCTTGATCTGTAGCGACAGGCCGAACAGCACCTGGCTCAGGCCATAGCAGGTCTCGATCCCATCGACGTCGAGCAGGGTCTCAGCCATTTTGGTCTCAGCCGATTTTGCTTCAGTCATGACGCGTCACCGCATGCTGTTCGCCGAGATAGGCTCGCTTGACTTCCTCGTGCCTGCGGATGGCATCGGGCACGTCGCAGGCGATGACGCGACCGTAGACCAGCACCGTGATGCGGTCGGCCAGCGCGAACACAGCCTCCATGTCGTGCTCGACCAGCACGATGGTGACCTCCTTGCGGAGCTCCTTGAGCAGCGCGACCATCCGCGCGGATTCGGTGACGCCGAGGCCGGCCATCGGCTCGTCGAGCAGCAGGAGCTGCGGCCTGGTGGCGAGCGCGACCGCCAGCTCGAACTCGCGCTGCTCGCCATGGCTCAGTTGCGAGACCAGCACATTGGCGCGCATGCCGAGGCCGACGCGCTCCAGCGCGGCGCGCGCAGCCTCGCGCAGATGCGGCTCTTTCCGCGCATTGCCCCAGAAGCGGAAGGAGTGACCGTCATGGGCTTGGGCTGCGAGCGCGACGTTGTCGATCGCCGAAAAATCCTTCAGCAGCGAGGTGATCTGGAACGAGCGCGCCAGCCCGAGCCGGCTGCGCTTGTAGGACGGCAGCCGCGTGACGTCGCGGCCGCCGAACTGAATGGTGCCGGAGTTCGGCATCAACTGCCCGGTGAGCTGGCTGATCAGCGTGGTCTTGCCGGCGCCGTTGGGGCCGATGATGGCGTGCAATTCGCCCGGCACGACCTCCAGCGAGAGGTTGTCGGTCGCGGTGATGCCGCCGAAGCGGCGGACCAGATTGTCGACGCGGAGCAAGGGATCAGACACGGCCCATCCTCCCGAGCAGGCCCATGATGCCGCCGCGCGCGAACAGCACGATCAGGAGCAGCAGCGGCCCCATGATCAAAGCCCAGTATTCGGTGAACTGCGACAGCAGCTCCTCCAGCACCAGGTAGATGATGGCGCCGAGCACGGGACCGAACAGCGAGCCCATGCCGCCCAGGATCACCATCACCATCAGATCGCCGGAGCGGGTCCAGTACATCACGGCGGGGCTGACGAAGTCGGTGTTGTTGGCGAGCAACGCGCCCGACAGCCCGCAGATGGTGCCGGCAATGACGAAGCAGACCAGGCGGTAGCGATTGGCATGGAAGCCAATCGCCTGCATGCGCTGCTCGTTGGAGCGGACGCCCTGCACCACCAGGCCGAAGCGCGAATTGACGATGCGCCAGATCAGATAGAGGCCGCCGAACAGGCAGGCCAGGCAGAGATAGTAGAACTGCGTGCGGTCGGACAGGTTGATCAGGCCGGCGAAGTCGCTGCGCTTGTAGATGGTGAGGCCGTCGTCGCCGCCGTAGCGCGACAGGCCGGAGGCCACGTAATAGGCCATCTGGGCGAAGGCCAATGTGATCATGATGAAATAGACGCCGCGGGTGCGTAAGCTGAGCGCACCGATCACCAGCGCAAACAGCGCCGAGACCGCGAGCGCCACCGGCCACTGGATGAAGCCGGAGCCGATGCCTTCCGCGGCGAGGATGCCGACCGCATAGCCGCCGATGCCGAGATAGGCGGCGTGGCCGAAGCTCATCATGCCGCCATAGCCCATGATCAGGTTCAGGCTCGCGGCCGCCAGCGCGAAGATCACGATGCGGGTGAACAGCGTGAGGATGAAGATGTTGCCGCTCACCGCCGAATAGACCGGCAGTAGGACCAGGGCGGCGCAGAGCAGCGCCGCGACCAGATTGGAGAGGTTGAGCTTGGGCATCATCGCTTGGCCGCCGGAAACAGCCCCTCCGGCCGCACGACCAGCACGATCGCCATCAGGAGGTAGATCAGCATCGAGGACAGCGACGGCGCCGCGGTTGAGGCCGCGGCTCCACTCAACACCTTGCGCAGGAGGTCAGGCAGGAAGGCGCGGCCGAGGGTATCGATCATGCCGACGAAGATCGCCGCCAGGAAGGCGCCGCGGATCGAGCCGATGCCGCCTATCACGATGATGACGAAGGCGAGGATCAGGATGTTCTCGCCCATGCCGATCTGCACGGTGAGGATCGGCGCCTGCATCAGTCCGGCAAGGCCGGCGAGCGCGGCGCCGAGCCCGAACACCAGCGTGAACAGCAGCTTGATGTTGATGCCGAGCGCGCCGATCATCTCGCGGTTCGAAGCGCCGGCGCGGATCAGCATGCCGACGCGGGTGCGCATCACGACAAGATAGAGCAGCGCGGCCACCGCCAGCGCGACCGTGATGATCAAGAGGCAATAGGCCGGATAGTACACGCCGGGAATGATCTGCACCGGCACTGTGAGCCAGGCCGGCAGCGGCAGGGCGAGGCCGGCCGGGCCCCAGATCAGCCGCACAGCATCGTTGAAGAACAGGATCAGTCCGAAGGTCGCGAGCACCTGGTCGAGGTGATCGCGGCCATAGAGATGTCTCAACGCGACATATTCGAGCACGATGCCGAGCAGCAGCGTGGCGCCGAGCGCCAGCAGCGCGCCGAGCACGAAGCTGCCGGTCCACGCCACGAAGGTCGCGGCGAAATAGGCGCCCATCATGTAGAGCGAGCCGTGCGCCAGATTGACGAAGTCCATGATGCCGAACACCAGCGTCAAGCCGGCTGCCAGCAGGAACAGCAGGAGGCCGAATTGCAGGCCGTTCAGGAGTTGTTCGACGACGAGATACATGGACGTTTCACATTGGGCTGAAACAAAACAGCGGCAGCGCGCATGCGCCGCCGCTCACGTGGACTCTCTCGCCCCGCTCTTCGCGGGGCCGGGACGAGCAGGGCTCGCCCTGAGAGGGTTGGAGTGAGGGGCGGCTCCGCAGACCGGGTTCGTGGAGAGTCCCCCCTCACCCGGCGCCACGCGCCGACCTCTCCCCGCACGCGGGGCGAGGTGACCAGGAAGCAAGCCGCGCGCCAAGATCACCCAAAAATCACTTCATCGGACACTTGTCGTGAAACTTGTCCTGATCGTCCTTGACGATGGTCGCCACCGTCTTCAGCGAGAGCTGGCCGTCGTCGCCCTTGACCACGTCCTGCAGATAGAAGTTCTGGATCGGGATGTGGTTGTTGCCGTACTTGAACGGGCCGCGCAGCGACTTGAAGTTGGCCTTCTCCATCTCCGCCTTCATCGCGTCCTTCTTGGTGAGGTCGCCCTTCACCGCGACGACGGCGCTGTTGATGAGCTGGGCGGCGTCATAGGCCTGGGCCCCGTAATAGGTCGGGCGCAGGCCGGGATACTTCTTGTGATAATCCGCGACGAACGTCTTGTTCTGCTCGTTCGGCAGGTCGTTGACCCATTCCTGCGCGCCGGGGATGCCAATCGCATTGTCCTTCTGCAGCGGCAGCGACAATTCGTCGACGGTGAAGGCGGTATAGAGCGGGATCTGCTGCTTGATGCCGGCCTGGGCGTATTGGTTCAGAAACTGGACGCCGGCCGCACCGGGATAGAACACGAAGATCGATTCCGCGCCCGAGTTGCGCGCCTTGGTGAGCTCGGCGGAGAAATCGAGCTGGCTCGGCCACACCGTATATTCCTCGCCGACCACTTTGCCCTTGAAGGTGCTCTTCACGCCCGCCAGCATGTCCTTGCCGGCGGCGTAGTTCGGGCCGATCAAGAACACCGACTTGACGCCCTTCTGGTTCATGTAGAGCCCCATCGCCGCGGGCGTCTGGTCGTTCTGCCAGGAGGTTGAGAACACGTAAGGCGAGCACAATTCGCCGGCGAGCTGCGACGGACCGGCATTGGCCGAGATCAGGAAGGTCTTGCTATCGACCGCGGTCTTCAGCGAAGCCAGCAGCACGTTCGACCAGATGTAGCCGACGATGAAATCGACCTTGTCGGACTGCACCAGCTTCTCGGTCTTCTGCTTGCCGATGTCGGGCTTCTGCTGATCGTCTTCGTAGATCACCTCGACCGGCTTGCCGTCCATCTTGCGGCCCATATGGTCGAGCGCGAGCTCGAAGGAATTACGCATGTCGTTGCCGATCACGGCGGTCGGGCCGCTGAAGGTCGAGACAAATCCGATCTTGATGGTGTCGGCCGCGGTCGCCGGCTGCGCCAGCGCCATGGCCATGGCGCCTGCCAGCCAAAATGCCTTGTTCATAGTCACTCCCCTCCTCAACCAATATCCTGCCGGGCCTCGTCGTCGGCCCGGGGCGGCGTCACGCTTTGCGCGTCGTTTTCGATGCCTTGTTTTGTGCGCGAAATCGCAAGTCTGCAGCAAGCATGAACCGACGGCCCTCGTTTAGAACCTTCGGCGCATACCCCAGCACTTTGCACCATAATTCGTACAAACCAGCCGTGGCAAGAAATATAATGCCGGTTGCGAGGGCAACGATTGTCGCAGGTGGCCCCGCGCTCCGTGGCGCAGCGCAGCAGAATTGACGCATTCGATAAAGCGAACGGAAACCACGCGCCGGCCGGACCGCGGCGCTTTCACGGTCCGGAAAGCAGTCCGAGGTGACGGTCGGGCGAAAGGGACGCGTCATATGCTGGGTTACCTATTCGGCTTCAACGCCCGGATCAACCGGGTGCCTTTTGTGCTCTGCATCTTCACGCTCGTCGCAGGCCTTGTGCTGCTGGCCTATGGGGTGACCGGCACGATGCCGGGAAGCGGCAGGACCGACGTGCTGCTGGTGCAAGCCGCGAGCAGCGGCCCGATGCAGATCGCCTTCTTTGCCGCGCTTGCGGTCAGCTTCATGCTGCAATCGATGCGGGTCCGCGACATCGGATGGGATCCGGTGTGCGTGATGGTGGGATGGGTCGTGCTGATCGTGATCGACAGGCTGGTCGCCAGCAGACATCCGGAATGGGCGATCAATCCGCAGGTCAGCGGAACGTTGATTGGCGGGCTCATCAATGCCGCCCTCATGCTGGCCTTGTTCATCTGGCCGAGGGGTCATTCCGACGCGACATCGCCGCTGCCGCGCGACCAAAGCGGCACGGCGGACGATACCCGGCGCAACAGCGGCACGCCAGCCGCAGCCACCAACCGCATCGCGCGCATCGCCAACGGCGAATTCGGCGGGCGAGCGAAGTAGGGTGTCCTCGCGCTTCGCTGCATCCTCACGCGTCGTCCTGGCACAAGCCGTCTGAACCGTCATCCTGAGGAACCGCGAAGCGGTGTCTCGAAGGATGCTCGGCCCCGCTGGTGGCCGTCGTGCTTCGAGGCTCGCTCCGCTCGCACCTCGGCATGACGGTGTTCGAGTAGAATGCGCACTCTCGATCGTCAGTGCGAGGAGCTCGCGACCAAGCATCCATCTCTCGGCTTGCTGTGCGATGGATTGCTTCGCGGAACCTGTCATCGGGCGCGCGTTCGCGCGACCCGTTGGCTCGCAACGACGATTTTACAGCGCGGCGGGACTACCCCGCATCCACCGCCCACTCCGCGCCGTCGATGGCGTAGGGCGCATGGCGGAAATCCCTGATGACGGCGAGCTTGTCGGCGGACCAGTCGAGCAGCATGAAATATTTCGGCAGCGCGTTCGCTTCGTTCGGGTCGAACACCAGGATCGCGGGCCGCCCCTCGACCTGCCCCGGCGCCAGGTGCCAGTCGCCGACCTTCGCGTAATTGCCGAAATAACGCGACACCTCGGCCTTGCCGTTCAGTCTGGTGCGGTTGACGAGCTCGAGCCTGATGTCGTCGGCGATCATGGCACGGATGGCGTCGAAGTCGCGGGCGTTGAAGCGGCTGACATAGGCGTTGAGCCGGACGCGATCCGTCTCCGACAGGCCGGGCCGCGGTGCATCGTCCGGCTCGCCGGCGAATGCGCGCAATTGGGTGCGGCCGCGATGCAGCGCCGCCTTCACCGCGGGCAGGCTGAAATCCATAATGTCGCAGACCTCGGCCAGCGAGCAGCCGAGCACGTCCATCAGGATCACGCTTGAGCGCTGCGCCACCGGCAGGCGCATGAAGGTGCGCAGGCTGGCCGCTGCGATCTCGCGGCGGGTGACGTCATCGAGCTCTCCGGTCATCATGTCCACCTCCTCCGGCGAGCGGAGCGCTTCCTGGCGGTTGCGCCGCCTGAGGAAATCGAGCGCGGTGTTGTGAGAGATCCGAAACAGCCAGGCCTCCACGTTCTGGATCGGGGCGGCGGAAGCGAACGCTTCCACCGCCTTGATCAGCGCGTCCTGCAGCACATCCTCGCCGTCGATCACCGAGCCGACCATGCGCGCGCAATAGCGATGCAGCTTCGGGCGCAATGCCGAAAGGTGCTGGTTGATATCGACGGCAGGCGATGCTGACATCATTCCACTCCGGACCCGGTCAAGACTCCTCCAGCATACGGTAATTGCCGACGATGCTGGCGCTCCGCACCAGGGGCGGCTCCGCGCAGCGGTCGCGGATACCATCCTGGAACGCCTGGAACGCGGCACGCTTCGGGATCGGGCTCGAGCCGTCCTCGGCGGCGGCCTCGACAAAATGCACGAAGGTGTCGTCCTCCAGCCGCAATGTCAGATAGCGCACGCCGTCCGGCTGCGCCGCCTTCAGCTCGGCAAATACCGCCTTCACCAGCTCGGCATTCCTGTCCGCCATCTCCGGCTTCGCCTTGTACCTGATCAGGGTCCGTCTCATGGGTCTCACTCCTTGGGAAGTGTTGTCGTCACCTAAAGCATGATGAGTGAATCGGTCGCGCGGCGGGCTAAGTCGACCTCTCCCGCTTGCGGGGAGGTCGCATCGCATCGAAGATGCGATGCGGGTGGGGGCTCTCTCCACAACGTGACTCGCGGAGAGAGCCCCCACCCCAGCCCCCCCCGCAAGCGGGAGAGGGAGCGCACCGTCGCCGCGGCCGCTGCTCAACCTCATCTCATCATCCCCCAAGGACGTTTGCCACCCGGCAAAGGATGCGGCCCGGGAAAAATAATTTCGCGCCGCATCCTTTGCCCCTCCCGCCTCGTCTTGGCGACGAAGCGCGCTGCAACAGGGCGGCGCGGCAATGGAGAGCAAACATGCAGACCCCGATCTCTCGCACCGGGCAGCTCTGGGTGCTCGGCGTCACCGCGCTGGCATCCTTCATGATGGCGCTCGACGCCATGGTCATCACGACGGCGTTCGCAACCATCCGTGCCGATTTCGGCAGCCGGGTGGAGACGCTGCAATGGACCGTCAATGCCTTCAACCTCACCTTCGCCGTGCTGCTCCTGACCGGCGCTGCGCTCGGCGACCGCTTCGGTCGGCGGCGGATGTTCGCAGCCGGGATCGCCCTGTTCGTCGTCGCATCGGCCGCCTGCGCGCTGGCCGGCAACGTGCAGGCGCTGATCGCCGCCCGGGCGCTGCAGGGCGCCGGCGCCGCGCTCGTGATGCCGCTGGCGATGGCGATCCTGAGCGGCGCGTTCGGCCGGGACGAGCGCGCCCGCGCGCTCGGCATCTTCTCAAGCATCACCGGATGCGCGCTGATCGTCGGCCCGGCCATCGGCGGCTTCATCACCACCCATCTCGGCTGGCGCTGGATCTTCTGGATCAACCTTCCGATCGGCCTGATCGTGATTGCGCTGGTGCTGACGCGCCTGCGCGAAAGTTTTGGCCCGGCCGCACCGCTCGACATTACCGGGCTGTCGCTGGTTGACGTCGCCGCGCTGGCGCTGGTCTGGAGCCTGCTGCGCGGCAACGCCGTCGGCTGGCTAAGCACGGAGGTGGTGGGCACGCTGGCCACCGGAATTGTGTTCGCAGCCGGCTTCGTGTTGTGGGTATTGCGCACGGCAACGCCGATGCTGCCGATGCGGCTGTTCGCGTCGCGCGCGTTCGCATCCGGCATGGCCGCGAGCGTGCTGTTCTATGCCGCGATGTATGGCGTGCTGTTCCTGCTGCCGCAGTTCCTGCAGACCACGCTCGGCTTCGACGCCTTCAGCGCCGGGCTTCGCCTGCTGCCCTGGACCGCGACGCTGTTCGTCACGGCGCCGGTCGCCGGCGCCGTCGTCAACCGGTTCGGCGAGCGGCCGCTGGTGGTGACGGGCCTGCTGATGCAGGCGATCGGGCTCGGCTGGATCAGCGAGATCGTGAGCCCCGCCGTCCCCTACTCCGCCCTGGTCGCCCCGCTGGTGCTGGCCGGCGTCGGCGTCTCGATGGCGATGCCGGCGGCGCAGAACGCGGTGCTGAGCGCAGTGGCGGTGACCGAGATGGGCAAGGCCTCCGCCGCCTTCAACATGGGCCGCTTCCTCGGCGGGATGTTCGGTATCGCCGCGCTGGTGGCGGAGTTCTCCGCCACTGGCGCTGCCGATTCCGCCGTTCATTTCGCGAGCCGATTTGCCGCGGCGATGAGTCTTGCCGCAACACTGTCGCTGGCCGGCGCGGCCGCGGGACTTGTTCTACCGGCACGCCACCGCGCGCTGGCCGCGGCCGCACCGCAGGATGCGTGAGGCCATGACGATAGGGTTTCGCTATCGGGCGATCCGCCAATTCGTCTTGGAATGGACCTGCGAATGAATACATAATCGGAGGTGACGAAGCCGTTCGAACCGGGGACAAAATCGGATGACAAACGCGCCGGCCAAACCTCATCGTGTGGTGATCGTCGGTGCCGGTTTCGGGGGGCTCGAGGCTGCGTTCGGGCTTGCCGGCGCACCGGTCGAGATCACGCTGATCGACCGCCGCAACCACCACCTGTTCCAACCGCTGCTGTACCAGGTCGCCACCGCGTCGCTTGCGACCAATGAGATCGCCTGGCCGATCCGTTATCTGTTGCGCGACCGCCACGAGGTGACGACGCTGTTTGCCAATGCGAACGGCGTCGATGTCGCAGGAAAACGTGTGATGCTCGATGACGGCGAGAACGTTCCCTACGACACGCTGATTCTCGCCACCGGCGCGCGCCACGCCTATTTCGGCCATGACGAATGGGAGCCGTTCGCGCCGGGACTGAAGACGCTGGAGGACGCCACCACGTTGCGGCGGCGCATCCTGGTTGCCTTCGAGCGCGCCGAGCGCGAGACCGATCCGGAACGGCGCGCGGCGCTGCTCACCTTCGTCGTGATCGGCGCCGGCCCGACCGGCGTCGAGATGGCCGGCACCATCGCCGACCTCGCCAACGACACGCTGCCGCGCGATTTCCGCCACATCGACACCCGCAAGGCGCGCGTGGTGCTGATCGAGGCCGGCCCGCGCGTGCTGGCGGGCTTTCCTGAGGACTTGTCGGCCTATGCGCAGCGTTCGCTGGAGAGCCTCGGCGTCGAGGTGATACTGGGCCAAGCGGTGACGGAATGCTCGGCCGACGGCGTGGTCTATGGCGGCAAGACGCTGGCGGCACGCACCATCGTCTGGGCCGCCGGCGTGCGCGCCTCGCGTGCCGCCGAATGGCTGAACGCGCCGGCCGACCGCGCCTACCGCCTGCAGGTCGAGCCCGATCTGACGGTGCCCGGCCATCCCGAGATCTTCGCGGTCGGCGACACCGTCACGATCAAGGACCCCGACGGCAATCCGGTGCCCGGCATCGCGCCGGCCGCCAAGCAGGAGGGCCGGTACGTCGCAGCCATGATCAAGGCGCGGCTCGCGGGCAGGACGTTGCCGCCGTTCCGCTACAAGCACGACGGCAGCCTCGCCCAGATCGGCAAGCGGCTCGCCGTGATCGATTTCGGCTGGCTCAAGCTGCGCGGCGCGCTTGCATGGTGGATCTGGGGCATCGCCCACATCTACTTCCTGATCGGCCTGCGCAACCGCCTCAGCGTCGCACTGAGCTGGCTCTGGATCCACGCCCGCAACCAGCGCGCCGCGCGGCTGATCACGCAAGGCAGCAGCAAGGTGGGGCAGTAGGCGTGCAGCGGCGATAGGCGCAATTCTCGTTCCGTCATTCTGAGACGCGCATCCCGCGCTCCTCAAGGGGACGGGGCAATCGGCTGCGCACTCGGCTCGCCTCTCCCCCTGTGGGAGAGGCCGGAACGCATGAAGCGAAGCGGAATGCGCTCCGGGTGAGGGGTTGCGGTCTCTCCTCGCGGTACGCCGCATGGAGAGATACCCCTCACCCCAGCCCTCTCCCACAAGGGGAGAGGGGCACAGCGGAGCCAGTGGACACAGACTCGCCTCACCCCATCACGTGATGCGGCGAGCGGCCGAACGCGATTTTGAACGCGCGGCTGAAATGCGAGACGTCGCTGAAGCCGAATGCGAGCGCAACGTCGGTGACGTGGGCGAAGCGCCGCTCGGCGAGCGCGCTGTAGGCGCCGGCGAGGCGCTGCTGCCAGAGCCAGCGGATCGGCGTCGTCCCCTCGCGTGCGAACAGGCGATTGAGGGTGCGCGGCGCCAGGTTCTGTGCGGTGGCAATGCTGTCGAGATCGAGCTCGGGGTCGTCGAGATGGGCCAGCATGTAAGCCTTGACCCGCGCTAGCCGCTCGTCGCCATGCCGAAGCGAGTCGTCGGTCAGTTCTGACTGCAGCGTTGTCGCGCAGATGTCGAGCGCGGCGGCGCCGAGCCGGATAGCCGCTGGCCCGGCGTCATCATCGAACCGCACAAGCTGGCGGATGAACGAGCTCGCCAATGCACCGACCTTCGATTCGCGGCCGATCCGCCGCGCGGTCAGGCGGTGCGCGTCCGGCAGCCGCGACACCAGCAGCGGTCGCGGGATCGACACCATGATCGCGTGTGCCTGCGGTGCGAATTCGAGCGTGAAGGGCTGCGACTGGTCGTGCAACATTAGATCGCCGCGATGCATCTGCGCGTCGCGCCCGTTCTGCGCAAAGCTGACCTCGCCATGCAGCGTCAGCCACAGCATGAAATAATCGCGCGAATCCTTTCTCGTGTCGCCCGAACTACGCATCACCCTGATGCGATCGGCGGCCGCAGTCTTCGACCAGATGTCGTTGATGACCAACGGACCGAAATGGTGGATCGCGATCGAGGCCTGAAACGCGTCGTCCGCCAGGCGGCGGCACTCGGTCAGCGAGAACTCGCGGCAGGTGACGTGATGCCAGCGATCGAAGCTGTCACCCGGCCTGACCGCGACTGTGTGGTGGTGGACCTGCACTGGACCATGCTCCCGCTCAACCCGGCGCCGGATATTCTGCGTCCGCCGCCCGGTTCTGGCAAGCAGAGTCCAGCGACTGGCAAGCGCAGCCAAGAGCTGCGGCCGCAGCCGATGTAGAAGATGTCTCCCACCAGGAGAGGAGACACCCGATGGGCTACCAATGCGAAATCATCGATCCGGCCCGTACCGTGATGATCGTTGTCGACATGCAGAACGATTTCGTGGCCGACGGCGCCGAGCTGCGCTCGGCCCAGGCCGCCGCGATGGTGCCCCGGCTGGCGCAGACCCTGAAAGCCTGCCGCGACAAGGGCATCCGCGTCATCTACACCGCCCACGTCCATCGCCGCGACGGCAGCGACATGGGGCTGTATGACGACCTCTATGCGCCGATCGCCGACCGATCGTCGCTGGTCGACGGCAGCGACGGCGTCGAGATCTTCAAGGACCTGGCGCCGGCGCCGGGCGAGCACGTCATCAAGAAGCACCGCTACAGCGCGTTCTTCTCGACCGACCTCGACCTCATCCTGCGCGAATGGGGCATCACCACGGTCATCATCTCAGGCACCACGACCGAGAACTGCTGCCACGCCACCGCGCGCGACGCCATGTTCCACAATTACAAGGTGGTGTTCCTGTCGGACGTCACCGGCACGTTCGACTATCCCGACGTCGGCCAGGGCGCGATGTCGGCCGAGGAGGTGCATCGCGCCACGCTGACGATCCTGGCGTTCTCGACGGCGCATGTGATGACGGCCGCGGAGATGCTGGCGCGGGTGAAGCCGGCTGATGGAGCGGCGAAGGCGGCGTAGGCTGTTCTCCCTCTCCCCGTTCTTACGGGGGAGAGGGCTGGGGTGAGGGGCTCCATCCACGAGAGCAACTCGCGGAGACTCCCCCTCACCCGGATCGCATCCGTCGATGCGATCCGGCCTCTCCCCGCACGCGGGGCGAGGCGAACCGAGAGCGAGGCAACAGCAGTCCTTACTTCACCAGCGAACACCCGCCATCGGCGAGCGGCCGGAATGCCTGATCCGCGGGAATCGTCGCGATCAGCTTGTAATAGTCGTACGGATACTTCGACTCCTCCGGCTTCTTCACCTCGAACAGATACATCGGATGGATGACGCGGCCGTCCTGGCGGATGGTGACGTCGCCGAACAGCTTGTCCTTGCCCTTGAACGTCTTCATCTGCGGCACCACTACCTTGGCGTCGTCGCTGCCGGTGGCGGCGACGGCGTTGAGATAGGCGAGCGTTGAGGCGTAGACGCCGGCCTGGTTGCCGCTCGGCATCTTGCCGTTCATGCCGGGACGCGCGGCAAAGCGCTTGGCAAAGTTGCGGGTGTCGTCGTTCATGTCCCAGTAGAAGGCTTCGAGCAGTTGCAGGCCCTGCGCGACTTTCAGGCCCATGCCGTGGATGTCGTTCACGAACAGCAGAAACGCGACCATGGTCTGGCCGCTTTGCTGGATGCCGAACTCGGCCGCCTGCTTCACCGCGTTGATGGTGTCGCCGCCGGCATTGGCGAGCCCGATCACCTTGGCCTTGGAATTCTGCGCCTGCAGCAGGAAGGAGGCGAAATCGGAGGTGCCGAGCGGATGCTTGCTGGAGCCGAGCACCTTGCCGCCGTGCTTCTCGATGTAGTTGGTCGCCTCGGCCTCGATGCCCTTGCCGAGCGCGTAGTCCACCGTGACGAAATACCAGTCCTTGCCGCCACGCTGCATCATCGCGGCCGCGGTGGTGTTGCCGGTGGCCCAGGCATCATTGACCCATTGGATGGTGTTCGGCGAACAGGCCTTGCCGGTGAGATCGGAGCTTGCGGTCGAGGACGCCAGGAACGTCATCCTGCTGTCGCGCAGGATGGTATTGATGGCGAGGCCGACCGCCGAGTTCGGCACGTCGACGATGGCGTCGACACCCTCGACATCGAGCCATTTGCGCGCGATCGCCGAGCCGACGTCGGCCTTGTTCTGGTGGTCGGCGTAGACGATCTCGACCTTGATGCCTTTGCCGCCGCCGGCAAAATCCTCCGCCGCCATGCGCGCGGCTTCCACCGAGCCCATGCCGTTGGTGTCCTGGAAGATGCCGGAAATGTCGTTGAGCACGCCGATCCGCACCACGTTGTCGGAAATCTCCGCCCGCGCGGTCCCTACGGCGCAGGCCAATGCCAGCGCCAGACCCACCCCAAAGCCCCTCATCGTCCCCTCCGTTTCCTCGTTCCTCAGCCAGCCCATCGCCGGTCTCTAGTCTTCGTCAGGCTGGCGTGATCTCGACCGGCAGGCTGCCCAGCCCGCGCAGCGTGTTGTTGAAAAGGCGCCTCGGCTCGCCGACGATTTCGATCCTGGCAACGCGGCGCGCCAGCGCCGCCATCATCACCTCGCCTTCAAGGCGGGCGACGAGTTGGCCGACGCACATGTGGATGCCCGAGCCGTAACCAACATGGCCCGACGTGCGACGCGTGATGTCGTAGGTGTCGGGTTGTTCCCATCGGCGCGGATCGCGGTTGGCCGCGGCCAGGAACATCAGCACCTTCTCGCCTTCCGGGATCTTGGCGCCACTGAGCTCGACGTCGCGGGTGGTGGTGCGGAAGAAGGTCTGGACCGGACTTTCAAACCGCACGGCTTCCTCGAAGGCGTTGCGCGCCAAGGTCGGATCGCCGCGCAGCCTTTCGAACTGGTCGGGAAAGCGTGCCAGACAATAGACGGCAGCGCCGATGCCGTTGACGGTCGTGTCGAGACCAGCCGACAGCAGCGAACGCACTAGCAGCGGCGCTTCGGTCTCGGTAATGGCGCCGCTGTCGACGTGGGCATGGATGCAGGCGCCGATGCCACCGGGCGCGAGGTTGTCGCGCTGGCACTGCTCGGCAACATAGGCCTGATGCGGTGCCGAGCGTTAGATGGCCTCCTCGCGGAGCTGGTTCGGCGGGCCGAAGGCGTTGAACACCAGGCTCGCATAGGGCAGCAGATGCTCGCGGCCCTCGGGCTTCAGGCCGAGCGCATCGGGGAAGATCGACAACGGATAGGCTTCCGCAAGGTCCTCGATCGCGTCGAAGCGACGCCTTTCCAGCAGCGCATCGACACGGGCCTCCGCGGCGGCGGTAAACCGCCCGCGAAGCTGCTTCATCACGGTCGGCGACAGCACCGTGCTCAGCACCGCACGGGTGCGGGTATGGGCCGGCGGATCGGCCTCCAGGATCAAGCTCGGCGGCCGCCACGGCTTCTCCTTGGCGAAGTCGCTCAAGCCGACGCCGCGGCTGGAGCAGAAGGTCGCCGGATCGTTCAAGACGGCATGGACCTCGGCGTAGCGCGCCACGCCATAGACATTCCACTTGTCGAGATAGATTATGGGTGCGGCCTCACGCAGCCGCTCATGAGTCGGGAACGGGTCGGCGAAGAAGTCGAGCGCGAACGGGTCGACGTCGAGATGCGGAACGGACGCACTGGCTGTTGCAGTCATCAGGACCTCCCGAGGTTTGATCTTGTCAAGAAGGAGCGCATGTCTATTGCTCCCGGACGGTTTCGCAGCGATGATTCGAGAGATGAGCAGTCAGCCCCTTCCCCGAAAGCCCCGCCGGCCGAAACCGGCCGATCCCGCCGAGGCCGCCAACGGCCCGCTGCTCGACCTCAACCGCTACGTGCCCGGGCTCGTCACCTTCATCGGCAACAAGCTGTCGAACAGCGCGACCGCCTATTACCAGAAGAATTTTGGCGTCAATGTCACCGAGTGGCGGATCATATCGCAGCTCGCGATCGAGCCGGGCATTCCGGCCTCGCGGATCTGCCAGGTCATCGGCTTCGACAAGGGGCCGGTCAGCCGCAACCTCGCGGCGATGCAAAAGCGCGGGCTGGTGACGATCCGCACCGCGCCGGACGACGGCCGCACCCATGCGATCGCCCTGACCGCCCGCGGCCGCGCCGTCCACGACAAGGTGATCGTCGCGGCGCTGGAGCGCGAGCGGCGGCTGTTGTCCTGCCTGAAGAAGGATGAGCGGGAGGTGCTGATAGACCTGCTGCGCCGTCTGCACGAGAATCTCGGCAACGTGACCGGGCAAAGCCCGACCTGAGCGCGCGGCGGAGCCGTGCGCGGTCCGTCGCAGTACCGCGACACTCCGAAGGCCTGCGACAATAGTTCGTGCCGATCGCGCTGCGCTGCGCAACATTCTCCTCCCAAACGCGTGGCCGTTGACCGGCCCTACCCGATTGGCGCCCAAGCTCGCACAGCTTAGTTGCTGAGGCAACTAAAAACGGCGCGCGCAGCGCGGCAAGAGGAAGTACACCCTGGAATCCAGCCGGAGGGGTTTACGGGCGGTGGGCGCAATCTCCTGGGTTCACCTCGCCCGCTCGCGCGAGGGCGACTTCGAGACAGCGAAAGGCGGGTAGCCCGGATGGAGCGCAGCGCAATCCGGGTCAGGACCATCCGCGGTGAAGCCCCGGATTTCGCTTCGCTGCATCCGGGCTTCAGTCGCTCTCCACAGCGGGACTCGTGAAGGAGCCCCCACCCTGGCCGTCCCCCGAGAGGGGCGCACTGCCAACGCGGCTGGAGCGGTGCCTAATCCTAATCGTCTCGGATAACGAACAAGCTCACCCCGCACAAGCAATCGGCTCGACCGCCGCATCGTCCTCCAGCACCGCCACCGCCGCGGCGCGGCGGGTCAGCACGGCGCGCTGGTTGCTGTAGCCCTTGTCGGTAATCTCGCCGCCGTCGACCGAGGCGGGCTCGGTGAGCAGCAGCGCGCGGGTGGCATGGCCGGAGGAATGGCCGCCCTGCGCCGTCAGCTTCGCCAGCCCCAGCGCGACCGCGCTGCGAACACAGGCGTGGCCGATCACATCCCTGATGTCGGCGTTCTCGGTCAAGCCGGCCAGCGCGCGGCAGGCGGCGACATTCGGGAACACCAGGAAGCGGACCTCGTCGCGGCCATGACCTGACACCACGATGTCCTGCGCGAGCGGCGCCAGCGCCGTAATGCCGGCGACGCGCAGCGTGCCGACAGAGACCCAGGTGCCGGAATTGAGCTTGAAGTCCTCCGCGACGCGGCCGTCGAAGAATAGGCCGAGTTCGGGCCTGTCGGGATCAGCGAAGGTGACGGCATCGCCGATCAGGTAAAACCCCTCCTCGTCGAAGGCCTGCGCCGTGAGACCCGGCGCCTTCCAGTAGCCCGGTGTGACGTTCGGGCCGCGCACCCGAACCTCCAGCTTGTCGCGCGACGGCACCAGCTTGAGCTCGGTGCCGGTGATCGGCACGCCGATATTGCCGGAGCGTTTGGCGAGGAAATGACAATCGGTCGCAAGCGGCGAGGTCTCTGTCGACCCCCAGGCCGAGACCATCGGCAGCGGGCGGCCGACAGTTTGAAGTGACAACTCTTGCAGCGCATCCCAGAGGTTCTGCGGCAGCGCCGCGCCGGCATAGAAGGCGAATTTGGTGCCGGCGAAGAACCTGCGGCGCAACTCCTCGTCGGTGCGCAATGCCGCGATCAGCATGTCGAAGCCGCGCGGCACGTTGAAATACACCGTCGGCACCACGCTGCGCAGATTGGCGAGCGAGGTCGAAAACAGGCCGGGCGCAGGCTTGCCGCCGTCGATATAGAGCGTGCCGCCGTTGCGCAGCACCAGGTTGAAATTGTGGTTGGCGCCGAAGGTGTGGCTCCAAGGCAGCCAGTCCAGGATGATCAGATCGTCGGCAGAGGATTCCAGGAACGTCCAGGTCTGCGCCTTGGCCTGCTGACTCGAGGTCAGCATGCGCTCGGTGTTGATTACCGCCTTCGGCGTACCGGTTGAGCCCGAGGTGAACAGGAATTTTGCGATCGTATCCGGTGTCACCGCCGCAAACGCCGTTGCGACGTCAGGCGTTTCCGCCGTCGCCGCGATGCTGCGGAACGGCAATGCGTCGGCATCATCGGGACTGCCGCTGATGATGGTCGCCCGATGCAGCGGCTTGATCGCGGCCAGCGCCGCCGCGAATGGCTTGGTGCCTGCGACATAGATCGCGCCGGGGTCGAGCAGGCCGACCATGCTCTTCAGCTTGTCGAAGTCCTTCGACATCAGCGAATAGGCCGGCGAGATCGCGGCCGAGGGCACGCCGACATGCTGGGCGGCGAGCGCGAACAGCGCATGATCGATGCTGTTGTCGGAGAGGATGACGAGCGGTCGTGCCGCGCTCAGCCCCTGCGCCAGGATCCAGGAGGCGGCGCGACGCACGATGCCGAGCGCATCGCGATAGGTGACCGTGGTCCAGGGCACCTCGGCATTGGCGCGCTCGCCTAGGAAGATGCGATCCGGCGCCTGCCGCGCCCACTGCTCCAGCCAATCGCCGACGCAGCGGGCGCTTTCCTTCAGCGGCGTAGTGGAACGGATCAGGATGCTGCCGTCGGCACGATGATCGGCAACGATCGCGGGCGTCGCGAACAGGCTGCCCGGATTGTCTCCGCTCGCCATCGTCATGGTTCCTCCTCGCCCGCATTGCGCAGATCGCGCGGCAGCGAGGCGCCGCGGGTCCCATCGGGCTCTTTGCCACAATGTTGCGGACACCGATTGTTGTCGTCAACAACAATCTTTCCCTGATGCGGGCGGCGTGCTAGCATCCGGTCATGGCAAGGAAGCAGCAGGCGTCACGCAAGACGATCAGAGGAGGAGTGGCAATTCGCCGCCCCGCGGCGCGCAGCACGAATGGCGGCGCACGGAGCGACGCCCCGGAGCGGGAGATCGGCCTCGACGCGCTGGCCGGCCACGCCGGCTATGCGGTGCGGCGTTTCCAGCTCTGGATCTTCCAGGATTTCATCAAGACGCTCGCCGAAGCCGACATCCGCCCGACGCAATATTCGGTCATGACCGTGATCGGCGCCAATCCGGGGCTCAGCCAAATGGCGGTGGCGAAGCGGCTCGGGATCGAGCGCGCTCGGCTGGTGCATCTGCTCGACAGCCAGGAGCGGCGCAATTTGGTCAGCCGCAGCGCGTCCGCCACCGACCGCCGCTCCCACGCGCTGCATCTGACCGCATCAGGCAAGGCCGCGCTGGCGCAGTTCAAGCGGCTCGCCGCCCAGCATGAGCGGCATGTGGCGGAGAAAATCGGTGAGGAGAACCGCGCGCGGCTGCTGCAGATCCTCGCCTGCTTCACCTGACGAAGCTTGCGCCACTGAAGCGCGATGAATTTCGATCGAGTCGGCTTAGCTACGCGTTCGTTCACCTCTCCCCAACGGGGAGAGGTCGATTTGCGGAAGCAAATCGGGTGAGGGGCCGCAGCGCTAACGAGATACCGTGATCCCTCACCCAGCGCTGCGCGCCGACCTCTCCCAAGGGAGAGGTGAAGCACCGCCGTCGCTCCAGCTCAACCTAATCTCATTACGCTTTAGCCAGGCCAGATCAGCTCCTGTAGCTGCACGAGGTCGCTGGCCCTATCCGGCCAGCCTTCGATGCAGATATGCCTGAGCGGATCGGATGCGCGGTGCAGCAGCATCAGGGCCATCAGCCGCCGCTTCAGCGCGAATGTTACGTCCTGGCGCGCGATGCCGAAACCATCAAACAGGCTGCGCACGCGGCGCGGATGGCCGGCCGCCATGAATGCGCTCGGACCGAGCAGGTCGTATTCGCCCCACCCGGTCTGCACGTTGCCGAAGTCGAACAGCCCGGCGACGTGCCAGCCGTCGCCGCCCTGCGCCAGCAGGAAATTCTCCGGAATGTACTCGCCGTCCAGAATCACCGGCGGCGCATCCATCGGGATCAGCGCAGCCGCGTCGCGCAGGAGATCGTCGAGCCCGGCGAGGAATTTCTGCGGCAGTCCGAGCCGCTCATGGCGGGCCCTGCACTGCGCGATCTGCCGGCGCATATACACATCCCAGCGCGGCTCGATCGCCGACAGCGCGCCCGGCGGCACACGCTGCACCTCGGCAATCACGGCGCCGATCTCGGCGAGCACCCGCTCCTTTTGCGCGTCCGGTAGCGACGGCCACACCTCCGAGCCCACGACGCCGGCGAGACGGGTGATGATGAGATAGGGCCAGTCGTCACGCCCGCCGACCGCTACGATCTCGGGTGTAGGAATCGCGAGCCTGCCGCGCAGCAACGTCAGTGCGGCGTGCTCGGAGACGAATTGCGAGCGCAGGAATGGCGGGAAGATCTTGAGGATCAGATCGCCGCCAAGCCCGACGACGAGATTGGTGCCGGTTGCGAACACATGCAGCGCATCGCACGGCAGCCCGTGGCCATCGGCGATTTCGCGTGCAACCGGCAGCCAACGCGAGGTGTCGCTACGCCAGGCACGGTAGGTGTCGTAATCGGTGAGGAGTGGCAGAGACATTCTCGGAGATTAGTGCGAGGAGAGACTTCGTAGATGGGGTAACGGGCCCCCGGTCCCCCTTCCCAGCCAGCCGCGCTAGCTACGGCGCTATTGGATGGCGCGCGTCGCGCGGCTGGCTTGGAAGGGGGCGGTCGTCCCTCACATTGATGGTGTAACGGAGTCGAGGCAAAGCCTCGCTCCAAGCATCGAGGAGAGACGACCATGGACCATTATGCCGGAATCGACGTGTCATTGGAATGCTCCAGCGTGTGCGTTGTCGACGCGAACGGCAAGATCACTCGGGAGGCGAAGGT
>Ga0099822_1000188_pt1 | contig 46195 bp, 22 predicted proteins | sample CowpeawhiteBW_FD_76839 | JGI IMG/M metagenome (GOLD analysis project Ga0099822, IMG submission 76839) | Root nodule microbial communities of legume samples collected from California USA - Cow pea white BW | ecosystem: Host-associated > Plants > Roots > Nodule | place: USA: California | collected... | reverse complement strand
TTTAAGTTTCCTTTTTTTTTAAAAAAAATACATTTTTTTAAGGAAGAAACTACAAATTATTTAATAAAAGTTTGCAAGAGAAAAAAAAAAAAAGAAAAAGAAAAAGAAGTTCAAGGGTCTTATTTTGATTTTTGCTATGAAAAGAATTCTGTTATTATAATTTTGATTTTCATTTTGCACGGTTTACTTTTTAGGTTTTTTTTTCAGCCAAAATCTTGATTGAACCAGAGGCAACAATGGGTTTGACGGTGTCACGGCTAATGAGATTGTTTTATGCGAAGAAAGAAATGAGGATCCTGATGGTGGGTCTTGATGCAGCTGGGAAAACAACAATACTCTATAAACTTAAACTGGGAGAAATCGTCACTACCATACCCACAATAGGTTCATACCAGTCACAGTACTTTTTTCCCTCTGTTCTTAGACAAATCTTCTGAATTCGTACTATATATATAGTGTACTCAACTAAGTGTGATTGATCCACCTTATTTCTGAATGAATATTAAGTAATAGATATCTCAAGAACTTCAAACTGAGAGAAATAAAAAATAAAAATAAAAACTACACTTTTAAATTATCAAAATTGAAAGATACAATTTTTACGACAAATGAAATGATTCAAATGGGGTATATATGTTTAATGGATTAGGCTTCAATGTGGAGACTGTTGAGTACAAAAATGTGAGCTTCACCGTCTGGGATGTTGGAGGACAGGACAAGGTATTTTGGTTTTTCTGCACACATTAATTTATTAAAAAACAAACCTTCATTTGAAATCCTGCGCTTACAGATTTGTCTGTCAAAATATAATTTTTATGGGATCATGAGTATATGGTAACATTCCATGCACATGTTACAAAAACTACTCTAAATCGATTCCATGCCAAATCCTATGTAGATTCGACCATTGTGGAGACACTACTTTCAGAACACACAAGGTCTGATCTTTGTGGTAGACAGTAACGATAGAGAGAGAATTTTGGAAGCCAGGGACGAATTGCATAGAATGCTAAGTGAGGTCAGTAATTTTAATTACCATGGTTAAATTTTATCAGAAGATTCCCCAAATGAAAATGTGCAAGCTTTGTCTTTCGACAATTAAATGATGTAATAATCTTGTTAATGAGCATTGCAGGATGAACTTCGCGATGCTACAGTTCTGGTGTTTGCCAATAAGCAAGACCTTCCCAATGCTTTAAGTGTCGCAGAAATTACAGACAAACTTGGATTACATTCACTTCGCCTGCGTCGCTGGTATGTCACATAGTTACAAAAAACAACTTCGTGAGAATTAATAATGTTTAATGAATAACTTATTGTAGCTGTTTTTTGTTATTTATTTATGAAGGTTCATCCAACCAACATGTGCTACATCAGGGCAAGGACTCTATGAAGGGCTAGATTGGTTATCTAGTCACATATCTAACAAGACAAGATGAATCTGATCTTCCATGATATGAATGTTCAGACTCTATTATATATCGTTTGATATCATAGGCATAAATGAGTTTTATTTTATCTGTTATTTGTTGAACTTCGAACTACTTATGATGTCAACCACTGTCATTGACGTGATTTAACCTAATGTATCTGTCATTATCTTAATAAAAAACTTTAATATCAGCGCATGATGAAAGGACATGTGCATTATTTATGCTTGAAAGCTAGAGAGGGGTGATAGGGCATGTTAAAGATGCAATAAAGCATTCATGGTCTGTGTTCGTTTAACTTAAGCTTTTGGTGGTCCCTGAAAAAGGGTTTAGAGAATGATTACTCTTTTAGCCTATTTCACGTAGTGAAACTTACAACATAAGCTCTGATGTGAAGAGCTTGTTAATTTAAGTCATTTTTTCAAACATTATTAGACAGCGATGACTCTACTGGGTTTGAAAATTTCAATTTAAAAGTGAAGAATTTGTTTGATTTAAAGAATAGAGTAAGCAAGATTGTTCAGGTTGGTGGGAAAAAAAAGTGTTTGTTTGTGGTGATAGTCATGTCCTTTGCATTTAACTTATGTGGCCTCATAATGAAGCTGCTAGACCAAACATCTACACCAATATTTGCATGGTAGCTAAAAGAGGTAGATTATGCGGAAACAAAATTGGCTTACATAAATTTGGCACTTTTAACCAAAACCATAACGCACCTAATATTACGTGCATGTGGAGAATGCTGGCTCCTTATTAGCTTTTGATGCTATATTTATAGGTAACAAGTTTAGTGTATAGATAGATATCACATTGTGCACATCTTCTTCTGTCTCTTGGTTGTACATCAGAAGAACCCTTTTAATTTGGTCATAATCGTGGTCCCTGGCTACACCTTATCGAAATTATAACACTATCCTACTCCCAAATAGACTTCAATCATGTCACAATCTTTTTGTTTCTGGTATGATAGAAAATCTGAAGCACACTTGTTTTTGCCAAACAATTTAAGTTGTAACACCTATTGGTCAACAACACAACCTAAGTTTTTGGTTTTCCTAAGGCTAAACAGAGCATGCAAAAGTTCAATCTGAAGGAGAATCATCATGTCACATAGAATTATTGTTGGGCACATTGAAAATCTTTCATCATAACTATGGAAAAATACATAGCTGACCATAACTCAGTTAAAAATGGGAAAGGAACAGAGACACCCAATTTCAAAACTTTTTCAAATATTTCGTCCTATGATGACTGGTCTTCTTGCCTTTGATCATTTTGCCTCTTTTGCGTGCCTATTTTTCTCTTCTTCTGTGTAATTAATAGCTATATTATGAGCATGGCTCTATCACTTTCCAAACATAAAAGTCAGACAAAACTCGTAAAAGTTCAGAGAGAACTCATCATTCCGAAAAACTTGTCGATCACCCATCACCTACATCCAATTTTCAAGTTCGTAGCAGCTAGAGCGCATCTTTATCATTATTTAGCTATCGTGCAAAATGCATTTTCTATTTTCGCATCTTTACTTTATAATCACAAGAGTAGCTTCAATTAGAAATGTTCAGAAGTTGCCTTAGGTTGCTTCCAGGAACTTGTCTATTAAAAAAGTTTTATGCAACACTCACAAGATGCTTAAAAGGTTGTTTTTATTATTTCCTTCAGCATCTCAACCTTAAAAGTAAAATATATATTACTTTATCAATTAAAATAATAAACATTATTATCTAAAATTGTAAATTGTTTAAAGCTTCTTAAAATTTCTTTCGTTTGAGCAAAATCAGGAATATCTTTCTTAACAACAGTATGACTTAATAGAAATCACATACTGCATTTTTAATACATGAAAGTTGCTTCTGTCAGAGATGTTCTAAGTGCTCAAATGGTGAAATTTCAATTCCCAGTTTTCAGTTAACCGAAAGAAGTCTCTTTTACCATGACAACAATCACAGTGTTCGTGATTGTGTTGCATCTTCAATTATAAGTCATAGTGTTCATAATATGAACTGGCATTTTCAATTATAATATGGTAGTTAGTGACAACAAACTCTGCATTAAATTTGCAACCACAGACACCGAATTGCTTAAAGTCCCAAGTTCATACTTAATGTCAAACAGGAAAAAGAAAAGTTTGATCCGACTATACGACCATTGAATTGAAAAACTCATACACTTTTAATTGCAATATTTTCCTCCAAAAACTGACAAGAAAGGAGTTATTATATATTCATGAAATGTGTTTGTTAACTAACTTGTTTTCGGGTTTTGTTTAACCACGTATTATAATTTCATTTATTCATATAATGCATTGCAGAAGACATTCCAGCCATCTTTGTTTACACGTTAATCTTAATGTGGAGTTCCTGTTCTGTACTAAGAGGGAGAGATTTGGAAGATAACAAAGAAACAAAGGAAACCCCTTGAATGTTGCTTAATGGGAAACATCATGCGTAATTGAACTTGCACATGTAAGACTACAATTCATGTAATGTTGCTACTCAGTATAAGATCCTTGTTGGATAACAGTGAAGGAATAGAGTCTCTCTCTGCCTCCTTCATTTTCAAGTGTTGAGCCATCAATCTAGAAACTGACAACAAAAGTTCTCCTCCTCCATAACATGACTGCCAGATATTTTCTCTTGCGGTTTCTAATAAAACTACCATGATTCTAAGTTATTAACGAGGAATATTTAGAACATCAATAGACACTCGATTCACTGGGACCTCATCTTTTCTCCTCTTTAACTCTGGCTCCACAGAAAGTGATGACACTGACCATGAATCATTTGAACTTTCACAGCAGAAAGATGCATCAATGACCCCATCAGGGCTACTTGGCTCAGAGACACGTTTGCGCCTCTGACCAGGATTGTGAATCCCTTTACAGCAAACTAATAGTCCCAGCATCAGTTTGTAGCACTCATTCACGTCCTCCTGTAACATACCCACCAATTTTTTCCAATCAGTCACTCAAAAATGTAGCAGATTTGAACAATTAAAGATAAAGTGACACACCTCGTTACTTTTGAGTAAACCTAGAAGTTGATTTCGGTACTCCGTAGCATTTAATGGTTCAATCTCTTCAATAACGTGGATCATTATAGCAGCAGACAATGTAGAAGGAAGATAACTCATAACCCTTGAATCTGAAAATAAAAAATTATAGATATTAATATGAATGTACTGGGCGATACCATATATGTATCATATTTATCAACATTATTACATCTTACCGGCAATGACAGAGAGAAGAAGATGTTGGCACCCACACATAAATTCCCAGTGCAGGTGACGCTTTAAAGCAAGCCTTGTGAGAAAGTGTTGAAAGAAACAGATTGGAGTGACAGGGTTCATTTTCCATTCGAGAGTGGACAACACGAGGAGCTCCATCGTATGTATGGTCTTCGCTTCAAACACAAATTCCGATTCCTCCACCTAAAAGAAATCGAAAATCACTTCCACGTTTAACATTAGAAGAAGAAGGAAAACTCGGAACTTTAGCGAACAAACAGCGATGTTGGAAAATGTACTTGCAACTCCAAAAGAAGTGGCACCCGAGTTTCCTCCACTTTTGCTGCGAGAGAGACGCAAGCAACGGCTACCAGTTGAGTCTTCCATGGTTTATCTTCGGTCTGAAAGCTCCTTCTGTTAACGAACCTGTTGAAGTAGTTAACGGCGAGAACGGTGGTAAGAGGAGCGAAACCGTGGAAGTGGGAAAGTGTAGAAATCCAGCGTACGACGTGGTGGGAAGGGGAGGGAGTGACATGCGTTGCGGGCTCTTTGGAGAGTAGAGAGAGAAGGTGGTCGTGTTGGGAGAAGAGGTGGTGGTCGGAAAAAATGGAAGGTGAAGATGGGGTGGTGATGATGAGAGTTGGAGAATGTTGTTGGAAAGAGGAGTATTGTTCGTGACAGAGGAGGAAAGAGGGTGAGGGAGGGTGAGGCATGGTGATGGAAGAAGAAGAAGAAGAAGAAGAAGAGAAGAAGAAGAAGATAGAAATTTGTTTGGCTATGGTGTGAGAAAGGGGAAGAAGAAGCCATTTAACATTTCATTTCATAACGTTACTTACTGACGCAGATAATAGTCAGAGTTGGGAGTAGGAGTGAGTTACGTTTGCCAAAACCAAAACTAATAAAAAATAATATTCTTTTTCTGTCGTTTTTTATTCCCCGCTCTTTTTGCTGTCTGTCACATTGTTCCGACATTCCTAAAATACTTTAAAAAAATGGAAGCAAGAAAATAAATAAATTTTGCTCTTACATTTTGAAAACAATAATATGGGTACATGTTATATTTAAATAATTTTTCTTTTACATAGAACAGTTTAAGTGGTTGAATTTTACTAAGCATTTAAACTTTTTTGTGACATAGAAGAAAAAAATGAAAACACCATTATAATTATGTATGTGATTATTGTTTTGGTAATGAGAGAGATGTGAATATTGTTGGAAGTGACAATATTTACTGACAAAAACAACGTGATTGGTTTTATAGGGTGGCAGTGATAAGTTTTGTACTAACGGTAATATAACATATAATGGTAATATGAATGTTAAATAATCACGGTTGCAGTAATTAATAACAGTTATAGCAAGATGTGCTAACATCAAGACAAACCAATAAAATGGGTTACTTCTGTACCATAAATAATAATTATACATGTAACTATTGTTCTCTTTAACAAACAATGAAACTTTGACAGTGACAATATTTACTGAACAAAATAATAACAATGTGATTGGTGTTAGTTAGTGGTTGTGGCATCTTCTTCTTACTAAGGGTAATGTAAATCTTAAGTAATCACTAGTAACGATGTGCTGTGCTTACAATATTAATGACAAACCATTAAACTGGGTTTCTTGAGTACCTTTTATGTTTGTATCAGATCACAATTTTCTTATAAACATATGTTGTTGATATTATGAGGGATCATGAATGCATGAGTACTTCCTCTTCAACATAATTTATTTCATATCTAAAGTAAGACACGTTACTAAGATTCAATCTTACATTGCTTAATAAAAAGAAACACTTTTTATAATACTGATAATAAAAGTTGTTCACTGATAGTCACGATCACGAATCTGTTGCCAAACATGTTCATGAACCACTCATAGGAAGTAAAGTAATGTTGCTGGTAATTAACACAACTTGGTTTTTCTTTTGAAAAAAAGAGGTTGTTCTAACTAAAGTGATTTCCCTCAGAATCATTTCATAGTATATAATAATCCAGACTTATAAAGGAATCTCCACTCCATTATTGGAGCACAACATAGCACAACATATTTAGGGTTTAGAAACGATGTAAATTAGAATTGGGGGAGTGTAAATGATGGTGTGAAGTGACCAAAAGAGCTTAAAAGGTTGTTGTGGTGTGTTGGATGCAAATGAAAGAATAATAAGTGAACATTATTTTGGTTCCACTCCGTAATAGCTATTTGAAGATGTTGCAGTATAGAACAGTAAAAAGAACTTCGAAAACAATCCCCGCCAATAATAATGCTTGCTTTTCCCATCCAACCCAAGTAATCTTCAATTATAACTTTGACTCAAAGGAAACAGCACAAGTGCAGGGATGACACAGACACGTGTACAACTTAATTAATACTTTTAACAATTCAAATAACATATTTAAATTAAACATAATTTTTAATGTTTAATATTTATGTAAAATTATTAGAATTAAATTTTACCTGTTTTAAAATAGTGTGAACGACTTTGGCCCAATCTATTCCCACCTCTTATAAACTCCATTCCTACGTAAAGTGATATATACATTCATCAATCAAAATTAGATGTAACGTATTTGTGTATACATAAAAAAAAAATTATGAAACTAATGTTAATGGCGAGGCAGAGGTTTGAAACAGTCATTGTAAAAAAATGTTTAAGAAACTTCTTGTAAATATTTGTAGAAAAAATAAAAATGATAAATTAAATAAACTTTTTGATATATTAACAAATTTATAAACGTTATTTCATATTAACTTTTCTAAAAACTGGTTCTCTAACTTATACCTAAATTAATTTCACACTTGTGGTGAAAAACAGAATTATAGGAATTTTCTCTCTTTTGTCATGTTTACCAAATATTTTATTCTAAACCAGCCTTAATGTTGTTTATGTGACAACATACAATTTACACTATAAATAAATAATTGAGGTAAATTAACATTAGATAATTTTTTCTTAATATTATAAATAGTTTAGGGTTTGATTATTTTATACGAATAATCAATCCCCTACACCTCTCTCTCTTCTCCCTTCTTTAACCATTAAAAATCACTCTACCTTCCTTTAAACAAACTAGTAATAAATGAGTGGCTCTTGTAGTTTTAATACAAAGTAGTCAAAACCATCAACTAGTGTTGAATTATGGGTTTGTGAAGGAGAAAGTAATGACACCGTTCTTAAAGAGATATTTTTATATAAATAATTTTCTTCAATTTGAAAATATTTTGCATCCATAAAATTTATATGAATAAAAAACCCATTGGATACACGCTAATACACGAGACGATGAAGACGACCATTTCAGCATTTCAGGATAATTTTGCACAATTTAATAACGTAATTGGCTTTAAATTCTTCATATTCAAGACTATTCAAATGACCTTTTCAATTTTCCTTAAAATATAGCATTCAAATAACTAATAAATTGGAAAATCTCCGTATATTTTAGAAGTTCAAATATTGGCAATAAGAAAAGTTTTAGAGAAAACAATAGTATTGTGAGAAAATGTTAAGTCAAATAAAGAAAAATAGGTAAACTAATGTGCGCGTTTTCTGGAAGGAGAGAGGTGTTGTTAGTAAGTAGTCAATGATATTGAAACAAACTTTAACTGAATTTTACCTGTACTAGATACTACCCTTTCATTTTCCTATGTTTACGATCGTTTTAATAATGTGTAAAAATATGAAGAAAACAAAATAAAGGCCATAGAAAATAATTAATAAAAGAAGATAATAAAAATAAAAAAAGTGGAAAGATGAAAAAGAAAGGTGAAAGGCCAGGTCCAAGATGACAGAGACACGCAAGCCCACTATCGCGTACCTGGGCTGACTCTGATGCATGAACCCACACGCAAATCTCGCCCACTTCCAGGTGGTTGCGCGAGTACCACACGCGCCTCCTCCCTTAAGTTCTATGCCTTGTCTTTGTAATAAATCCTTCAATACCTCTCCGCCGCTTCCCGCACACATATCCATGGGACAGTCACCATCTACCGCCGCCGCGCCAACGCCGGACCTCAACCGCCAACAAATTTCTCAGTTACATTCAAGCAGCGATCCCGATTTCGATGCCGACCACACAATCCGTCTTTCCGACGATTGCTTGGCCGTGATTTTCCATTTCCTCAACAACACCGACCGGAAAGAGTGCTCTCAGGTCTGCCGCCGATGGCGCCGCGTGGACGGCGAGAGACGGCACCGCCTCTCGCTTGTCGCTCGGCCTGAATTGCAAGAGCTGATTTCTCCCCTATTTGACCGCTTCGAGTCGGTCACAAAACTCACTTTACGAATCGACCGGAAGTACGCGAGCTTAAACGACGACACTTTGATTATGATCTCGATGCGGTGCAGGAACCTCACGCGTCTGAAGTTGCGCGGGTGCCGTGACGTAACGGAAATTGGAATGGCCGGCGTAGGCGATAACTGCAAGGCCTTGAAGAAGCTATCGTGCGCGTCGTGCATGTTCGGCACGAAGGGAATCGCGGCGCTGCTCGATCGATGCGTCACGTTAGAAGATCTAACGCTGAAGCGGCTCCGCGGGGTCCACCAAATCACCGAGGTGGAGGTTGGTGCCGCGGCTTCGTTGAAATCTGTATGCCTAAAGGAGCTGGTGAACGGTCAAAGCTTTGCGCCACTTTTGATTGGTTCGAAGAAGCTTCGAACTTTGAAGGTGATTGGGTGTACGGGGGATTGGGATGATAGTCTGGTTAGGGTTGGGTGTTTAAACGGTGGTCTGATTGAGATTCACTTGGAGAAGGTTCAAGTTAGCGATGTGGGACTTGTGGGGGTGGCGAGGTGTTTGAGGTTGGAGACTCTGCACGTTGTGAAAACCGCGGAGTGCTCCAATGTAGGGCTTTCGATGGTTGCTGAGAGGTGTAAGTTGTTGAGGAAGGTTCACATAGATGGATGGAGAACTAATAGGATTGGTGATGATGGTTTGGCTGCGATTGCCAAACACTGTCCTGATTTGCAGGAGCTTGTGTTGATTGGTGTTTACCCTACTTTTTCGAGCTTGGCGGCGATTGCAAGCAATTGCAGGAATTTGGAGAGGTTGGCTCTTTGTGGGATTGGAACCGTTGGTGATGCGGAGATTGAGTGTATTGCTAGTAAGTGTGTTGCACTCAAGAAGCTATGCATTAAAGGGTGTCCTGTATCCAATGCTGGGATCGGAGCTCTAGCTTCGGGGTGTCCCAATTTGGTTAAGGTTAAGGTGAAGAAGTGCAGAAAGATTACTGGTAGAGGGGTAGAGTGGGTGCGAGAACAGAGGGTTTCTTTGGCGTTTAATTATGATGATAGTGAAGTTGAAGCTTTGGATGGGAGTGGAAGTGATGGTGTTGGAGCAACTCAGGATGGTGTGGCAGAGGCTGAGGCGGAGGTTGAGGCTGAGGCTCCTTCAAGTAATAACAACACCCGATTGACAATGTTGCGAACAAGGTTGAGCCTTTTGGCTGGTAGAAATTTATTATCATGTGCCTTCAGAAGGCTGTCTAACATTGATAATGTCCCCAGTAGCAACTTTTTATGATATGTTAGTAAGAAAGTAGCGAACATGTTCTTTCCATGTTGGCATTCCCCAATATGTGAGATGAGTGTTCATGTTGATTGCCTGTCTTTGCGGTGTTGGTTATGTGATTTTTTGTTTTCTTATGAACAGCTGGTAGCAGCATCTCTATTGTTAACTAGATATGTCAATTACCCTCGTTGATTGTCTCTTTTCTATCTATTGTAGGTTATTTCCCGTTTGTCAGTTTTGATAAAATCTGCATATTTCACCAAAAAGAAATTGTACAAATTGTGATAAATCTCACTTTCTCTTAATATACTTGCTAGGAGTTATGTTGTTAACTGTGTATTATATGGTTGAGGATGAGAACTCAAAGTGTATTCATTATGGTTGGAAATGACAATCACTTTTTTGAGTTTTGACCGAATGAACATTATTCATTAACTAACATGGTAGAGAAAACAGGCCATATATATTCAGTCCCCTAACATTCCACAATTTAGATAGATACAAAAGTTAGGTGCAGTATTTGGAGTGGTATTCATTAATTAATGTTTAGACTTTCATCTCTCAATATCAGTTGATTTAAAAGATTGGAAACTGGGGAGCCTCAGACACAGTGTAAAATAGCGTAAACACAGACAATCTTTCAATTACAAAAATATAAAATGTAATATAAGATCAGTAACATTTTTAAGCTTGTTTCTATAAGATATAACTAATTATTTCAAATATATACATGAATTCTTAATTAAGGTTAAAATTCGTCATGTTGATTATATATATCATCGATGTGGTCATGTCTTATATTTTGGATATTGACTGTATGATATCAGTTATATGCATATCAGTATTACGTCCTACGTTAGTGTATTTGCTTCGATGGTTGATCTCATGAAACTCTAATTTTGATTAAAATTACATCTACTCTTAGATGGTGAAAAGCTGATAATAGCGTGGGAATATTTAAATCTTCAACATACACTATCAGTTACTTAAACAGAGTTTCCTTTCATCAACCCAGAGATTGAAATGTGCTATTTAGTCCTTTTATATTAGCAAACTGCTTCCCAAGCTATATTTTATTTATTACATGTCATTTAAGATCTTCACAAAAAATAATATTTACATAAATTCTTGAATGTGAATCTTAAAGAATATTATACTGCAAGTTTGACAAATGATTATGGTTGAAAAATAACTTTCTTTCAAACATTTTATCAGGCAATTAATAAGAAAAAGACCATGATTTCTTTAAATTAAGTAAAGATTATACACAAGCACTAGATTTGTCACCCATTATCAATTTTGGAAAGAAATATTGGTATCATGTATTTGTTACCTTTCTTCTTATTTCAACTCACATTACACTAATATGATTTGTTTTTGTTACCTTTTGTGGAATTCTCCAGAGGACAAGCACATAACGTAGAAAACATGAAATAATCACATAAATGTATAACGTAAAAATATACAAGGAATAAATAAACAAATACAGGAAAGTTCATTTGACAACAAATTGGGAGAAACCAATGAATTCCTGTAATGCCTAATTCCTTTCCTTAATAGTATTGAAATGGATCAGCGGTTCATCCCACCTCCTTTCAATCACTTTCAAAGTCTTCATCCCCAAAGGAAAAAACTGAAGCATCTGCTGCAATTGCCTTGATGTCACTTGCCCCTACAGATTCCACGTTTGTGCTGTGAACTTTATGATGTTCATCTGCAGTTGATTTTTCAGAAGAATTATTCTGCATGCCAGCCTCATGCTGCAGTGACAAACGATCCGTTGAGTTTGTCAACATCCCTACATGATCTGTTGTCCCCTCAGATGCTTGATGAGGTGCCATAAATTTGTACTCAGTTGCAGCTTTCTTGCTTTGTGTATCTCGACTCTCCTCTTCATCACTGTCTGAGAATACATCATCTTCATTTCTTGGGGGTTTACTCTCAGTTGAATTAGATGTAGAAGGCTTTGGACCAGGTACGGCATTGATTGTGTTTCCATCAGATCCTTTGCTGGTGGGATTTGCTTTTGTAATTGAAGGTAGGGTTTCATTATAGTCTATCATGACAACTTCCACCCGGAATCCTGGAGTGGGGATCTTCCTCTGAAGGATGCAACGGTAAGGTTTAAATTATCGTCAGGTTCAGAGAATAAACCAATAACGTAAGTAGGGACTGCAGCAAGATATTGAGGTTAAAGCTGGCATACAAAATAAAAATTGAATATTTTACCTTGTCGAAACCATCAAAATCTGAACCATCTAAAACTTTTCGATTTTCTATCATTGTTGTATTCATCCAACTGCCAAGAAGAAATTGTTACATCAAGAAAACTGTTAATTTGTGTAAGCAAACAAGTTGTTTCATATTATATACATCTTTTAAGAGAACAAATCTATAATATAAATAGGAGAATAAATGAAAATAATTATCATGATACAATGTTACGTCATCATGTTAAAAATGTAAGATCCTGATAAAAAAAATTATATATTAAAATCACCCTAAATGTCACAATATAATCATAATGGTTCTGTTAAGTGAGCGAAAAATATAAATAAGGACAATAATATTATGATTTCTATTTTTCGACTTTCATCATTTATTCCTTAACGTGACTTAATGTGGATCATTAATGAATATATTATTATTTTTTGTTTTGAAAGAATCAATGTTCCACACTAAGCTACATTAGAAAATAAAGGATAAGAGTAAAAAAATGAATATCATAGTACAATTTTCCTATAAATAAAAGGACCGAAAGAAACAGGTTTCTGAACAAACCAGTAGAAATCTCCTTGTCTATCATTAAAATGAATTTTGAAGTCTCCTTCCAACTCTGCTAGACCAGGTTCTCCTGGTAGAGCAAAAACCACAATTCCTTTCTTCGGTGCACTGATCCAGAAATCTTCTGGCTGAGTGTAGAAAGTAAATTCAGTAATCAAATTCAAATCCATACAATATCAAAACTCGAAAGCAGGGATAAAAAATAGTGTGTACCAATAGATCTTTGGTTTTGGGATGGTTTCTTGTGGCAAACAAAACTCCTGGGAATAAGTTAAAATGTCAGTCGTAAGAACAACTTGACTATTTGCATGAGAAAGTACGGCACAAACTAGAGCCTTGTATAGGTAGAAATACGAATCAATTACTTTGGTTTATACTCAATTGGGAAAAGATACAGAGGTAAACATCTGAAGTTCAGAACCAGACCCCGAGATGAATAGTTTAATTTCTTGAGCTATACTGATATGAGATAGGACAATGATACTTTAATCCATTTTTTTTATCCACTTTTAACCCACCACTTCAATCACCATTAGATCATTACATCACATCACTAAAAAGAATCAAAATAAATGATCAAAATATTGAGAACTTATTTTTAGTCTCATCTCATTTATGTCCATTCGTGCATTTACTCCTTTACCAAACAAGTACAGCACTAGTTGACTCCACACAATTTGTCTTTTTTACAATCGTACCATTACATTTGCCCTTTCTCTTCATGCAAAACTTGGAATCTAACACTTTGTTGGGTAGATGGAGAGAAATAGGTTGGATGGAAATAAGTAGCTAAAATGGAAATAGATGAATAATACAGGTATTTGGTTGAAGAGAAATAGGGATAAGATGAGGGGAGAGATAAAGAGATGAGTAGAAATAGGTAATGGTACAACGAATTCCACTATTTTTTTAATTATTTCTCTTCTCTTTCACACCGAATATAGCACATTACTTGCATCTTCACCCATCCTCTCAACCAAACAGTGTTTTTATGATTTTAGCTTTGCTAAAAAATGTTGAAATTCACACTATAGTATTACTGGAATGACATGAAGAGAAAAGAATGAACTTTGGTACTCACCCTTATGATCAGAAATTGTAATAGATGGTCTAACCCAATAAGGGCACCTTTGAAGCCGGAACCCTCTTAGTATGCACCTGTCAAAGTCCAAATTAAGAGGAACCTTCTTCGATTCTGGGACAATGTGACAAAATTACATCATACCTTCGTCCAGGCTGGACTTCTCCATTGAATTGTGTTAAAGTCCGTTCAAAGTATTTTACATATCTCTAAAAAATTACAGAAATAAATGATTTTAGAAGAATATGTCCAGAATGGCAGAATATATTCCATATTTAATAAAACAATAAACCAAAATTATTGACTGACTATTTGACTAGGGAGGACTAGAGCCTTTCCATCTACACATCTTTTATGGTTAAAGTAATCAATGGCTTCCTCTGCAGTTGGGAAGAACTGCAAAATAATATTGACAGTCAAAAGATTGAAAATTTCAGATAGAAGAGCACAACTAAAATTCCAAAGTCTTTGGAGTTGATTATCATGACTTGCCTTAAGAGACAAAAGAAGACAACATATCATCAGTCCAGTCCTCCCCATACCAGCTTTACAATGAACAACCACCACATTTTGAATATCCTCCTTCAACCATGAATATGCACTTTGACAGAATGATGTTATAAGTTGAATAGGGGGGCAATTATGATCACTAAATGGGAAAGTCGCAACCTGAAAACAATCCCAGTACGTTAACAGGACAAACAAAAATATTACGCTAATTTAATTTGATATCAGAAATTGTGGTCCATTCTTTAATTCTTTTTCTGACATCTGCAAAACCAAACAGCAACAAAAAAGTCAAATAATTATTTTCTCTATGTTTATATCCAATTTTTTAATGTTCCTATGTGATGTTTTCAGACACTCCAAATGGCATGGCAATTGGCTGCATTTGAGTGTAAGAAAGCTTTGTCAATAGGATCTTCTAAATATTTCTGTCGAGGATATGCAACGTACTGTCAAACTATACCCAATATCAACCACCAAAGTTAGACAACAAAGAAACAAGCAGATTTTTTCTTTTTCATTCCTGTTTTATTTTACATTAATCCATTATTCCCTAGTCATATCTCCAAGTTTTTCCCATCAAAAGGAGGTGGCTGTTCGTAATGTAGTAACATATAGTTTGAGGCATAGGAGAGGAAGGGGGGTCCAACAAGAGGGACGACTAACATACCCTCATGGTTTTGTTTTGTTTTTAATCATTTCATAAAGTTCCTTTAAAAGTATTTTACTGATTTCTTTCAATTATTGAATGCTTAGTATTCAAAATACATATTAAAGGTTAGCAGAAAGATATATTAATTTACTACAAATTGCGACTAAATTAAAGTTTAGAACGTGCATTCGTAAAAAGGATACAATTTACCAATTACAAATTACCAAACTCTAGATAGCTACATCAACGATCAGAAGCTCTCGGCAAGTTGACTCAAATTTTCAACTTTAAGTAGAACATAAAGAACAAATGCACTTAAAGAGCAGGTGGACCAGACTAGACAGGTAAATAATGATAGGTAACAGTCAAAATTATTACGCATCAATACCAGTACCTCAATTTGATTACTAAAATAAAGATAAAGATGAAAATCATACCTTCCCCTGGAATAATGATCCATCATATAACCTTTCTGAACAAAGATTGTATACTTTGTATTTACCCTGCACATCAAGGTTTCAAAAGAATAAAGTTGTGATATCAACACTCGGTGCACAAAGATACTTGGAGAAATTAGTTATTGTAGCATACCATGTAATGCACAAGAAAAATGAGTAAGAGTAATTGCTCAAATTTGTAGAGGAAGTTGGAGCATGGCAGAATCTTTAGGACTTTAGGTACTCAACGCATCTATTTACAAGCAATATAAGGGTTCAAGAGATATAGCAGTGTTTTTATACTTTGGGCTTATTTATATTTTTTCTCCACATTATCAGTTCCTTAACTGTTCAAAGCAACTCAGCTAAAAAAGTTATCCAATGATTAATAGTTATGAAATAAAGGTGTGGGATATAATTAATTTGTATAAATTAGCAAAGAAAAAATATGTATAGAATATGTAAATAATAAAGAATGTATCAAATAAAATAAATATATTTTATTTAATTATTTTATATTTTTTCCTTTGTGAATCTATACATATCAATGATAGATTAGACCTCAGCAAAAATTCTGTTACTTAATGGATGAAATTTGAGGTGGGGGAATTAATTTGAACAATTAGGAAAATATGATTACTAAATGCAAGACTCTAAACCAAGAGGACTAAAATCTAAACATAGCAATGATAGATGACCACCTATGTAAAGATTCTGTTAATTAATGGATGAAATTTTGGGTGGGGGAATCAATTTGAACAATTAGGAAAATATGATGACCTAATGCAAAAAAGCTAAAACTAAGAGGACTAAAACTGCACATAGACTCAAGTACACAGCTAAAAAAACAACCAAGCTTATGACTTACGAATGTTTTTCAGATTCTATTGATTTTAGGTTAGATAGATAGGATATTATTCATTCGAAGGTTTAGGATTTGTTTATCTAATGATTCTGTGCAATATGAACAATGAAGGGATTTAATGGCTTTAACAGAGGATATAGTTCACATTTTCCAATAAAATGTGTTCTTCTATATTGGTGGGATGTTAACTAGAAGAAAAGTACTATTTGGTTCTGTTCTAGATATCTTTTACATACTTATTTATAAGAAAGAAGGAGATCTGAAACACAAATTAGCCACTGCAATTAGAGAGCGAAAGTCTTATAAATCCTATACAAGAATCCCATACTTCCAAAGTGTGACTCAAGTATCATGCCAGCAATTAGATTTCAATGCTCTGCAAAATTCTGAGTGCGAATGGATGAGCAGATAATAGGAACCCAGGTAGATAATATGTTACCTTATGATGTGTTTCAAAAAACTTGATCACCTCTTCCATGTGATTGCGATAGAACCCCTGAAACACAGCTACCCCTTAAAACAAAATTGAATGATAACTGAGCTTGGCTTGAACATGAGAAACAAGAACTGACAGTCAACAAGTATACCTCAATGTATCCAACAATTCCAGAGCTAATATCACCACCCGGAAATCCCATAGCAATTATATTTTCAGTGATGTATGTCATATCCAAATCAAATCCATCTTCCTGTTTCAAAGAATAAGAGCTGAAATATTAAAGTACAACAAAATGAAAGCAACATAGAAGTTAACTCATTTCTTAAGAAAAAAACAATTGTTTCTGTCCAAAATTCATTAAGTATGGTAGAAAAATGTAAATTTGTATCAGAGAAATATCATATACACAATATGATACATTTCCCAAGAAGTCGATACCAATTTGATTCTTTAATAAATAAAGCAAGATAGTGACCATTTCCCTCGTGATGCTTTATAAATAGTGGGAAAATCAACATTTGTGTTATTAAGAATGTTAGAAGACAAAGCAAATCTTTAATAGGAAGCAATAAACCAAAGATTGGAAAATACATTTTGAGATCATGCTCTTCTTGCAACTATAGTTTGTAGCGAATATCAAAATCTCCTATAACATGTTTTATAGACTTTGTTTCTTTTACATATGTAAAGCAGAGCATGCAACATTAATTGTATCATTCAGGTGGTGTGTCTATTCTTATAATAAATTTTGAACGGAGGTTGCTGCCAGTGCAGATAAATAATTACATAATCCTGAGGCAAAAATATATCAACAGAAAATATGTAAATATAAGGCTCCAGTTTTTATATCCACAATTTGAAGAGGTAGAGATGACAAAAACAAATCATGCTGCAGTGTGTTAACACAAATGCAAGTGACTCAACCAGCAGATTTGGACACAATAACATGAATCAGCCATATGATTTAATCCATCTAATGCACGTCATAGAGATAAAACCAGACTAGGTGCGAAATTTCGTTGTCAACTAACCTGGTATCTACGTTTATTCTGAGAGACAATATGGCGTGCTTTGACCTGGACAGCTTTTACTGCACTCTTGGAAGAGTCCATCAACCCTTTGGCGAAGGATTCAATTAAATTAGATTGATCAGGTCCTGAATTGACTGGACCAGCAGATTCTTTCGACTGCGTTAGCAATCCAAGCCCACCAGTCAGGCGAGCAAAAGCTGATACGCTTGTGTTTTCGGTCTGTGAATCCTGTTGTGCTTGTCCAAGGCCAAGGCCTGGAATTTTCAGATGTCTTGTCCATAATGACATGCCAGAAGCAGGTAACGTTGATGATGGTGAATCATGTGCATTGTTGATCTGTCCTGTCACTTTGGGTTGGTGTTGTTCTTCAGCACTAGAAACTGGAGGAGTAGGTTGAGATGAAGAATAAGCAGGAGCTGGTTCCATGAGTCACTCAAATGCAGTTCTGCAAAGTGTAAAACCAATAGTTAAGAGCAGATTACCTTTAACCAGCTAACAGCAAACTAAGTAATAAATAAATTAACACACATCATACAATGTTGGTGGGGAAATTACAATATAATAATACCCAAAGAAAAACACCTACTTCACACAAGCTAATTAGTCTCATAATCTAAGCGGTTGTCCGATAAATTAACTGGATGCGAGCATAAATTGAACAAAAGCAGGGCCAAAACGTCGGCGTCGGGAATATAAACAGAGGGATCTGAAAATGGAGGGTTCGGTAATACAGATTGAGCAGATTTGCGATTGAAAAAAGCAATAATTATAGTAATTTGTAAATATGGCAGATACTCATTCACATCACAGATTCAACAATGGATCGCTTACGGTGAGTCGATGGTGATGCACACTATTCGATCTGTTTTGCAGAGAACAATGGGTCTGTTGAGGGGAAACACACGATTTGCGAGCTTGGGAATTGGATCAATGCAGTTTGATTGAAGTCATCAGCGATTACACATCGGAGATCAAAGGGAAAAAAGAAAAGAAATGAACAGCTGCGGACCGTTGCTTATTTCACAATCCACCGTGGAACCATTTTATCATAATAAATAATTAAAAATTAGAGTAGCTACAATGGTGAATTCAAATCACCCTCATCCATTTTTGTTTCTTCTTTCCGATCGCTTCAATAATTTCTTTCCTCATCACGTTTGATAAAGTTTAATATTAAAAAAGTATTGATAAAATAGAGTAGAGTCATTAAATGCAATAGGATAATCCTAATCCAATTATGATAAAATGGGAAAGTTCTGTGGACTGGTTTAATATAATATAATATTTGTTTTCAATCACTTCAACAAATACTTTTGAACTTTTTGAAATATTTTCATTGGATGCTTGAAAAAAAAAACAATAGTTAGCACATGTAAATTAAATGAATGGACGGTATAACTAATTGGTTCCCCTATAAATTAGGGCTTGATCTTGTTTTCCTTTTTATAATTTTAAAGGTTAAACTAATCAATCATATATATTGATACTTTTGATTTACTCAAATATAAAAGAACATTTATACTTATTCTTTCATCTTCTTATAATATATAAAACATAAGTATTCATTTAATTACTAAGTTACGCACATAATTTTATTGATGACCTTATTTAAAAATAATTTTGAAAAAACTCTAACTTAAAATAATTTAATATGTGGAATTCTATTAACACTAAGGATGGCAACGTGGGTCGGACTGACCCATTAGGCCCATAAGACTCGCACATTATGGGTTGGCCTGTCTCGTCTTGCATAATTTATGTAAGTTGTAATCACTGGCCTGCCTTGCATATTACTTGGTTTGCGGACTTGCGGGCTGACCCACTTTTTTTTTCTTTTATATTTTTTTTATTTTTATGATAAAGCTTTCAATGTTTAAAAATTGAAAAACTTTAAGAAGTTCAAAAAATTAAGTAAAGACTTTAGAGAGTTGGATGATAAATTGATAATTCAACATTTTCATCATATTCATATTCATACTATGACATACATAATGTATTTTTTTTTTATTTTAGCACATTAAAAAACATATAATACTTGTCTTTTCCAGTTATACAAAAATTTGTAACATTAATGCAAGAGTCCATAAAAAAAGTAACTAATATACACAAGTGCAAGGTTTTTTTTTGTGCGAGCTTGCAGGTCGCAGACTTATACAGGTCAGGCTACTGCGGGCCTATGGGTTCACTATACTGGCCCATCCCACTTTTTTTTTTCAGACCTGCGAACTGGCCCGACTGGCCAGACCTATATTGTCATCCCTAACTAACACTTATATTACTTCAAATTAAGATAATATAAACATACTATTTGTATTAAGATTTATAAAGTTTTTAATATATATATATATATATATATATATAAAATCTTTATAGGAAATGATATTGTATTTTTACAATTTCAAAATAAAATTATAAATAAAACATAAATATATATATTGTTTTATATTTCCTCTCATGAGATCACATACATGTAATATCATCTACTTACCTATAACATTACCATCAAAGAGGTTGATAAATAATACACTAAGTACACAAACACTAGATAAGTTACATTTGAAAGCATTAAATTAGGGTTGAGATATATACATGTGACACTAAAAATTATCATCACAAGAAAGTCATATAATAAAAACTTGGTTAACTTATATGACAAAACTTTTTCACGACGCATCAGACACACCAATACATCTCAACCTAGTATTCTCTACTTATAAATAATTGTGTTCACCACACACATATCATAGATTTTCATTCATACATATACAAATTTAAATGATAATAAATTAGAGTTAATTATCAATTACAACTTAATAATATTCAAGTACAACATATTAAACAAATATAACAATACAATAAAAGTAAACACTTTGCCCAACAAATTAAGAACATTTGCGATTGCAATTTATTGAGCGAAAAGTGTTAGCATGCCTAGTTAATTTTCAGAAATAGAGTTTAGTTTGTCCAATGATCAAAGTTTCCAATTTTTAATTAATTGAATTTTGTCAAAAGAAAATTTTGTTTGCTTTGTGACTCTTCATGATTCATAAATATTGCAAAATATTACAAGAAAATAAGTAGTTCAAATTGAGAAATTTATCCTAAAATAACAATTTCAACTAATTTCACTCAATTAAAATACAAAACACATCACCAAACATCATATCAAGATTTAAACAATTTAAATAGATTCAAACAACACTCAATTTTTGCATAAAATTAAACATTGTAACCCCAGTTATTTTTACATATAGATAATTTATTCTAAGATACAATCAAAACTTAACAAATTTTTCTTAAATGCTAAAACTCATTTCCTCAAGCTCAAATTTAAACTTCTAACTCTACTATTTTCACAGTTAGAATTTTTTGCATGTCATAAAATTTACATTAATAATTTAAAAAATACGCAACCTTCTACTATTTAGCACTTATTTTCTGTAAAACTAGATTATATCCCTAATAAGATCAAATAATGTCTTTGTTAAGAGTTTAGTGTTAAAATCTGCATATAATTCAATTCAAGGTCATCAAGTAGGTCGAAATTGAATTTAAATTTGATATATTAAAGAAATAAGTTTGAATGACATGCAAGTATACTTTTGTTGGTGTCCATTTTTCATTTTCATATTTATAATGATTATGAAATTAAATCAGGTAAAATACACTTGAAAAAATAATTTCTGTCAAATAATAATTTTTATATTGTTTATTAATATATATTTAAATAGGTTATGCTTAATTATGTATATTTTAGTTATTTTTACGATCTATCTTAACAATTTTTGGTCGACCAGATTCTCTTTGGCAGTATCTTTTGTAAAGTCCATTAGCTATAAATAATTTATGTTAATAAAATACATTTTAATATAAATTAAAGTTTGTATATAGAATGAATAACACGATCGTGATAATGGAAGTCTCAATATTTTGTTGGTAGCAACCATTGCCAAAAGAAATACCTCTCATTTCTCAAAAAAAGGAAATCTGTGTTAAAGTCTTCGCAAAATACAGTATTTATTATGCTAAAGTCAAAGGTGTATGGTCTTATAAAATAGAGACTTTCCATTAGGTACTAATGTTAAATCCGTTAATCCGGTTCAGTAACATGTGAACCGGAGAGAGATCTTGAGGCAAGTACAAGCGAACCGGGAAGAGGGTCCATTAGGCCGTTTCTACATCTCATCTCATTTGCTTTGGTTTGTTTGCTGCCACCATCGCAAGCACCCTTTGCACATTTCTCCTACGCCAAACAAATCCAAAAGTCAAAACTACCCCCAACCCACCATGGACGTAGGAGTCGCCGACGATCATTCCCCGGAAGCCACAATATCGCGGTGGAAATTTGCGATGTCGCGGCAGTACCAGCACATGCTCGACAAAACGACGCCGCACGTCCTCCGCCGCTGGATCGGGTGTCTGGTGGTGGCTGCCGTCTACGTCCTCCGCGTGTACTTGGTCCAAGGCTTTTACATCGTCTCCTACGCCCTTGGCATTTACATCCTCAACCTCCTCATCGGCTTCCTCTCCCCTCAGGTCGATCCCGAGATTCACGACGGCCCCACCCTCCCCACCCGAGGATCCGATGAGTTCCGCCCCTTCGTTCGCCCCCTCCCAGAGTTCAAGTTCTGGTACTATTCCCTTCCCCTATTTCCCCTTCCTCCTAGGGTTTCGTACTCCACCACCTACTTCTGTTGTAATATTATCTTGTTAGCGTCTTCGCTTCTAACTCCAAGATTTGATTTCGAATTGTCGTTTCAGAACTCCTAATCAGCTCGCCTAAGAAATTACAGATTAATTAAATAAAGGGAATTTAATCAAACTTCTTGCACTGCATTTACCACAAACACAAACAATTTAACCTGGACTTATGGAGAAGTTACATGAGGTCCTGGGGGACTAACCTTATGAAAAAAAGCTGAGGAAAATTTTCATCTATTTTATCCAAATTTATGCTTACTATTGTTTTGTTTTTAAAATTCAAATTGTAGAGTATTTTTATGCTTGATCTGTCCGTCACTGTACTCAAAATTGTCTAGATTTTCGTTCAGCGAATTATGGATATTCAAAATGCCACATTCTGATGACCATACTGGCTTGCATGTTATCCTTGATGAGATGAGTAGGAGGGTATAACTATCTTGTGTTGGATTTTGTTACATTTCCGTGTTTAATTATTAGTCTATGGTTTCCCTTCCGAGGAGATCAATCTTCATTCACGAGCATTAATATTGTTCTTTGTTGTAATTGTCACTTGTGGGGTAGCTAATGTTTTGTTAATTTACGGTTTGGATTTAACGTGCAGATGGTTGTTTTTACTGAAAGCTTCTGAACTTTTTGTTCGTGGGCAGGTACTCGATCACAAAGGCGTTTTGCATTGCATTTGTGATGACTTTCTTTAGTGCCTTTGATGTTCCAGTATTCTGGCCGATACTCCTTTTCTACTGGGTGGTCCTATTCACACTTACAATGAGGAGACAGATATCACACATGATCAAATATAAATATGTTCCATTCTCATTTGGGAAACAGGTAGATTCAGTATAATTTTTTCCCATTCAAAATTGTTGTGGCAAGCAAATATTATTCATTCATTAATGGTGTTATCAGGATTGCATCCTTGTTGCTAATAATAAGCATTTTGTCTATTTTACTTTTAGCGCTATGATGGAAAGAGAACACCAACAGATAGCACAAGCCCAACAACCGCGGACTGAATTTTTCAGTTTAATTGAACTTTATTTGCTACATTTAAGTCACAATCCCAAATGTGGCTTGATACCATCTACAGTATTTGCTACAATTAACAGCTGGAGCAACCTGAGGATTTGGTGGCTGGGGAAGATTGCTTTGAGGTCTAGCATGGACGTATGACATCTGGATGTTCAACTCCCTATTGAGCAACTGTTTGGACATCTTCAATGTTTCTACTCCCTGGTAGATGCTTTAGTCTTGGGGAGATGTTTGGGGGCTCTCTCTTTCATCTCCCTTCTAGTGAAATCCTTTTTCTTTTTTTTTTCTTTATAGGTAGTCAAATGCCAAACTCTTATTGCTGAATTCTAGTTAAATAACGAGAATTTAAGACGCCTGTGCTAAAGGAATCCCCTTCATTATTTGCAATGGGGTGTTAACTCTTTTGCCATTGTATTTTTTTTTTCTTCTAATCATGAGATTTTCAGGAACTCATTTTCTTCTATAAATGTGCCCATGATGCAATATTATTACTCCCTCCTGGCTTTCTTGGCATTATTGTGATGTGTGTATCTTTCTTATATATATATATATGTTATGCATGAGCTTGTCCACACATTTGGCTGTAAGACTGATATCCCCTGGAGGTGCTAAAGTTGCTCTTCACAAGGCTTTTCACATGGGTCAAACCTCCCTCTATCATTGTAGAATGTCCTCAAGCACAAATATTTTTTTTAAAGCCGAGTACTTGTTCATGAATCAGTAATGAAATATTTTTATAACTCTTTTTATTTGGTGTTTCTGTAACCGAGTTGAATAGCGTTGTATGCTTCATACGGTTTGATTATATCTAATGGAACAAGGTCCACCATATTTGGTGGGATAATGTGCTTGCACAAATGGCAATTTTAATTTTTTATGTTGATGGAATCACTTGGTCGGGGTTGGTCATGGTATGGTACTTCTTTCCTTTGCAAAGGGTTTCTTGCCACACCATCGGTTCAGAAAAACTTCCCAATGATCTTGATGTGCATCTCTCATCAGAAACATATTATTATGTACCACTACAGTTTTATGTACTGATTACTTTTATTACATATATGTTCTTTTCGTTGTCTTGACCTTTCTTTGTATCTGACTGTCTCAGTGCTCACTAACATACTTTTTTTCCCAATTGTAATGGTATCTGCTACTCCTTCGTTCCAGTAGGCCAAGTGAGCTTAAAGTCACCATTATAAAGCCCCCGTTGCCATGGTCATAGAAAACACCAGTTATTGATCTTTGCACCACAAGAATTTTGTGCTACTATTGTAAACTGAAAAACGTAATGGTCCATATCACTAGCCTTCGATTTATTCCAACATTTTCTGTGGAAAATAGACGCTCATGTTAGAACAGAGGTGCTCTTTTATGAGGGTACAACACAGGCTACAATGATCCATGAAGGAAGTTTGGAACTATTATGGGAAATACTGTTGCAGAAATCGAGTTTGTGCGTGTTTGAGAGAGAGATGGTGCTTGGTTTCAAAAAGCAGGTTGTGGGTTCAAATGATAAAGGTAAAAAAATGTTCAATCATGAGTTTCAATGTTTTAATCTCAACCCTGTATTTGCTTATGAATATACGAATGATTTAAACCCGTGCACCAAGTCTCAGGTCATGTGGTACACGGTAAGATAATTCCTTGCCATGGTTATCACAGAAATGAAATTCCTATTTGAAGGTATCGTTTTTGTTTTTTCTATAAAATAAAACTTTCTAGTATTTTATTTTATGACATTTATAACTGAAGCTTAAATCAACGCCAAGGCTTGTATTTTGCGCATCACTTATATTTTTTACAAAATATTTCAAATATGTACACATCGTGGTTCAAAAGCAATTACTCGGTCCTAATATTAAGAGGTTCTCGCATTTTAATTCTCCTTCAGAATATGAAATGAAAGTTTATTAAAGCAATCAACCCAAGATTGGTGAGCAAGCATTTGCATTACATAAGAAAGTCCTATTGCAGCACTGGCATCTAGCCAAGACAATGCCTCTGTGCCAAAATAAATGAATTAATGATATTCCAACCTTTGAAGATCTTTTCTAGGCTTCTAGGCTTGGTTATTGAAATCAAAGCAAACACATTAAAATCTCAAGACTTGACAAGGGTCAACACTAAAAAGTATGTCGATTGTAGAAAATGAAAGACCCTGCAGGGGTGTGCTTACCTTACCTGGCTGGTCTGTAATATCCATAAATACTGTAGTAGGTTTGTGCAAGAGTAAGCAGCAACAAAACAACAGCTGCAACCAAAGATATAATGGCCCAAGGATTACTGAAGTAATTGTGTCTCAAGCTTGCACACCAAGTGTTCCATCTATGGTTGTAATACCGATTCACATCCTCAGACAATGGGGAAAGGTAACTGTTATTGATGTCAAACACAACCTCTTGGCATAAGCGGTTGAAAAGGTCTGCAACTTCAGCATCACTACCAAGCCAGTGCTCAATTATGCCACGGTAATGAAGATATCCCACATCCTCTGGGGAGTTAATCAAGTTGTCCATGAAGATAATATAGGATGTGATGTCATTTCTGCAATCAAGATGACACTGCTCAAAGGCAATGAGATTGAGGAACAAAGACTTGGTGCCATCATGGATCAAGAGCCGAGGTATTCTCAGAATACCATCCTTAAATTTGATGTCCCAGAAGCGATCAGTCTTCCTCTTCTTGAACTTGATTCCAGCCTCTTTAAGCTCTGTGACACAGTGTATCAGTTGCTGCCTCCGTTTATCAGCCACTCTTTGAGCATTTGACCTGCGTCTGATCCATATTCTAGGCACTGGTTGAGGTCCTGCGCGCAAAAGACTTCTCCTGAACACTTCCAAGCAGTGAAGACCTTCTTGATCGGATAAAGGGTCAAAGGTAATAGCGCTTCCAAGTGATAATTCCAATTTGTTTCTGTCACTTTCTGTCATTGGTTCATCCGTCGGCATCAAAGGGTCGAAGAACCTGAGTGCTAGAGCTGTAACAAGTCCTTTCAAGTCTGGGTTTCCCAATTGAATTCCCAGAAGTCTGTCCAGTACAAAGAGTGGAAGCTGGTTTTCCAGCATGATCATATCCCTCTGAATGGAGTGCATTGATCCACGCATTGCGAAAACAGGATCATTCCTGGAATATCCAAGTTGCTTGAACCCTTCTGTGGCTCCTCTGAATAGCTCCAGCACAAAACAGCCATCAAGGACAAGCATTTCCACGAACTCATTGCTGCTTAAACTAATTGATCCTTCATAACAGGAGCGAGCTCTTTCTTCTATCTCCTTCATGGAATCGAGGTATATCCTAATGTCATGCTTGGTACGCTTAAACACATGGTTAAGGGAACGCCATTTATGGCGATCCATCGGGCGAAGGCGCTTCTTGCCATGATGGTAAGGACCTATAGACACAATCTGCGGAGCAAAAGCTTTATCCTCACCAGTACTGTCTCTAAGGTAATGGGGGATTCTGTAGATTGATAGTTTGGACCATGAACTTGCCACATCATCTTGACCTGCCTGCTCTAGTTTTTCCTTGATCATCACCACCCATTCAGATCCTGGTGAGTTTGGTTCCTCTCGTGATTTTTCACCATCTTCACCACTGATCACAACTTGCAATGATTCTGTAGGTTCCTGCTGAAATTTGTCCTCCTCCTCCTGCTGCTGCTGCTGGGGAAACTCTGTTGATCGGTTCCCTGAATTAGGTGAAGATGGAATCCCGGATTCCAAGGTTTCTTTGAGTTTTAGAGTGATGAGATACCAGCTCAAGAGCTCTTTGTTGAATACAGCCACCATTTCTTCAAGCAACTGGTGTTCTGTTTCTTGTCAATGGCCTCCGTGTTGCTTCCAATTCATAAAGAAACAGAATTGAAACAGTGTTTGATGAAGGGTAAAGAGTCAATTGCGATTATGATCCGAAATGACCTTGACATTTTAAATAGAATGTTGTAATTGACTTGAACAAACTGTGCAGCTCATATGGGACCCCTTTCGACCTCATTAGAACCCTTTCTGGAAAGCCAAATTATATTGGAAAATGACCCTTCCCCTAAAATATGCACATGGGTAACTGTGGTAGTTTCAGATGCACTTGTAAATGCATTGATCTTGCATATCGATAGAAAAAATGGAAGCAATGAATTCATTACTAAATTTGTTCTTGGAAAGTCGTTAAAAAAACTATAGTATATGCCATTTATGTCGCCGACGGTAGTTATTCATTTTTATATATCTTAGACTTTCTCGTTAATATAAGATTGAAAAATATGAAAACCAAACAACTAACCTTACGGAGAAAAATCATGTCTGAAACAAAGTTTAATGAAAGAAGTAAGGTGGGTGTGGTGCAGGCACAAAAAATGGGGAAAACGTGGAAGAATTCAGAATCTGCTATGTCTCTCATTGTTCATGAGGCATTGGAGCATATCCCAGTCTTTAAGTTCTAAATTATTCAGCTAAATAACTTTTCAACCGAAACAATGAATATATAATTGCAAACTTTTATACCAAAACTTCTTACCAATCTCGTACTCACTAAATTATTTAAAAAGTGAAGAATGTTTTTGTTATGGACAATAACTAAGAATTTTTTTATTTATAATTTATATGTATAATTGGTCAGTATAGAATTGGTCGATTAAGAGTTGATACAATTTTCTCTAATTTTTAACAGATGGATTATTTTAATTATTATATTAATTTGAAAGTTGGGTGCAAGACAATAACTCTTATAGTTATAATGATTAGATTCTTTCTCTAATTGACATTTATTAGTAAATAATGATATGCTTGATTATAGGAGAAGTTATAACATTGACAATCTTCATATTTCTCATTCTTTTTTTTTTCTGTGATTATTGCCTAAGCTGGGTCATACGAACATGTCATAAGAGTAAAATTAACAATGTATTTAACTATATAAATTTTGAGTGCAGATGAATAAACTATATCAATTAGATTAACCTTGTAATTTTAAGTTTAAGAAAGAAACAATCTCATCATGAAAATTGCTAGTAGTACAATTTTTATTTCACTAATTAAAAGAAACTACCTCAGCATATGCTTTCTGATTTTCTATGCGTAAATGAGAAGAAAGGATACAAATATTAAATTGGTACCCCATATACCTTAAACTATTTATAGCTTCAAATAAGTACCTAAACTTTTGACCTTTATATCACCTTTACAACAAAAAAGAAAAAAACTTGTACATTTAAATATGAGAAAATTATCCATGTTGACAAGAGAAAATGATCTCATTCCTCACACTTGAAATTGTGTGTTCTTTTATGTATTCAAGCTCTTTATTTCTGTTCTAATATTTAGATATATATAATTATTCTTTTTACAATTTAAGTATAAATCTAAGTCACTTATTAAAATAATAAAAAAGTCAAACATCATATAAAATAAAAAATTTATAAATTTATCATATTAAAATTTTGAATTGAACATAATTAATCTCATATATAAATAGAAGTCAAATCATATTTATGTATTTTTTACTTAATAAATGTTTCTTAAAAGATTCATCAATTTTTCAATAAAAAAAAAATGTTAGTAGATAGCTAAACTAACAATCCTCTGCGTGAATTATAAGTGAAGAAAATACCTAATGGTCATGGCTGGAAGTAGAAGCCTACGATCACCAAATAACAAGTTAGAACATTTATTCATGATAGGGTTAGACAAAAATATTAGCATGCTTATTTCTTCTTCTTTTCTTTTCAATTTCTTAGAGATCCTAAACTAAACATTCAATGTATATAGTTTTATCTTTGAAATATACAAACATTCTTATTTATATTTATTTTATAATAATTATATAATTTTACCTCTATTTTTTTTCTCTCTCTCATAATTAAGCTATTGATCGTGTCGTGAGAGATTCTGTTATATATTGATGACAGTGTGAATGAAGTTTGATTGATAGTGTAGATTCAAATATTATTTATATTTATTAAAAGATTTTTTTAATTGGCTAATCAATGGAGTTGAATTTGTTATTGAAGAAAGAAAGTATATAAAAAGGAAAAAATAAATAAATAGAACCACTTATAACAATTAAATTAAATAATAATTTAGTTGACTTCTCTTTAAAATATAGAAATGCTCAAGAAAAAATCATTATTTTTGTGTAGTATTAATAGTAATGTTCAACTCAACGTTGAATAGGATCTATAATAATAAATGTTTTTGTTTTAAATGAAAGAGCTAAATATTGATGTGACTTTTTATTTAAAAATAAATAGTAAATTATTTTTGTTAATAAACTTAAAATTTGAATTGTAATGGTGTTATATTTAGATCTTAACTCTTTAGGTAATACTTTGAAATTATTTTCTACTCATAACTCTTGCTTCTATGTTTCTTCTTCTTTATTTTTTTAGGGGATTGTCTTATTATTTGAATTAAGAAATAAATAATTTGAGAAGAATAAATTTGAGATGAAAGTTTATAAAACTTTGTGTATGAAAAAATAAGTATGATAAATTAAAAATAATATTTAATACATAAAATTAGATAATTACCATTTTACTCTTGAAGATAAATGTGATATAATTTTAAACATAAATAGCATAAATGATACTAAAATTAAATTGAAGTTGTTATTTATAATTAAAACGAAGAGATTGATTTAAGTAAGAGAAATCATGTTAATTTTCTACATGAGTTGACCGAGCATGTTGTAGATATGGGTGGATTTGGAAAGATAATAATATTAATGTTTATACTATCAAATCAGCCTATAGTAAATTCATAACAAGATTAATAGATTTTGAAGATGATCTATTTGTACAACTTTAGAATATTAAATCATTACTAATTATCTTATACTTTGCATGGATAGTAATCTTAAACAAAGTCGCAATGTGTGATAATATGATCAAGAGATGGACGAGCATGAGTGTCAATGTGCGTGTCATGTGTGGAAAGTGTAAAGAGTCACCAATTCTTTAGTTTTCCTTTTGCTCAGAGTATATGGAATTTGGGTGATAATTGGGTGGATATTGTTATGGTACATCACATTTTGGCAAAAAATCATTTCCATCAATTTTGTATAGTGGGGTTAAGTAAAAAGGTAATTCTATTTGGAAGTATATGTGGGTTGCTATTGTATGGATCATCTAGATGCATAGGAATATAATCATTTTTAGGAGTAAGGTGAAGGATGGTGAAGAAGTATTCAACTTAGCCCAAGCCAAGGATGGGATGTGGATAACTAATAAAGTTTCTAATGCGAGATTCACATACTCGGACAGGTGTTTGTGTCCAGATTTATACATTCAACCAATAGTGGATTAAGAGTCTAGTTTTCTTTTTGTTAGTTCGGGGTACTTTTTTAGTTACCTAGGGTGCAGTCTTTTTCACACGCATCATATGATGTTTTTTCTGCTATGTGCTTTGAGGTATATTCTGTTTGCATCTCTTTTTGAAGATACATCCATCCACAACTCTTTATTTGTTCTCATGTAATGTGTCATCTAGACTTAGGCTATATCCCTTAGACATTCTTTTTTGCAAAACACAAAGTATGGACTTATGTACCATATGAACATGCATAGAAAACAAAAGAGAAATCTTATCAGAAAGTTGGTTGAGAGAGTGGTTGTTTTCCTTTGTGAAATCCTTGACATTCTTTTGTCTCTTTGTCCTTACAAATATGCTCTCTTTTGCTTGTAGAATAGTTATTATAAACATTTATATTCTCCTTATGGTAGGTTATAGGTGTTACTTCCTCTCTTAGTTTTACGCAGTTTTTATCTTTACATTTTTGTATGTTAAAGAATTGGAAAACTCTAAATACTTTTCTATTTATGTATTTTTTATTGTTTTTTAATAAAAAAAACAAAGTGAACAATATAGTTCATTCCGGTAAGTTACCTAAGTGGCATAAGTTTGAAAAAAAAAAGGTTTAATGCATAAAAATAAAAGTATGTTACCTTTCTTCACTAAGATTGTGGTATGGTTTATTTTTTTCGTTAAAAGGCAAAGTATGTAAATGGATAAAAATAAAGTAAAAGAGGAAGTTTGAATTTTACTTTCTATGTAAACATCTTGTTGATAAATAATTTATAAATACTTTTGCTGGATTTCTTTACATTAAAAAAAATACAAGATTCTCAAATATTGTAATCTCACATTCTATAAAACATTCACTTTATTTTAAAATACATTATATTAGCAAACTTATTTAAGAGTTTCTATGTGAAATAAATGCACCCAATCTTCATATTCATGGCATTTTAATAGAACTACCAACCCATCTCTCTCCCTCCGTAGTCAAAGAAGCAGAAGAAGAATCTCTATTATTCATATGTTTTTTCATGACTTTTCTTTCTCAAATTTAAAATTATTTACAATTTTGCAAATTTTTTTTTTTTCTCCAAATGAGGATATTAATCCCCATTCTCTTTCTCGAAATTTTATTACCACGGCACTTAACATGTCTTTTTCTTTTCTTATTTTTGGTTGTTTACCGTCATTTCACATAACTTTACCTTATGCAATGCATCCAACAATTACATAATATTCCAACACAAGCTCCATCTTTACCATAACAACGTCATCAAGCAAATGCTACTTGTATGAATTCATTTTAGTAAACGATTTTCGAATTATTTAATTAGTATTTTAGTCTAAATATTTGTAGAATTAATTTAATGTATTTTTTTTAGTTTTTTATTTATTGATAATTGATATTATCATTTTTTCATTATTTTTATTTTTATTATTGTATTTTTAATTATTTATTAATAAATTTCAGAAAAGATAAATATTTTATCTTTTATTATTATTATATTTTAAATTAAGATTTTATTAGATGTTTTTGAGAAAATAAGTAAAAAAGATTTGAATCGACATATTGTCCTTTTTAAATGGTATTAACATCAATTTAATAAAGCTAAAATCTAGATTCAGAACAAACAAAAAATAAATTTCATTGAATAAACTTCACGATGTTGAGACAAAAATAATACTAAAGTCATTTTCCAATAAAGTATACAGTTCTTATGGTCAATAAACTCGGCCTGCATCACTGAAATTCATTGGGCCAGTATAAACCTGGTCCAGAATATGTTCCCAATGTGGACCATTTCTTCCTACACCCCTTCTTTTTCTCACACGTCCATAAAATAAAGTATTCCTATTTTACTCTTGAATTAAACATATTAAAAACGTCACCATTCTGTAAAAGAAAATACTACATTTTATGGGGGTGAGAGAAGAAATGCCGCCCAATATGATAATCATTGGACCTTGGCCATTCTGTCTCACTAGAGTTGGCCGGAAATCATGACACCAAACAGGATAACAACGCTACAAAAATATATTGATTTTAAAAATGAAAATTTTAAGATGTGTTTATTTTTGTTAAATCACCTTAGCTTACACACATACGCATTATATCTAAAATTAGTACAAGAGAACACAAAATTACAGTCGAAGATTCAAAAAATTGTAATGATTTCATTTCTTTATTTTTTTTATTAATTATTGCAATATTTAATTTATATAAAAATTGATGGGATTCTTTTGCATCCTACAAATTCATGAAATTCTTTATAATTTACAGTCTAAGTATATTAAGACACAAACTACAATATTGTAATCAGTTTTTTTTTTAATGAAAAAGTTTCACGTCGTATTTCTACCTAGGGCAAGAATTTTTTTGTACCAAATTATTATAGTCTTTCATAGATGGGTGTGGGATTAGAACTTCCAAAGATGGTTTAAAAAAACAGGTAAAAAGTTTGGTATTATTAAATCAAAACTTTGGAATAATATATATATATATATATATATATATATATAAACATTTTGTATGAATCTTACTGTTTTTCAATCCCAAATTTATAATTTTTTGTTATTTTTGACAAACTCTTGTAGTGTTGAATATTTTCTAAAAACTTAAATTCTTTTAAATCTAAAAACAAAAAACATGAAATAAGTCTCTTAAAATTCTAAATTCTTAATATACGAATACGTTAAAATGTAAACTACACAAACCTTAACCATAAAACAATCTTTTAAAAAAATCAATAACTCCGAATATTTATAAGGAGTATTTTAAAATTTGAAAGAAAAAAAAACTATTGTCAGAATAATCTTTTAAAATCTTAATCAATGCACCACCTTATATTCAATCCGATACAACCCTACAATTGAATACAGGCTTCCAGCAAGGCAGCATAACAAGTTGACATTACCTTTCAAACTTTCATTCCGACGAACTCCAATAAAAAAAAAGAGATAAAAATGAATATAAAAAATGGGTGAAAAATCAGACTCGGATGCACATATGCGGGTCGGGCCTCCATAAAAGCTACGCCACCAACGTATGCAGCAGCAGCTTTCTCCATTGATGAATCCAAATTCTTGTTGCTGAAGGCCAGCAGCAGTTACTGCGCAGTAAATTCCTCTGATGTACAATACAATGGTTAACATCATCCCTGTTTAGTTTTGCTCCGAATGTGTAGACACTTGCACACCTATCACTTTGCTCTCATGCTTTCTCTTACTTCTACTGCGCCGGGATCTAGGACTTTTAGTCCTTGTAGAGGGCTTGTTTATCTGCTCTTGGCCACCAATTAACACTTTCTCATTATTAGATGGCAGCTCAGGAGGAGTATCTGGCCATGGAGTGCGTTTTGATGGAATAGTGATGTCCAAAGGAGGGTCAATGATCCATCTGCAGAAAATACAATCATATACTCAGTTTAGGGATACATAAATACATGCACTATTATTTGTTGGATGCCACATCATAGATTACAAGCACAAAAATCTGCATGATATGTGCCGAAATAAACAACTCCATGATTTGCGGAGAAATTTTTGGGTCAAACAGGTTTTGGAATACATTTTCAGTTTATGTTTCTTAATTCTACAAAAACCTACACAGGTCATATTGTTTATGCAGTACTTTCTGCGATGGTCAAACAAGAATGGTATTTCTGTAATTGTCCGTGAAAACAGTAAATTCATATACAATGATATTACACATATTTGACGAATAGCTTTGGTTGATCCTGGGAAGAACAAATTTTCAGAAGCCAGAAAATTTGCAATCAAGAAAAAATGACAGGAAATACGGCGCAGCCTTAAACAACGCACGTTATTATTTGCGTGTGATGTTCTGAAATGTTTTAAGTTTTAAGATTGCGCTAATGGTGGAACTAAAGTCTCAATGTTCCTTTTTTCAGTTATTAACTACGTAACCTTTGGACAGTTCTTAAATGTAAAAAAAAAATTACAGAGAAGGATACAGAGATCCCAATCGAGGCATTCACAAGAAATGCTTGGATGTCATTGACGAGAAGGAATTGGACTAACAGACGTTAACCAACGATTACAATCTAACAAACAAGCATGCTTAGGTTGTTGTTATTTGGCTTTTCGTCTACCAAGACTATCTAAAGACCGTAACTTGCATATGTAACTGCATGACTTTCAGACAGATACTAACGACTTGATAGAAAACCTGCAATTCTACACTTAGTCCAGATAATTAAACAACCAAGATGCCTGTAATGGAAACTATCCCTCAACCATGCTTCCCTGTTTCAACACTTATATATTTATTACCCCCCCTGAAGACAACCAACACTGGAAGTGTATACCCAGTGAGATATTTTTCAAATCAGGATGAAAAATCATAACAAATATGATAATATAGAACGTCAATTAAAATTCAGCACCAACTTGACAGCAGTTTACTTCCAAAGCTACATTCTTGTTACCTCAGTCTTACCTGTATCATCTTAGCTGGTAATTGAGTAGAATTGAATTAAACTATAAAATTACAGATCATCCTAGAAAATAAGTCTACACTCTACATAAATGGATACCCAAATATCAATGAACGATGCAGCTATTCCTAATAGGATGGCTCTATTATGCATATCAACATAGGTTCTCATTAAGCACAGAACTGGTAATAGGTGTGTATTCCTTGGGCTTGACATCCTACCAAACACATTTAAATCTTGCAAATATTCAAAATTGTTCATATGCCAGATATCATGCAGAAAATTATAAAAAGAATGGAAATTTCAACTTAAGAACATAACAAATGAAAACTCCAAAATGAAGGAGAGGACTCACTGTGAAGGAAATTTGCTGTCTGTGCGGGCTTCAACCCGTAGCCACCAAAGCAAAACTTGACGTCCACAGTTCCCAAGCGGCTCTACCACAGAGGTGGTCTTGAGCAAGGAGAGTGGACTCTCTATCCCTTCATCAACCCCATCCAATTCATCAAGATCCTTAACCCACTCTGGCTTATCATCAACATCCTTCCAAACCAACCTTGAATTCAACACAAACCCAGACCACTCGAGCTTTGTGGGCAGAACAGGTGCCTTATCATCAATATAAACGGCACTCCTCCCTGTATAACGCAGTGAATTGAAGGTGTGCCACCCAACCAACTTATCGGTGGCATTACAAGCAGGGCCCTGCACAGGCATAACCGCACCTTCCTCCTCCGTTTGAACCATGGATGAAGAATCATCCGAATGAAGCAGTATTCCAACCGAAACAGCTCCAATCCATTTCACATTTTGTGCTTCATCAAACAACTCCATACTGTGCATATTACTATCATCAGCAAACACCACAACTCCATCCAGCTTCTCTTTTCTCACAACTCTGTTCAAAATCAATCCAACGTAAGTAAGTCTTCATGATGCATTTTCACTGTATTCTGTGATTATGCCTCGCGCACTAACGAAAGTAGTACTTAATAAAGTTTCTACACTCAGCATAACAATAATAACATCAATCGAGTAAAAGGAGGTGGCAAAAGTTAACCTCAAAGCATGAAGTCGCATCCGAGACTCGAGTTTATGCCTTCCATCCCACGAATTCGGCATTCGCTGAGAAACGCCAACGTGGATTGTTCTGAGGCCGGACTTGGCAATAATCGAAGCGGTTTCGTTGGTGACTCCGCCAGCCTCCACCACGATCCACACCAGATCGTACGGCACCAGCATCAGCGCGTGCATCACACCGGTCAAGTGCAGCGTCTGGAACGTGCGAACATAAGTTGGCGTCACCGCGATCACCGTCCTAGGGTTCTTCACTCCGAACAGAGACCTCTGCTCCCTCTGCACCCTCTCGATTATGCGGTGCGCCTTCATCACCTCCACGGGATCCGGGTGAGGCCACGGCCGGATTCGGATCCCGTGCCGCCCGACCACCACGCGGCTCGCGGTGCTCACCGCCGCCGTTCTGTTCGCCGCCGGAGGAACGTTCAGCGGCGCCGCGATATCCGCTCCGCCACGGAACGGAGCGGTGTAGAGGCTGGTGGAGAACAGGAAGAAGAAGACCAGGCGGGAGAAGCGGAAGCCAAGGACGAGACTGATGAGGCAGCAGAGACCGTGGATTACCAGCCAGAAAATCGTCGCCGGCGACTTCACCGCGCCGTCGCCGGACGAATCCAGCTGCGCGGATCCTCTGAAGCTGTTGGCCCGGCGCGTGAGGTAACTCTGCTGCAACGCCGAGAGCTTCATTTTGTCCCTGTCAGTAGTCAAAGAAAGAATGTTGTTGGCGACTTGAAGTGGTAACACACTTACGCTATTATATGTTTGGATTCAATTTTAAGATTGATGTTCGAAGCACAAAAGATAAGGGAGAGGGTTGTCGGTTGGAGATGGTGGTTGGTTTTAGGTTGCTGGTGGCTTTAGGTTGGTGCCCCTATCATTTAATCATTCATCATTTCTTTGGGTTTAAGGATAAACCGTTTTCTTTTTCTTCTTTTTTTTATTTCATTTTAATTATTCCAACACACACTTAATTCTACATAATTGAAAACACAAATACTACAACACAAGCAAGTCTTTAAGGTTATTTTCAAAACTCTGTTGAGGACATTCCAAGCAACTCAAAAATATTCTGAAAAAAAAATAATAATAATAACATGTGGCGACACTGAAATTAATCAGTCATTTTTGTTTTCGTTTCCGTTTCTTATGGAACCAAATGTTTGGAACTTTTTGTCTTTTATGTGATCTCATTTGTTTTTGTGCTATAATTTGTATCCAACACCAAACGCTTCCCTGCACTTTTACTCAATTTCCATTTCTTACAATTACAGGTTGTGAAAATTTCCGTATTTTTTTGTCTTTCCAGATTCACGATATTCATGTAAATCGTAACCTTTTATCTAAAGTTAGGAGTGGTAGTGCTAAATGGTTAATTAGGAGCAGTGAAGTGTCAAAATCTGCTAGAGCTATAACGTTAGATATCTAAATTGAAACGATTATGTTTTTCCATGTTGGTATGTGAAACCTAACTAGGTATAGTTGCCACTGTTTCAGTTTGTTCAAACTTTGTGTAAAAAAACATGAACAACGTCTGAGACTTTTAGAAACTTCACTTTGTGATTTACACATTCACTCTTTTGATTGGGTTTCAAAATTGGAAGATGAAAATAACAGATGTGGTTGGTAAGTTGTGATATGTCAAAATCATTGGTAGCCAGAACAATATGCTTGCAAACTAAGAAATTTTTCTCACATCACAATAACTCCTTCCTCATATAAATAAAATACCTCTTTTTATTAGGTGCTTCACCTGATTACTACACTTCACCATTAATTCATGCATATAACATGTTTTTATAAGCCTTTGAATGAGAATAATATAGGTCAAAATGTTTTACTACATTTTGAAGAAAGTCGTGCTTCTAGGGAGAGGATATAATCTCAAAAACAATTATTTAAAACGTCCTATATCGTATAATCTAACTAAAAGTCTCTACGTTTTTTTTTTCAATTTGAGTCAATTCAATCTATTTAATTTTTCCTATTATCTGATAAACTAAACGTATTAATAGGTTCTGTTAATTTAAAAACAATTATTACTACAACAAAATGTTTACTGATTCTATGACCAGTCTTTTGTCATAAATATTATTAATCACTTTACTAAGATCTTCTTTCAGTCTTGTATTTTGTTATTCTAACTATTCAGATTTAATACGTTATTTAAGAGAATCAGCATAGTTTTCAAGAGTTGATAGTTTTAAATACAAACAATATTAACCTGAGTTACCTAATATAAAATAAAATAATGAATTTTTATCTTTACTGCAAGCTAACAAATATATATAATAAACGAAGTGGAAGGACTGTATTGATGGTAAAAGTAAATAAGGGTTGAAAAAAAAGGAAATAAAAAACTGGTATGCATAGATTATTAAACTTTGACTAGACATTAAAAATGGATGCTGTGTTAAATTTAGCATTAAAAACAAATATTATGTTATATTTAACATTAAAAACATATATTATGTTGAATTAACGTTCACAAACACTAGATAGGACCTACGCGCTTCTCAAATCCATCACAAACTACACGTTTGGTATTAGTGAAATTTTGAATCTGAATTAAATAGGGTCAAAATAAACTTAAGTTTAACTGGTAAAAAATTAATTTAAAAACATCTTATTCTTAACATGTATCATTCCCATTTCAAGGATTAAATTTAACTATAACCGGTTGCTAAAAGACACTACAAAAAGCCAGTTATTCACGCCGTTTAAAAGTAAATAGATAAATGATGTCATTTATTCAATTATTTATATTTATTTAAATTATTTTTTACTTCGTTTCACTTTTTCCCTTTATTTTTATTTTTTATTTTTTATTTTTTACTCAAAGCATGGGCTATTAAGATTTTTCAAAATGAAACATTCAATTTTTATTTACATTTGAATATGCTTTTTACCATATAAAATTATTAAGTTTTGATTTTGATTATTATTAATATATATATATATATATATATATATATATATATTCTACAAAATTAGTCTGTATGTATTTTTAAACATATTATTTATAGTCAATGCACAAATACGATACGTGTATTGGATACGACACGTATCCGTTACGTTGATATGTTCATGTCTAAAATAATGGGATACAATATGTAATGGATACCTTATATATGAATATCAAAAAGTATACAATAAACTTTTTTAAAAATATAATAATTATATAATTGTTATTGTGTGAATCTAAATTTTCGTAATAGAAACAAACTATTTTGATAATCAAAACATGATAATATTAGTTACCAATTTAGAAACCAATTCATAATTAAAATTATTTTAATTATCAATTTAAAGATCAATTATAATTTTTTGAAACTATTTTAGTTGTTAATTCGGTCACTATATAGTGACTAATTATTTTTTGTCACTAAATTATTATTCAAAAATTCTTACAACTTCTTTTTGTTAGATAATTATATAATAAACCTAATTAAACATACATAAAACTGTGGGCTATTGTAAACATTTATATACTCTGTTGGACCCAACCATTTATTTATTTATTTATTTATTTAATATATTTAAGTAAATTTTTTTTTAAGGTGATGGCCGAGACAACCAATTGAAAATTAGTCCAAATCAGACAAAAACACCGTGTAAGAATCTGGTTTTTGAACTTATCTTTCGAAAAAAGGTTTTTGTATTTTTATTTTATTTTAACGTGATTTTATCCAAAACAAACGTTTGCTTACGAAATGTAAATTGTTGAGGTAATATACACGATATTTTCAGTTTTTTTTTTTTTCTGAATGGTACCCTATCTTTTATTATTGTCTATTAATAACGCATAACGTACTATTTATTACAAAAAAGGACGACTCTATTTATTTGTTTGTTGTGGACTTTTTTTAATGGTCTTACATGAAAAATACTCTATGTGAGACTTGATTTTTTTATGTGGTAGCATATATGATAAGAGAGATTAACTTTGTTCAATATATAAATTTGGCAGAACAATTTGTGATGTAGAATTAATGGTCTTTTAAGGAGATTCGTCCGCGACACATGAATATTTTAATGGTGATATTCTAATATCAGTGATGATTTTTCTGAAAATATTTATCAAAGAAACACTACACATCATCAGATAAATATAATATTAACAAGATATAAGTTTAAATTGAGAATCGATACTAAAAATCAGTATATTTACAGTTATTATATTTAACGGTACTCAAACTTTTGAATGTATATTTAAATTAGGAATGACGATATGACCTGGTTTGTCGGGCTGGTCCACAGGTTCATGAAAAAAATATGGTACGAGTCAGGATAGTGAACCCGCAGGTCCGCGTGAGTTGTTCCGCAAGTCTGCATAAAACAAAATTTGTACTTGTGTATATTAGTTACTTATTGTATGCACTCTTGTATCAATATTTCAAATTCTTGTATAACTGGAAAAGACAAGTATTATATATTTTTTTAATGTGCTAAAATTTAAAGAATACATTGTGTAGGTCATAGTATGAATATGATGAAAATGTTGAATTATCAATTTATCATTCAACTCCCAAAATCTTTACTTAATTTTATAAATTTCTTAAAGTTTCATAATTTTTAAACATTAAAAGTTCTATTATAAAAAAAAAAAACAGATCAGCCTAGAAATCTGCGACCAAAAAATGTGCAAAATGGACCAACCCGCGATGTGCGAACTTTATGCGGACCAGACTTAAATGGGCCCGTCGGCCCGCATTACCATCCTTGTTTAAATCTGCTTAATGCAAATCTATTTACATTCTAAAAACTAATTTTTGAAAAGCGCACTCTTTGTAAAAGAGAATAAAAAAATGGAGTAAATAAGAAAAGAAAAATAGATGGAAATAGAATCCTTTACGATGGGCCTCTCTTCCAGTTTGGCCCGACAAAAAAAAAAAACTTCTATAGTTTTCCTCACTCAAAGGACATGGGCCACTAATATTTGTAAATTTATTTATTAAAATTTTATTTATTTATATTCAAAATTTTAAAGTAGTAATTTTTTTATTTTATTAATAAAAATATATTTTTGTAGTCATAAAAACCCTAGCTTGTTGAACATTAAAATTAAAATAATTTTCAAATAGTTTCTCAAAAGCTATAATTTACATTATTAAAAGTTCTATAACAATTTATGGGTAAACCTTAAATATTATTGAGTTTTCAACTTTTAAGAATAAGGGGCTTCTTCCTGTACCCAAAATTTTCAAAATGACTAAATTAACATTTTGACTTTGACTACAATTAAAACTCTGTTTGATAAGTAAGCCCAGTTATAATAGATACACATCCTTGTGGGCTAATTGAGTGACGTACATATCCTTTCGATGGTTGGACCCAAATCAGAACACGCGCATAAGTTTAAGTACAAATAGAATGTGTTTTTTGTTTTTCTTATTTGTTTTTTTAAACCCAAGTTTGCATCTTTTTCACATAAACATGGTTCTGGAATATGGTTTTGAACTTGCCTTTTAGAGTTAATTTTTTTGTATATTTATTCCAACGTGATTTTACCAAAAAAAAAAATCTTATATAAATTATTATGATTTAATTATTTATTGTACTTTTATCTCCCTGTATATGATTTAATACGATTCATTGATACTGATTTAAAATATATTGTTTTATATTAGTTAATTATTTAATAGATTGTATAATTCAGTAAACGGAGATATATTTGCTTCATTAGTATATTTATAATTTGAACTACCCATTTAGGTTTAGAAACATTAGCCGATATTAAATATATTATTGTTTAGTGAAGGTAAGATCTTAATGTTGTTTATTGATGTTTTGGAATTATTAACCATTACTTAATATTTCATTTTCTTTATATTTGATTATAATTGAAACTTCTTATTTAAGAAATATTAAAATTTAATAAATTAGAACTGTCTTACTAAATTAAATATTAGGAAATGAAATAAATAAAAAAATGTGGTTATAATATCAGGTGAGTTTTATAGAAATAGGTAGCATTAATAAATAGGAAGGGTACGTGGCTGGTTCATCTTGCTACAGTGTCATATTCATTTAAAGATTTTTCATATAATTTAATAATTCTTCATAGTTATCAGTTTTCTCTTTCAAACGTGTTTTCTCGTCTCATTATTCATACAAAAGTGGGTCAATCAACTATCGCATTGAATATTGTCTCTTCGTTCATGCAGCTATCCAACGTTTGCATCCTCATAATTGTGAAAAAAAAATGTATATTTTATATATTTAAATATTAATTTTATAGTTTTTTGTCCTCAATTTTGGAAGTTTGAATGAAGCCACGGAGGTCTAAATCTATGGTCATGAGTTTGGAAGTTGGATTATAAATTTTTAAAAAAATATTTTATGATTTAATGAGAAAAAGCTATGATGAAAATGGCACGTGATTGTCATATTCCTTTGGTCAGTGATGTGAAAATGTCAAAATTTTCGTCTGTTGACTTTGGCAGACTCTTGTTTCACAGAGGCACACATGTGGTGTTTTTTGTGTGACCCTCTAATTTCGAAATCATAATTTTCTTTGGATTTGTTATTTTTTAAACAATAATAACGACAACCTTTAATCACGGATAGATATACAATGATTCAATCTGCTGTAAGCGCAGAGTGACTACGATACACGATTCACGTACCACTCAAGTCAACTACCTCGTGTGCTTCATTCATGTTTTTTCTTCTCAATTTTTCTAAGCTATAATGTTACATATGATAAGCAAATTAATAATCGACTAAATTATATTATCTATTTCAACTTTTTAAGTGGAATTACATTATTTTTTATCCACACACAACTATTTTTAATTGTTGACAAATATTTTATATATTTAAATATTTGCAATATTTAAATTTAATTTGTTATCTACTCTGAATTGGAAGTTTTAAAACTAAGCAATGTACTGAATATCCAAATTTTCTTCAAGTAAACAATGATTTTATTTTGATATCTTTTACATAAAAATACTTTATATATGATATATTTACATAAAATATGTCACTTGAAATAATATTTTTTTTATCGCTAGATACAATATAAATAAAAAGTAATAACAGCAAATTTATCCATTATGGGAATAGAATTTAAGAGTGTGTTCACACCTGTTAATTTGTTTTTTTTTTTTAGAATATTAACATATTTTATGTCGAGAATTTGTTCGGACGATCATAGTGTGACTGTAATTGTAATTCTCAAACAAATTATCAGTGACTAAGAAACTGAGAAAGGTGTTGGTGAACATGCGATTTCTTATAATTGATTAAAGGTATACTCTAATTAACGAGTTAATTATATTTCTAAAAGCTTTCTTAAAAGTAATTCCCTCTATCAGTTCCTATTAATGTTACAGGCCAATCACCGATCGACTATACACTAAAAATTATAATAGATTTTTTAATTTTATTTCTTTCTCTTAATTATCCTATAAAATACTTTTTTTTTATCAAATTTTCATCTAAATCCATCAATACTTAAAGTAAATCGTAAATTTTCGTACTACTAATAATAATATTAATAGATTGTGTAAAATGTATAAAAATGTTTGAACCAAATTATGTTAGAATTATTTTCATAAATTTGAAATTATTATGATATTATATATGTGATTGGTTGCACCATTCTTTTGATAACTACATGTTATTTCGTACCAATGTTATATATATATATATATATATATATATATATATATATATATATATATATATATATTTGTAAAAATATCAGTATTTGTAAGATATTTTTTTGACCTTAATAGTTATCAGTAATTTGACGTCCTTCAAAATATAACAAACTCTGTATTTCTATATACATTCATGAAAAAAACGTAAAGTATAATGTTATATGAGAAAAAAATATAAATTACATGTTATACTTATTTTTGTGTGTATGGGAGAATCATAAACCTCTTATTTAAATTTATCGTAATAATAAAATTATTTGTCATTTATATTATAATACATTGATGAAAAATAAAATCTTAGTTATGTTGCCAGTCTTTATAAATTTAGAAACGTCCAATTAAGTCTCTATTAAATTATTATGATCTATAGTTAATTGATGTTTTGTTAATTTTATGATCTGATAATTATCTTGCACTATCCTCGTGTTACATGACATTCAGTTACAATAGACCGTGATGATAAAATCTTTCTCAAACATATGGATTGCATTTAATGATTTAAATTTTTTTAATTATAATTATACAATTAAAAATAAGAAAAGGCAAAAATACAAAATTATAAAATTACAAAAGTTAACAAATCAAAAAATTACAAAAAATATATAATTTCATAATTATAAAATATAAAATTATATAAATATAAAATTATAAAATTATAAAATTATAAAAATACAGAATTATGAAATTGTAAATTTTATAATTTTAAAATTTTAAAATTTAAAATTTTATAGTTATATATTTAAAATTTTAGTGATTTATTTATTTTTTGTTTTGAAATTTATAATTTTAGTTAAAGTTAAAAACAAATTTCGCTAAATACAATCGATATTTGGAAAAGATTTCGTCAATTTTATGAAAATGTGATAGTTGTAACATTCAAAAAAGATAAAAGTGTGAGATAACTGACACATAATAATATTAACAAAAGTATTTAATAATTATTACTCAATTGAAAATTTTTAAATATTAAAATTTTAATAAATCACAAAAAATATTAGAAATAAAATTAAAAAAATTTAAATTTATTAAAGACTCAGAATATAATTAAACCAAGATAAAAATTGATATCACATGCTATAACAAAATTTCCATATTTGCTAAAAAGGTTGATATTCAATATTAACTCCAAAAAATAACAATTTTAGATTAGATCAATTTTTAAATAACAAACTTATTTACTCTCTCACTCTCTATATATTATAAACTCAATGTTCAAACCTAACATTAATAGTACTTGTAAGATCATTGATTTATACAGGTAGTAACTAAATGACAGAAAGTACGATGGATACTTTTGACTGTTCTTCTATTTTGGTGATAATGGAGTACGTAACTGTTCACTCAGATCAATATATTTATTAAATTTATGTGTTCGTTAACTGGTAATCAGTACATTGATTGCAGAATAAATGTTAAACAATTTTATTCAAATTTAAGCTGTTAAAAATGTATTCAATTTTTTTTTTTAAAAGTACATTAAATTAACATCATTCAAACACAAATACGAAAATAACAATGTGACGTCCCATTTTTAATAGATTAATCTACCAAATAAAGCGTCATAAAATTTTGATAACGAGAGCCAATCGAATAAACATGAAACGTAAGAAGGGTAATTATTACAGTCATCCGGAGTCACTTAAAAGAAACTTAGGCATACCACATAGTCCTAAGCAAAAGGAAATTTAAAAGTTCAACGGTCTTGCAAAAGGGTTGCCCTCAAGGCAACTAATACAAAAGGCCTCATGGCCATGAAACTAAGCTGCACCGCTGTGTCTCCCGGATCCATCTCTAATCTCCCTCTCATCTGCTCCCACCAGAAGGTGATCATCGCAAGAGAGAAAACATAACGGAAAACAAACACAAACATGCAAGGGTAAGCTAGTGTAATATAAGACTTATCATGGTATAAAGGAATAAGTGCGTAAACATTCCCAGACATACAACACAGAGGCACATAATTCATGTTATGACAAGCAAGCAAACACTATGACTCGATTATCCGGATACA
>Ga0099822_1000178_pt1 | contig 46936 bp, 30 predicted proteins | sample CowpeawhiteBW_FD_76839 | JGI IMG/M metagenome (GOLD analysis project Ga0099822, IMG submission 76839) | Root nodule microbial communities of legume samples collected from California USA - Cow pea white BW | ecosystem: Host-associated > Plants > Roots > Nodule | place: USA: California | collected... | reverse complement strand
TATATTATTATTATCTTTTTTTTTTGTTTTTTTTTTTTAATAAAATATAATTTTTAAAAATTATTAATATTTATTATATAAAAAAAAATATAAAAAAAAAAAAAAATTTATATTTTTTTTATTTTCTTTTATATCATTTCATATTATTAAAAATATATATATATATATATATATATATATATATATATATATATATATATTATTATTATTATTATTATTAAAACATGATTTTTTATTAATACATTACATTGAAGTACAATAATTGATTGTGTGACATTAATTTGATTTGGTCAATATGTTCATCCCATGAGGGTGACTCTTTACTCCCGAGAGATGCTGACAAAATAAAATGCAAAATTTCAACGATTGGACCAAAACACTTCCATGAAGGAATCAGATCCATAGATTCCTTGGATTAAATTAATTAGATACCCTCTTAGTTTGACTTACTAACTTTCTTGCGTCCAGCAACAGGTAAGCCTCAAAATCTCCACTATGGTTCCTAAGAAATGGAGACACCTGCATACTATTCTGATTTTATTCAATTAATTGCTACCAACTGAAACAATTTCTGTCACAGTTTCATGGCTTCTGCATCAGGGTGTGGACCATTTGAATTCTCTAGCAAGTACTATCATGTGTCTCAGAATGGAGGTGTGTGCGTGAGGCAGACCAGTTTCTTTGAAGGAAAACCAGTGCTTAATCAAGGAGTTGGTTACTCTGTCATTCTTGGTTTTGGTGCTTTCTTTGCTCTTTTCACTTCTTTCTTGGTTAGTAATCCTCAAATGTGTTTTATTTTTCTCTAGTTAGTTTCATCCTTTGTTAGAACTAGAAAATCAGTGCTATGTTTTTTCTCATAATCACTGGTTTATGCTTTCATAGTTCGTCAAGTTATCATAATAAATTGATTTGGTACAAATATTCTTGTGGATCAGGTGTGGCTGGAGAAGCGTTATGTGGGGTCACGTCACACTTCTGAATGGTTTAACACAGCAGGAAGAAGTGTTAAGACAGGGCTTATTGCTAGTGTTATTGTGTCTCAGGTAATGAACTCAAACAGTCTCTGTTATGTACTTTTTAACCTGAAGTTCAATTTTCATGTCTCAATTCTTACAATGATTTTTGTGCAGTGGACATGGGCTGCTACAATACTGCAAAGCTCTAATGTAGCATGGGAATATGGAGTTAGTGGACCTTTCTGGTATGCTAGCGGGGCCACCATTCAGGCATGAACCTTATATGATTTTTCCTCAGAACAAAGCAATTTTTTCTTCTGAATTTTCGTGTAATGGAATGTGGAAATGGAAGTACAGCTGAGAGTTTATAACGTATTGAAAATGGTCAGGTATTGTTGTTTGGAATCATGGCCATAGAGATTAAAAGAAAGGCTCCTCATGCTCATACTGTTTGTGAAATTGTCAAGGCACGGTATGTTACGTGGTTTGGAGTTTGGACATTCAGAGTTCTTTAATCTATGTTTTTGCTCCGTATTTGAGTACAATGTTTTGGTCATTCTGATGATAACAAAGTTTATTTATCTCAGTTGGGGGACTTCTGCACACGTTGTTTTCCTGTTTTTCTGCTTCTTGACGAACATAATTGTGACAGCTATGTTGCTCCTTGGTGGTTCTGCTGTTGTGAATGCATTAACAGGGGTGAACCTTTATGCTGCTAGCTTTCTAATACCACTTGGAGTAATTGTTTATACCCTAGCGGGTGGACTGAAGGCCACATTCTTAGCAAGCTATATCCATTCTGTCATAGGTTTCTACTTAATTTTATCCTTTTTCACATTTTGCTATGTTCATGTCTTTTACTGTTAAACTGGGAATTTGTTGATTTACACTTTTCAGTGCACATTGTTTTGGTGATTTTTGTCTACCTTGTCTACACGGCTAGCAGTGAGCTTGGTAGCCCTTCTGTTGTGTACAATCGACTCCTAGAGGTTGCAAGCAAATCAAGAACATGTCATGATCCTATATCACACAAAGGGCAATCTTGTGGTCCTGTTGGTGGGAATCACCAAGGTTCTTACCTAACAATGCTGAGTTCAGGTGGCTTGGTGTTTGGGATTATAAACATTGTTGGCAACTTTGGCACTGTGTTTGTTGACAATGTAAGCATCAGTTAAGAATCAATGTGTCTTCCATCATAAGTTTGTTTGATTTCAAGCTTGTAAAGATAAACTGTCCTCTTTTCTTGTTATTTGGGTTTTGTTGCTAATGATTCTTTAAATGGTGAAAAATGACTAGGGATACTGGGTGAGTGCCATCGCAGCAAGACCTTCATCAACTCACAAAGGCTACTTGTTGGGAGGCTTGGTCTGGTTTGCTGTGCCATTTTCTTTGGCTACATCGTTGGGTTTAGGAGCTCTAGCCCTTGATTTACCAATAAATGAAAGTGAAGCAGGTCGTGGACTTGTTCCCCCTGCTACAGCAGTAGCTCTGATGGGGCAAGGAGGATCTATTCTTCTTCTTACCATGCTTTTTATGTAAGCTACAATCATCATATCCCCATTGGAAATACTTTCATTATTTCTGAATAATTTTAAAATAACAAACGGTAAGAAATACACTTTAAGTCTAACTTAATTTTATAAAATCAGCTTGTAAGATGGAGTTTATATCTACTTATATATTATAAACTCGTCTTATTTTTAGTCAATACGAGATCTCCTCCTGCAGCAAACACATTAACAATTTGATACAAGGCTTGTCACAAAACTATCCAGCCTTTGTTTAAATTTCTGATAATTTTGAACTTTGATACATTCATCAGGGCAGTGACTTCAGCTGGTTCATCAGAACTAATTGCGGTGTCATCATTATGCACATATGATATCTACAGAACTTACATAAATCCTAATGCGAGTGGAAAGCAAATCCTGAAGGTGTCAAGGGGTGTTGTTCTAGGCTTCGGGTGTCTGATGGGGTTGCTAGCAGTCATACTGAACAAGGCTGGAGTTTCTTTAGGATGGATGTACCTTGCAATGGGAGTTCTGATTGGGTCAGCAGTTCTTCCTATTGCTTTTATGCTTCTATGGAGAAAAGCAAATGCAACTGGAGCCATTCTTGGAACAGTCGCAGGTTGTGTTCTAGGAATTATCACATGGCTGTCTGTCACAAAAGTACAATATGGCAGGGTAAACCTGGATACAACAGGAAGAAATGCACCGATGCTTGCTGGAAACCTTGTCTCTATACTAACTGGTGGAGTTGTGCATGCTATCTGCAGCATGTTGTGGCCTCAGAACTATGACTGGAGCACCACCAAACAAATCACAGTGGTGGAAAAGGAAAAAACTTATCTGCCAGCAGAAGAGTTTAAAGAAGAAAAGCTAATCAGAGCTAAAGCATGGGTGGTGAAATGGGGTATTGGTTTCACTGTTTTGATTGTCATACTGTGGCCTATTCTCTCCCTCCCAGCAGGTAACTTTGAGTTGCATTGCAGTAACAAACATTTGAACATGTTTTTTTTTTTTTAATTAAATATGTTTTTAGTTTAAGACAAAATTGAAATTCATGTTTCTAAAACTTTAATAATACATTTTGGTTCCTAATGATTAAAATTAAATAGATATAATCCTTTTAATCCAATTATATTGAAATTTTTTATGTGTTAAATGCTTTGATGTTTAAATTGTTTGACAAGTTCCCGAATTTTGTTTTAATGTCAGCTAGAATTTCAATTTAAACATATTTCATGTCTAATTTTGTGTTAAATTTTGAAGGACTAAAAACATAAACATATTTAAACGTTTTATTTTATTTGCTTATACCAAAAAATAAGAGCAAAGTCTTTGTTTTCCTAACCAATAATTTTAGTCTCACACTTTCATTTGTGCCTTACCACAGGTGAATTTAGTAAGGGCTACTTCTATTTCTGGGCAGTGATTGCTATAGCATGGGGTAGTGTTGGGTCTGCTGTGATAATTATTTTACCATTAGTGGAGAGCTGGGAGACCATTCAAAGTGTGATGATGGGGATGTTTACAAATGACAGGCTAATGGAAAAGGTTGAAGAGTTAAATTTGAAGTTGCAGACAATTATTCATGCAATACCAGAAGCAGAGAGACTTTACTTGCTTGAGAAGGGAAAGGCCAAAAAGTTAGAAGAAGCCCCGGAACAACATTCTTCTTCTCTTCCTGCATAACATTCTACAACAGACACAATACTTGCTAAAACCAGAAGAGAATTTACGATTGTTTTTCTGCTAATCAGTTTCAAACACAACATAAATAAAACATTGCATTTTTCCTAACCTTATAAACGAGTCACATGTTGTGATGTTACAGTGTATGTATGCACAGTGATCGAAATGCCGAAAGAAGTGTCTATAATGGGTGCCTAAATAAGAACAGATGATCCAAAAGAGTAATGATTCATTTTAAAAATTGATACAATGATAAACTATGGGGTTGGAGAACAAAAAGCCGTTCATTTAATTTGATATACCAATATTCGACATTCAAAGAAACCTTACCTTGATGAATATTTCTTCCGTTTTACTATCTTTTTAGATAACGCTTCTATGTACATTTCCAGTAATATATTTTTTAGTATTCTCCTCATCAATCATTTTCCTAATTTTTTGGTTAACAAGTAAATAATTTTAGAGCGATGACAATGATTTTCAATAATACAAATATGAAGAATTCATTATCACACGTAAAAAGTGCTTTTAAATTATAAAAAAGATCTGAACGTTGAGAAGTGCATGGCATTGGAGGTGCAGCTGGATCAGAGGGAGGAGGAGGAGTTCCTGAGGGCTTTGGTGGCAGTGGTGGTGGAGCTCATCCTGTTTGTAGACTTGGAGGAGGTGGTGGTGGTGGTGGAGCTGAACCTGTACGTACTGGACCTGGAGGAGGTGGAGGTGGAGCTTAACCTTTGCGTAGTGAAGCTGAAGGAGGTGGAGGTGGAGCTAAAGGTATTTGCAGAGGAGGTGGAGGTGGAGGGGGAAAGAAACGTATTTGTGGTGGAGATGAAGGAGGTGGAGGTGTTTATGGAGGAGGTAGAGGTGTAGGGGGATAGAGCTGAATCTGTTTGCTCATATAGTGAAGGAGTTGGAAGTGGTGGTGGAAGAGGAGGAAGAGGAGCGACGGAGGTGGAGGTGGTAAAGGACCTGGAAGAGGAGGAGACGGTGGTGGGGCAGAACCTCTTGGTGGAGGAGAGGGTGGTGATAGGGCGAGACCTCTTGGTCATGGTGGGCTACAGAAGCTGAAGGGAAAGGAAGTGGAGGTGGTGGCACATTCGGACTCAACCTATTTGTATATATAGCGAAGGAGGAAGTGGGGCTCAACCTCTTTATGCATTAGGTAGTGGGGTAGTGGTGGGGGCATCGCAACGGTTTTAGATACGCAAAAAACCACACTTTTATTCTCATATTTATCAGATAAGAGAATTTTAAGGGATATAACTAAAAGGACAGTAATACTTTAACTTCTTTTTTTTTTTTTTTAGCAAAATGATATTTTAACTCGTTTGTTTTGATTCACTTTTAATCTATCACTTTCATCATTTTTAAATTATCTATTTTAATTTTTTGTAATAATATGATGTGATGATCTAAGAGTGATGAGAGTGATGAAATAAAAATGAGTTAAAGTATCATTATTTTTTTTTTGTTCACTTTTAATCTATCACTGTTAGATCATCACATCATTTAAAAGAATCAAAATAAATAATTTAATGATAATTGAAGGAGTAGGTAAAAAACAATGAAATAAACTATCTTTATCCATAACTAAAATTTGATTCTTTTCAACTCGAAATTCTAAGATCAATTGAATTTTTAATTTTTTTTAAATAGGGTTAAATGGTTAATATTTTTTTATGACATTTAGACGAAGTTGTTATGAACTTAGTCAAATTCCTTTTTTCTTACAAAAATGAAAAAAATTGAAGCGTTATTTAGTATTAAAATCATCAGGATTCATGATAATTTCAATATTTTTTTTAAATACCAGTTGGAATCTTAACGGTTTTCTTTTTATCAAGAAAAAAAATAAAAATGAAAATATCAAACTCATGACTTCTTTTGTCTGAAATGTGGTTGCGAATCCTATTACATCATCTTATTTTACAGAAAGAGATGCCACTAACCATATTTTAGAAATTCAAAAAAACCATTTAAAGAAAAAAAAAAACCCTAAAATTAGGCTCAGCACAAAACAAACAGCACCTTCACAATAAATTCAATTTAAATTTATTTATTGGATTTCAAAACACGAACTCGAAATGCCAAATGACCATCTCAAACATCCTAAGTGCAATAACAACACTGGTCATTTCATCTTTTTTTCTAACTCGTTACAACCTACATGGAATGTGAAAACTTCTTTTGGGATGAAATCATAAATAAAATAATAAATTTATTTGGTTCGTTATATATAGAATTAAATGTTTGTTTCTAATAATAACGGAAAAGCATCTGTGTACATTCCATCAGTTCGAAATTTTACTGTTTATATATTCATATGTAATGTACATGTACTGGTATCTCTACTGTGGGATGGGTCACGAGATTTTAAAAATGTTAGTATATTTATTAAATTAATTTAAAATTATAAAAGTATAATTAAATTTAATATAAATATTTTATTTTATAAAATTAAATAATAATCTTTTAATTAGTTTTATGATGAAAATATATTTAAATTATTTATATATATTAATAACAAAATGTGTGGTATATAATTATTTTAAACAATACATGAAGATTAAGTTAATTAAAATCAAGAAATCAAATTTAATTTTAAATGAAATATTATTAGACAATGTAGGAAAATGTAAATAATATATTTACTGACAATAAAAGTGATAAATGACATAAAAATTATTGAGTAGATCTTATAAAAATATAAATTTTAGACTATATAATGCAAAAACACAAAGGTTAAATATTTGATAGACTTTTTTAAATTTTTTCACCATCATTTAGATTTTTAAATTTCAAATTTAAACTTTGTTACTCTATTTTTATTATTGTTCTTTAAAATTTTGAATTTTAAATTCAAATTTTATTATTGTATATTTCAAATTTTAAACTGACAATATGTATCTTAATTTTAGAGAAATATTGAAATCGGAATTATTAATTATTTTTATATCTTTAAAAGATTTAAGAATTTATAATTTTCACTTTACTGATTTTTGTGTTATCAAAATTATTTTTTAAATTATTGTTTAAAATATTGTGAAAGATAAAAAATACGTGAAAGGTGAACAAAAACATTAAAAAATTCATCAAAAAGGATTTAATGTTTTACAATTTTTTTGAATGTTGAATTTTGAATTTAAACTTTTATATTTTTACCGGTTTTTTGCTATTTTGAGTTTAAATTTTTTTTTTTTTTACCATATGTTTTGAATTTAATTCTCCTATAATATTCTTACTTAAAAAAATCATTAGTTCATCTTGTATAGTTTAAATTTCAAATTGTAACCTATTTTTTAAAATCGTTATAAAAATGTAACTGACTTTTTATTTTCTTATTCAGTAGTAAGAAAGTGATTCTATAATGATTTAAAAAAAATAGATGAAAATCAATTGATAACCAAAAGATAAAAGAATCAAATATTTTTTTAGAACAACTTCCTTGAGTTCAAAATTCAAGTGTGTAACATAAAAAATTGTTAATCTTGAAAATTTTTCAAGATTTATAACAACTCCTAAAACAATCACAAATTAAACAAACAAATTTAGTTTAATATATATAGTGTTTCATTCTTTTTTTTCATTTCATCTCCACTTATAAAGAAAAAGGACTTTAGTATGAAAATATATAATTTGTAATTTATAAAACACATCACTCAAGTACAATTTTTAAAAAAATTTAACCAAATATTACAATATTGATGTTGAGGCCTAGTATATAAAAACATAAAGGACACTAAAAACTTCATTCAACATTAATGTCTAAAAATTACATGTTGTATAATAATATCTTTTATGTGATATTTACATCATAGAAACTCGTGCGAACTTTTAACCATATAGTGTTAATATTTTAAAAATTTTAATATTTTTTTGTTTTTAATTTAATAATAAAATTAATATAACAAAATTTTAATATTAATATTATTATTAAAATACTCTTATTTTTAAATTTTGCTTTGAAATAATAAATTATAAATAATATAGTTAGCTTAAATAATTGATTTTGTTTGAAAATAAAGTTCCATTAAATAAATTTAAAAGGATATGTTATTTTAATACTTAATTTTGTTTACAATGTCATTATTCAGTTATTTATTTATTGTTTTATATTATATTTTAATTATTATTACTATATTAATACTATGTTATTATATTATTATTATTATTATTATAACATTTTAATGTTATTTAATGAAAAAATTACATTTAGTATTTTGATTATGTATATTACAAAATTGAATAAAAATATATAATTTGATTTTTCTTTTAAATCTATACGTTTTAATTTATACTTGTAGTAAAACATTTGTATACTTTAAATTATATAAAAGTGATGACTTTTTTCTCAAATATTTAAATTTCTTAATAATAATTATATATGAGATGTAATGTAAATGGTTGTATCCAAAATTTAAATTTAATAAATAATTAGTTGTATTATATTTATAACTAATATTCCTTAATTAATGTTAATATTTATTTTTTAAGTAATTAAAACATATTAATTGCATAAACATTTGTTTAACTTTTACTCTAAAAAATAATTTAACAATTAAATGTTATAAAAATAATTATGATATTTGTGCTGAAGCAATGTATTTTATTTGTTAAAATAAACCTAAAATTTTCTTTTTACTTACAAAAATTTATTTATCCACTTGAAATTGATATTGTAAAAAATATATAAGTTAATCAATAACTACTAATTTTAATACAATACTACCACTAATAATACAAATAATTATTATTTCAAAATAATTAATTTATTTGTATAATTTTATTTAAGTGTTATAATTATGTATATTTATAAATATAATATTTAATAAAAACTTTAATAATATGAAAAAGATAAATAACTAATCACAATTATTTTTTATAACAAATTAGTTAAAAATATATAATATTATTTTATAGTAATACTAAATATAACAATGAATTATAGTATTAATAATATAATATACTAAATAATACTAAAACTGAAATTATAAATATTTGAAACTGACGTCTTTTAAAGTTACATTTCATATAAGAAAGGTATTTACTTATGCAAATATTTTTAGTTTATTGTATATAATTTTGAAGATAATTAAAAATATTTTTTCATAGATTTTTTTTAGTTTTATATTTTAGTAATCATTTTCTCAATAAAAGTAATTACTCGTTGTAAAATAATTATTTACCTTTTTATTATTTTAGTATTCAAATTTGAATAATTATTTATAAATAAAAAAATATTTATCTAATATTACATATAATATATTTTTATTTCAATAATAAAAATTTATTTTATGTATAATTATATAAGAAAATTTTATTTTGTATCTATAATTATTTATTTTTAATTTATCTTTTATAATATATTTATTTATTTATTTTTAAAAGTTAATATTTATTTTTACACGGTTTTTATAAAATTGTTCTAACTGTTGTTATTATTATTATTACAATTTTTTTTATTAAACTATTCTAATAGTTTTTTTTTCATATATTAACAGTCATTTTCTTCATTTATTTTAATTTATTTTTAATAAATATAAATTTACTTCATATATTAACTTTATGATACAATATATTTAAAAATTATACACATATACAGGTAGCGTATGTTTTTACGCTTGTTATTAATAAAGTTATTTCTTTATATCTTTATCTTATATATAAAATTTATATTATGAGTGTATAATGTTTATGAAGAGATATACTTAATAATATAGAAAGAGTGTCCATATTTTTTTCATTTTGCATCTCTTTCTTTTTACTACCGTTTCAAACAGCACTTCTATGCAACATACACGTTTTACGGCTTTTTCTCTGTACATTCAATATTCTCCTCTTTAATAATCTTGAATGCATTATCTAAGAATTATATTTTTACTTTCTAGTGTTGACAATGATTTTCTATAATACACAGGAAGAATTCATTATGATATATCTAGAGTGCTTTCTAATTACAAAAATTATCTGTATCTTGAATACAAATGGAGAAAGTGTGTATGTGCAATGGTCTAAAGCACAAGAAAAATTGAACTTCAAAAAATTATATATAGCCCCTATACTTTAAAAGAGGAAGAAAACGTGAATTTTCTATATCAGTTGGCTTGTGGTATAATTACAAAAGACCACCACAGTCTCCTTTAGCAGCAGTGCAGAAGAATCAATGGGAGAGGCACATTCACTAACCACTTGCGTCCTATTGAAGGAATAAATCCCAATGGTGCATGCAATGCAAGAATTGCATTTGAGACCGTCCAAAATTTGTAATGCAGTGTGTTAGAACTGAAAGTAACCCTGCGACTTTCTTGTTAGATGTTTAGGTTTCTACCGAATCATGTCTCTTTTGGAATGTGAATTATTTGCTGCCTTTTCCTTCAAGGCTTCTTTCTCTAATTTCTTCTTTTCAGCATCTGCTTGCCTTTCATTCTCCTCCCTTGACTTGTTGAACATCTTCACAAAGACAACAAGGATTTGTGTCACTGCAACAACAACACAATGTCAGCACTCAAAATAACCATTTAAAACAAACAAAACTCAGTGAATGTGTGGATTTTATAGACTGAAGAGAACATCAGACCTTGTTCAAAGGGGCATCTAGCTGGATCCTCTCCAAAGTATTGGGACAAAGAGTCTGCACTTCTTCCCTGGAAAAGAAAGACTCAAGATCAAAACCAAAAAATAAGTAGTTGGCACACTTGGTCAACAACACAGCCCTATATTAATGACTTTTATATGGGATGGAGCATCAAAATCTCATGACTGGGCAATCTCCAAGTATAGAGCAACACCAAGAAAAAAAGGAGGAAAAGAAGAATTATTATTACGACAGGACTCACCACTTCAGAATACAATGATATAAGGGACCTCACATCAGCTTCAGCAATATCAAGAAAATTCTTCAACACCTGAGCAAGAAAAACGTCACTGAGAATTACTGAGAAACGAGATTTCCCAATCTTGAGTCGACATTTTTGAATCATGAATTATAGTCTGAATCAAATTGTAAGGTTTAGAATAGTTTATATTGTTTTCTGAGAGAAGTTGTTGTGTTATATATCTATCTATAACCTAGAATTCACGTAACAAGACACATAAAATCATCTAGCAATGGCTAACCATATTACAATTTATTGAAGACAACAGCACTCCTTTTGATCAAGATATGATCATGTAGCAAAGTATCTAAAAGGAAATATTTAGTCAACATTTGATGCCCTGAAACCTTACTCTAATGATTTTCTTTAGTATTATCATAGAATGAATGGAGTCAAGATAGAATTGTAGCTGAGGCTTCTGTTTTTTTCTTATGTGTGTATATTTTTGTGTTCAGGTGCTGAAAATGGGGATGCTGTGGAATGGATAAAAATAAATATAATATAAGCATGTTATGAAGCTGGTATGAATAGAACAAACATCAATAATTTCTAGTAGAGAAGTATCTTAGATAAGAGAAGTATAACACATTAAGGTATAAGCCAACAATTTTTATTTCTCACCTTACGAAATCCTATTGATATGGCGCCATCATTTTCAGAAGCAGCGAGTTCTTGCTCCACTTTCTCTAAACCTTTACTCACAGCTTGCATTTCCTCGGCCAATGCTTTTAGTTGAATCTGTTGGACATAGAGTGGGCAACCCCATAAGCAAGTTCATAAGAGCATGTGTAGTACATCTATCATTAATAAGGTTAATGAAAATGTTATTGACAGAGAATACCTTAGAAGCTGCTTCCAAATGGACAAGATCCTTATCAAAATCTAGCAATTCTGGCATTTTCTCAGCAAGAAGCTAAAGAGAAAATGATGACGTGTAAGGTATCGTACAAAAGCAGCAGCAATGACAAACAAATGGTGCTAGAACTTAAATAATGTGAAGTTAATATTTCAACTGGGAGGAAAAGACAAATCTACCCTAAAGATACAATGGTTAAATGCAAAATAAATTTGAAGATTTTGACATCTACCTTGCACAAATAATGCATTAAAGTCATTTTATTATTTCTTGCACGAGTGTCGGATAATTTAAGAAGGCTATCCAATTTGAATCCAACAGCTGATCCTGCAGTGTGCAACATAAAAGTTTATTCTCAAAAAAGCATAGCAGAAACTTTTTCATTTTGTCAATGATAATGAGGTGAAATGTCAATAAGAAATCCATCTCTAATTAAACTAAAGTAGCACTAGAGTTAACACAAAGGTTACCCCGTGCTGTTCCTTGATTCAAGGCATTTCCCAGAGTAAGAATAGTCTGCATTATTTGACGCAATTTCCCAGATTCTTTCACCTGAAAGTACGAGTAATAGCATGAAGAAGCAGCGCAAATATGCTTTCATGTTTGTCAACTAAGAGCCATTGGACAATACCTCTCTGGCTGCATTGTTGATTGTGTTCAAATTTACCTTCAAATCGTTAACCTGAAGAAGCAAGAAAAACAAGTCTTTACAGATGAAATATTACAGCGAAACCACCCAGATAATCATAAATCCATATCCTAGATAACTTACCTGAGAAGAAAAGGTAATTTTAAAAGCAAAAACCCTTAATTTGGATTCCACACGCGGGACCTTCATCAGCTCCATAAAAAACTGAAAGAAAATATATTAAAATCAATATATATAAGTTACAAAGATCAATTGACTAAAGAGTATAAGAGAGAAAGACCTGCTCACACTTTCCAAGCATTTCCTTGTTTCCTGCATAATTCTAGAAACAAAAGACATTTTAGCAAGGAAAAACTCAAAAAAGACAATGTAGCATCTCTTTACGGTAAAATTTGGACCAGGCTTTCACAATTTATGTATTATTAAGAAGATTGACACTTTGTTTAAAATTTTTGTAAGCTGTAATTCTCCCTCTCTCTCTCTGCACACACTAAATAATATAAAAAGCTTCTATGACCGCTGTCATCCTTTTAACAAAAATGGAACAGTCTAAGACAATGTATTAATGTTTTGACCTACCCATTACACACTGTATATTAAAACATGAAAAGGTTGAATAGATGTGGGTTAAGGCAACATGTACCAACTAGGACAGCTGTCACATGCTGAGTGGTAAAACGAATTTGAAGATCATACCAAAATGGACAAGGAAATTATACAAGCGAGACTGGGGAAGAAGGGAAAGAGAGGCAGGAGAGGATTTTGTAAAAGAGTTGGAGTAGTTTTCTTCAGTCTGTGCTATTAGAGGATTTTCTCGGTATAAGGGAGAAAATTCTCTCCTTACATATAATGAAGAAATAATAATATTTGAAATAAATTAAAGTCAAAGCCATAGGAAAATATGCTTCATGTACATTTAAAAAATTGTCACTGAATCAAGCTAAGATGACAACCTCCATGTGTTCAGACAAATGAACTATTATATGATTCCAGATTTTGAGGCTGAAAACAAGTAAGGAATATGAAGATTAAAACATTGCAACCAATATACTATTATAGTAAATATTGTCACACATTACAGTTCATACATTCTTTTTTCGGGTTCCTGCTCAGACAAGAAGGGAAGAGGAGTACCTTTAACATTTCCATCTCTTCCTTTGTTGGACAGAACTTGATGAGATTCTCAACCTGATCAATATCAAGAACCAAAGAATCCAATGCCAGTACTGCTTTCTGAAATAAAAAAGAAAACCCACAAAAATGATAACTACCGAGAGAAAACATGGAAAAAAAATGTCATCTAAAACCAACCTCATCACTGACGGAAGTCAGTGAATTAATATTTAGGTTAGAAAAATACAATTATGATAAAATGTTCTCATTGTGTAAGTTTGTATCAAACAAAATAAGAGAAAGCGCTCAAAATCCACCTGCTCAATATAATAATGAACTAAAATGATAATTAACCTCAATCATAAATTTCATACTCTAAATCAATTAAACTCTGACAACTTCAAGTCTGAACAATTCAATAGAACAACGAAAAAATCTTCTTCACAGATGATTTTTGACTAAAATCTACAATGTAAACTAACAAAAGTAGCAAGGATAAAATAAAACATAATCATTACTAGGTGCACGTTTAGGAAACCCGTTTTCCAGAAAAAATAATCTCTATTTTTCTGAAAAGGTCTTAAGGAAAGTTGGCCAAGATAAAAGTTTTTTTGACTTCAAAATAAGCTAATTCAAACTCACATAAACAAGAATGCCTGGATTTATAAAAGTGAAATTACAAAAATAATTTTCAAATAAAAGAATTAACCCTAAAGAATGTTTTTTCATACAAAAGGAATTTGTTTAGTATAGTAAACGAGAGAAGTATGTAGGAGGACATTGACAATTACTCCTAAAGCAAACCAAACCAAAAGAATAAACAACTTTCTCGAAGAAAATTAGAAGCATCAATTAGTGACATGTGTGGCTATATTTCAATACTTATGCTTGGAGTTTGCTTTCAACTAAAAACAAGGAGTAAAATCAATCTGCCACTGTAGTTGTTAACATTCAATTTTTGCTTGAGGATTCAATATGAAGTATTCCATTCAAAAAATTGATATATGTTTCCACTCCAAATAGCCTTCAAGAAAATTGTAATAAATGCCCTCTATCACTCCAAAATGTCATGGTACAGAACCAAACTAGAATACCTGGATGCATTCGCACAAGATGAATAAAAGCAAAATGCATACTCCTCCATCAGGCTTTTTACTTTTATTCTATTTTGAAATAAAAGAAGAATCTAATGAAGGAACAGACAGTGGCAATGAATAAGCACAATGAATCCTCCTATTAAACCCAATCCCATGAGGTATCCTTTTATACTATGTTTGGCCATACCTGTACAATTTTGTCAATATGGTTTACCATCTACATGGATTACTCAATTACATCGGTATCTACCTAAATACAATAAGTATGTGTCCAAGAAAGGTTTAGGACTAAATCCAGACTTTCCATATGATGCAGCAGAGAGAAAATTCCGAAACTTATAATTTAAAGTAATTTCACTGAATAAAAGAGCAAGGGAAACTTACAAGCATATCTGGCAAAGGAATTTTGATTTTAGAGAGCATTATTTCACAATTGTATGCTCTACGCAAGTCAACCTGACAATAAAGGGAAAAGGAGTTTGGGTTTATTAGTTATACATTTCATTTACTAATTAAATACAACTAATCCGAAAAAATTTATAAAAAAAAAAATGCTTCAGTATCTGTGTTTAAGTTAGTCAGTAAATATATCTGTCAAATGTAACTAATATATTTGGGCCATCTCTTTGTAACCTCTTTGTATTATAGTCACTTATATATATACATGCTCCTAGGTGGAATAGACACATAGAGAGAGATTATTTATTGTCTACTCACAATATATTCTAACAATATCATATTGTAACGACCAAGCAAACTGCAACATTGAACATTTGTTTCAACAGATAACTGTCCAATAATTCAATCCAATATAAAATTTCTTTGGCAATAAAATTTTGTGATGTTTTCTCTTATAACAAGCAATTAGCAAGAGCAGAAATAATCTGCCATGATAAACATTTTTTTATGTTTGTTGCCCCTTTTCAGGGCAATTTTAATACCAGATTAATTCCTAATTACCATGATAGGTATTAGGATCTTCTAATCAAGCATATAAACTCCAAAGCATTAGTTGATAAAATAATTTATGCCAAAAAGGAGTTGCTTACCAGTTGTACTTTCTCCGGCTTGTTAATATTAGGACCACGCCGACCTCCACCTCTAGTACTGCTCCCATCAGAAGTAGATGCTGCTGAAAACAGGGTCTCAAGTTCTGATATATCTATCTCAGGGGCCCTAACAAACATTTCATTATTTAAAATCAGAAATGCTAAATAGGCATCGCATCCCACCCCGCTCCGACTAAAGGAGATTAGGAAAATTAACAAAATTACCCACAACAACAATACATAATGTGATCCCACAAAAAGCTTTAAAAAATACAGTTTCTAGTTAATGAAAATCATGTTTGATATCCATATAAAAACTCTGTAATCAGTACCTTGTTCCACTATCCTGTTTCTGTGAATCAGCCCATAGACTTCCCTTGGCTGCTCGAGCAACTTTCACCCAGTGTAGGGGTTTTAGCAAAGTTTTCTTTGGAGCATTAGCAGTAGCACCAGTACCACGACCTCTACCAACATTTGTTGTTGACGCCTTGCCAGGAGGTGGTGCCACACTAGAGGCTGTAACTGCAGGTGGTATTGGAGATGCACCACGACCAGGTGGAGGAGGAGGAGGAGCACCTGGGGGCCTTGGTGCCAATGGTGGTGGTGGTGGTGGAGCTGAACCTGTTCGTATAGGACCTGGAGGAGGAGGTGGTGGAGGGGCTGCACCTGTTCTTACAGGACCTGGAGGAGGTGGAGGCGGTGGTGGGGCTGAACCTGTTCGTACAGGACCTGGAGGAGGAGGTGGTGGTGGGGGAGCTGAACCTGTTCGTACCGGACCAGGAGGAGGAGGAGGTGGTGGTGGGGCTGAACCTGTTCGCACAGCACCTGGAGGCAGTGGAGGTGGTGGTGGAGTTGAACCTGCTCGTACAACAATTGGAGGAGGTGGAGGTGGTGGTGGAGCTGAACCTGTTTGCAGAGGACCTGGAGGGGGTGGAGGGGGTGGTGGAGCTGAACCTGTTCGTACAGGACCTGGAGGGGGTGGTGGAGCTGAACCTGTTCGTACAGGACCTGGAGGAGGTGGAGGCGGAGGTGGAGCTGAACCTGTTTGTACATGACTTGGAGGAGGAGGAGGTGGAGGTGGTGGTGGAACAGAACCTGTTTGTACAAGACCTGGCGGTGGTGGTGGAGGTGGTGGCGGTAAAGAACCTAATTGTGTAGGACCTGGAGGAGGTGGAGGTGGAGGCGGAACTGAACTTGTTCGTGCAAGAGCTGAAGGAGGTGGAGGTGGTGGTGGTGGTGGTGGAGCTGAACCTGTTTGTACAGATCCTAAAGGAGGTGGAGGTGGAGGTGGTGGTGGTGGGGCTGAACCTGTTTGCGTAGGACCTAAAGGAGGAGGAGGAGGAGGTGGTGGAGGTGGAGGTGGAGGTGGAGGTGGAGGTGGAGGTGGTGGGGCTGAATTTGTTCTCACTGGTGGAGGAGGAGGAGGAGGAGGTGGTGGTGGTGGGACTAAACTTGTTTGTACAGGTCCAAGTGCAGGAGGAGGAGGAGGTGGTGGTGGTGGAGGGGCTGAACTTGTTCTTACAGATCCTAGAGGAGATGGAGGTAAACCAAGAGTGCTATCGGCATGCCCACCTACAGGAGGGAGAGGGGGTGGAGGAGGAGTTGAAGGCAATGTAGAAGCATTGTTCAGATTCTGAACTAAAGGATTCGGAGGTGGGGGAGGAGCTAAACTTGGCTGTATAGGTATTGATGATGGAGGTAGAAGTGCCGGTATATGAAGGGGTTGAGTAGCGGGAAAATGTGAAGGTGATGGTGGAGACAAACAAGGAGAAGATTCCTTAGTTAGAGCATGGTGAGGTAATGAAACATCATCGGTTAGTGACTGATCAGGTGTTCTTGAAGTTAGATTTACATAATCTCCACCGTTGTTTTCAAAAGTTAAATGGACTAAATCAGGTGTGTCAGATGTAAATAATTTTGAAGGATCAGCATAAGACTGGGAAATAACATCAAAGGCCTCGTCTGAACTATCAGCAGTGCTCGACTCATTATTTTCTTCTTCAGAGTCAGCAGGAGATGAATACCAACTTCCTCTACCCTGAAACCTTGAAAATTCTTTGGCGTCGTTTAAGACTGTAAGCTGCTTAAGAAGCCATACAGCAGCAGAATCACCACTGTCAATCCATTCTGCGCCACTGAAAAGTTCTTGAACCCTTGAAAATGCCTCAATGGGTAATCCACCTTTCACCTCACCATCTAAAATACTTGTGGGAGCCCTTTGAGGACTTATGTTTTCTACCTCCCCAAACAATACCTAAATTTCAAGATTTTTCAAGATCAGATTAAAACCAATAACCTAAAAATGCAGAACAATCACAACCATTACAACAAACAAACTAAGTCTTAACATTTCACAGTACAGTACATTTTAATGCAGACTCACCTCAGCCCGGAAGCCCTTTGGATACCGCTCCTTCGAATCCCACAGAATGTCCAAGTTCTCAGCATTGAGCATCAAGATGTTTGACCGAATGAACGCCGTATTGAACATCACTCGAAACATCATCACCTCCCTCTCCGGATCCAAATCCAAATGCACGCACTCCAACACCACATCCCCTTGCACCAAGCATTGAATATCAATCTTAATCACATCACAGTCTGCCTGAGATCAAAACACAACACATTCATTCCAGCATCAACTAATACTCACAAACACAAACACAACAACCAAAAACAAACAAAAAAACTTGCATACTTTCCCTTAATCGTTATTTTCCAATCAGAATTGAAGGTTCACCTCATTAATCTATGTCAACCTTTGATGCAAACTGTACACAAATTACCAAAGTAAAACTCAATTCTAGTGATCGAAAAACAAGCAACCAAAAGAACGATATACATGTTCCCCTACGCGCAAACTCCACCAACTACACACCCACACACAGAATTAAAGAACAGCACCAAAAGCACCTAAGCAACCATATATCAGTTTTGTCCCACAGCAAACTCAACCATTTACACACACACACACACACACACAACCTGTCTATAGTGCCTCAAAATCTTCTTCTTCTTATGCATATTATAAATCATCTGCGTTGAAAGCCCGCCTTTACTAAGCAAATTCCTCCCAAAAATCCTAAACAACGGCCTGCACCCATTCCCCCCATCAAACCCAGGAACCCCTCTGAGTATCACACAGTCCAGAGACAACGCCCTCTCCGGCGGAGGCCACTCCGCGCCAATGTTCCTCCGCGCCACATACTGCACATACCGCAGTTGCGACGGCATCGGGTTGAGCGCCGACAGCAGCTGCAGCAGCCCCTTCGGCGCCTCCCTGTGAACCATCTCCAGAATCTTCCGCTCCCCACTCTGCGCCTTCCGGAAAACGAGGAAAGCAGCAAGGAGAAAGGCGAGGAGGGGCCAGCCGCCGCGTTCACAGTGGAACAGGATCACGGCGGCGGGGTCGGCGAGGCATGTGTCACAGAGGCGGAGGAAGTGGTGGAGGAGAGAGAGGGGGAGGAGGGGGCAGCCCTCGTACTGCTTGGGATAGTCGATGACGGTGGCGTCGAGTTCGCAGAGGAGGCGGGAGAAGCGGCTGCGGGAGTCACCGTCGCGGAAGTTGAGTGCGAGGAAGGAAGATTCCGGGAAGTCCTCGTGGAGGTCGGAGAGAATTTGGCGGAGGTAGAGCTGGTACATTCCCTCTGGGAGGGCTTCGGTGGAGAAGCAGGAATCGAATACTGAAAAGGAAAATGGAAAATTTAAAATTTCACGAAACCAAAATCAAAATCGAAAGGAACTGGGAATTAGAAATTTACCATAGACTCTGTCTGCAAATTCAAGTAAACCATCAGGGGGACGCTTGTAGAAGAATCGGCTGAGAAGAGACATGGTTGTGTTGTAGCATGGAAGGAACAACAATGGAGTTTGGGAGAGCAGAGCTTCAGAGCTTTGAAATGAGTTCTCTCTCACAGAATGAGAGAGAAAAACGAGTTTTGATTTTGAAATTTGAAATGGGATTGTAATCTGTAATTAAACAGAGAAAAAGATTGATTTTTTATTTTGCTGCTTTGTTCAAATTTATGGAATCACTTTTTTGGTAGTACTGTTTGGTAAGAGAAAAGAAATGGGGTTTGGTTTGGAGGGGTTTAATTTTCTCTTTTGAATTAATTACCCTGTTAATGCATGCAATTTTGCTTTTATTTTATTGGCGAAAATCAAAGAAAAAGACAGTTAAATTTATTAAGTTATTTTTCGTCCTCACAGAGAAGAAACAGACTTTTTTCACAAACAAAACATCCTGTTACATGTAAAATCAAATCAAAACATGTTGTTTTTGTTAATCCAATTGCGTTCAAAACCAATCTAGTAACTGACACCTTCCACCAGCTACCTTAACTCCTAAGTATATATGTACACAAATAAAACATTAAAGTTAAATAATTATTAAACTTATTAATATTTTCTAAATTTATATCAAACAACTAGAAAATTAAATTGCTTTCTAAATTACCATAGTTATAAGCCTAGATTTTTTTTATTTGCTTATATATAATAAAATGAAAGCTTTTAACTGTTACAATAATACATAACATATAATTTTGGTATGAACATTAAATTATACCATTTTATTGATTTTATTACGGTTTATATTATTTGACTAATTAAAATGTTATATAACATTGAAACATTGTATTATTTGTCTCTTTGAGATGATTTGACAGTGTATAGTATTAAGAAAGTAGTGGTTATTTTTGTTGATTAAGAGTCCGTTGAAGATGAGTAGATAAGGTTTTCAAAGATACCCAAAATATGTGTTAAATAGATGAAAGTTGTTTTGTAAGAAGGTTTGCTTAGAATGGTAACACCATTGAATTGAATTGATATGAGAACAAACAAACAACAGAAACAAACATTTGCGTTCATACAACCTATCCACAACTCTTATGGTAAGTGTATGATGTGAAGCCATAACGTGACTAACAAGATGAGACAAAAGAATTATAAAAATACAACTTATTATTGTGGTACGAGTGTGTTTGTTAAGAAATATTTTGTCCCAAGTAATCTACTATTTTTTAACAAATTATTTTTCCATGCCCTATAAATTACTTCACTACTCAACTTTAATATGATCATTCAAAAATAATCATTTATATTTTGTAAAGGAAAAAAAAACACAAAAAGAGAAAACGTGGAAATTCAGATATAAGTTACCTACACTAAAAGTACATAATACCTACCAAGTGAGAATAAAGTTTCGAAACTAAAGAAAGCGGATAAATAAGACCTAACAGCTTTAACAAAATTAATATTATAAAACTAATAAACATATTTAAATAATGAGAAATTATATTTTATATTTTTACCATCATTATAAGTTAAATTTGTACAAATGTCATACATATACATGGCATAACTTTTTTCAAAACAAGTCAAATTCTTGAATGTTTAAGAAACTGTCATTTTCATTATTAAAAAATTACAACTAATATCTAAACTTTTAAATTCACTGCATTATATAACTTAATCACAAAGCAAACCCGACACAATATGATGTCATTAATTATACATACATTAAAATAGAAATTTTATTCTTTCTAACAACCAAATTATTTATTTGCATGAAAATAAATTAGTTTAATTTGTTGGGTTAAGAACTAAGTAGATGAGTTCTGAACGAATGAAAGTTCTAAGTTAAAAAAAAAAAGTAATTGAAGCAATTAGAAAATTAAAGAATTAGATTCAATCAAAGGATAATTAAAAAAGTAATTGTAAAAAAAAACTTAAAAGTGCACTAAAGTATTTTGTTTACTAATAGTAAGCAAATGTATGGCCATAACTGCTGCTACTCTGCTTTTATTTTGTTCTTTTAACATCTAAAATAATTGTTTAAATGGCCTCAATCTACATTGTTACACGCTGAAAATTTAACAAGCTACATGGTTGATACATCACCCTTGTTTCCACAATACTTGCAACCCTCTTTGGATATCGTTAAAAAAAAATACAGGAGGCATTTTGGTATCCTTATAATAAACCAGAATTTACACTATATTTAGAAAATGATTTAACGCTACCAAAACCTCGAAATTAATGATCTGAGTTTGACATGGTTTAGAAATCTCTAGTTTCAATGCCAGCTTCTGCTGAAGTGAGGCTATCATCATTCTCATTCAACAAATAATCACAATATTCCAAAAGCATATCTGCAAGGGGAGGAATTCCAGGATTTCTACCGTCGTTGTATTTATGTGCATTAAAAGTTATCTGCCAGACATCATGCCTGAAATCTTCTCGGCTCTTGTACTCCATGTTCCGTACTCTCTCCCTTATTCTCGAAAGATCCATAGGCGTATCTATAATGTCCAGGTAGTCAGGAGCCTCTTTCTTCGACACTGGTTTCACGAAAAGATACGACAGCTCGTACCTATCTTTTACCATTGTGTCCACAATGCCCTCCAAGATATTTGCCAAACCAACCTTTTAGACACATTTAATTAAACAAACAAGTCAAGCCATGTGAAACAAACTAATAACGCTACAAAAGCATAGTAACAAAACGTAGAAATGTACCTCTCCCCCTCCCCCTCTTCGGCGTTTTGTTGGTGGCATATAATCTGCACTGAGCTTTCCTAACTCAGCAACAGATCTCCTTTTTCCACTCCTGTCTCTTTCTGGCATTCTCTTATCATGTCTTCTTGCTCTGGGATCATCTAAATACTCATCTCTTAAATCAGGCTTTTTCTTCTTCTTTTTCTTCTTAGCTTTTTGCCGTTCTTCTTCCTCCCTCTCTCTTCTGATATCTTCTTCAAATCTTTTTATTTCATCTAACCTTTCTTGCTCTTTGAGCATCCTCATTTCTTCTTTGTGATGCCTCCTTGCTCTGTCTTCTTCTCGAAGTCTTGCATCATTTCTTCGTTTCTCTTGCTCTTCCCACCATCTTTTGTCCTCTTTAGTGTTCCATTTTGGAAAACCTCCAGTTCCATACACGGTCTCCTGTTTCTTTTGTTTCTCAAAATTTGACAATTCAACAATTCTTTTTGTCTTTCTGTGTTGAAGTCCAGAGTTTCCAACAGGACTATCCAGTTCTGCATCAATAACCTCCTTCGTACGTCTTATAACAATCTTTTTGTGACTTTGCTCCTCTGCTGGTGGTCGTATTTTAATTGGTAACTTGTGATAATCATTGTGACCTCTGCCTGCATCAGTAGGAGGCCCTCTACCTGAATCAGCAGGAGGCCCTCTACTTGATTCAGTAGGAGGCCTTATCACAACAGCATGTTTACGAGATTCAGCCTGTGTATCATCTGGTTTCACTTTTTTGGGAATAATTATCTTATTAACCTTAGCAGACTTTGCAGTTTCTGAATCCGAAGTGACTGGCTTGTCAGAGTTTTGCAGGGTCTCCGTTACAGGTTTATCAGAAGATTTCTCAGTGGATCCACATTTGAACTTCAGTGGAATTTTTGCCGAATTGTCAACAGGAGTAATCTTTGTGTTGCTTTTGGAACTTGACTTTTTGGAGGCGGCTTTAGGCTGGGAGTGACTGGAGGGGTCCACAGATATGGTTTTCCCAGATGATTTTTCCACATCTGCAGATTCAAGTTGAGTTTCAAGATCTTCACCATATTTTGGACAGTTCTTGTTTGTTCGCATATGCCCAGCCTGGTCATAAACGAAATAATTAGAACACAATATTGAACAATGGAGAGTAAAACTTTAACATAACCAAGGATACACTTCCGTTTTAACAGCTAGATATGTATTAATTATTAAGGTAGAAAACACATTACTCATTTGGTTTCTTGATCACACTTTATTTTCAAAATACACTTGCATAATTACAGTTTACCCTCACATCCACAAAAAGTGAATTTCAAAAATACCTTCTACTAAAAGCATTGTTCCTTACGCAACATGTAAAAAAATAATTTTAAAGTTCAAGTAAATAGACTGTAAACCAAACCATGAAGCATCTACTCATATACAGACAGTCGACGGACAGTCGACTGGACAATGAGACATAACTAATACTCCGGAGGCTGCCATTACACACACATACACAATCAACATGAGCAAAAATCTAAATTGAGAATTAAGATTTATATAATTCATATTCCAAAAACAAGTTTACAGTTTTCATATATCCTTGACCCTCCCAGATGGAATACTAAGAAACATATGTACACAACTCAAGATACACACACCTGACCACATGCTCCACAAACAAAAGTTTCCCTTGATGGTTTTTTCTCCTTAAACACCTGGTTCTGCATACATAAATCAGAGACAATTTCAGGAAGCAGAGTAAAATTTGAAAATATTATAACAATCTAGATGAAAGAATGCACAATATAATCTCCATGGAACAATCCAAACAAAAAACTCAGACAATCACATACAGAGTTCAACAAGCTTTTAGCACATCTACAAAACACAATAATGTATTGCAATCTGAACAAGTATCAAGAAGACTATTTCCATGTAATTACTTCCATTCTAGCAATTATTGATAAATGCTTCGAGTAGTTGCAAACAAGGACAGTCCTAATTTATCAATAATGCAATGGAAAGAAATGCAATTACTATGATGTACACTTTGGATTTGACCTTAATGGTTAAGTTCCCTTAATGATCCAAGGTTATTAAAATCAAGAGAAGAAAAGATTTTTATGACAAAAATTTAAATGAAAATACATGCAATCAGAAACTCAAATTAAGGTTACAATTCAAATTACGAGAAGAAAATATTTTTAATACATATACAACTAAAAGACTAAGAAAAAATCTACAAAAAATAGTCAAAACTTTGTTACAGCCATGAAAATACCTGTTGCTTTTTACATAAACTCAACCACTTAAAATGGTTTTTCTACGAAGAAAAAGGAGAGTGATGAAACAGATTAAACTTCATCACTTACCTTAATTCCTTCTCCCATATTCAATTTGATTTTTTTATTAGGAAGAGAAATAGGTGCAATGTCATTCTTTTTGGCTTTATTGACCTTCAGTGATTTGTTTTTTTTAGCACCAAAATTTTCCTCCTGCCAAAACCATGAAATAAGAAAATCAGGACTCATTTATAGAAAATTAAGTCATTACATAATACTCATAAATCATGAAATAACAGTTTAAACAAAGATGCAAACGACAGGACAATATAAATAAACTAATTATCATCCCACCTCTCTAAGATCTGTAATGGCGTCCTCTTTCAAGGGAATATTTCCATCTAATTGTAAACTATTTGTTATTTGCTTAACTTGTTCGGCATTGTCAAAGCCAAATTTTGATTGCATCTTTGATACCGATCTTGTTTCTTCCCCTGTTACTTTAGTTTTCTTCTTTTTCTTCCTATCAGCTTCATCATCTGCATTAGTTATCGCCCAAAACAATAAAGGTCAAATATGACAAGTAGCACCTGAGTTCAATTTCAAAATCAGCCTCGGCACATTCAATACTAAAAATATCGGGTAACAATACTTCAATGATCAACACGATGTCATACCATCCATGAGCAACCTCCGCAATTCAGCAGCCTCAGCTGCTTCATCTTCTATTTCCTCCTCTGCCTGAGCCAAAGTTGAGCGCCTTCTCATTTTAAGACCCTTAACACCATCTCCCTTGTCACGTTTTAAGTCATTTGTACCTTCTTCTCCCTCTTCAAACTCCTCAGCGTCAAGTAAATTTTCCAGGTCTCCGGCAAAAGAATCCAGATCACTATTCCCTTCCGAATCACTCTCGTTCTCATCAGCATTTACAGCTGACAGACTCTGAACTTGTCGATCCCAAATCTCCTGGCATTTTTCTCTAGTCTGCTGCTGTAACTGAAGAAAGGACATTCGCTGGCCACGAGCATATTTGCTGATGGTTGTCGGATCAACCTTAACCCCAGATGCAGCTTGCTCACTTGAAAGTTTACGTATCATAGCAATGCGATGCCACCTGGTTTGTTTAGCAATGACTTCCTCAGGAACATTGAACTTAACAAGAACCTGGATAAGAGCAGAACGTAGATTAAAAACAGGAATGGTACATATTAAACATAAAATGCATTCCATCATTATAATTGCATTCAAAAGTCAAGTAGACACTAATAAAAGTCACAACCAGACAAATGGAGTAGTGGAAAATTAATTTGCTGCTTAAGCAACTATGGTTATGTTGGGATTTTATCAGTGTCACATGATTTTGTACAACAAATTAAACAATCTGTGATTCTCATTGCTAATGCCTAGGATATGATTAGATGGAAGAAGAGCGAAGTGGTGAATTAACCATTCAAAATTGCTTATTTACATATTGATTATTCTAAACCACAGGTTTCTTCGGGAAAAAGAATTTGAACCAAAGTCATTCTTCCTTCTACACATTCATCCCATGGAGATTGTTACATAATAAACTGCCTATGAATTAGCTACATAGGAAATGTATTTTTATTTTGTCCCATTGTTATAATTGGGTTTGAAAATGCAAATCATCACTTTTTTAGCTTGTTCTTTTCCAGTTAGATTATGGACTTGGCTTCAGAGCATCATGGATCAGTAGCTGGACACTTCAACAATTAAGACACTTATCCATCCAAATAGGAATTGGAGTAATTTGCTGGCAGCAGTCAAGCTATCTGCCGTCACTCAATAGCAAAAATTTGGAATAGCAAAAAACAGATCCAGTTTGAGGGGCTTCAAATACAGTATCTACATATTAAGAATAGAATTCTCACAGCTGCAATAGTTGAAGATTATATGTAATCTAATTGAGTATATTCTTTTACTATTACTTGCAGGCCAAGGAAAGTAAACAATATTATTCAACAAGATTAGTATACTCAAGATGTAGTTTGGACGAGCTTACACTACATATGGCAACAAAGCAGCATTTAGGGGAATTTTTACAAATTCAAAAGTTCAGAACATGGGCTGCGTAGAAAAATTTTAAACAAACAAATCCAACTTTTGAAGCTAAACTCTTGGGCGTTATTCAGGCTACTGATATCACTACCTAAAAAGATTGGAGAGCTCATTGGGTGGAGACAAATTCTTTGTTGGCTGCAAAAAGCTTTGTCTAATAGTTCTTTGGTTCCTTGGAAATTGCAAAAGATATGATAACGCTTTGGAGTCTATTAAGGGTATACAATTTAGTATTTAATACAATTTTAGAGAGGGAAATTGGGGAATGGAGAGCCTCTTTTGTCTTTGATTTTGGCAGTGATAGCAATCTATCTTTTGATTGAAAAAACTATATATAGAGAGAGAAAACAAAACAAACTAATGTTTGGAATAAAATCTGGACAAATCAGAACAATTCTTAACAATTGGATTAAAGCCTAGTTAAACCCAAGAAATCCGGCTTGGGAAGTGAGGGTTATACTTCACTTATATACTTTAATCTAACAACGCTGTAGAAAAGTGAGGGATCTAAGATGTCAAGCATTTGAATTGGCAGGATCAGACATCTGTGGATAGTCTGATAATAGCTAGATAGTGAGTAACCAAACAAGCCTAGCAAAAATCACTAAGGTAGACACTGCTACTGTCTGAAAAATTTGTATTTGGGTCATTAACCTTACAAAACCGATTTATAAGCTAAGAGTTACCCTCCACTTAAATACCTTAATTTGGTCTTATTTTTAATCGATGTAAGAACTCCAACAGAGATCAAAACATTTTTCAGCAATAATTTTCATTTTTGAGATGCAGCTTGTCTATCGGTTCAGTACATAAACAAGATTCACAATTAATATCTCCATTAATATCAGCTTTATTCATAACATAATTGAATACAAGATGAGAAAAAAATATACTTTGCTGCAATACTTTTCACTTTTTGAAGTGCAGCTTGAAAAACAGTTTATTACAAAACAAGATTCTCTGTTAATATCAGCTTTATTCAGAACACAATAACACAATTGAGTACAATATATGAGAAAACTATCACCTGCCAGAAAAAAAAGCCTTTTTAACATCAAGCTCTATAGCTTACTTAAGCATATAAAGTTCACAACAGATCACCAAAATTCCACGCACCTCTCGTGCAGCCTCCATGCTTAATCTCCGTAGATCAGCATCTGTACCAGTAACAGTGGAACCTCCACGGTTAGCAGCTGCTTTCTTCTTCACCATTGCACTAGACACTGGTGCCTTTGGAGGTGCCCGAGCATAGCTGAAACCCATGCCACGACCAGAAGGATCACCAACACCAGTAATTTCCATTCGTTCAATATTTTCCTTGCCCTGCTAAGAAGTCCCACCAATGTAAAATAAATAGCATACAGAAAATTAATTTTACAAATACAAGCATATTATCACCACACTATTGCTGCATGTTTCTACACTCCAGTATAACATATATTTTCACTTGTATTCAAATTCTATTGGATTCATATGACAGTAAACAAATGAAAGAGTTGCAGAAATTGTAGGAAACATAAGGATGCAGAACAAATATCTTTCAGGACAAGTCTCCTTGTACAAATGTCAAGAAGCAAAAGACCATCTTATCAACACAACACTTACACAGCTTAAAAGATCACCTTTATAATATACTACAGCGATCTTCTATTTTTGGGCTCAATTATTAAGTTGAAAAATATAAATAACAGATAAGAAATTAGAAAGACAAGATTTTGCTTTTATAAGGGATGGGGAAATATAGTGGATAATGTTTATCCTTTTGCAAAACATAATTGTATTCTAATATTTCTTTAGCTACCATTCCAGAAATTTTATTCCATCTTTTTGAGTCAATTAAGTTCATCATCCACTTCAAAATTAAGAAAATTTGATCCTCCCTTTAATTTTCTTCTATCACAAACACTGGAATAGTAAATTTTCAATCCAAACAACAAAAGTCTTAACATGGGAACATTAAGCTCAGTAAAGGATCAATTCTTCTATTAGTTTTAAACAAACATTTGACGACTTGTAATATAATCAAGATTTGAAATAATTTTATGAGTTTAGCAGTCATAAATTTAGTGAAATTTTGATCAAATTTAAGGAAACTCATGAGATTTGAGGATTTCATAAGACTTTATTGATGTTTTAATTAATGAATTTTGAATTAAAAAATGTTAAAAATAATTCAAAACAATTACCAAGTAGAAAATGGGAATTTGAGGTACTTGGTAACAGAAAATTGATAGCAGAATCCCCCTCGCTTCATCTTAAACACACAGGAGTTAATGAGCTTGGAAAAAACAACTCTTGGAACCAAAATTCACTCGGTCTAAACTTAGTGCAGTCAAGTCTATTTCAAAATATTATTTGATTAAGGATTCTCAGACCCTGGCAAAAGATTCTGTGAAAAACAATAGCATGTTTCCAAGTTTCAAATTCGTGTAGAAAACAATAAACAAACAGTGCAAATGTATGAGATCATTGCATATAGTAGAAATTTTTAACACGGCCAGGATAGATGCCAGTGCCAAAGATACTGAAAATCAGATTTAACATAGATCACCTGGCTTGTACAAGCAACAAAATTGCTACTTAAGTTCCAAGGAGTAATCTGCAGTTCCCTCTCAATGTGTGATGCAGCAGCCAATGCTATTGCTTCATCAGGAAGCCGACTCATTGCAGACGAAATATTTGTAGGGTGTGTTTCAGTTATTCCTAAGTGTTTTAGCCGGTAGAGACCTGCTTGCATGCTTTCATAGGCACAAACCTAAAACAATTTAAAATAAATACAGCACAACGAAGGAATCTTATTAAATGAAGCAAGATAACAGGATATATCTTACAACAAAGAATCAGTAAAGCAAAAAACACCCAAATTTGCAACGAAGATTGACATGCAGTTAATTCACTTTCTCGCAAGCAAAGCAACATGTAGATTATAGACCACCCAATCAAAAGCAATACAAGGTGAGCATGCATAACCAAGTTGCGCATCCAATAAAATGAATTGTTACTTAATGAAGCCTTATTATATCTACAACCCAAAAGCATAGTATGAATCAGAAAGAAGTCTACAAATCATGCAATTCAAATATTAAGTTTCAGAAAACAGCTTCCAAACCTCCACAAAAAATTTTTATTGACTTTTTTTACTATTAGTATATTTCAACAGAAAGACATGTCTTAAACTATAAATAAAAGAATAGAATTTTATACGATATAACTCACAAGCTCTGGCGGAACCATTTTTCTCAATTCATCCTCTGACCACATGCGGAAATTTCTCTTTTTAACCAAAATCGACTGTCCATTTGCTCCCCTCTGCAGTAATAGATAACATCCAGGAATACATAAAACAATAAAAACAACAAATTGAGATTGTAATTCCAATATAAAACTATTTTGCAGAAATTTCAAATTTTCTCTTTTTTTTTGGAAAATACAAGTGACAGTTTCATTCGAGAAAATGTTTCCTTTTATTTTTCATTTCCTATTTTTGTAAATAACTACAAAAGTTTGACCTTGTTTTACTTTATTTTTGTTTTCAAAAATCCGTACAGAAAACAATGAAAACAATTGTTCTTTTACTGTTTCTATAAATATATTTGAAAAAAAAAAAACAGAATTAGAACACATTGTAATAAACCAACCAAAGCCATAAGGAATTCTCTTATAAATTGCTTCGAGGATAATAAGCTTTGGGACTCTCTTGTACCTGTAAATTTGCATATTCCTTGATTTTCTTACGAAATGACGCTTCCGATTGGTAAGGAAACTGTGAGAGAAATTCATCAACACGGATATGAGGAGGCAAGTGCCGCTTCTCTGCTGCTTGGAATTCACGGCACATGTGTACCAACAACCTGTTCATCATGTAAGTCTGAAGATTTTTACTTCCCGGTGAAAATACCTCCATGAGTGGCTCCTGCAAAGAGCAATTTAGAGAAACAACTTAGCACAAATAACAAATATAGATTGGACTTTTATTCCTTCCATTGTGATATTCTCAGAGACAAAGCACTGGAATTTGTTAGCCAAAACGCAGTATCCAACAAAAACCAACAAACCTGCTGTCCAACAACATTAATTTTATCAATGCGCCTTAATGATAGCTTTCCCTTTGGTGAGCGAACCAGCAGGTAGTCAGTTAGTGGAACTTTATGAGGAAATACAGGTGCTCTATACATATTTGTCTCTAGCGATGACTGACAGCAACCAGGTTTTAAATCTCCAAGGAAAGGAGACTTATCAGCAGGATCCAGAGAAATAACGTGCCCCAAGCTACTATCTGTGTTGCGTAATAAAGAGCCAGATTGGTCATCAGGTGAGCATTTTTGATAGTATGTACAAAGTCTTGCACCCATTCCAACATTGCTCAAAAGTAAAGGTCTTTCTTCACAATACCTACAAAAAGAACATATTCAATGCCGTTAAAAACATAAAAACTTAAGAGAAAATGTGTGAAAGAGGGAATGTATTATTGTGTTGACCAAGGACCACAAACTGGAATTTAAAATGTGTACATTAGTTACAAAAACAATAATTAACAGTTGGCATTAGTAACATCATACAAAAAACTATGTTAACAACTAACTACCAACGGTGCAGCTGAAAACTGAACTGTAAAATACACTAAAATAAATGCAATTCACAGAATCCAAAAGAGAAACAAAGTAAAAAACTGTATCCCCATTCCAGGCAACAAATTAAAAAAAAAAAAAATGCTCTTAATATAATAGAGCTGAAGGCAATAGAACATGCTTTATATGCACAAAAAATATAAATTGCAAGCATTTTTAATTTCAGATGAGTACTCACTAATACGAAAAAATGTAAAGGCAGAAACTGAGTAGGTAGAATTTTATTATCCGAGGGATTCCCTCTCTACAACTGAGCCAATGTCCAATTCACAAAAACGCTGACAAAATTAATGAACACTTCTACCATTCTTTCCCTATTTATATAATCATATCTAATTTCTCTTACTATCTAACACCATGGTACCATCCTAGTCTTACCTAAATATATGAAATTACCTAACAAGCAAAGTAAAAAGTTGAAGGGCTGTATAGTAAAGAAAAGATACTTCCAAAATTTAGTCAGCCAAAGTCAACAATCCAGAACTTGCAAATGGAAATGGATATATCACCAAACAAAAAAAAAAATTGCATTTAGCATCAGTAATATGTGAAAACAAAAGCTGAGTAGTTTCAACTATCAAGCAAAAGTTTTTCTGGTTTACTGCTTTAGGAGAATTCAAGATGCAAAGGATGTTATTACTTTTTAACCAAAACGGCACTGTACCTCTGAAAGTAGAACTTGTTATAATCAATCTACAAAAAGAAACTTTTCTCACAGCAAGTGAATAATAAATATTATCATGTACCATTCTCCTTCTAGCCTTCAACACTTCCCCCACCCACCACCACCAACATTTCTAACCTAACAAAAATATAAAACAGACAGTAGAGAAAAACAGAAGAAGATACTCGACCATGAATGAATGTGCAAGCAGAAACTCAGTCACCCATTTCTACATATGTCAATGGATTCCGTTAAAAAGTGAACTTTAAGCCTAACTCAACCCTACAAAATTGACTTGTAAGGTGAGGTTTCTACAAACTTATATACCGTAAATTCGCCTTATTCCTAATCGATGTAGAACTTTCAACACCCTCCTAATGTCGAGGCATATACATCTCGTGCGTGAGACTATACATTAATGGGTGATCCGATAGCGGGTGGAATAATAAACCCAACAAACTACAAATTTCGCTAGAATAGGCTATAACACTAGTTCTGATATCATGTTAAGAAGTACACTTTAAGTCTAAATCAACCCTACAAGTCGGTTTTGTAAGGTTGAGTTAGGCTTAAATCTCACTTCTTAACACGCTCTATGAGCAATATTGCTTTGAAGAGTATATAGAGCATATTGAGACATTTGCTATCGTTCTTCTTCATTTTGTTTGTTTTGGAGAATATTAGTCTCCCGATAGTTGTGCTTCTCTTTTTTCCCACAGAAAATTAATTTATTTAAGACAAGATTCTTATATACAAAAAGTTATACAAAAGAAAACAGATTGTTTTCATTGTTAAGACAAGGACCCAAAGTTGTAAAAATCACCCGTACACTCGCATACTCCTGCGAGTTTGATTGATGCAGCAAGCTGATGCGCATTACAGATAGGAGGTGCAGACAGTACTCAGATTGCATGGTTGCTCACAAAATCGCAGGATCATGCACCACATTGATTCGCTTTGGTTTGAGCACACGGGCTCAAGAGTTAAAACAGGCCATTTCTAGGCTAAAAGACTAAAGTTTGACCTAAAAAGAAGCTCAACTTACATGGCCCTTTTGTTTTGGTACTGTTGTCAAACAACCATCAGTCTAGTTATCAACAGTCATCGAAGCACTAATGCTGCTGCCACCAACACTATCCTCACCATTGTAAGCCAACACAACACTCATGACCATCATGCCAATGTTGCCTTCCTCATCGCCAGCATGCACTTCTACTCTGTATTTTTCTCTTGACACTTTTCTCTGTTCTTGCTGGAGAGTAATTTTATAAATTGTTAACCCGTTTTTAGTTCTATTATGTATTGAACCTTACTACTTTGAGGATCCTACGAGTTATTTTATTGTTTATATTACTTTTAATGCATGCACCGGTCTATGAATATGATTTTTCGTATACTCATAACTCTTATGACTGAAGTTATGAGTTGAGTCACAATTTTACGATCCTCAGGTTTGACAGCTTTAAAAGGGAATGAATCAGATATTTTGCAAATTCAATTAATGAAATAGACCCATAATGACTTGAATACAAACTCTTGCAAATTGCATGTTAAATCAAAACAAACTGCAAACAGGAAACATAGTACATTGAATATGAATATAAGAGCTTGCAAATACATAGAATATATCAATATATTAAAAAACATCTAAGTTAATATTAATTCACTGCTTCAAAATACATAGGATAAAAGTTTCAAGTCACTTACTCCATCAGAAAAACATGTCCGTCTTTTACAGACAGATCAGACTTTTTCTTGAATGCCCCAGGAGGACGCAAGGACTTGTTCTCCCCAGGAACCCTCTGTGCTTTTGGCCACAAATGTATCTTTGAACGAACAAGATGTAACAAGGAGTTTGGTTGAACATTTTGTTCAGCAAGTGACTTCTGATCTTCAAGCTCCCTCCCTAAACAAAATATTTTCACTGTTTCCGATGCCTTAAAATCTACAAAAAAAATCTCATATCAGCCATACAGAAGGGAGAAAGTACACTAAAATCTAAAACTTACTTGCAGCCTCATTATGATTTTAAATCCATTACAGAAATAAGAAACTTTATCATAGAAGGAACAATTCACAACCTAGCTTTTTGGAAGCTCTTGCTTTAACAGTTGAGAGAGTTTCTTCAGTATCCACATGCAATTTACTCCCCTTGCCACCCAAACTCTTTATAATAATCTTCATGGGTCCATGTATTGGCAATTTCCCTTGTTCTTTGACAGCAACCTCACTGTCATGGGGATACCATAATGCTTTTGGCCGGTGAAAATTTGCAATATCTTTACTGCAAAAGAGTTGGTAAGATTATAATGACAGAAAATCTACAATACACATGTAGACAATAGACATTAAAACCCCATATAAACTATAGAACTTGTATGCCTCACTTATACACAAATCAACAAAGGTTTTGCAAGAACTTGGTAAAGAACATAAGAAATCTCCGTATTGTTAAAGGCAACTAACATATAAAAAAATGGACTGGTCTAATGGTGACTGATTATGAGCTAATATAGAAACTGTGAGCTAGGTTCAAACTTCAAATGCAATGAGTCGTTCTCTAATAAAAGCATCGGTGTCAAGGTCTATTATTGTTTTGCAATAGCATTTTGGAAGCAAAGGTCAAGATGTAAAGAATCAATCTTTATATCTGCCACAAGCTGTAACTGGTGGAAAACATCCGAAGCACTATGATACAGAGATTTCTCCAGCAATTTTGCTACCAGGGACGTTTGACAATAGATAAGGAGCTATGTTGATGGACATAGTAAAATGATAAGAGTGCATGTATGCACCATTTTAAGGTGGAGAATGAGACAAGTTCAGTTAAGTATACAGAGTGGGATTTAGTTGCATGAATTGTTCAGTGAAAAAAGAACTGAACTGCAAACTTGTATTTATATTAAGTGAATCGGTGTGTGAAATGAGATCCATTTAATTGGTATACTATGAAAAAATTATAAACAACAAACCTACGAGAGGATAATGCATCAAGTAACCAGTTCACAAATCTTGGACTCTATCCATTTAAGTGTACAACAAAAGTACACCTACACTGAGACAGATGAACAAAGACATTTTTTTTCAAAATGATGGTAGTTTGAAAAAAACTGTGGACTGAAGGTATATTATTCAAAAATAGTGCATAGAGGCAAGAAAGAAATAAAACCCAAAAGCATTTGCAGATATGATGCTCTCACCATTGGGTATCTAGTAGCCTAATCATCAAGTCTGAATGTAAGATTTTACCTGAAGTTCATCTTAAAGAATATAATATTCTAAGCCAAAAATGTCTCAAAACAGGTAAAGCATGCTACGGACCAAACAGCTACCTCGTCCAAAAAAATAAATTCTTACTTGCTCAACTTCAATTTCATTGTCTGCAGCTTCAGCGCAGGTTGAGAGTGAAAAACTTTGACACCGTGTGCTGAGCGTTTTTTGGAATTTGATTTCAATTGCTGAGAAGTTTTACGATTTGAATAATGTTTGTCATTAGAAACGTATCGCCATCCATATTGACTTCCATGTCCTGGTAGTTCAGAAGAGTCCCCACTGCTTGATTTTGAAGAACGAGTTAAAATTATAGCCCCAGCATGAAGACGAAGATGTGCACCATCCTTGCTATCCAAAACTTCGAAGTGCATTTGATCATCCTGAAGATCAAAGATAAGCTTTGGTTTCACCACAGGCTGATCAAGCTCCTCCCATATTATCTCGTCTAACCAGGAACCCTCCATCATGTCTCTATTTTGTGATATAGCCTTGGTAAAACGTGTAATTTGACCACTTTGATTATGTTTAGATATCTCCTCCTCTTTTCCATCTGCAAGACTAGCACTATCCACTTCAGATTTGGATTCTAACCTTAAAAGTTGGGGGTGAAAAAGACTTCTAGATATTAGATTGGTTTTAGCTTCAGAAGAATCCCTTGAGCCAAAGGCCTCCAATGAGACAGGAGAGCTGAGCAACACATCATGATCTTTATCTTCCAGTATCTTGTGAGGCTCCAGCTGAATATTCTGGATCCCACTTTCAATTTCTATTTCACTGCCACCAGAAACTCCCAACTCAGGTCCAGAAACTTCACAACTTTCAATATTATTATTACTTGGAACAGGAGAATTGCCCCAAATGATTTCATCTTCCCAGTCTTGCTGATCAAGAGGATAAAAGTTGGTCCATATGAAAGGATGATCTTTCCAGGAAAGGTCTTCTTCAAAATCCCCTTTCATTGGTTCAGCACTGTGACACGAGTCCTTTGATTGATGATCATCTTTCCTGGCCACTGAGGGCTCCGCATGAAGAAACCCAAATTTTGGAAACTCCAAGTCAACATCGTTGCTTTCTGATACATCATTATGAACTACAGAAACTTGTTTAGCATGTGAGAGACTCTGGGAGGAGCCCTTGAGGAATTCCTCTTCATCCTCTTCTACAAAATCATCAGTAAAATCCAAAGACTTGTATCTATCTGTAAACATGACAGGTAAAATGCCCATTAGAACAGAAGCCCCACATACAAACATTGCAAAAAGATAGCATTCATTTTGCCATTCAAATCTAACCATTGGCAGCCCTTAATTTCCCTCACATACTGTACAAATAGTGCAACAACAATTTTAATTTTCTAATCATATCTCTCCTAAAAGATTTAATAGACTCTGACATAAAAACAAAATTCAGGTAAACATTTCCAATCTCCAATTACCCCTAGGATTAGGTTGCCGATGTTCTCTCTTTTCTCCCTTTCTGAGAGGTTCATGAATGCCAAAGATTTCAGAGAAGCGTAAAATTGCCACACCATCTTCCACATATAAAACAGGCAACGGCATAGCCATAGACCTTTTCTGGACTTCAGGCCCTTCCTGTTTGTTTCATCAATTAAGACATTAATATGTCAATAGAAAGTCAAACATGATCTTTTATAATCCTATCAACAATAATTATCATCAATGTTAGAGAAAAAATATGTTAGTGTAAGCATTACTAATGCGCTGTGCTTATAGCAGGGTACTACACTCGATATACATCACATTTAATAGCAAATACACACACAAGGAGCAAACTTGTCATCAATTTGATGCACACATCACAGAGAAATCCTTTTACTCTTTCCCACCCCACTTTAGCCATTTACAATTAATTAAGCACTAAACTGAAATGCCATCCTTTTTGCTGTTTCTTAAATGCATCAAGTGAAACAATAAATAGGCCAGTAAAACCACCATTTCAAAACAAGGTCGAGAGTTATGTGCAATTATGCATAGTTCAAGTAACAACTCTTCAAAAACCTAAAACTGTTTGGCACAGGCTTATATCTCTGCTTGTCCCACGTCACCACTAAAACCAACGTTTCCCACTAGGCAGGGTTGGATACAAAGAGCAAACAGCACCACAATTTACCCAAGATTATTTTAGGATTCAATTTTCTGTCCACTTGAATTATATTATTTGGTATTCAAAACAACTTATTATTTAACTTTACAGATTAATATTTTCATATTTCATTTTGGGGAGGGGGTGAGGGGAGGGTTTAAGATCACTATGGGGGCGCTATGTTTCCCTAAAATTAACCAAAAGCAAAAGGGGGCAAAATTATGAAGAATGAGGATCATAGGGTGTCATTGGCAAAGGATTGAATTCCTTAACATGTGCTCATGGGCTCAAACCACACACACACACACACACACACACACACACACACACACACACACACACACACACACACACACACACACACACACACATATATATATATATATATATATATATATATAAACATACACATACACAAACACACTGGATTATCATTCACGTCAATATAGTTTGAGTACTGCGTAAAGTAATGCAGTATATGCACTCATTGAGTAGGCAGCTTCAGTCAAAAAATTACTTACGTGATCTGTCTTTAATTCTCTCAGTGGACAAGTTTAGACCAATTTTAGTATTTCCTACTTCTAATTAAGATTTCATTCTGTATAAACGAATTTAAAAGATATATCAGGATCAACCAATTTTCTTAAGAACAGAAAATGTTCTTCTATTTACCCATCTTATTAATCAGAAAATCAGCCTTCCACACATATCAACTAAGCCATCCATCAAATTTTGTTATCTATATAGTTGAATCACTTATATTTTCATCTGCAAGACTACAAGTAATCTAATAAAAAATATTCAATATACAACTTGAAGGTCAAATATGGTCCAGAGTCAAAACAGTACAGAACTTAAATATCATTCATTTGAATTGTTATAATATATGAAGAATATACAATGATATCTACACAGTATCATAGAATATCGTATCTCTCGGGACTAATTTCCATATATTAGTTTTACGATTTATTTCCTCATGTCGCTGGAACTTCAGATTATGACTTGGTATAAGAATAAATAAGGGATAGTTGTTTACATAAAGTCAAATATCAATCAAAGAGCCATCAGTCTCTCTTATTTCCTTTCCATCCCTTTATACCCAAAACCCTATTATAATTTCAAGAAGAATAAATATCAACGGCCAAAAAGAAATATTTAAGAGGTGGCAAAACTGAAATATACCTCCTCAGGTTTTTGTACATCAGCATCCAATTCTTCAGTCTGCAGTGAGTCAACATGTAATTCACGTTCAAGAGCACTCTCTTCTTTAGATGCATCTACCACAGCCTCTTCCTGCTCCTCTGAAAGAACAAAGCTAGCATATGTGAACTGCAAGATTCCAATATGAAATGAGGTACATCTACCAGTTATTAAGGGAAAACAAGCAATTTTATTTTTCTTTCCTAAAATTTCCAAGATTTCAAATTAACATACAATATTCATGGTTCAGATGACAAATACAAAACTTGGTTGATAGTCAAAGTCTACACACAAAAAACTATGATTGATTTCTTAAATACTTTGTCGTAAGTGGTCAAACTTGCTCCGGTGTGGATCTTATTAATCATTTATTGCAAATAATTGGACCCTATAACAACTATTAATACATTACTATTATATATAACACAACCCTTTCTTATTTATTAAGGATATATTTGATTCCATAAATTGTTTCATACATTTCTTTCTTTAATAGTAATAGAAGAACCCATATCAATATTGATTCTATATAGTATATTACAAAATATAAATTTGTGTTACACAAACTTAGGAATGACACAGGGTGGGGCATATGCAGGTTTGAATATCTCATTTTCATTTCTGAAGTAAAAATTTATCCTCTTTCCTAACGTGCATGGAATTTTTGTCTCATCCTCATAATAGGAATACCCCATACCCTCCCGTCCTCCTTACCATTTCAAATATTAGTTAAATAATTTTTTTTTACAAAAAAATTAAAATCATAGCAAATAAAATATAATACTATTAATGATTCAATCTCCAAAGAACCCACATTGTAACGATTTATGCAATTGAATAAATTCAAATATTCTCATGTGAAAAAATATACAACAAATAAAAATATTAAAAAAAAAGTAGAAATAGTCAAATGTATGTCCTAAAAACTATTTGATTTAATGAAATTGAAGTTGTGTTTTCTCATATGCAATACATCGTTTGACCAAGGAGATACAAACACTAGTAAACTAAATTGTCTCATTGTGATGCGTCCTAACATTGCCTTTGTAACAAGTTATTAAGTCAATTTATAAACTCTCTTTATTAAGACCATTGAGATGCAGTTGTACAAACCCTAAACCCTAAAGGCATTATTTATGCAGATGGGGAAATACTCAAATTGGTTGGTACTCTGACATTGATTGGGCAGTGTCATCAAGCAATAGAAGCTTTACGTATTGTGTTCTTGTTGGAGGTAACTTAATATTTTAAAAAAGTACGAAACCAACTGGTCTGGCAAAATCAAGTGTAGAAACAGAAAAAAAGCACAATGGCATTAGCCAATTATAAGCTCATATGGCTAAAGCAACTCCAACAAGAACTTAAATTTGAAGAAAATTCCCAAATACACCTTTTATGTCACAATCAAGCACAATTACGCATTGCCTCTAATTTTATCTTTCAAGCATATTGAGGTAAATTATCATTTCATGAGAGAAAAATTGGAGTTTGAATATATCAGGACTCGATTTGTCAACTCCAGAAAACTGTTTCCAACATGTTCACCAGGGATTAATCATATTTACAACAAGATAAACACATGACTTACATGCTCCAACTTGAGGGGGAGGGTTATAATTATAAAAACAAGACACGGATCATTTATAATCAAGAATATCTTGGTTATAAAATATTATTAGGAATATTGTTATATTCCTGTGTCATATATTTTTATTAGAGAATATCATATCTCGTCGATTTAGTGAATTGATTTCATTTTCTCAATACAAATAAAGCACCTCTGTTGTCTCAGATACACAAAATTTCAACTCAGTGACTCATCCATTTACTATAGTTTAACAACTAAGATCCAACATTGTCTAGCAATTATGTATAGAGCCAAAGTAAATTTATTACAATGACAATTTATAGCATAATCTAACAACTAATTCTCAGAAAATCAGCTCACAAACTAATGAGTTAATATATATAAAATTATTTCACAAGTGTGCCTAGTCGCACTCATTCACATTCAATTTCTAAATTTCATGCATCAAACAGAATGCCAAAAAACCATCCACAGCTTAGCTAGCATACTGGATGTCATTAAACAATCACATAGTAGTGAACCAAATGCCTAACAGAAAATATAACAATCAAACAACATATACTTCAAAACCTGTCATCAGTGAAAGAAAACTATCTTTAAGGTGCAAATAAATAGAGCCACAAAAACTTTAGTAAAATAGTTGAAGCACTCCCATTCGTGATAACAGTACATGTGTTTGAATTTCAATTAGGTAATTATGTTGAGTTGAACTCAACTAGAGTTTAAAAAAAAAATAAGATAAAAAAAAAAAAACTCATTATAATTTTTAACCTAATTGAAGTTTGAGGTAAACTTTGTTTCTGACAAAATCCAAGGAAAAGGTTCATATATGTTGGCACACAGTGTTCAATGGAAACTGAAAGCTGGTTAGGGTATTTCAACTGAAATCCAAACACCATAAATCTGTCTCCAGCCAACATCTGAACAAGGCTGCATAAAAATGCCATAGCTAGATTACAAGAATCAATCTTTCTAGCACTTTTATGTGGAGTAAAACCAATATAACAAGTAAATTCATGTTTTAAGTTAAAATCAGACAAAATACAAAAATAACAAAGTGGTGGTGCAATTCGTGTAAAAAATATTACCAGGTACGGAAATATTATCAGGTTTAGAGTCTTCATTCAGAAAGTCTTGCTCCTTCTCAGATTCTTCATCATAATTTTCATCATCAAATACAGAAGCTTTGGATTCCATACATACAGATGCTTCAGCAGAGAAAAATTCTTTTTTTGGCAATAAATAGTCTTCTTCATTGGCAGCCTCTGTCTCTGGACCATCATACTCTTCGTCAATATCTTCATAATCAACAGCGTCTTCAGCTTTTTCATGACAGTCTAACATTAAAAGAATCCAAAGTTAGTAAACTATTTAAGAGAAAAGGGCAAAAGAGATGGCTTATATTGCTCTTTTAAACAGGGCTACACTGTGTCAAATTCAAACTATTTTCCAGACAACAAATGCCCTTGATGTTCATTAGCTTTATCCAATGAAATTTCCAAGGAAGAAGAAATGTTGGAGCAGAAGGGTCAGAAATCCTCCCAACAGAAAATAACAATAACAAATTAACCGTATATCATGCAGAAATACTCTCAAATCCCTCTGCAGATCTGTCAAAGTAACTCATAAAATAAATTATGAGATTCAAATCAAAACCCTTCCCCTCATACGAAACACGACTATGTCTTTGGATGACAAAGGAAAATTGGTATAATGCCCTATGCAGGAAAAATACTGTGGGACCCCATGTCTGAATTTCAGGTATGCCACTCAAGAAGCATAGGGCTTGTTTAGAGAAAACTTCTCCCTAAGCAATTCTCTAAGAAAAATATAAGGAAAAATGAAATTAGTTTCTCTAAGAGATAAAATTAACTTACGCATGTTAAAAATCAAATTTTGGAAAAGCTAAAAGGAATTAGTGAATACAAATTAGTCAATTTTTACAAGTTAATTTAACTTACAGAAAAACTAATTTCATTTTTTCTTTTTTTTTCTCTCCTAGAAGAGCTTGTGGAGAAGACTCTCCAAACTGGCACTCAGTCGTGCAAGAACCTTGTATACAAGGATCACAATTCCATACAAACAAAAAATCTTGAAAACTATCCTTAAGCCAAATAAAATTTCAACAGCAGAAGCTACTCACTGTAATTTTTTTGCATTTTGCTTTAAAATACAACAAACCCCCATAAAAAGAGCTCCACTGCATAAAACCTTAACATCCTCTACAGATCAAATCCCAGAAAATCCAATGAAGTATTTCATATATCAATTCATTTCGACTAACATGCACTTCCCAAAAGGAAAATCCTTTTGGAGCAAACAGAAGCCAGGAGCACCAACCCATATTTTAGGTGCCAACCAATATCTATGTAACAATGTATGGCTGCCAATGAACGACAATTATTCACTCATGTTCATTATTCACTCATGTTCATTAATACCATGACAACCCATCAGTGAAACTTCACGTGTGTTTGTTTTATCAATCTACTTCTATTGACTTGCACCACTGGCCCTTGTTAGCCCCAAACTTGGGGAATCACTACTAATGTTTTAGTTTTACAAAAACATTTTTATGAAATATTATCCAGAATGGAGAGTTACACCAAGAAGTGTTAACTCCAATCCTCCAATACCATAAATATACATGCTACAAATACATACAAGATGAGGAATGCTAGTGAAACATTCTTTTTAGCTCATACTCGACTTTAATTAAAAACTAGCAATGAGTCTGTGCTCTGCACAAGAGCATGAGAGAGAAAATGAGAGGGAAAAAGTGGGCCCAAATTGTATGCAGAAATGACACATGGCAGCAGCTCGACAGTTTTACAATACTATAAACTACAAAATTAGGGAAGAGTCATCAATAAGAAGTGAGAAACAAAATTTTGTGATTTCCAACAAATTTCAATCAACAATAGAGCGTGACAGAAAGTATAGTGGCAGAATTTCTAATAAGATGTATGGAATTTTCTTCTTTCAGAAGAAAGGACAATGAGCTGCTATATGATATTCTCTACCAAACATATGCCATGTGGGAAAGAATTCCAGTAGAAATAAAACACAGGTGAAATGCTCTCAGTTGATGAGGGAAAAAAATGATACCAACAGAATATCAAAAACTGCATGATATAGTTTTTTCCTGGCAGACTTCACCTTGTTCAACAACGTCAGGTGGTGTTTGTGGTGATTTTCCTGACAACTGCAAACAACAAATTACTATCATTGTCAAAACAGAAATCGAAGGAAAGACACAGTAGGAAAATCTGATAATTAGACACTTCTTAAAAGCATCCACAGAGAGCATTTTGGATTTCAAATTCAAACAGGTAATGATATTTAGATTTACTTACATCTATATCTGTCAGTGATGGACCCAACTTATCGGCTAATGCAGAAAGATGCTCCTTTGCATCCTAAAGAAGAAATAAGCTTATTTAGCACCAGCTTTAAAGCTTATCGCCAAAACAGATATACATAAATAAACCAAGAAGCAATTGGTCATTCAACAATCAGTATAATTTAATTTTCATAACATGTATACATATCATAAATGGTGCAATTGTTTTCTAGGAAGGCCACCTTTCCTAGAACCTTCAATTTATTATTCCCTGGATCATTCATAATCTGGCATGCCCATGTCAGAGAAAGTAGTTAAAGGCATAAAGTATAAGCAGCAGCCTAGTACATAAATTTAACTACGAAAAATCTATTTTGGATTTGTTAAAATTGATTTTGAAGTGGAGTAATTTATGTTTAGATATTTTACCTAAAAAGCAAGTTTGAGATAAGAAATTCAAAAGTAAAGCTGTCAACCTAACAAAACAAAACAAAACCACTTCTTATCACTTCTAGTCAAAACCAAGGACTGGAGGCAAAATTGATCCTATCCACCAATAACCAAACATCATTTTCACTGAAATGACGTTTCCAAAAGGCAAAGTAACTTCTGATGTTCTCCACCATGCAACCAAAAATACACATATAGCAAATATAAAATAAATCTTTGCAGTTTGCACACGAAATACTAAAATCCTCCAAAATTGAATTCCATGTAATTTGTTAATTTACACTTTGGACAATCATACTGAGCAACACAAGCTTCACAATGCTTCCTCTTTGCTTTTTAGAATTTAAGATGCACGACTCAAGTAAAAGTTCCCCACAAAGTACGAATCTCAAATATGGTGGCTTTAAATCTTCCAAAATAGAAGTTTAGTTACATAAAAACCTCTACTTACCAATTATAAATATACAATAGCTAAGAAATTTCATTTGGGCTGTATAACTATCTAAGATGTACATAGGAGTCCAGGAAGATAACAGAAACACTATGATTGAGTAAAAAAAACTACTACAAAGAAATCTAAGCATGACATTTATGCATGCATCAGCTCAATCCTGAATTTCTAAGTTGTTTGCCACCAAATGCAAATGCAACATTAAAGGCGGCATAAAATTACCTCATCAAGATAATCAACATCGAGATCACCAGAATTATCTACATTTCCAAACATGAACCCAAGAAATCGATTACCCTTGCCAGACTCCTCATATTCTTCTTCATCATCTATCATTTCAAATCCATCACACATGGAGTTAACAAAATATACCAAACAACAAACCATATAACATACTAGAACATCACGTGAACTTCAGCTTACAGATATCCCATTTCAGCACATAGCCACTAACTTAAAATTCAGCATAACCATTTCAACCCTACTCCCAATTCTAACCCTATATATGATAACATACAGCCAGTGCAAGCAAACAAAAACATGTTCCTAGTCTACAGCACTGAACAACTAGACTACACATCCAATTACGCAACCCTTTAACCCTATTGAAGCAATTTCTTTTTTTCCTTTTTTATTTTCCTTTTTTTATTTCCCCTGTTCCTACCACTTCCCATGCTACAATTCCCCAATTTTCATTGCAGACACTTACCTTCGTCCCGCCCATCCTGCGAGGGGCTAGCCGAATCGTAACCCATGCTGACGGACCAGAGCTATCCGAATTATAACCCAATTCAGCACGAGCTCATCACAGCAGCTCCAAAACACAATTCCAGCAAAATCAATTCCGATTACTGCCTTCTTCTAGAGCTTACGTGCGTCGAAAACCCTATTTATACTTCACTAACCCTATTCCACTCTGCAATTTTCCCCTTCGTCCCCCAAAGAAAACAAAGCCCGCAAATTAGGTTTCCTCGCCGGGGACCAGATTAAATTCAGCAGAACATAATACTGCCCTGGCCTGTTGGTGAACGGACGAAGGGTTCCGGCGAATCAGCGTTTAGAGTTTATCAGAAATTGACTAATTGAGTTGCAGCTTCTTGTTATCGCACGGTCTGTTATTTAATTGAAGATGAGATCGTTCATTTCATTTGGTTGTCGCGTCAGAGGAGGGAGGCGGAAGCATGCGGAGGAAGGCGTTAGGTTGAGAAGACCCTCAAGAAGACGCTCGAGATCTGCGACCACGTGTTCGACGCCGTCCAAGGTGTTCGTCGAGAAGACCCTTTATTCCGAATTGAGTTGCATGTTGATGATGCCGTAAGGTGTGTTATTTATTTTGAAAGTGAGATCGTTCATCTCTTGGGGAGAGAGAGAGAGAGGGAGGGTGTGATACCACGAGGGTGATATTCTCGACTCTCCGATTGCTTTCTGCACCCCTTGCTTTCTACGGCATCCCTAAATTTCTATAAAATACAAAACTTTATGATAAAACATATTCGAAATACCTGAACATTCTACTAACAAATTATAGTGTATTTTTACGTTACAATATCAGAAATTTTATTGAATAATTAAATTTATCGATTTCACTATATTTTTTAATTTGTTAGTGCTCTTAAAATAACTACATATCTTTGTTAACTTGTTTTATATACTCAACTGTTCTAATATCAGTAGAAAAAATACATTCAAATCAAATTTGGGATAAGTTTTTAATATATCTTAGATTTTTTAAATTTTTAAAATAAAAAAAATTATTATGTTTTTTTTTTCTTATTTTTATGGGTCAACTTAATAAATTATATATACATGTAAAATTGTTAAAATTTAGTTATACAATATACACAACTAGTTATACATTAGTTATTTATAATAAAATATCTCTATATCTATGACTAATGTTATTTTTGCTTACTTTTTCTTAATATATATATATATATATATTTATATATATATATATATATATATATATTTATATATATATATATATTATAAACTTTATCGTATTAATGTAAATTATTTTAGATTTTTTTAATTTTTTTAAATAAAAAAAATTATTATGTTTTTTTTCTTATTTTTTATGGGCCAACTTAATGTTTAAAATGCAATTATTTAATTTAATTAAATAAATTATATATACATGTAAAATTGTTAAAATTTAGTTATACAATATACACAACTAGTTATACATTAGTTATTTATATCTAGCTAACACACAGAGCGATATCGCGTCTGTGTATGCATTTTTTAATTTTTATAAAATTAATAATATTTATTTTTAAAAAATATATAAAATTTTAAAATAGTTGTTAAATAAAATAACTGTTTAAAAAGGTTTTTAAAATAACAGTAAAAGTAAAAAAGATTTAAAAAAAACGGTTACAGAAAAAATAATTATAAAATAATTAATTTTTAAAATAATAATTAAGGATAAAATTGGAAAATGAAAAGTGGACACAAAAAGAGGAATCCTCTTTATATATTGTTATAGATAAAATATCTTTGTATCTATTACTAATGTTATTTTTCTTACTTTTTCTTAATATATATATATATATATATATATATATATATATATTTTATATTTT
>Ga0099822_1000172_pt1 | contig 47272 bp, 21 predicted proteins | sample CowpeawhiteBW_FD_76839 | JGI IMG/M metagenome (GOLD analysis project Ga0099822, IMG submission 76839) | Root nodule microbial communities of legume samples collected from California USA - Cow pea white BW | ecosystem: Host-associated > Plants > Roots > Nodule | place: USA: California | collected... | reverse complement strand
ATATTGTTTTTTTTATATATATATATATATATATATATATATATATATATATATATATATATATATATATATATATATATATATAGCTATCAAAATGGGTAGGAACCCGCGAGCCAACCTGGCTCACCACGGGTTCGGGCCGGGTTGGAATGAAAGTTTTTTACAAAATTCAATATGTATTGATTTTTGACCCGGCTGACTCGGTTGAACCCGTGGTGAGCCGGGTTGGCTCACCAACCCGCAAATAAATTGTTACACAAGTATTTGTTTAGCCTTTGTATTTGGGTCATGTTAGGTTATTTGTTTTAGCCAACACATAGATAATTTGTATTTTTGTGATTTTGGTTAGTATTTTGATTGTATTAAAGTTTATTTAGATTTTAACTAGAATTATAATTTAGTTTTGACTGAAACAAAATTAAAAAATTGTATATTTTTTAATTAAGTGATCCCTTGTGAGGCAACCCGTTTAACCTACCAACCCGTGGTGGACCAGGTCGAGTTCGAATTTTTTTGGCTCGCTAATAAGTAAGTCGGGTTCGGTTGTCTCACTAAGTGATTGATAATGTTAATTTTTACCATTATCCAAGTTATATTTTATTAGCAAAATCATCTCCTCCAAAGCTTTTAACCTATTTAATCCTCAATTTTACCTTACTTTTGTAAATAAATACATTTTGGGTTACATTGATCTAAATATACCACTAATCCTCATTTTGTGTCTATTTATAGATTGGAAGCTTTATTCCAAAAATCCAAACAAATGAGTGACCTGAAATAATAAGGAGAAGATAAAAAATGTCATAAAAAGGAAGCAACAAGAAGCGCTTGGCGACACAATGCCAACTCCAGGCGACACCATGCTTCTAGTGGCTCACCGCCTGGCGACACCTGGACACTGCCAGGCGACACAAACAAGTTTTCAACACTGTTTTAGAGGTTGCACCTGGCGATGGGAGGCTTCAGCCAGGCACCACTTTCACTGATGTGGCAAATTGGCCATTTTTCTTCTGTTTTCGCAAGGGGAAACTCATCTTGGACGTTTTGGAGCTCGAGCAACACGTTTTGGAGCGCTTGGAGGTCTGCTAGGGCTAGTGAGAACTATCCCTTTTTCCTCTTTGTATCTCTTCCCTCTTTCACTTTCATTTTGTAAGTTTGGGTTCTCCATGACAATGGAGAGCTAAACCCATTTTGTTGGGGTTAGATGTAGCTACTAAATTCTCTTGTATTTGTGGATGATTTGAATTTATATATGCTTCTTCCATTAATTTCTAGTATCCTTGTTTATTTACTTAAAGCTTGCTTTGTTTTAACCATTCATTGCATGATATTTGGGTCATTAGGTATTGGAAAATATCTCTTGAAACCTAGAATTTGAACAAGATACCTAATAGAACTTGTATCTAGGAATGGAACTTGACCTATTATTTGTCTTAAACCCTAGCTTGTAAAGCGAGTTTGCTTATTTAGGGATTCAAGGAATTGACTCGTAATAAGGAAACCTAGGCTCATTCAACTAAGAGATTAGGGTTGAGTGGACTTATGGGTTGACATTAGTAATTTAATGGAGAAGAGTTTTATTGTTTTATATACATGAGAGTGAAGTCGGTGAAGTCTAACCCCAATAATATCAATCCATTGCATCTCTAGTCTTTTCCATCTTCTATAGTTTTCAGATATCCAAGTTCACATTTTACTTGTTTATGCAATATTTACTTTCTTGCACACAAAACCCCAAATTATGAATTTATTCTTTAGTTTAAATTAGTTATTAATTACACGATTATTTAGTATACACGGGTCTCTTGGAAAACGATATCTCAGTTTTACCGGTTACTACTTGCACGACCTGGCACACTTGCTGGAGTCTTAACAATGATCAACCTGTGGTGGGTCGAGCCGGGTCGGGTCGAGTTACCCATTTTGATAGCTATATACATATATATATATATATATATATATATATATATATATATATATGTGTGTGTGTGTGTGTGTGTGTGTGTGTGTGTGTGTATTTTTGTGAATTAAAGTTTAGCGGGTACGGATATCTATGGGTACGGATACTATAATACATGTACCCGCCGTATTAACATGCAAGTATAAAAAATACCAATACTCGCAAGTAGCGGGTATCCATTTTGAATATTTGTTTCCTACCCAATGAAGATTTTATCCACATATATCTGCAGGTACGAATTTTTTTTGACATCCCTAATCATGGACATGTACTAACATATATTTTATATCAACATCAACATCTTAAATATTTAATAAATTTAATGTAAATACTTTAATAATTGTTCTTTCTCCCATATCTGAGCAACAATTTACAATGCTAATGTATGATAGTCGTCCTCGACTTTTACAATGAATAATTTAAATTTAATTACATGAGTTTATCTTTTAGCTCGCGGAGTTAGGATGTCGAAAACATAATAAAAAAGAGGATAAAAAAAATGTCAAATTAGGAAATATGTTGTAAATTTCTTTTTCCAATAAATTTTAGCTGATAAAGGAGAGAATATTAACAAAATCATATCAGAAATGTGTTTCTAACATTTCTTTACTTTATCTATCTATAAAATAAATTATCTTTTAATGCTTAAGAGTGTGTTTTGTGTTGAGAAAAAAAATTGAATTATTTAGTGAATCTAAAATATTATATATAAAGATGACTTGGTTAAATATCAAAAATAATTCTTAACTAATGAAATATTATAAAAATAATAAATTATAATGATATTTTTTGAGTAGTTTTAAAATTATATTTACACATATTTTTATTATGGTGATGACTTCCTTTATAAAGAGTAATACTTTTAGAATTGCATATGTAATGTAAAAAAAACCAAAAAAAAAAAAGATATTGTAGAGATTTAAAAAAGACAAATGTCTGAGTAATTAATTAAAAAAAAGTCATTAGTATAATTTATTTATAAAAAAAAAAAACCACCTCTTTCATGAACTTTGGTTCTTTCCCTGTTACAAGAATATAATTACAACATGTTTCTATTACATTGGCTATTTATTACAAAGGTGAGTGTAAAATAATATGTTGTAGACTTTTTTAAAATAAATATAAGGTTTAATTAGTCGGATGGTATCCACTTTCGTTCAGACGTGTCAGTTTGATACCCGCTTTTAAAAATGTGTCAATCTAGTTCCAATTTTAAAGAAGTATCTTAATCAGGTCCATTTCATACAAAAATTATTAAAACCGTTAACTTAATTCATCATTTTTACCACTCAATTTTAATATAAATATTAATAATTAATTTTGTAAGTAATTTTAAATATCAATACCATTAACATATTAATAATCTTTTGCTGAAAATGACCTAATTGATACATCTTTTCAAAAAGTTAGAAGTCAATTGACACATTTTAAAAACAGGTAGCAAACTGACACATTTAAATAAAAGTGGGTATCATCCGAATAATTAAACCTAAATATAAATGCTCTATGTATAATTGATCTTAAAAGTATTCTTCATTCGTTAAAAATAATTAAATTCATTAAAGGATTCTCTCTAGGTCTCTTTCATACTTTACTCTCACTCTCTTTCTCTCTCTTCCCCTACCTTCCTCTCTCTGTTCCTCTTATGTACGTTTTCTTTTGTCCTTGTCCTATTTACTAATAACATATAAGTTTATGCTTCCATTAATTAATAATGAAATACGACCATGTATGCTGTTTTTTTGTTTTAAGATTTGTATTCCCACAATTCATATTAAAGAGTTTGAATTTTTTTTTTTAGTTATTCTACAAAAGCATAATGGTATAGTTTATTATTTAGTTTTTTTAATGTCATTATTTATTTATTTTTTTAAATTTCCAAATATCCAGTTTAAAAATTCTACACTAAAATTTCAATTTTAAAATCACTTAAAATAAAAATTCTATATAAGTAGATAGAAAATTTTCATTATTCTGTCTAAACTGGACATTTGAAAATAAATAAGATAAGGCAGATTATCAAAATTTAATTCATTTTAAATTCCTTAACACTAGAAATTCCCTATAAAAAAAAGTGCCTAAGTTTTCATCCACATTTGAAGACTAATTAATGAGCTGGCGCTGACGTTTTTAGTGTTTTGTTGCGTCGTTAATTGCAGTGCCGAAAATGCAGGTATTTGCTTATGACACTACCTCTTATTCTTCTTTGTTTGATTGTGATATATACTAATATTGCGTGAGTTACGCATATACATGTTATAACCATGCATATATCAGAATATTCTTATATATGTAATGCCATCTATCCTTTCTATTGAACATTCAGCTTTTTAAAGAAAAAAAATTATATATATTTCTGTGGCAGAAAATATATTCTCTAGAACCTACTATCAGTGACTAATTTAAAATTAAAGTTTTTTTTATTACTATATAAATAGAAGGAAATTTAACACCAATCAAACATGTGTCTAAACCACACATAAAAGATTAACATTTTTTTTAACTCAAAATTTTAAGACGATGAGTTTATGCGTCTTCATCCTTATATGGTACTCAATTTTTTTATTTTTATTTTTATTTAATGTGAGACTTAGATTCACACTTGAATTCTCAACATGTTTGAATAAGAGAAGAAATACGATATAAATACAACATAAGTTTAACTAATATATAAAATGTTAACCATACTCCGACCTAAAATCGTAAAATAATAAATTTATTTATAGATTATTTTTATAATATTTTATTATTGATGTGATACTTAAACTTATACTTTAAGTTTTCTGGTGATATATAATCAATTAAGATGTATTAACTAAACACAAGCATTCTCTATGGATATGTATAAATTAGATGAGATTGTAGGAATGAATGAAACCGAATAAATAGGTGAAGAATGGAAGGAAGAGAGTGGTGAATGATGAAAAAATAGGTTTGGTTTGAATTGAGTGTTTATGCATAAATAATAAGCAGCATTTATACAAAGTATAAGAAGCCGTAATGGCAGATGAATATGGACCTATTGATGGTGTTTGACAAAATTGACAACCAAACCGATACCCCTAAACTCAATGCTGGATTGTGGAGTTGATGCCTTTTGAAAAGTAACAACAATTTGGTTAAAAAGATTAAAGATTGAAAGTTTTTTTTTTTTTTTCTTGTCGTGAATTTCAAACTAAGTTCATTTATTGCAAACCACAGTTTACTTGTTTTGTTTCTTTTCGAGATTGGGTATTGGTATATGATCTTGTTTCCTTTAATCAATTCTTTTATTATTTACTTCTTTGATCTTTTTATTAAGAAAATGTTTAATCAAATTATTTGATTTAAAAAATACAATAATAATGTGATTTTTAAAGATTTAATTAATAAAGTCCCTCGATTTTTTTTAAATATAAAAAAGTAACAAAAGTTACTTTTCAATTGTTGGAGATTTGGGGTGATGCAACTCATTGTAAGTACACTTACTTCGACTATCCTATAAGAAAATCAAGGTAACGACAACTCACAAGGGGAAATCGTTCCCAAAAATATCATAAACAGCGCAAAAGGGAATAAAAACCTTCTATAGGATTCTCTTAAAAAAATTATATCATATATTATATTAAAAAATGTAGATATCATTTTAATTAAAGAGAAAAAATCACGATTTTCGTATAAATAAGTAATATTAAATGTCAAGAGAGTTAGTAAAACCATTATATTTGGAAGACAAATAAATTTATACAAATTTGCTAGCTTCTGAAATTTGGACGCAGTAATTTGAGGCATTACGCAAAATGTTTGTTTGCATTTGTTATTCTAGGGATGTGACCTTCAGCATGATAAGAACGATGAAGTGACTTGTTGATGTCTTACACTTTTAAATGTGTACTTAGTTTTTCAAATTGTTGTAAATTCTCCGTCGGTTAGAGATAAAACGATTCATAATAAGTGAGTATAAATAAATGATAAATTTTGTTAGGATAGATTCAAATTTATGATTCTGATACCATGTTAAAAAATGAATTTTAAGCTTAATTCAATTCTATCAAATCGACTTTTAAGATGAGTTTTGTACCCACATATATACTCTAAATTGATCTTATCTCTAATGAATGTAAAACTTCCAATATAAATTGTTGAATTTTTCCTTTGTTTTCTTAAGAATTGGTGTTCTCTGGTTGAGGAGCACCTACACAACATCTCACCAATCGATACTTACCACTCCTCATTGCTCATGTGACAATGTAAACACTCAATCAATGTGTGTGTAACTCATATGAGAGCTTGTTACATGAGTGAGAGAGAGAAATCAAGGTGTTAAGCAATGAACTATTGCTCAAGTGTTAGTTAGTAGTGGTTGTAGCTCTGGACTTATTGGAAAAAACTCTAACAAGTGTGTGTTGTTTAAGCATAGGAAGGATGTTCCGGCATAATTTTGACATTTAAGTGAGGAAGGGACAAAAACTAATCTTGGGTCTTTGGGGTATCTCAACTCAATTGGCTTGCTTAAGTGACAATGAAGATTTCCATTTATAGCTAGGGCACTAAACAATGTGTTCTTGTTATTGTTATTGTATGTCTCTGTGTTTATATTTTGGCATGTGTTACAACAAGAGTTATTCACGATTATTATTGAAGAAATCATATCAACTAAAAATTAGATTAAATTATAATATATAAATAGATATATAAACCTCGTTGCAAAAGTTGGTTGTATGAGGTTTAGTTAGTGTTAAATTTTACTTTCTTAAGATGTTAGATTCAAAGTTAACTTTCTAATATGATATCAAAATATATCCTAATAAAGTTTGTTAAATTTATTATATCACCTGCTCTCAAGTTCTTGTTGGACTATTCACAAATATTTAGTCTGATTCTCGAAATGTTCCATACTTGACATGAGAGAGTGTGTTAAGATTTTACCTCAAGATCAAATTATATGGAAAAGAAAATTTTATATTTTTATTTCATTGAAGTCATTTTAGTAAATTACAGGAAATTTATACGTTTAATTTGCAGAACCGATTTAACTAAAGCTCTTTGTTGTCACATTAATTCCATATTGAAGATAAAGAATGAAAGCTGTTAAATCGTGGTGTTGGTGTCTGCGCCAAATATCAATCCTCATTTATTTACCAGGGTTAGAAGTTGCACCTTGAATGATGAGATGTTAAGTTAACTAGTCGCAATTAATTGCTACTCTTCATTTGAACCTAAGTACGATAATGAAAACTTTGTTCACATTTGGTTGATACTATACTTAAAGTTGTTCTAATCTTAATCTCGCGTCCTACCAACTTTTTCTAATTAGGCTAACTAATCTAGAACCCTAGCCTTTTGTTCAGAGATGGTCTTAGTTTCTTGATTCAAGAGGTTTGGACAATGTCATGATCCCACGTTTTATAGAATAGTTAGATTGTATGTTAAAATATTGTTCATATATATATATATATGAACAATATTTTTAATTTCTTAATTAATTTTTATTGACTTTACATTATTAATGTAATAATTTTCTGTTTAGTTGCACTTTTTCTTTCCATTTTTATGAACCACAACGACTCTATTTTCATATTCTCTCTTTTCATTTTATTTCTCTTATGGTAGAAACTTGTAAACAGAAATTGTATAAATCCAACTTCTCTTCTTATTTTTATAAAGTTTAAATTGCTTTATATTTTATATTTCTATGATTTTTTTCTTTTTCAGAAGATAACTATTGGAAAAGAAAATAAAAACATTCATAGTTTTATAGAAGTTATTTCCAATTTGTGAATATTAAATTTTTTAAAAAATAGATTTTAAGTCTGAATTAACTCCACAAAACTTATTTGTAAGATGAGATTTGAACGAGTGGTCCGATAGCGAGTAAAATAATAGACCCAACAAATATCAAATTTCACTGTGATAAATTTTAACAGATAACTTTGATACCATATTAAAAAATGAACTTTAAACCTAACTCTCAATCTCACAAGATTCGCATTCGCTTGTAAAGTGAGATTTGCATCCATTTATATATTGTAAATTGGTCTTATTTCTAATCTATGTGAAATTTTCAATGTAATTATTTCATTAAAATTTTTAAAAATGTTGTATATTTTGATTTTTACCTGTATAAAGTTTTATTTTTTTTTTATCTTGATTATAGATACTTTTTAAAGGTTCATCTAAACAATAGTAAATAGTAAACAATAAAATAGAAATGAATTCTCAAACCAAACCGAATTTTCTTTTTTATTTTCTAATTGTGAACTTTCAAAGTAACCCTCAACCAATTCATCACAATTAATTCCATTTCTACGTACAAAATTAAAGAAAGTATGTAGGCAGTAGTATCGTTTAGATTCTTATTTATGTATGATTTGTTTTTCTCATAAAAGAAATTCACTATAAAAACTGCAAAAAAACACTATAAAAAATTGAAATAAATAGGGGCACTATGTGATTTTTTATTTCTTTTTTTATCTACTTGTACGTGTTCTTTCGGGTCACTGATGAAATAATAGTTATTGTGAGTAGAAGAAAAACCAAATACACTTTCCCACCCTCAGTGGCCAAACTCACAACTAGTAAATTAGAGTTTTGTCTTTGTCTTGTTTCGTGCGTTCTTCTTCTTGTTCCATCTTTTACTATTTTCTTCACATATAAAATAAAGTTCAAACCTACAATCTCAAATAAGTATATTTGATAATAGTAATATTGTAAAAATGAAAATTAAAAAATAAATTTTCATTAATTATCACAGCAGCAATGTTTAGAAAGTTTTGTGAAGTGTGTGGATGTAGAAGTTTTGAAGTTAACGGTTTCTTGCGGGAGAGAGATGGAAGAGAAGAGACAGTTGGTTGATGTTGATATCCAACTCTTGGAAAATGTTTGGTGTAAAGTCTATAAATATTTATTTATATTATGATGCAAATAAATAGACGAATTAAGTTAAACATAAAGTATTATTTGTTGTCGGATTTCAGGGTTTTGACTTTGATATCTACAAAAGAGACAGAAATAAAGAGCCAATTTAGTTAGCTTGCATGCATTAAAGAACTCAAGCATTTACTTTATTCATCACTCGGCTTTTCAAATCAAGCTTCAAAACTTAGCCAAGCTGTTAAGCCACTCTACTTAATATTAATTTACACTATCTTATTACAAACCCTTTACGCAATAAAAAGGTTAATTTGTGTTTAAAAGATGATTATGATTCTCGTAGGAAAGAAAAGGACAAAACCACAGCATTGAGTTTGTATGTCCGTATACTAAAGAGATATAGCATCAATCAATTTTTTTATTTTCTATTAAACTTTAAATAATTTTAAATGAGTTTAATAAACTCATACGTAATGTAAATTTATAATATATGTTTAATTTAAATATTTTGAATCGAGTTTTCTTTTAAAATAAAAAATATTTGTCATGGAATGACTCAATAATTTGGAAAGCCTATAACAAATTTAAGAATAAAATATTTTATTTCAAAATATATTTTGAGATTTTTTTTATGTAAAATTATCCATTACATTGTTATATTAATCTTATTTATCATTTATGTTTTAATAAATAATAAGACTAATTTGTTTAATCTTTGTCGAGATATTATTGATCTTAAATAAGTATTTATCATTTTAACTTTGAGGAACTCTTTTGATTTATAACAACCGATATCAAAATTATTAACATTATTTTATAAACTATATAAGATTTTTGAAATATATATATATATATATATATATATATATATATATATTCTTTTATATAATTAAGAATATAAATTAATTTATTATTTTTCAAACCTATAATTTTTTTTAACATATTTAATTATGAAAACAAATAAAATTCATCAAGATCTAATAAATTATCATGTTTTAAAGATTTTTCGATGTTTAAACAATTTTCTTTCAAAATTGTACAATATAGTGACTTTAATGTTTTAACACTAAATCAAAAATAAATAAAAAAATATAAATATATTTTAAATTTGTTTTATTTACAATATACAAAAAGTAATCAAATTTAAATAATTCTTAAAGAAATTTTACAATTTTATCATCAAATTGTTTCACGAAACTTAGAGTCTATATTCATTTCAAAATCAAATTCCTTGGAAGGAAATCAATGTAATTTCACAATATATGCTAACAAACTATCGAAAATCATACTCGAAAAGTACTGAAAACAAAATCAGGCAAAAGAAACATATTTTTAATCCCAATACAAATTCAACAAATAGAAAAAAAAACAATAATACAAATAGAAAAAAGAAACATATTAATAAGATATATTAATAAGATATGAGGATAAAAAGATTGATATATACATACATCATGAAATTCAAGGAATGAAATCTATCAAAATTCTCAAAAAAAAAAACAAGAACACATACAGAGTGAAATCAATATACAAGAAGTTACATAGAAATGAAAGAAAAAAATAAAAATTATAATTGATTATAATAAGAGAAAAAAGATAATTAATCATCAATTTTTTTTCTTAAGCAAAATTATAATTTATTAAAAAAGGTTTAACTTATTAAATTTTATTTTTAATACCAATAAAAATTAATGGATTGAAAATAATTTAATTAAATTTTATTATCAAACATAAAATTATAATTAATTTAATAGAGATATATCAGTAATAAAAAATTTAAAATTTTTTTTTCTTAAACATAATTCTACAATTAATTTAATAAAATTATATAATTTTATAATTAATTTAATAAAAGAAATATTAGTAAAAAAATAAATTTTGAGATTTGTTTTAAAGGTCTAAAACAAATATTTGGAGCATTGATTCGGCCCTGCACGTACGTCGTATTTCTCCCAAAAACCAAAACGCACATAAAAGAAAAACAATATTGTACTATCAATATTAACCATATACATTGTTATTCGAAACTGTTTTATATTTCAAACGTTAAGATGTGTTGTTAAGTTATTAACATTAATTTTGTGGCAAGGTACATGAATAAGATGAATAATTATGAACTATAAATAGTTAAATGGATCAAGTCTATTATTCTATTCTATTACCTATAAGAAATTTGAAATTTGAAATATTTTTTATTTTTGTCTTTATAAAAAAAATGAAATACGTATATCTCCAAATCAGCATATTAAGTTTCTTTTTGTTCATGGAAGAATAAACTCCATAAATTCAACTATTTATTGTTTATAATCCATTGCATGTTGTATTCAATTTCGGAATATGCTTGTCATTTGTTTAACTAGAATTTAATCTTTTTCTTATTTTCTATCATTCTATCCACCAAGTTGTTAAACCATTTATCCAAAAATTTGCTCCTCGAGACACTTTCTTATATGCTTTACCAAATTTACTTTTTTTTTTCACCTCTTTAATTAATTTTCTCTAATTCACCATATTTTTATGATATTAAGCTAGTCCATATGAATTTATTTATCCCAAGAATGGATTTAGTTTCTTTAGATTCATGTTTGCCATTTATATTTGAGAGAAGACAGTTTTCAGTATCACTTTGCTTTGCAATAACAATCAACAAAAGTCAAGGTCAATCTCTTTCTAGAGTTGGACTTTATCTTTCACTTCTAGTTTTCACACATGGACAACTATATGTTACTATCTCTAGAGTAAAATAAAGAAATGACTCAAAATACTTATTCTAGATGAAGATGGAAATATCACAAACACAACTAAAAATGTTGTGTACAAGAAAATTTTTGAAACTCTTTAACAAAGACGAAACTATAGGTATGTCATTATTTATTTTACACTCTTCTCCTAATTTATTCAATTGTTCAATGCTAATGGTGTTCATTAACTGAAGTTATAATAAATGCATATTACTTTGTAGTAATGGTGCTCATTTCCTTCTTGAAATTAAAGAGTGACAATGATGAGCTTCTTGAAATGCAGGTTATAGTACGCAACATTGATTATACATAGCTTAAATACTTATTAAAATATATTTGAAATGTTTTATTATAAGTTATACTAATGGTTCTCATGGTGTTATTGAAATTACACAATGCCAATGATGAACTGGTATTCTTTAAAAATGTTGTTATGCAACATTTATCTTATCTTTTAAGCAGTTTTTGTTTTACAATATACACACAATGATGGTCAATGTAGCAACATATCATGTTTGATATATGTATACAGTGTTATTTGAATTTCAATACACCTAAAGAGTGAACCTCAATATCCATAATAATATAGGTTTTATATTTTTTGGCAGATTCATGAAGAAGATTCTATGGAGGAAACTATTAATTGAGTTGGTTTTGAGTAAGTAATTATTTTTCTTAAACGAAATTTGTTATGTAAATAAGTTGTTTTATTTATTGTCACAAGTTATTGAAAATTATTTGCATATGTCGATAATGAAGCCAAAAAATAAATGGAATATGTGGAACAAGTCATGGTAAGTGTGTTTGTTCTTCACAAATACATATGCAATTTGATTATAATTTTCAAACGTCAATTCAATACAAATGCAGTTATTGAAAATCACATACAAAGTTGTGGAAGTTCTATCAATAAAATTATTTAACTTTCTGACATTAACAACCATTGCAACTTCTCACTGAGTGGAATTTTTATGCCATCAAATTTGTCCAACGATTGTATATTTATATACATATTGTTATCTTCTAAAGTTAACTTTATTTCAATTACTAACAATTTGAATACTCAATAAATAACATTTTGAATGTTAGTCAAGTTTAACAAAAATATTATTTGTTGTTTGATAATGATTATACAATTAAAAAAAAGGTATATGAAAAAACATGTGCTTTGTTACAAAGACTAGTTTATTTTCATTTTGAAACTACCATCTCCACTCTCCCAAAAGTACTTCATTGAAAACAATTATGTCCTTAACTCCTAAACTTCCATTATTTTTTTTCCATCTAACCATGTGAATCTTTCCTTTCAACTTCATAAAAACCTACTTTGTATGGCAATAAACTTCCTAGCCACTTTCCATAGAATAAAGGAACAACTAATACTAAATCAATTAGGCATATATCCTTTGTGCGAAAGACAACAATTTATGATTCCAAGGGGATAATTTTTTTTATAACATTTTGAACCATAAGCCACTCCATGCCCTTTCTTTTTGGGTTACCCCCACACACATTCATAAATACGTGAACCACAATTTTAATTTTTTTGCAATTAGACATCCTAGCATACTCTTTTATGTTTGTTAGGTTGCAAACCAACGGTTGAAACTACTATTGATAAAATAAAAATAAAAATTTAAGGTTAGATATTAATTCAAAGCTTCTCGTAACACTCATGATTACCTCTACAGTCTCTTTCTTGGTCTCTCCTAAGATTAATGTAATGTCAATGTGCTATAAAATGCTTCTTCCAAGACTTAATTTGTGGTGGGATAAATACTTCTTCCAATGTACTATAAAATGTTTCTTCTAGGATCTCGCCACGTGTCTTCCAAATACAAAGTTCAAACTTGGTAAGAACAAATGTTATTCTTATGATTCCAAAGGTTCCAAATTATGGTCACCCATATACTACTTTTTTTAATAGTTGCAAATTTTCCATTGAATAATCATGAACAACTTTTAAAGTATTATTTTGAATCGTGATAATTTAACTTCTTCAAACATTAATCTAATTTTATGCATGACAATATTTCATGAAAGATAGTTATGTTTCGTAAAGCAGGTACTTAAATTATTTATGCATACAAAATATGTTGATTTTCGAAATTCTAATTCTTTATCCATATTAGCATGCTCGTGATAGGATCATTGCTTCAGAAAGAGTGGCCCCAACTTTCTGATGCGTGTCCTACTTAACTGTTTAGAAAAAAAAAAAAAACATTTAAATCTCACAGTCCTATGATTTCCAAACCTGTCGAAGATCAAATCAATACTATAAAAAACTAATATTTCCTCTCAATTTTTGTTTTTAATTTTTTTTAAAATAGTTATAAATTTTGTAATGAAAAAAAATTACAAAAAATTACTATCAATTTTTTCTAAAATATTTTGTATAAAATAATTTTCAAAAAATATTTATAAATTTTATAATTATATAAAAAATAATTATTAAAAAAAAATTACCTGTAAATTAAAATTTAAAAAATAAAAAAGGCTTTTTTTACAAAATATTTTAACAAATTAAAAAAATAATTATGTAATATAAAAATTTCTAAAAATGAATCTTATTTTATTTATCCAAAAATTATTAATTTTACACATTCTAATATGCTAATTAATGTTTTTTTACTGAGAAAAGTCAACATCCAGAATTCCAACAAAAGTGAAAAACATGGAGGACAACCATTAAGTTATTTCATGGGTTAATATGTATTTAATCCTTCACTTTTAATAAAAAATAAAATTAGTAAATTTTTTTATTATATTTAGTCTTCTAGATTTTTAAATGCATGAATTTAGTCATTTTAACCAAATTTTTTTAAATTTATTTAATATTTTTATTATATTTCATGATAGCATTTAAGTTATTTATATCATTTGATACATTTTTACTTTAACATTAGTTGAAAAATGTATTTATAATGTCAAATAAAATTAACAAAATACGGTTTGAAGTACTAAATCTATATATCTTTAAATATGAGAAGTTAAATTGGTCAAAATTTTAAAAAGATATTAATTCTAATTTTTATTTAAAATTAAGAGACAAAATATATTTAACCCTTATTTTATTAATTCATAAAAAAAATTGTTCAAACTATTCACAGCACGTTCAATCAAATTAAAACACAAACACTGATAATGAATTTCGGTTCAGACAAGAACCCTTCTAGCCCCACCACAATCATATCAACGAGATAGATAATTATCACTCCCTTGTAGCATTAAAAAAAAAACCTTGAGTTTTACTTTCGATTACAATTTAAGTTTTACATAAATTTAACGCCATTTATACATTTCACAAAAACCTTGAGGAACAAATGTAATTGTTCGCGTTTTAATACCTTTTTCCATAATTGTGCTCACAATATACGATGAATATGGAAACATGTACGGGTTCTATTCACTTGGTTTTTTTATTCCAAGCTTGCACTCTTAAATTTTACTTTTATAATAACTTAATACTTTTTCACCGTATAAAGAGTTACAATTCACAAACACGACATGCATTTATAATCTTTTAACAACATTTATCAGACTTTACTGTTTTTTGGTAACTTATTTAATTTCATTTAACTAATATACGCATAGTACACTTATTTTTCTTTATGAAATCCACAAGGGGATTCAATTTTACATATTCATCTTTATTTTTGACCACTTTTTTACCCATAATAATGGTACAATATTATACCACCATTCCATGGTGTCATAAATTTATTGATGTGATCTTATGATGCTGGTTGTTCTCTGCTATAAATCCTTGGACCAGGTCACTTACCAAATGTAACATACCTGTCGTCCATACAATTGAAGAATATAATGGCTGAGGGGCACACAAAAGTAATGTAATATTCATCTTAGCACGCCAATAATGGCTAAATTGGTCAAGCAACTGCTATGAATAAATGTTGTTTTTTTTTCTTTTTTCTGTATGTCAGATTCATAATACCATTAATTTACTTTCTGTAGAAGGATTCATAGTATCATTTGAATGCTGTTCAATTATCCTCCCTTTCTACTCAATCAGCAAAGCCAAAAACTATTACTTTTTCCGGTAACATTAGAGAATATAAAAAGGAAAAAAAAAATTATTAGATGATGATGAAATATATAGTCTATATTAGTGTTTTAGAGAGAAAGAGAGTCACGGAATGAAATCATTTCAATTCAACGGAAAAATACAGGAACCGAGTTATACATACAGAACTAAGTAACAAAAGCAGAGGATAACAACATCTGAGAGTGAGTAACATCTTTAAACCGAAAATGACAATAGTTTACAAAATTATATCTAATACCATATTTTTTACAAGGATTAGAGCAAGTGCTTCATTATATATAAATATATATACTTCGCTCATTTAAAAAAAATCTCTATTACCTTCTTAAATGAGTTGTGGATGTCAATTAAATCTAACTTTGATACATTTTCATGAAATGGTATTGGATATAAAGACTTGATAAACACAAGCGAATTGATGTTTGGAAAGAACATGACAAAGGATTGAGACCTTCAAGAATTTTTGCTTATAAGATGGCAGTTCACCTTTTAAAGGACTTTTAGCCACTTGTATAACATATTGTCTGTCATAAAATATATAAAAGAAGGAAGAGGAATGGCAAGACATAAGTCATCAACAACATATTTTAGTCACTGCAATTCACAAGCACACAAGCTAGAGTCTTGTATTGAGAAACAATGTTTTATTTCTTAGATTTTCATGAAATCAAGCAATTATCGTAAAAAATACAATATCCTGAAATTGATTTTAGTTATAAGTACAATAGTTTGTCAATTAATCTTCTAAAAATAGTAGGATCACTAACTATTAGAAATCCAAGTGTGAGTCTAAGTCTCACATTGAATAAAAATAAGAAACTTGAACACCATATAAGTATCAAGGCCCATAAACCCATCGTCAAAAAGACATTTCCATAAACTTGAGCACCATATATGGAATTCTCTTTTTAAGAGTGGTGGCAATACTTTATGTGTGGGTTGAACTCATGTTCATTGGTGTTAAATTTTCTCGGTGATCCTCTCTCAAAAGATCCAACACCCAACAGTGGTATCAGAGTCTAGGTTGTTTTAATGGAAAACAACAAGTGCACAAGTGCACCGATCGCACGTAGAAAGTAATAAAATATCAATTCCATATTCATGTCAAAAGGAGAAAACTCAAAAAAGAGTGAGAGATTCCCAACACCCCTAAAGTGATTTCTATTTGTATTTTTTTAATGGAAAATAATAAGTGCACCGGTTGCACGTAGAAAGTAATAAATATTAATTCCATATTCATGTCAAAAGGAGAAAACTCAAGAAAGAGTGAGAGATTCCCAACACCCTTAAAGTGATTTATATTTGTGCAAGTGAGGAATCCCTCACACATCAACGATGCTATTAGTTAAAATGTGAAACAACAACTTTTGTGAAGCCACTTACCACCGCTTGACACCAATAGCCAAGGCTTAGCCATCGCCCAATTATCTGATGCTCTGTAGCTAAATTTGCTCTTTGACTCTATAGTGCTTGCCACAATTCATGTATGTCCGGCCCAAGTATTTGCCTCAAAATCATTTTTTTTTTGTCCAATCATAATCCCTTGAGTTCTTGTGTGTTTTCCTCCACAACAAATGTTTCATATTAACTTATTTAACAAACTCAAAATAAATATTGGACATAAAACAAGCATAAAATAACTAAAATATAGTGCAAAAACATATCAAACTTGATGATTAAACAAGATAAAAGCTAGACAAGATTTATTTTATTCACTAAAACCAATACACCAAAACACATAAAAATCAACGTTATTAGAAATAAAAATTGATTAAGGAAAATGATAGTTTGACATTCCATTGTCAACTTGTCTTAGTCCATACAAGGATTTTTATAATTTATTAACCTATTTAGAAGAGGGGAGATTAAAACCAGGTGATGGGCTCATGTAAACTTCTTCTATGAGGTTACCATGCAAAAACACGTCATCTACATCAAGTGAATGTAAAAACCAATTAGAGAAACAACGGTAGAGAGAAGAAATCGCATAATAGTTAATTTAACTATAGGAGAAAAGGTTTCAAAAAAATTACCCCCTCTATGTGAAACTACCTATTCTTTATGTCTCTCTATGAAGTTGTCTGCCTTATATTTGGTTTGATAAACTTATTTACATCCCACAATTTTCTTTCATAAAAGAAATCTAACTAATATAAAGTATTATTCCTCTCAAGAGTTTGTAACTTAGTCATTATGATTATCTCAATAATCTAAATTATGTTTTAGGCCACCCGTATTATTTTTGTATTGCATGTCTATTTAAATTAAAGTGAATTGAGGTTATAGGTCATGGTGAACTTGGATCAACTAATAGGAGAATAAGAGTTAATCAATCACTTAGAAAGAGGGTATGGCAAATGAATTTTTATAAAATATGAAAAATTATAGTATTGGAATAAATAAAACTAATAAAACTTCAAGTTATAAACTCATCCTCACTTATCTTATTATAAAGACTCTTAATGCTATATTTATATTTATATCTATATTTTTCTTTTCTTTTTTATGCACTTGATAATGTTCAAAAATTAATTTTTGAATTATTTTTTCCATGATGTTTAGATTGTAAATTTATTAGTGTCAACACGATATTAGCTAACTTTTTCTAAAATTTAATGACTTTTAAAATAAGTTAAAATAAGTAAAATTATTTTTAAATAATTTAGCTGTGGATAGAGTTAACTCAATTTAGTTAATGTTATTTATTTTTAACTTTTAAATAAATAAATATTTATACCAGTGTTAGAATAGGTTGGTTTAGCTGATATTAATAAACTCTGCTTAATATTGAACACTATCATAGACTCACAGTCAACTTAGTTAGGTTATACTAATTATTTGTAACTTATTTTAATAAGTAAAAAGATGGGAAAAGTGCCCACCCGTATCGAAATTTATAAAGGGTTTTGTTAACTAGTGTCCTAAGATCATTGGTTAAGGTAATTAACATGCATTGAATCTTATAAAAAATAGATAGGTAACTATAACACTAAATTAAATTTGACCTATTCACCATTAATGCATTTTGTTTTATTTAAAAGACAAAATTGTCCATAAATATTATAAATGTGTGTTTCATATTTTATTTAATGTTCACCAATAAAAGTTAAAAAAAATTAAATAATAAAATAATTATATATTAATGTTGTTAAAAATTAAATATAATTAAATATAAGGAAGTTTAAATTAACATAACAACTAGCAAAAAAAAGTGTTAAACATCTAAAAAATTTATAAAAAACAATTAAAGTATGAATTTGAGACTTCGCCGAATTTCCTTCCTTTGACTTATTGATAATCTTTTCCAACAAAAAAAAATAATTTGAAGGAGTAGTGGAGAGACAAATTTTCCACAAAAAAGTGTAATAATTTCATCACTGAATATTTTGTTTTTTTTTTTGCAAAACTTAAAGACACCTTTCAAAGGTTTACAGTCTTCATATTTGAAACTTTCACTCTGAGATATGGTTGAAATGCCACCAGAGATATTTTTTTTCTTTTTGAATAAGACTTAAAAATTTCAAAATCATTCTTTTGTATCAATATGTTATTGTCTAAAAATTTAAAAGGATATAAAATTTGTTATATGCATTTATACTATCTTAATTAATATATTTAATTATTTCAATTTTCAATATAAAAATGAAGAAAACCAAAGCAAATTAATTTTCCTTAACTATTCTCCTTTTATTTAATGCTCACATATAAAATTTAAAAAACAATTAAATTATAAAATAACTATATTTTAATGTTGCTAAAAATTAAATATAATTCAACATAAGAAAGTTTAAATTAATATAATCTAATTCATGCTCAAATATTCCTAAACAATCATTGCCTGAAAATTTGTCTTCTGTCTTCTGTAGTAATTTATTCAAATCAAATTTTCTTTCATTGTTGCTCTTACTACTATCTCCATCCAATGAGAAATTTATCATCTACAAAACATATTCAAAACAAAAAAAGAAAATTAATTTGAAGGAGTGGTAGAAAGCGAATTTTTTTCACAAAAAAAGTGTAATAATTTCATCCCGGAGAATTTTTTTCTTTTGTAAAACTTAAATACTTACCTTTCAAACCTTTGAAGTCTTCACATTTGAAGTTTTCACCGAGATACTTTTGAAGTGTCAAAAAGTTTTCTTATTTTTTAGTAGAGACCTTAAAAATTCAAATCTATGTTTTTATCAAAAAGTTATTGTCTAAAAAATTAAAAGAATATTTTTGTCTTTATAAAATTTATTATATGCATTTATATTATTTTATTTAATGTACTTAATTATTACATCTTTTAATGCAAAATTAATAAAACCAATGTGCATTAATTAGTCTTTAACCAGTGCTTGGTTAGCATTCTCCTATTTTAATTAATGGAGTTAATTATTCCATTTTTTTAATGTAAAAATGATGAAACCAATGCACATTGATTATTCTACTGCACTACTTAACATTCTCCTAAAAATTTGTATTAGTGTCAATTTATTTTTATTTCTTATATTTATTTAACTTAGTTGACACTTGTCTTATTTATTTTTATTATTTATATTTATTTAAATTAGAGTCAATTTAGTGAAGACTAATTTTATTTATCTTATTATTCATTTAAGTTGGCATTAATAAGATTAACATTAATATAATATGTCTTTAATATTAGCCGACTCTAATTTAAATGTTATGAATTTGTGTGTATTAATAACAACAAATAAGAACACTGAATTATTTTTAATTTAAAGGTCCATATTTAAAGATAATAAATATCTTCACTCACAAATAAAATTTTTATCATATTCATCTTTTTAGTTCACACTCATAAATGTCTTTACTTATCTCTTTAGTGGACTCTAATTTTTTTCATTCACGTTCATCTTATTTATCTCCATGCATCTTCTTCATTTACGCTCATCTTTTCAACTCTTTATTCACACTCCATTTCTTTTATTTACATTTTTATCTTTTATTCTTACTCATCTCTTCTATCTACTACATGTTTTTATTTATTTATTTATTTATTTAATTAATTTTGTTATGAGAATTTTTTAAATTACGATCATTGATGTCAAGCAAACCAATGTAAGTTAAATTAATATTAAAAGTATATTTTATTTAATATTTTTATTTTAAAATTTACTTAATTTAATATCGTCTAGACACTAAACTCCTTTAATCAAAAACTTGTTTAAAAATTATTAATGAATTAACGTCGGCTTACTTATGTTCCTTAAAGTTGTCTAAGAATTGCGGATGCTACTAAAAATTATTGAGATTATTTAGAGTAGACTTTCAAAAATTGTCTCAAATCTAAACCTATTAATTCATAAACATCAACTTTTACATGTATACTTTTAATATCTAATCTTCGTATAAATAAAGTCCACTTTTTACTAATTACAAGATAATGTAGATGAGTTTTTCTGATTGAACCCTCTACTTTTAAATTGCACATAATCAAATAATATAAAATAATTAAACCTCTTTTAATCACCAATAAGATTAATCTTCAACTTTACTCTAGAAAAAAAAATATAAAAAAACAATAATTGGTAAGACGAAGTCAACACATCCAAAGAAACTTAGCACTCCTCGAAATAAATCCTTATAATATTATGAAATGATATAAAGAATAAAATAGTGTTGCATGAGCCACTCAATCCAAAATAATGAAACCCTGTCTCTCGAGATTACCAAAGCTATAATGAGCCTTCAATATATAGTTGACCTCAACCAATTCGAGAAACTGGTCTCCAAAGTGGGGTTACAAACATAGCCTTGGTGGCTCTTAATTTCTTCAAATCTTTTTCCCTACCCATTGTTCTACAATAGTGAAACACTAAATTATTTGGTGTTGAGTCTACTTAAGATGTGTGTTGTGAAACAATAAATTCTAATCCCCACTTTGTTCGTTCATAAAATTAACACACAACTTACTCCTATTTTTAATTAGATATAAATTTTATTTTTTATAATACGTGATTATGTTCGATAGAAAATTTAATGCACAATTTATTGACATAGAATTTCTATTCCAATTCGAGAAATTGTCATCGATGCATCTAAATTTTATTTTTTGTTAGTTTCTGTACAAACCTAGATATTTTTTTCAGTTCAATTATTGACATGCCAATGCATCACTAGTTGTTAAAATTATAAAAATAAGAATGATGGGTAGGCTTGAATAAATTATAAATAAATAAATTTAGACTGAGTCTAGCTAGTGGTCTAAGTTAGATGGACTCCTGTAATGTAACAGGATTTCAATCTAACTTCATAAAGACAGATTGATTTCGAGCCAAATGAAAATGATGAACATAAAATATTAAATTTTGATGACGAACAAATGATTAACTTTGAAGTCATGCGGTGTATGTTTGGTCATACATTGAAAAATCGATTTTAACCGAATTGATTTCATCAACGAAGAAAGTAAATGTTTGGATCTGCATCAAATTAATTAGAATTGATTTTATAGTGTAGAATCAATACATGTTTAGTTTCCAAAATCTATTAAAGGATAAAAAATTTACATTGAATGAGAAATAACTAATTCTTGTTTCTGTGTTGGAGAATTGATTCCGACCCTGGACCAAACACACCCTAATATTACTTGTTTCTCTTTAAGATGAATTTTTACTTCTAATTTAATTTTGAAATTAAACATATACCGATTATATGTTGGAAAATAAATTCTCCCTCAATGTGACACTCAACAAAACACACTTGCAAGAGTGTTTATATGATCAATATTATTGCAGTTAAGACATAAAAATATTCATGTTCGTAGATATTTATAGATAAAATTCATGACGCATAATTGATACTCATAAATATTTATTATCTATGAATAACATATCGCGAGTATTTATTTACATATATTCATGGTATCTATAAATATTTTAAAATCCATAAATATTTTTTAAACAAATATCCAGGATTTTTTTATCACAGGTTGGATAATGTGGAGACACTATCGGTACTCGTCCGGTATATATCATTCCAAATTACAACAACCTATTATTTAATCTTCTTCTTCCTTTGTAACTTGTGGTATTCAAGACTATTGCAAACGTAATATTAATATCATATTATCCCTCATTCAAATCTCATATTATCTCTTAACTTAACTTAAGTATAAGCTAAATTTCATAATTATATATTAATTAAGAATGTTGTTGATTTCATGAATTAAAGAATTTTTTTTTTCAAATATCGTCGTTCATACGTACGATATTATATCTAGGATTTAATCATAACTCTATTAAGTTGTTTATATTGAAGTTCATTAATGTAATATTTTATTTATGTTGATTAAGAAGGTTTTGTATTTAATTTTCTTGATTTCGTAAAAGAAAATACATTTTATCTTTAATAATATTTATTGAAAATTGTATTAAATTTAAACAAGAAGATATTTTTGAAATAACAACATTAAATATGATTAAAACAAAAAAATGTTTAATTTAATTATATTTAAGTCTATTAAATGTGATCTATTTTTCACATATTTAAAGTATATCGATGAATATATATATATATATATATATATAATATTGACTACGAATAGTAAAAAACTATTCCAAATAAGGTCATGCAGTCACAAACATTCAATGCATCATTAATTTTGTAAAATGAAAACTAATTTGAAACAAAAGGTAATTACTAATCTAGATACTAAACCATGCAAATTCTTTTTTATAATATCCATTTTGGAAAATACAAAATGCAAAAACAAAATAATACTTTAATTTATAATTATTTTCTCAATTAAAACTAGTTAGCCCGTTATCGGACATAAAATTAGATCAAACCTCACAAATCATAACCTGAAGAAAATTCTTATGAAACTAGATTGACTAAAATCTGTGGTTTGACCTAAAAGAAAATTCAAGTACATTATTTCTCCCATCAGAGATTTTGGATAAATCAAAGTGCTTTCGTGGCTAAAATTTACGTACTACTGGCTTACGCGCATTGTTGCTTATTATAGGAAGTACACAAAGTAAGAATAATGACAACAAAGAATGCTTTCATTTCATGGCATCGTGCGAGACTAAGAATTATGGCAATAATAATTTTGTTTTTCAGTTCTTTACATTCTTATACATGATGTCAAATGAATTCGTTCTTAAGAATATTATCTAAATTTGTTTAAATTTTTGATAAAATATTTTTTATATATATGTTAGGAATCCAAGTATCAGTCTAAGTTTCAAATTGGCTAGAAATGAAAAAGTAGAGCACTATATAAGAATAAAAACCTATAAACTCAGATTTGGGTTGAAAGTGGTGTTAATGCCTTATGTGGTTGGGCTAAGGTCTCATTGGTGTTTGTTCTCCCGAGTGAATTTCCTTTGTAAACCTAACAATTGGTATCAGAGATTGTTGCATGTAACATCAATTGTCCCGTGGCGGAAACCAAGTGGACCGAGTTATAATAGCTTTTGACATGAGTGGTAAGGGTTCCATCCTAACAATATCAATTAGATACAGACATAGATATAATAGCAATAATAATCTCAAATGAAAATTAATGAAGCATGTCTAGTTTTTCGATAGTGATAACTTAATATATCCCATCTCTAATAATAAACGATTTCTAATTTTTTTAATATTAAATTGTTGATAGATAAATAAATAAATATAAATGTAATAAAGAAAACAGCAAAATAATTAGAATAATTTAACACAAAAAAAACTGAAAACATATAATTTAGAATATTACATTAATTATCTTACTAATATTTAGAATACATAATAAAAAAAATAGAACCCAATAATATTAATGAAACAGTTAGCATACAGTAGTTTCCATCTTCTAATATACTGGTCTATTCTATGATATTTCTAAATGTTTTCAATTATAAAACTCTCCTTTTGTCTCCCATATTTTTTTCCTTTTAAATCATCTTTCATAAATTAGATCAAATCCAGGTTATAAAATATAAAATTAAATGTTTTTATGTTTGTGGATTCTTCTAACTTTAAATCCAGGTTATAAAATATAAAATTAAATGTTTTTATGTTTGTGGATTCTTCTAACTTTAAATTTTCCTTCTGAAAAAATTTGGAAATATTTCCACAAGCATGGGACGATCTGCAATGAACCTGTGCATTTGTTAGACTCGTCTTTTCCCACCTCATATCATTCCAAATTTATTCTTGCCCTTCTTATTCCTTGCAGACAGTAGTTTATGCTCTTACACCATTTATTTACTCGAAATAAAATAAATTATTGATTTATTGAAAAATAATAAAAATATGAAATGAATTCATTAAAATAACAACAAAAAAGACGAAAATTGTTTCTGTCATTTTCTTTAAAAAAATAATGTAAAGATTACTTTTCATAATGTAAAGATTGCTTATATAAATCATTGGTGTACAAAATAGAATCTGAAATTGAAAGAGAACATGAATAAAATGAAATCAGAAGAAGAATATGAAAAAGAATATATATCTCCCAACTCTTTCAGTTTTTATAAAAGTTAAATGGTCATGCATCATTTGTGTAAGAAACTCATATTTAACATAACTATATACCTAATTATTTTCACTATTTTATGTACAAGCTATTGCACCACATGTGCTCTTTCTAATTTCTTATTGTTGCTTATTACAAAATTTAAAATTTCCCGAATTAAAAATAGGAATTGGTTTCTGACATATATCAACAAAATTTCCATAACACACGCACACTCTAATTAACCCATCTAAATCATAGCAAACAGTATTACAAACGATATATGATTATTTTTGGTACCTTATCATGACGTTGATCACAAACCTTGAACTCTGTTTGCATCTCTCTGAGGCATGGAAAGAGAAAAAAAAAAGAGGGTAGGGTAGGTAAGTAAGCAAAGTTGAGGTGTAATTTGTGAATTGATTTTTGCATGGAGATTTTGGGATGACATAATTGGTGCACTCTTAAAGTTGAACCTTTAGAAGAAGAAAAGATAGAGAAGGAGATGAAGTTGGAGGTGTAGGTGTGTAAGAATATGTTGTATATATTAGAATGTAGTATGATTGGTTATGGGGGGTGGGAATGGTGGTTAAAGGCCATGATGATGAATGTGTAGGGTCCAAAGAGTGGATGGAATTCTTGATGATGTAGACAGCTTTCAAATATATGCATGTGAAATGCCCAATTAATTTAACTTTAGGAGTTAGGCCAATTTGCCTTTGCTTCTAATAAGAAAAATAATATAGGGTTTAAATATCACTCTAAAGTGCATCTTATTGAAATTCCCTTTCACATACCTAGGGATAACTGTGGAGAGGCTAATCCAAAGGGAAAAGATATAGAAACCAATTGTATGAAAATATTTCCAAGATATTAAATTGCTAAATTTTGCATGTAGGTCGTGTTTTCTTACTCCATACTAGTGGCCCTGCCAATATTTTAGACCTTCCTCTTCAAGATATTAAAATCAATATCCTCTTCAAGATATTAAAATCAATACTTGGGCAATTACTCAGATACAAAAATATGTTCTTGTTGGAACATCATTAGAGGAAAATCAAATTTATAGTATATAAATGAATGTGAACTTTATCTTATAAATTCATATTTTTATGGTTGATTTAGAATTAAAGTTCACTTCTTAAAATATGGTATCAAAATCATATAATTAAAAAAAATCTATTTTAACGACATTTATTATTTGTTGGATCTATCGTATCACATGTTATTGGATTGTTATGTAACTATATATTCATTAATGTCTAGCCTCATACTCAAAAGTATATATCTTGATGTAGGAATGTGTTAAAGATCTTACATTAACTATAAATAAAATAAATTTATGATAAATAAATAAGTTTAAACTTCATTTTACAAATTAATTTTATGAGATTGAATTATACTCACATTTCTTAAGATATGAAAATGGAAGAAGTATACAAAAATAATGAGTAAGATTAATCCACTGTATATTACTTTGTTATATACTCAGCTTTTTTTTAATAGAAATATAAAGATACGACTCACCTAATGTACTTAATGTTTCTAACTATATTAATAATCTAAAAAAAATTGAATTTGTTAAAAACGTCTATCAAATATGAATTCTTTTATATTTAAATTCAAAAGGCGTAAAGACCTAGAAAAAATGACACTTTAGAATAATGATTTAAAAATAATGGGACTCAATTATTTTAATATTAAAAAGTTTTAGTATAAATAGTATAGTTCTAAATGAGTTTTATTATTTTAAAACACATCTTTTTAGAAACCATTTTTCTAGAGTTCTCTGACTTCTCTTTAAGAGTTCTCGTTATGTGTTCGTCTGATTGAATCTGAGACCGTAGGAGTGGTCCTTATGACGAGTTCATCAATTTGGACCGATCAATTTTTCCATTCGTGTAAGTTAAGTTTCAACCATTTTTTTCTTGGTCTTCTACTAGTTTATTTTGCATGTGAGACTTTTATGCTTGAATGTGTCTTTTTAATTTTCTCGATGAGTCTCTATTAATCAATGATAATAATAGTAGGTCCTGATCATTCTAGTGATGTTTTTGTGTGTAGATAGAACATCTTATATGGTTGGAGGTAGTTTGGTGTTCCAAGAGCTGTTTGGGTTGTCTTTTGCAAGTAAGGGAAGCTAGGTTTCTATTGAATTTTGGTGTGAATTGATAATCTTGGTAGTTAATTGTTATGTGGCATGTTGAATTGATAAGTTGTATGTTGAACTGTTTGATATTTGATTTGTGTTTGGCTTTATTTGGGAAAAAGTTTGAATACGTGTTTTGAGTGATTGGGTATCAATTTTGAACTTTCTAAAACCATTTGAAATAAAAAATACTAAAGAAAAGGTGCCCAATTAGTCAATTTCACAGGATTAATTTTCCTTAAATTGTTGTTTTTGATACACCGTCGAGCGCCATTACAGTGTCGTTGAGCGTTAGGCCACTAACTTGGTGTCGTTGGACGCCACTTTTGGACTGTCGGACGCTAGAAGTTAGTAGATTCCAAGGTCTGAGCGTCGGGTGCCACTTTTCTAGCACTGAGTACTTTCCCTTTTTCTGTTCCGCATCCTCTTGGTAAGATGAAAATTACTGATTCGTTAATCGACAAATCAAGCTAAAATTTTGACAATTGATTCTTCACTTTGAATGGTGCGATCTTTGTTTTGAAGTTTGTGGTTAGATAAATAATTTAACGTTTTGATATACTTTATGTATGTATATGTGTGAGATTGTAATTGCATGTAATGAATTAAGATTATACGAGAACATGATGAAAGAGCTATGTATCATTGTTTGGTATGAGGAACTTGGTGAGAAATCATGTTTTATGGAGAAGTTATGAAGTTATAAGTATAAAAGTGAATCAGCAGAATGAAATAGTTAAGGTTGAATTACATCCTTGTTTTAAGTCTTGGCTTTTAAGGAAGAAGTGCAATCCTCACTAGTAGATTGTTATGCATTGGCTAGAGATATGTGTTGGTATTTGAGTCAATTCATAGATCCGAATAATTGAGTTTAGGGAGTCTGTAATTGTATGCTTAGTATTTTTTTTATGAATGTTTAAAATTTGTTATTTTATGATGTAATAAGTTTAATTGTTATATGATTATTTCTTTGATAAACTAGTTTATCCTTTTTTGTTTGTTGTTTATATGTGTTGTGTTCTTCTTTTACAATGATCACCTTATTGGTGTGAACAAATGTAGAGGCACCTCTTGAATGTTAGAAGTCAATTGTCTAGGGGATGAGCAACTTTAGGTCATGTTAGGTATAATATTGTAATAAAATCCTATTATAATAGCTTGAGAATGTATATAAGTGATATTATTATAATCTTATTTTGTAATACTCTACTAATTTATCAAAATCAAATCCTTCTAATAAATTTCCGTCAATAGTAAATATCATGTTAAAAATAATAGAAAAGAATAGTTTAACTAATATTTAACATTTATCTTATATTATAGAGATTAAAATAATATATTGTACTTTGTAGAAACTGAAGTGTTGTTTTTTATTTTATTTAATAGCAAATAATACTTTTAAAATTTGAAAAAATTGTAATTTAAAAAGTATTTGTTATTAAACTAAAAAATAAAAATGTAAGAACCTAAACCTCAAAATTAGAGAATAGTGAAATAAAAATATATTATTTTATACTAATGAAAACGTATGTACTTTTTATTTATCTTTTATTTCGTGATAAAATAAAAATTATCACAAAATTTTGATAATTAATCGAGTTTTAAAAATATTTACAAAACTTTAAAAGTAAAATAATAAAATAAAATATGTTGATAAAAATTAAAATTCATAAAAAATGCTGTATATTAAAAAGATAGCTACAAAACAGTTATAATAGTGAGTTAAAAAGATATTTACAGAAACTTAAAAAATAAAATAATAAAATGAAATATATTAATAAAGAATAAAGTTATCTAAAAATTGTACATCAAAACAGAGATAAAAATAAATAACATATTAAAGTCAAAAAACAATGTGAGTCTTATAAATCACGACTTTTATTCAATATTTATCTGTGAACAACAAATTATTCTTTTTTTTTTTTTCAAATGATTTTCCAACATTTGTGTATTTAACGTAACCCTTAAGCGCTTCTAAAGCTATATGTTTTTCTTTTCCTCTTTTTCTCGGTTAATTTGTAATGAAAAAACATTCATATTTTATAGTTTGGATTTTTTTTTATGACTATAATTATATAATTTTAATACTTCCCATGATTTAGAAATTGAAATAAAAAATAATTTAAGTATATTTTTTCTTAATATTTTTTATACACATTATATTATAATGATAAAATTGTGATAAAATCGTAAATTTCAAAATAATCATGATTCAAATACAAATATAAATATATAGGCGAATATAAATGTCACCATAATAACTACAAATCTTATATTAGTTAATTTTTACATTAGCTAATTTTATAAAATTTATTTAATAAGAAATTTACTTTAAAAATATAGTATAAAAAAACTTAACTACACAAACTACAAGAGAAATAATTTTTAATATGGGTTATTTTTGTTATCTCTAGCAGTTTTAACCTTTCATTAAAGACATTATCTACGATTTGCTTCTTCTCACACAAAATCAGTATCGCTAATGGATTATCAATGATTTTCACTAACTTCTAGTGTAGTACTTACATACGGTTTGGAAATCTCAAATATTTACATTCAGTTTTAATATCCCTATTATTTACTGGTGGTTTTGAAACCTCTATTATTTACTGGTGGTTTTGAAACCTCTATTATTTACTAATGGTTTTGAACCCCTAGTACTCTGAAGGGTTTTGAAATCCTATGCTACTTCCCAACGATTTAAGTACTTGTATTGTGTGATGGTATTGAAAACCCTTTTTAGTGTTTTTTATCCTTGCAATGCAAATAATTATTTTTTGATTTTTTGATTTGGTGTTTCAAACCCCCTTAATTTTATTTGTTGCGTTTTTTAATCCATGTAATTCCTAAAACATATGAAATAAAAAGATTCTAAAATTTTGATATCTATTTATAAATGGATATAATATTCAAACTAGTGAAATATTAAAATGCTTTTGTTCTTATAATTATAAAATAAAACATAATGAAAATCTAATAACATTCTTCACTTATCAATTTTGATGTGGATCATTTGTTTCTTCATTAAAAACACTCACTTGATCAGATACCTAACATATAAAAAATAATTATAATTAGTAACATTCATTACAATATAAAAAATATATTAATATAATAAAGGTTTAAATAGAGACCAATTATATTTTTTTATTCATTATAGTGACTATTTTAGTAACTAGTAATTTTTTAGGCTTAAATACCTTTTTGGTCCTCATTTTCGTAGTGTTTGTTGCGGATGATCCTCATTTTGACAGAATGTTTAAAATGGTCTCATTTTTACCGAATGTTTAAAATGATCATCATTTTCGCAATCTGTGTTTTATTTGGTCCTTTTCTGTAATGTCGTTTAAATCATTAACGGAGCATTGTACAGGTGGCACGGTTTGTATGTATAGTACACATAACACACCCTAATACAAACCGTGTCACCTACAATGCTTCGTTAATGATTTAAATGGCATTACAGAAAAAGACCAAATAAAACACGAATTGCGAAAATGAGGACCATTTTAAACATTCGGTAAAAATGAGGACCATTTTAAACATTTTGTCAAAATGAGGATCATCCGCAACAAACACTACGAAAATGAGGATCAAAAAGGTATTTAAACCAATTTTTTATTTTATAAATTAATATCTAAATTAGTCACTATAATAACTAATAATTTTTGATCACTAAAATTACTAATTAATTAGGCATTTGTTTAGACTTATTAATATATTCATATATATGGTAATGTTAGGTTAGTTAAATATTTTCATTTCATTTATATAGAAAATAATTAGAAATAGTCTATTAGGAATTAGTTGTATAAAGAAATATTTTTGAGAAAAGCTTAGATAAAAGTTGTTCCATGTAGAGAAATTTCATCTAACTGTATCTTATATTTTGTTCACTTATAGCATGTCTAATTGGGTCTCGAACTACCATCATGGATGAGTGACACTCAACATTATTCATAATTGCAACATTAACATATGATCAAAAATTTTAAATATTCAATAAATTTTTTAAGGTCAATCCACACATATGAAAAATTAACATATTGGACTAAAAATATTGTCTTGGTTTGGATTATTTAGTTCTAAGCTTAAATGTATTTCAATCAATTTGTTAGAGATTTCACATTAATCATAAATAAGCGGATGCAAATCTTATCTTAAGATAATTTAAACTTAATTATTTTTGTTATATATTTTAATATTAAAATAAAAAAAATTAAAATATAATTATATCAAACATGCTATGAACTAGATAGATTAAAAAAAAATGCATATTTTGAAAACAGAGTCATGATACGCAAGCCCACCCTACTGTAAAAAAAAAAAAAGGAAGAAGAAAGTATGGTTTAAGTAGAAGAAACATAAAAGTTTGGTGGGTAAAAAAGTGATGTGGGAATGATTAAGAAAAAGAGAGTAGTGGAAGCTTAGGGTAGCCGAGCCGAGGCTAAGTAAGCATTTAGCTAAGTTAGGTTTGTTTGAGAGAGCAATGGCGGCGTGAATAAACTAAAAAGTAGGCTAATTCAATGTATCCACTTCCAACCACTCACTCACACGCCTCCTCACAACCACTTAATACAACTTTCTTTTACCCTTTCCCTTCTCCACAAACCATACCTTTTCTCTATTCCAACTTTTTTATTTTTTATTTTGCCATTTCACACCTCTCTAAGTTTCTTATGCTTCACGATACCCTTTTCACTAATCCTACTTCTACACATCAACAAGTTTTTCGACAGTTGAGAATACCACATCCACCCAATAAAAAAACTTTGCCCTTTTTCGATAGTTTCGTATTATTGTTATTATCTAATTACAATGATGTGATTTTTTAATTATTCTTTTAAAAAAAGTTCATAAATTTACTTATTATTTTGTGGCAGTATAAAATTGTTAGTGTAAGTCTTTCGTTCGGGAATGGAATCCTTTCCACTTTGAGATATTACGATTTTATGAGATTAAGTTCATTCCTCTTACGCAATGTTTTTCTTTAGGCCAATATTTTCTTCCCATTAATATTTTTTATTATCATTTTGTACTTCATGTTTCTATCTCTCTGATTTTCAGCCACTTCTATGCAGAAAGTTATCATTACTTCACCATCCCCACCCCCATTTTACTCCCAACAAATGTTCCTAGACTAACTATTGATTGTACCGATTAAAACTATGTTTTTCTATTGTTTTAAACACAATTTGGATGGAGTTCTTTGTATACTAATGCTTTCTCGATTATATGATAACATATATAGATATTATTTCGTTAAATTAATAAAAACTTTTACTATTTTATTTATTTTATTAAAGAATTTGATAATACTAGACAAAAATATAGAGTTTTTTTTAATACATTTTGTAAATTATGTATTTTTATAAGTATTGTTAATCTTAATTTCTTTAACCAACGTTAATTAAGATCAGTGTCTCGTGTTTTCTAATCATGTTGACTAACTTGGGAGGAAAGTACTCTCTTTCTTATTAGCATTAATAATTGTTCTCTACACCAATACCTTAATTGGGTATGTACTCACCCATTTCCTTGTGTATAGGTATTTCTTAATCAACCATCAAAATTTAATCTTTAAACCACCCAACTCAATTTCATTTCTCCTAAAAATATTTTCTCACAAACTTATAAACAATTCTATTCATTATGTGTAGAAGCTAAACCCTATAAGTATATACTATACTAACATTTTCTATTCCCCATAACATTGAGAGTATCTTTCTATTTTATCATTATTGTTAAGGAATTTTTTTTTTTATATATACTTATATTAACATGAGTATATACTTATATTAAAAACTTAAGATTCGTTAATGCCTATAATTAAAATAAAAAAAAAACAATCGAACTTTATGTGTATAGATGAAATAATAGAGAGATGCAACATAAAAGTCTTATTAACTACAACCTCTTCTTCATTCAACTTCCCTTTTAATGACTATATAAAGTATAATCACTGTAGCCCATACAATATTGATTATAATTCATGCAAAAAATGGTTGAACAACACCACCTCCTCTCCTTTTAAAACCCCCTCTTCTCCCTCCTTCTCTCATAATATTTCAAAGCTGGCTACCCTCTTCCTCCCACCATCAAACAAGTCACACCTCACTCTCCTTCCCTCTCTTAACCTTCTCCTCTCCCTCTCATGGTCATGGGAGCCTTTCGCCACTTCCAACCGATCTCCAAATGCACCACACAAGATCGATCACACCAAACTGTGGCCTCAGACTTTGATGGCACCCTCCTCCTCTCCCCCAGTGCCTTCCCTTACTACATGCTCGTCGCCATCGAAGCCGGCAGCTTCCTACGTGCTCTACTACTCCTCATTTCCGTCCCCTTTGTGTACTTCACTTACATCTTTGTTTCTGAGGATGCGGCCATCAAGTTTCTGATCTTCATGGCCTTTGCAGGCCTGAAGGTCAAAGACATAGAGATGGTCGCAACCTCTGTACTTCCAAAGTTTTATGCGGAAGATGTCCACCCGGACACCTGGAGAGTGTTTAACTCTTTTGGGAAGCGTTACATTGTCACTGCCAGCCCCAGGGTGATGGTGGAGCCCTTTGTGAAGACGTTTCTTGGGGCTGATAAGGTGCTTGGGACGGAGCTTGAGGCTACCAAATCAGGGAGGTTTACTGGGTTTGTTAAGGAGCCTGGTGTGCTTGTTGGGGAGCACAAGAAAGTTGCCGTTTTGAAGGAGTTTCAGGGTAATCCACCTGACTTGGGACTAGGAGATAGTAAAAGTGATCATCAGTTCATGTCAATTTGCAAGGTTGGTCCATTATTCTTATTGTTACCTGTTTAGGATAGATATTAACTTGTGTTTATTATATTTATTTGGATAAACTCTCATTATGAATGTTTTCAACATAATACACCAAGTAGCCAAAATCATTCTTTTCTGAAAAAGAAGTTTGCAAAAGTCTAAAGACATAATTTACTTCTTTTACTCATCTATATATTTTTGATTTTTATTAAAAGTCAATTTGCAGATAAAGAATGTCCCGAGACATGAATGCATAGTAATACAGTATATATGAAGTATTGTGGGATACTCGAGAAAAGACAGAATTTGACAAATTGTGAAGGAAATAAGAGAGAATAAGAAACATGATTCCATAAATATCAACCCTGGAATATGTTATCTTCATGTCCCTATATTCAACTTTAATCGTGAGACATGTCTTGTTAATTCAATCCAACTATAATAGTTTTTTTTTTTCTTCTTTCAATTGAGAGAAGGTAAAATGGTAGCCTATTTTATTTAATATTAAATAGGAGTTTGGTGAGAGCCTTAATGAGCAGAACATGTTGTTATCACTTATAATGAGCCTCGCTTCTTGTTCCTGTTTCTGTGTATCTATCTCTGACGGCACTTCAAAATCTCCCATTTGGTTTTATTCCTTATTTTTTCATGCATTTACTAACGTGCAAGTGGTCCCTTTACAATTCATAGCCAATTTATAGATACAATACAACTTGTAGTAACAGCTTCACTTTTAGCTGTCTACCTCTCCTTGATTCAGTTCAAGTTTAATGGATTATTTTCTCATAACCCTTAACTACTTTTGAACACTAATAATTATAAGTTTCTCCCTCTGTTATTTTGCCAGTCCAAACCAAACTCACTTTCCAAATTTGGGAAAATAGATGACCATGAGTTTCATATGCACAACCCACTTTAAACACAAAATCTGTGCCATGTTGGTTATGGCTCATGTAGAGGAAATGAAGAGATTTAAAGCACATCCCTCCATAGCAAATCATCAATAATTTAGAAAGCACAATCCTTGTGACATTCCCCTCAACTTTGTCTAAGAAATCTCAGTTGTACTTTCTGATTTTTCCACTTTAAATCCTAGATTCATGGGAATCACTTTAACACCCTAGATCAATTAGTGATAATTTCCATCATCAGAAACTTAATTCTATGGAAACAGCACTGATGGTGATTACTGTCAGTATATGTACCAAAGAGCAACGTCATCAACACACTTTTTTTAACATATACGGTTGGAAGATTTCATGTGGACTCTCCAATAAGAAAAACTCAGGTCCACACGCTTTTTCTTAATGGGACACACGTGACATTAACCAAGCAATCTTAAATGTTTTCATCTCTCAAATTTTACACCTTTCTCTCTCTGTTCTGTCTTTTTTTCTATCTCATTTTTTTTTATCACATGTTATCTGTTATTTTTGATCAAGTCTCTCTTTGTCTTGTTCATCTCCTTCCCAGAGCGTATAAAACCTCGAGGAAGTTAAAAAAAAAAAGTTTTTTAGATAACCATGTCATTAACTGTTTCTGCTACTTATGATCATTTCTGATGTGTCCAATAAAGTCATTAACTGTTTTCTGATTTGCAGGAAGCGTACATGGTGCCAAGGACCAAGTGTGAACCACTACCAAGAAACAAGCTTTTAAGTCCAATTATTTTTCATGAGGGTAGGTTTGTTCAGAGGCCAACTCCTCTTGCTGCACTCTTGACCTTTCTATGGTTGCCAATTGGCATCATACTCTCCATCTTAAGGGTCTATCTTAACATCCCTTTGCCTGAAAGAATTGCTTGGTACAACTACAAGCTATTAGGAATAAGAGTAATTGTGAAGGGTACCCCTCCACCACCCCCAAAGAAGGGTCAAAGTGGAGTCCTATTTGTTTGTAACCACCGCACAGTTTTAGATCCAGTGGTTACTGCAGTTGCACTTGGAAGAAAAATTAGCTGTGTCACATATAGTATAAGCAAGTTCACTGAAATAATTTCACCAATTAAAGCTGTGGCCCTGTCAAGGGAAAGAGAGAAAGATGCAGCCAATATCAAGAGACTTCTTGAAGAAGGGGACTTGGTGATCTGCCCTGAAGGTACAACTTGCAGAGAGCCCTTCCTCTTGAGGTTCAGTGCACTTTTTGCTGAACTCACTGATAGGATTGTCCCAGTTGCTATTAACACAAAGCAAAGTGTGTTCTATGGGACAACTGTTCGTGGGCACAAGTTGTTGGACCCATACTTCGTATTCATGAATCCCATGCCCACATATGAGATCACTTTCTTGAACCAACTTCCCAAAGAACTTACCTGCAGTGGAGGTAAATCTGCAATTGAAGTTGCCAACTACATTCAGAGGGTTCTTGCAGGGACTTTGGGATTTGAGTGCACCAATTTGACAAGGAAGAGCAAATATGCCATGCTTGCAGGAACAGATGGGACAGTTCCATCTAAGGAGAAAGCTTGAAGAGGAGAGAGGGACAAAGTTCTCCCTTTTGATTGTTCTGTATTGGTTCCCATTGTGTTTCCAAAACACAGAATTATGATAGAAATAAAATCTGATTGTGGCTCATAAAAGAATTACAGTTTATGTATATTTTGTTATTTTGATATATACAAATCATAACTACTGTTATTGGGTCAGTCCTGAAATCTAGTTTGCTACCACTTTATCTTGTTTTGAGAGTTTTCTACAAGTTTTTTCCAATCTTGTTATCCCTTTTGTGACGTTTGTCTAAAGGTTTTACTTTTACATATATTGTCTGTGTTGTGTCAGTATTGTTGAGTTGTATGAATATGAGATAAGTATGGAATATGTAGGACACAGACATATAGCACATGGGATCACAAGGTGCATTGATTTTCAATAGAGTAGTAATGTTATATTGTTGTTGTGTATCATTTATTTGCAGGCAAGTCCAGCTAGAAGGCTGACAAGCATGTCTAAACCAAGATAAATAAGCCTTAATGGTAGAAAATGTACATATGACAGAACAAGTTAACATGATCCTAGTCTTACGATGAGGGGTCTTACTCGAGTAAATTGGTAGGGACTAGAATCAACCAATGCAACAGAATGCATTCAATCTAATAGGAAATAAGACAAACTGTCTAATAAAAAAACACAAGTAAAGACTTGGATCACAGCAGCAGAGCGAACATGTATATTCAGAGTCATTCATTTCCCCCCATTTTGATGATTTAGCATTAGTTTCTGCAAAAGTATAATGCACTGGAATGCAGTTGAGGCAATGGATAAACAGAGAAATTCTATAATTACTTGTAGATGATGATGTAAAAATATGAGGCTCCCTTAACCAGTTGATTCTGCAGCCAAGACTCAACTTCCATAGTCTCCATGCCTTTGTTGATGCTTCAATTGTTCAAAATTCAACATCTAGTACAGAAAGAAAAGAAATTAGTCCTGTTTTCTCAGGATAAATGATGAACAATTGTTTTTACATGTGTTATTTATTCATTTGTTTTTTGTTAAAGATAGTTTTGTACTGGGATATTGTGAATCTCGGCTTTAAATAATATTTGGGTTTAAATATTGGGCTTGGAGTCCATGTGGAACAATAAACCCTAATAACTGTTCTTGTCTTCATAAAAATCCACTACACTATCACTAAATCTATTTCTAGATTTAACAAGAACAATAACAAAGAGTTAAGTGCATTCTATTCTTAAAATGTTTCACTCAAGATAAAAACAAAATTTACAAAGAATACATTATGTTATTCCCATAAAAAAACAAATGGTATAAAAGAAGAAACCATTACTAGCATGAAGTTGTGCCAATGAAAACTACAATGTATGTATATATGTTCATTTGTTTGAAAACGTTATATGTGACATCCAAGGAATCACCAGTCCAAGAAGCAGTAGCATTTTCCCCATGATGGATTGAGTTTATTATTAGGGTTTTCAGTTTTGGTTGTACTAATCTTGATAAATGTAACGGTATGTATGATAAGAGAGAAAGCACACGACGAAAGGGTGAATAGGTCGCAATGCACAATAAGAAACAATCATGTGGAGTGTGATAACTGCAGAATTAATGCAGACACAGTAAACATAATAATGCTGCAACAGTATTGTAAATATGTAAATTTAATGTCACGTTCAAGCCTGCTATGCTATGAAATACATACTGCATCTTAGATCACATATATAGTTAGAAAATGTCTTTTAAAATTGTGTGTGCCAACTGCAAGCTGAACCTAACTTGCTAGAGAGGCTATAAGTGAATGAGTTAACAAGAGTTTGTGGTCCTTCCTTCTTCAGCGAAAGCTTGAAGATTAGGGTCCATTTGGCTATCGTGTGTACTCTTTAATGACTAATAAATCTACTGAGACAGTTCAATGAGCACATGCAAGTGCCAGACTGTAACGCAAAAATTCTGATAAGATCGTGTTTGGTTGAATGTTCAGTTTCTGTACAAATCTATAACACACAATTGGGGCCAAATAAAAGCTTATTTGGACTGTGTGATTTGTTGAAGTACACTTTGTTAAGAGTTTTGATTCTGTTGTAAGCTTCTGCCTATTCATTGTGTTTCTACAAAGTCACATGCATAATTGATGAGAGACAATGTTGTTCAAGTTTTATCAGATCACTATAGTTGATGTATTTTCCTTTCAAATATTTGACACATTTAACATATTCAAGATTCAAACTCAGAATCACTGATTAATTAAGATGGGATAAACCTCATACCAGTTAATTCACAGGGTTGGTCAGTGATTCCCCTGACTAGTGTTTATTCATTTAAACATAAGAGAAAATGACTTGTTCTATTATTTAAGTTTGGAGACTGTGTTTTTGGTGCCATCATCTTATTTTTAAATTTTGATTAGTCTTCATGATTAAAGAATAGTATTTTTACTACTTCTCTACAATGACTACACAATGATGGAATTTTGTGAGTCTAGAAATCCAAAATCATTGTAAACTAAACCAGTGAACAAATCTTGCAACATAAATGAAGGCGAAATTCAATAACACCTCAAAACACCTATCATAATTGAATTGCAGTAGATAAGGTGTCAAGTTAGCACTTAACGGACCATGCACAGAATAATCGCATGGCCTAATCTCAACTCCAAAAATGTCTCCAATAAGCCCTTTATACTAGCATGTAGAAAATCTTCAATACCAAGTTGTTTCTTCTACTGCATCAGATGCAGAAGCATGAACAAGACATTATTAGCCAGGTATGCATGTCATAAAAGAAATCGTTTCTAATGTATAATTAATTTTTTTTCATTCGATCAAATCAAATAAAACATCATATGTTTGATGTTTAATGTCCATTTTTCTGTTACAGAGTCAAATCAGTCTATAAGATTAGAGCAATAAATCTGTCACTTTCAACCAATTTATAGAACCTGTTGATTGTAAGGCCTACCACCAGATGGATGATTCACTATAACTATTTATCCATGACCAAATCCTTGGTTTGGATATCTATATCTGCAAACAAGTACACAAGTTCAATAATATAACTATAATTATTGTTCTTTCTATTCACGGAGATAGCCAAATCAGCCATGCATTAAGTTGCAAAATGGCAATAAATTTCAGATAATCTGAAGATTCAGAGGTAAAAGAATAATGCATGAAGACAATACATATTAAGCTTAGGAGTGATGGTAAAAATGCCATATTCACTTATAATTAGATGTGAGTCCACAATCACTTGATCTTTTATGAAAGATAGTTAAAGTTGGTGGTGAAACATCCTAAGAGGATCATTATGGAAGGTTCCTTTAAGCACAGATAATAATCTCATATTTACCTGGCTGGGGAGTAAAGCATGCCCCCTTCACAGTTTGACAGATCAATTGACAAATCATTACTAGACTCAACATATGGTCAGATTTATTACTAAAAATATGGTCAGATTCAAAATATGGTCAAATCATTACTAAAAATATCATATGCTCAGATTCAATATAGATCAGTTTATCTATTGTGAACATTCTTCAAGTCAGAAGTTTCAACCATATGTGGCTCCAGATGAAAATATTTACCTAACAAGACCTTTTTTCCCTCTTAGATTTTGGATTAGACATAACTCTACCTCACAGACTTATGAAATAAGGGTCGGCTCTCACTTAAATACTTTAATTTGGCGCCATATTTTATGTAAGTATGGGATCTCCAAAATCTCACGTTGAAGACGGACTTGAATGTAAAGTTGGCAGGATTAACATTTGTGTGTGATAATGATGTGCTAATAAGCGGTTTAACAATAATTATTAGAAGAGGTGCTATTATATACTTTAATTTTAGTAATATCAATAGTACAACAAATCTCCAACACAATCACATAAATCTTTCTGCATACAATAAGAAAATCATGCATAGAAAGAAACCTATCTACCTGAGCGCCCAAGGCTGGAATTGGGCACCAATGAGATTTTCTATAAATAGAGATCTTATGTCTTGATTGTAGTCATTGTGTGAAGAAGTAACTGATAACATGAATGTCTACCTTTTATTTGTTTTAAGTTTTGTTAATAAAATAAATTCTTCGATACATTTTATCTTGATTAATCCTCAAGTTTATTTTGTTTTTGTTTGTTCTTATGTTTTAGTTATTTTGTGTTTGTTTTAACTCTAATATTCGTTTAAGGGTGTGAAATAAGTGAATAGGAAACAATTTTTGTGGAGAAAAACAAGCTAGAACTCAAGGAAATATGTTTGGACAAGAAAAGATGATTTTGAGGCAAATGTCGGGCGTCACAAGAATCGTGCCCAACATTGTGAACATGGAGAGCGGACAGTGGTGCAGAGGAACCCACTATTGGGTGGTACAAGAAGGGCATTATTAGGCGCCACATTTTTTCAGGGAGCAGCGCCAAGCGGCACAAGGATGGTGTCGAGTAGTGGTTGGCCGTCGTTGGGAAATGGTTTGGCAGAGGTTGTCCCATTAGTGTAGCTAAAGTATCAAAATTGGGTATTTATTCATGTCTTCCCTGAGGGTTGGCTCATTCTCTAACTCTCGCACTTTCTCTCCACCTTTTGCAACTGGGAGAGGCCCTTGGAGGTTGGTAGGGGTGCTGAGAAGCTCTCCCTCCTCTTCCTTAGGTCCCGATCTTCATTCATGGTGTTTTCCCCCTTTTGTAGTTGAAGAGGAAAAAGATTTGCAGATTGAAAGTGTTGATGCAAATGGGATTTGAAAATTGAGCTTGGAGTAGCTACAAGGTGCCTTGGGAAAGGGCTTTCTTCTTGTCTTTGGTTCCAATTTCTTCCCTATCTATTCAATTTGTAAACCCTTAGTTCTCCATGATGCTAAACCTATTTGTGGAGATTAGATGTAATAAATTGATTTCTTGTGTATTTTGTGATGCTATTACATATGCTTTTCCATTTCAATGTTAGTACTTGGATTTTATGCTTGTTGAGAATTCAAGTGTGAGTCTAAGTCCCACATTGAGTAAAAATGAGAAAGTTGAGCATCATATAAGGACAAACCATTGTCTTAAGGTTTTGGGTTGAGAGTGGTGTCAATGTCTTATGTGGTTGGGCTCAAGTATCATTGGTATTGTATCCCCCAGTGAACCTCCTCCTTGAAAAACTCAACAAGTGGTATCAGAGCTCTAGGTTACACTAGGAACCTACTTTGGAGAAATTAAAGATGAAGTTTTGGTGCATTGGGGATGCATGTCTGAGAATATATATGTGAGAGATCATCTTGATAACTTTAATCGAGTTATCTTGGATCTACAGAGTATTTGAGTTAAAATTGATGATAAGGATCAAGCTATTATTTTGTTATGTTCTATACCGAAATCATATGAAAATTTTATTAATACTATGTTGTATGGCAAGGATAATATTATTGTCAACAACGTGAAAGACAGTTTGCAATCTAATGAACTGAAGAGAAGAGACTCTAGTTCTAATGGGGATGATGCAGGCTTGATAGTTAGTAGAGGCAGAAGCATGGAAAGAGGAAATAGTAGCAAAGATCATATGCGCAGTAATTCACTTTCAAAGTCAAAGAAAGTGAGATGTTACAAGTGCAAAAAGGTGGGGCACATAAGGAAGAATTTTCCACAACTAAAGAAAGAAAGAAATAATAATGCCAGAGCAATTGTTGCTCGTTCTAGTGTAGTTGTCTCTGGTGAAAGCTCAGATGAAGGAGATGGCAGAGATGTTTTAACGATCAGTACTATTGATTTTGCTTATACATGGGTCATGGATACAAGTGCTTCTTATCACATGAATTTTAACAAGGAGTTGTTCAGTTCATTTAAAGAATGGAATGGCAATGTAAAGTTGGGTGATGATGAGGAGCTTAGTGTGAAAGGAAGTGACATTATGCAGATAAAAATGTATGATAGCATTTTTAGAACGTTTGATGCTTGGTATGTTCCTGGCTTATGAAAGAACCTGATCTCTGTTGGTACCTTAGATAAACAAGGGTACAATTTTTCAGGAAAAGATGGACAAATTACAATTTCCAAAGGTGCTCAGGTTGTCATGAAAGGGAAGCTACAACATAGAATTTATGTTATGCTTGGGCATTCCTTTTAAGGAATGATGTCTGTATCTCATTCCTTAGAGAACATGTTGAAAATACAGAATTATGGCATCATAGATTGGGTCATATGAGTGAATATGGTCTTGTTGTGTTAAGTAAACAATGATTGTTGGGTGGAGCAGTGACAAGGAAATTGAAGTTTTGTGAATCTTGTGTTATGGGTAAACAACGTAGGCTGAAGTTTTGTCACGATAAGCACACTTCAACTGAAAAATTACAATATGTTCATTCTGATTTATGGGGTCCTTCCCCTGTCTTGTCTCATGGAAGATACAGGTATTTTGTGACCTTTATCGATGACTACTCTAGAAAGGTTTGGGTGTACTTTTTGAAGACCAAGGATGAAGTGTTTGGACGGTTCAAAGAGTGGAAGACTATGGTTGAGAAATAGACTAGGAAACAAGTCAAGACTCTAAAAACAAATAATGGACTGGAGTTCTGCAATACAGTGTTTGATGATTACTGCAAAGAAACAGGTATAGTTAGGCACCTTATAGTACAACATACACCACAATAGAATGGTATTGCGGAACGGATGAATCAAACACCTTACCACAACATAAGTATTTAAATAATGAGTTTCTATAAGAAATTTAATTTTTCAATCTATTTATAATATATTGCATCAAAATAATTGTTGAAAGAAAAAATATTTAATTAAATTTTTTTAATTTATACTTTTTTGTCAATATAGTTTTACTTACTTATTAATTTTAATCTACACATGTATATTTACTTTTTTTATTACAACAAAATTTTTATTAAATTATAAAATGATTTTTAAATATTGAAATTGTTGTTGATTAAATGTATTTGTGATGTTTTTGATGATGTCCATAATAGCATGAGAATGATTGGAATTAAAACAAGACATAAATATATGTATGTGATAATAATAAAAATGTTGATATGTTGTCTTGATAGTCGACTAGGATACTAATCTAGTTAACTAGGTTAGTTCTGAAACTTGGATTTGGGCCATAGCAACTAATCTAGTCGACTAGACTCGTCCTGACAGCAGCTGTTAGATACAAACATATCCTTGCACATTCTGAAAGTAACGTTTCTCAACCAAAAAGAAAGAGGAAAGAGTGCTAAATATCTTCTTGGAGCAAATTCTATAGCAAGAGCTTACGTGTTCATCAAGAATGATCATCAAGATCAAATGAAGAGGGTGTAATATTGACACCAAAGTTGTGTACTAACTCAGGTGTTATTGTTCCATTACCGTCACGTTTTTGTATTAGTTTCTTGTAGTTTCTTGAATTTGTATTAATTTCTTGTAGTTTTTTTAATCTAAAATTTTGTGTGTTATCACTGTGATTGTGGTACTTGTGTGTAATTACTTGGAGCATTATAGTTTGCACATTTCTTGAATGGGTATTTTCAAGAAAGTGTGGTTTTAGAGTTTAGGAATTGCATATGTGTTTCTTGTATTCCTTCTCTTATTGATATAGTGAAATTTCTAGTGAGGAAAACTAGAGACTGAATGTAGATTCATTTGAATCCAACCAGTATAAATCTTGTTGTTTCTTGTGCTCTCTTTCATTCTCTTTTAATTTTTGTTAGGTATAAAGGTTGAACAATGTGCATTCTTAAACTCCTTTTGTCAATTGGTTAATTTAATAAAAACTGTTTTTCAAGTGTAAGAACAAATCAAAAATTTGAAAAACCAATTCATCCTTATCTTGGTTATGAAATATTGGTACATCAAAACTAACAAAAATAAAAATATTACTAAATTATAAAATAGTTTCAATAATTTTTATATTGTGTAAATATTTTTTTATTATGAATAATTATTTGTATTTAAAAATGTAATTACTATAATTTTAAAATTGAAAAATAACTTTTCTATTATAATTAATTATTTGAATATAAAAAGGTAGTTATTAGAATGGTAGAACTGAAAAACAAAAATTGTATGTGAATAAGTATGGATAAAAAAAAGGATAGTTTAGAAATCTATATTGCTTTTTTTTTAATTTTTTTCTGTTTTTCTAAATTAAATTAATTATTTTATTAATTTTAATTTTTAAATAACAATGTTCTTCAAATTTAATGTTTTTTCGATTTGACATTTTTTTTAATTAATTATTTTTATAAACTAAAGTAACTGTAACGTCCCAAATAAATAGATAAAGCTCATTTAATAAAATGCCACATACAAAATATCCAAAGGGTACGGAGATTGAGAATGTGAAGTACTCCATACCCCAACATGTCCATAAAACATAAAAGAGGCCCCACACAGCCTAAAATAAAATACACTAGTGAACTAAAGGTACGAGGTCTTGTACTGATAAGAAAACATAGCAAGAAAATTCTTCAGCGATGGGCCCCATAGTGGGTCCCATACCTGTCCAATCCATCAAGATGTAGCATTTCCATCACCATTACCACTGCCAAGAGCACTCCCATCTGCTCACATCAATAAAATCGATGATCATCGCAATAGGAGAAGAACCACATACAAGACAACCAAACAAGCAAACAGGGGTAAGCTAATGTGTAGAACTCTTATATTACAACAGTCAACATACAAATCTCAAAGTCAAACATGAACAGCAGGCATTCACACATGGACTACCAAAATCATTTAAGACTCCCAAGACTTGACTATCCGGATACGTATAATGAGGCACCACCATGTGGCAGTGGAATTATGTCCTAGCAGTAAGGCGTCACCGCGAGGCCTTCGCGGAATTATACCCTTACAAGAGGCACCACCACGTGGCCTTCGTGGAATTACGTCCTGGCCTTGAGGCACCACCACAATACTCGCGTGGAATTACGTCCTTATGTTGAGGCACCACCATGAACTCTTACCACGAGGTTCATGGAATTAAGTCCAATAGGTGAGGCACCACCAGGGACTCTCATTATGAGGGTCCATGGGATTACGTCCGACAGATGAGGCACCACCATGAGCTTTCACTACAAGAGTCATGGAATTACGTCCTACTCGCGCATTGAACATGTTTCACCAACCAATCAGAAGTTCCCATAATACTAACATCATGTATAACAATCCCATCATGCAACTCATGCTTCCCAATTCATACAACATAAAACAACATACCATTCCCACCACAACCTCATATATCAATCATGGCATCATCCCTCATCCCTCATAGTAAAGCATTTAGATCAGATAAGCAATCACACATCAATGCACCATTCAATAATAGTACCACAACTTACCCCCAGTCTCGCTCAGCCTAACAGGTCCCACTCAGGCGAGGGAGGTCCTCTCGCTCAAGCGAGCCCCGTCTCGCCTAGGCGAGAACTCGAGCAGGGGAGCAGCGGATTTTGTGAGGTCTCGCTCAAGCGAGTCCCTTCTCGCCTGGGCGAGATCACTCCTCGCTCAACAATAAAACTCCTCGTCTAAGCGACAGATCGAGCAGCAGGACCTGGGCGAGCCTCTGCTGATCTCGCCTAGGCAAGGCAAGCTCACTTGGGCGAGAAAACCAGTGCTCACCACTGTTCTCTCGTGCAGAACACAGAAACCACATTGAAACCACATTTTTACCAATATCAAACAATCAAACCACGAGCACACCTCAAGAATATAACTTAAACTCAGAAAAACATGCGAAAAACATAAGTAAATCGTAAACCCTAGCTTCCCTTACCTGGAAATGAGCTAGCGGGATGTTCCGACACGCACACAGAGAGCACCCACTACCAAAAAATTGTCTATTATCTACAAAAAATTATCTATGAAATTTTTTTCGTAGATAATTTCATTTTATGTACGAAATATTTTCGTAGATAACATTTATTTTTGTGGGTAATACAAAACAAAAATTACCTACCAAAGTTTCCTAGATAAACATATCAGACTTTGACAAAAATGTTTTCCACGAAAAATTACCTATCAAAACTAATGTAGAAAAAAAATATTATAAAAAATATTATTTTAAAAATTTACCTACGAAAAAAATTCATATGTAACAATTATATAATATCTTTAATTAAAAATAATATCTTATCTGCGGTACAATTTCATAGATAACATGTTTTTATTTTCTCCCAAATAGCACTATTCCTCCCTATACTGCAAAAATCTCCCCTCGCTGACCAAACATGAGTTTTGCTGAGTTACCGAAACATTCATTTCAAATTGTCAAAATAGCCGTCGTCGGTAGAACGTAGTGGCACCGATTATCGTTAGCAGCACCGACTAGTATAAATGTAGTGACGTCTCGGCGTTGTATTTTTCTCATCTCTGTCTCGATGCTGACGCTGATGCGAGAAAAGAGAGCCTCTCAACTGGCAATTGTGTTCCAGCTCGAAAGGGTCAGGTTCTCGGGCGACGCAAACCCTAATCTAGTGAAGGAAGCATAAACCCTTAGTGAATTAGGTCTTTTGATCAAGTAAGTTATGAGTTTAGGGTTTTACATTCTGGATTTTTTGTTATGATTTTATTGAATCCCCACCTTCTCATCATCATCATCTTAAATAGAAACATATTTGAAGCAAGTGAGAGATTCATATATCGAACCTATTTTATAAGACCACACAGACAAATGTCTAGGAAGAGAAAAATGAGCGGGATGCCGGTGACCACTTGTACACATTTAGGAAAATATGAGCTCGGAAAAACCATTGGCGAGGGAAGCTTTGCTAAGGTAAAGTTCTCAAAGAACGTTGAGAACAAAAACCATGTAGCCATTAAAATCCTCGACTGTACCACGTACTATTCCATTTATCACTGTCTCTT
>Ga0099822_1000165_pt1 | contig 47464 bp, 22 predicted proteins | sample CowpeawhiteBW_FD_76839 | JGI IMG/M metagenome (GOLD analysis project Ga0099822, IMG submission 76839) | Root nodule microbial communities of legume samples collected from California USA - Cow pea white BW | ecosystem: Host-associated > Plants > Roots > Nodule | place: USA: California | collected... | reverse complement strand
GCGTGAGCAGATAATCGTGCAGGCGAGGATACACCCTCAAGGACGTGAGATGATTGCACTAGACGTACCAGTAGCATATGTGACCTTTTCTTTCTTTTGCTTAGCTGATCAGATGTTTTGTAACCTCCTAGTAATGTATGCGCGGTAGGCGTTGATCCGTATATGTATGGTTCATTTTGGGGATGACTGTATTATGTTATACGAGCCTATGTCATTATCTGCTTCTGAAATATTAAAATTTGTATGTTTTGTTCAATAGTTTTAAAAACTATCAAAAACGGGATGTTACAGTATGAATCCTAATTATAATTTTTTCCAAATTAATGTAACCCTCAATTATGAAATTTAGGAATTTTGTGTTTTCTTATGCATATGGTAAATTTTTTAAAGTTTTGAATTTATACAATGTTTGCTTATTTAAGTAAAGTGATATGAGTTTTGTTATGTTTTACAATGTGATAATTGTGATTTGTGAAGATAAATTTTATCCTTTTCTAAATAGGTGAAGGGTGATAAATTTATATTAGAAAGATTACGATAAACAGTTAAATAATTGATTTTTTTTTTAAATAGGAAGGTTTCTGATAAAGATGAAAAAAAATGCATCTAGGTTAACTGAACTTAAGAAATTTCATGATAACCAAGAATTCAAGACAATGAAAAATAAATTTCTAAAGTTCCTAAAGTTACATATAATAAATTTAAAAACTAATTACAACGTGATCGAGGAAAAACGTCTTCAAATTTGACAATACTGATCAAATCAAATTGATGAGGTATGGAGGGTTTATCCAAACTGGTATTCGTGGTTTGGTGTCATGATATAATGGTGAATGATAGTCATATCTTTTTGGATTCTACTATTATGTGTGCTTATTTTAAGTAGAATAAATGAAGAGTTTTGTTTTTTAACTAAAAAGAAATTTATATATAAAAAAATCTAATTTGGTATCCCTAAATTTTTTGTCCAATTTCCGCTACTAGGTGCATGTAATGTAGGAGCGAGGAAAGAATTGATTATTGTTTGTCTTTGCTTGGAGCTACCCTCAATTTATTTGCGTGTACATAAATGAGGGAGCGAGTGAATAAAGCTCCATGAAAGGGAGATGTCGAGCAATTATATTGTGTTCTTTTGGATGGATATACTATTCACAAGGAATGGAAAACGATGATTACGAAGTGAGTAGCGTGTTCTTTTGGAAGTGCTACAAGGTGATGGAAGGAGATGATTAGGGGGTTTCACTGAAAATTCAATCACACTTAGGCTTTGTTCACTTGGGTAGATGGGTTTGAGGGAGAGGGAGAGGATGAGTTTGAGTGAATTTGAGAGTGAAAGGTGTGTTTTTTTAAGGGATTTAGAGGTGATTATGAGTGAATTTAGAAGTAAAGTTTGTGAGAGTTAGTGAGTTATTTGATTAATATGATAGATAAAAAATGTTTTAATATATTTGAAAAAGAGATTACCATTTTGCCCTTGTGTAATAAGTAGTATAAATTTGTATTTGCATGAGTTTTAATCAATTTTTAAATTTTTTATTTAATGCTACATTTTAAATAAATAATTTACAAAAATTAATAACATAAATTATTTATCCCACTCGCCAAAACATTGCAGCGAAGTCCACCAAAGAGAGGAGATTTGTTCCAAAGCTTGAGGGGATCAGATCTGCAACTTTGGGATCGGTTCCAAGATTCAATGGATCCATTCCAAGCTTCAAATGCATAACATTTTGGATTGGTTCCAGGCCACCAAAGATCGATCCGCTGCACTGCAATTCACACTCCATTACGACCACTTTCTTCTCCATTACGATACACAGTGGCATGGTTCATGACAAGCACCAAGCACACATATAGATGAGGAGAAAGCAAGAAAACGTGACAAGGGTAAATGGGTCATTTGATGCGGCCATCCTTCAAATCTGACCTCCAGCAGCGGGATGAAAAAAATTCATTTATCCTTCAAATCATTAGTAACACTACACATATCATCGAAAACGAACAACTTCAATCCTTGTTGATCCATTTGTTCATTTACGCTGGAAGATAAAATACTCTAAAGCGAACAAGGCCTTAGGGATGACAAAAATATCCGTGTTCGTGGGTATCCGTAGATAGACTTCGTGACGAATAGTTGGTACTCATAGGTATTTGTTACTTGTGGGTAGTGGATAACAAATATTTTAATACCCACTTATAAACGGGTCAGGTGCATGTATCATACTATCTGTACCCACAGGTACATGTTATCCATAAAAAAATTTAAATTTAAATTTAATTTAAATTTAATTTAAATTTATATTTTATTGAACTAAATTAAATTAAATTAAATTTATATTTAATTTATATTTATATTTAATTTTGCATTTTTTTTGTAATTCTATTTAAATTTAATTTTAAATATTTTTTTAAAATATTTGCAAGTATCCACGGGTACCCGCAGGTTTTAAAATACCCGTGAGTATTTTTTTAAATAGGTAGTGGAATGAGTAACATGTGGGTTTTTTCGTTGCGGGTCGGTTTTAGGGGTAGGCACTTTCCGTGTCCAACCCGACCCGTTGTCATCCCTAATCCCACCATCCATAATGAGAATAGAGGGTGATATTCCCGAATTTATCAAATTAGCCATTCATTATTTAATTTTTGTTGCATGTGGTTTAGCTATTAAAACCAATCACGTGTCCAATTTACTTTTTTAATTCAATGTTAACTCTACTTTGTTCAAAAATAATATTTTAATGACTATTTCAATAACTTCACTTTTATTCATTCTCCTTGTTATGAAAAAAACAACATAATAAAAATTAGTAACACAAATAATAATTTATTATGGTTATGATAAAAATTTATTACTTCTAAAATTACTACTAAAAACAAAAAAAATTCATGTAAATAAATTATTTTTCACCTTATATATTAAATTTATTTTCATACAAAATATATTGTATTATTCATTTTTTTCATATTTTCAATCATTAAATAAAATTTATAAAAATAATTTTATATTACATATAACAAAAGAAACATTTTGATAATATAACTTTTTTTTTATTAAAAGTTTTTTTTTAATATATTACACCAGTCAATTCAATCACAAACTTCACTCTCTAACATATTTTAAAATCACCTAGGAATCCTTTAAAAAAAGCAACACCAACTCTACCTTCTAATCCTTCTAATTTCTTCCTCTCTTTCTCCCTCTAATCTTTCCTCTCTAAAGATTTTGATTACCAAAAGAATTGATGTCTAAATTAATCTTCAATTAATTAATGATTAATTTGGACATTAATTTATTTAGTGATCAAAACCTTAATAGTTAATATCAAATACTAATTTAAACCTTAATTCACATAGTAATTATAATTTTAAGCGTCACATATGATATGACCGAGATCTTCTCGGATGGCACCACAACCATTACAGCAAGGTTAGCAAAGATCCATTGTAATTAGTAAGAGGTTAAGACATAAATGTAATTATTTAGGTGATCCAATATAAATACGAAGAGTATTCTATTTCTTTTTTAATTTTATTTTTTAAGTGACGGTTTTCTTAATGGTTTTTTTTATTTAAATTTTTTTATACTTAACAATTTTATTATAAAGTAAATAAAACCTATTCATAATGAAGTTATAAAAATTATTTTAATTTTATAATTATAATAATAGTAGTTATTATTATTATTTTTTGTTATATATAATGTATGTGTTTTTTCTAATAATGTAAAAAGTAAGAATAATAATATAAGTAATAATAATAATTTATATTATCAAAAATAATTTAGTCATTTATAATTTTATTTATTTGAATAATGTTTTTACTATAAATTTTTTTAATTAAATTATTTATAATTTTTTTATAAACTTTATTCATATTTTTACTAATTTTCATTTATCTCAATCAATCGCACTCTCATCTCTTTATAAAATTCACTCATTTTCATTTTTCTAGATGGATCTTGCAAATCTTGAGAAAGAAAAAGATTGTCAATACATAGGAAAAAGACTAAAATTGTCCAAAGAGGATTAATCCTGTTTTCCACATGTTACTTAGCTTTGGACAAGGTTATCATTCATGAACCTATTATAAATAAAAAAAATCCAACCGTACATTTTAAAATTAAATTGATTAAAAGATTATACTGGATTAAATATATTGTAATAGAGTGTGTTTATTTTATTTTATTATCTAAATTAAGAGAATAAAATGATTTTTCGAATAATTAAATGACAAACTAGTAAAACAAATGTAGATACTAAACTAGTGTTTTTAACATAAAATTTAAGCAAAATCTTTAGTATTTACTTTTTTCTTTTCTAGAGTAAAATAAATAAATAAGCTACTAACACAACTTTTGAATTTGCTTTCAGAAATTTATGCTCATACGTAACACAATTATTCGGGTTTTTATTTTTGTCTGGTAGACGCAGTTTCAATCAGGTACATGTCCAATCTCTAATACTTGCTAATAATTTTAAAAGGTAAAATATTATATTTAATTTTTTTATATTTTATTAATGTTGTCAATGTAGTCACAATAATATATAATTTAATATAATTATAATTAATATATATATATATATATATATATTTATTTATTTTTGTCTTCATTTTATTTTACAATCTTTTTTCGATAATATTTATTATAAAACATGAATTTTGTCTTCTAGATACACAAACTAAAAGAGTAAAAATAAATTAAATTGAACAATCAATTAAAAAAAATGTATTTGACTTTCTATTTCTTATTAAAGATCGATACAAACAAGAAGAGTTAAAATAAATTAAATTAAGCAATAAATTAAAAAAAAATGTATTTGATTTTCTTCTTTTTATTAAAGAGATATGTAATTTAATAACAATTCATAAATTCTTCAAATCTCATAAATAAGAACATAAACAATAAAATAATTAAATATATTTGTAATCTTTTAAAATAGATGAAAAATTAAAACTTTCTGTCTTAAACTTTCATATACTTCTAAAAATAAATATATAAATAAATATATAGTAATTTTAATCAATCGACGTAATTTTTTATATGTTAATCAATGTTTCAAATTTATATTTAAGTTAGAACATAATAAATAATTTAAACAACTCAAACATTATTTTAAAATATCGTTTGATAAGTTAAAAGGAAATTAATGGATTAGGAATACCGTATCTATTCATTAACAAAGTTAAAAAATAAAATTGTATTAAAAATATGAAATAAAGATAAATTTTAATTTTATAATAAAATTAAAAAATTAAAAATATATTTAGCCTAAAATAAAATGATAAATTTGAAATTTTAGACTGATATTTTTTAATGATATTGACTATATAAGTTTACAGAAAGGCATTTTATTAGAGTCAAATTTTGTATAGGAAGAATTCTCATAACTATTTAAAGTTTATTATGTTTTTATAATATATAATTGTTCATTTAGTTTCCTTTGTTAGTATCGATCCAACCGATCATTTAATTGTAATCAAACTTATTGATGCTTTCGATTATAATCATTTATTTTTCTAAAGCTCAAGGGCTTCCAAAAGAAAAATGAAATAGGAAAACCGAACTCTCAAAATAGGTTCAATAATGTAGGAAATGGAAGAGTTAGAGAAAGTTCTTGAGGGCTACACTACATAGACTAGACCCTACTAAATGCTTCTACTTTCTTGAATGAGCTTACTGTGTAACATGATGCTGATGCATATCGAAAATGTTGAAAGGACGATAGTATTTTGATTAATATTTCAACTTATTATTTTTATTCATCACTTTCAGAGGTGAATCTTAGTTGATCCAGAGGGATCACCGTCTCCCAAAATTTTTTTTTTTTAACTTTAAATTATATGTAATATATTTTATTTATATAAATTAAATTATATATATTTTTTATTTTGATAAATTATAATATTTAATATTAATAAAATATAAAATTAAGAAATAAAGAAATAAAGAATAAAAAATTTTATTAAAAAATTTTATATGTTCTCACTCATTATAATTTGATCATATATTATATTTATTTTCTACTATACTATATTTTCTTTTGTTTATGAAAGAAAAAAATATAAAATTAGACAGACACAAAATCATACTTCCTATTTTGATTTCTCATATGTTATAATAGAAAAAATAACTATCTTTTGTCTTTTGATAGGAAAATATTAATTTTATAAATAGTATTTTTTTTATGAGTTTTTTATGTATTTTTTTTATGAATATAGAATAGAAAGTGATATATTATATATTTTTTCATAACTGTTTTGTGACATGATTATCATATATTTTTTTTAATAATTACATCTCTCAATTTTGTATTAATTTTGATAAATAATTTTTTATTTTTTAAAAGTAAGTATATAGATGAACAATAAAATAATATATTATTGTTTATGAATGATAAGAAAATATATCCGTAGAGATGAAAACAAGATAGATTTTACTTCACTTTGAATTCTTCACACATTTTAAAAGATAATACTAAAGATTTTTTAGGATTCAAAGAATTATAGTTGTAAGAGAAGAGTTTTCTAGTAACCTAATAGAAGATATATGAATTTTAATTTTGAATTAGAGACCTTTTCTAGAATTCAAAGAATTATAATTGTAAAATAGTAGTTTTATATTAACTCTTTGAGCAATGTATAAATTTTAAATATATTATTTTTATATTAATTCTTTGAGAGATATGAATTTTAAAATATATTATTTTAGTCACTCCAAATATTAAAATTAAGATCCGGCACTGATTACTTCAATTATTTATTTTAACTTGTTGTTAATGACGTGATATAATGATTTAAGGATGATTAAAATGATAAATTAGAATTAGTAATAAAAAAAGTAAATCAAAATATCATTATTTTTATTCAAATTTTGAAAGAAATTTTGAAAGAAGAGGTACGGAGCGGAGTATATAAGTGGACACGTTTTACATTATGTATATTTGTGTTATGCATATTGGCTATCCTCTGTATGTTAGCTTTATATGTAAATGGTTTGTAACCATATCATACAATCCTATGATTTCTAATCATTAAGTATCATTTACTCAACTATTATATCATATATTTTTTAAACATATATCTCGATAATTAATATTAAAAATTAATTTAAATTCTAATTTATAAATTAATTATACCTTTTATTAATAATATTTAGTTTATAAAATTATATTTAAATTAGTTAATTTAATAACTAATTATTTTTATTTCAAAATTTAGTTGTTATTTAATAATTTTTAGTAGCGATACTTTATAAAATGTCTCGAAATACAATAGAGGAAAATTTAAATAAAACTAATGTTTTTAAAAATTTAACTATTCAAATTGAGGATATTTTTGAATTTATAAAAAATTGTAAATTTATTATCCAAAATCAAAGTAAAAATGTGTAAGAATAGTTGGATCACCTATATCTATTTAAAACTTTGCATTTCTCATTTTGTTTTCATCATATAATATTACTTTTTAAATGTTAATATTTTTTTATTAGATATAGTTTTTAGTCTTTCAATTATAACAAAAAAAATTATAATTATTCTTGAAACTTTAATTATATTTGATACTCTTATTTTTAAAAGTAATGAATTTAGTCTTTCATTTTCATGGATATTAAATTTTATCTTACCTAACAAACGACCTTTCGCATACGCTTCACAACGTCTGTCACATAAATGTTATTTTTTTATTGATATTTTTTTTGGTAATGAAAACGAAATGTTTCAATGAAATGGAAGAAGCAGAAAATTGTTACTTTAATTATTTATAGAACCTTTGAAGGCTAAAAACAATAGTTCATTTTCAGGGTCATCACGTGGCCGTTGATTCCTAATTTATTTGCGATATTTGCCAATAGAAAACTTTCAGTGACGTATATTATGTATAGATCAATTTATAATTATCAATTTTTACATATACTTTTTATCTTTATCATTAATTAAATAAATTATTTTTTAATATATTTTAAATAAATATTTCATGAGATTCAACTGGACCAAACTTAAAAAGAGAATAAAGATATAGAAAAATAAATTTAAATTGTGAATACTTGAAAACATAATAAATATAGTTAAAAAATAAAAAGGCTAAAATCATGAATAAAAAAATCAAGAAAAATAACTTTTTCCTCAACTTAACATTTTATACGACAAAGAAAGAAAAAAAAAGAAAGTTTCCTTTTATACGCTGAAAAATAACTTTTAACATTTAAAGACATCTTTTTCCTCAACTTTTAACATCTTTGGTGGAAAGAATGGGTAACTTTGGCATGAAATAAGGAGTAATTGTACCCAACCCAATGTTTATAATGATGACTGCTTTTTGTGGGGGGAATGGATGATGGCTTATGCAAAAAAGTTGTGGAAGAAATGAGAAATGAGAAGATGGAGCCTGATGTTATTACTTATAATATTATTATTGGTTGGTTTTTTATAAAGATATTATATATTTTCTGTTTTTAATTATATTGATAGACATATTATATATTTGATTTTCTATTATTATTATTATTATTATTATTATCAATTGTGTTTTATTAGATTTTACTTCTTTCCCTATATGATGAGACATTATACTATATTGAATAAGTTTGTAACAAATCAGAAGATAAGCTCTCTTTGACATTGTACCCATTTTTGTATGCATGTTTCCTTCTCTCATGGCTTGTATATACTAACATGATATCAAATTTAAATCGCCTTTTCGCATTTTTTCCTTTCTTGTTGATTTCCTATCTTGGCAAATCCCATGTTATCCTTTGGTTCTCCTACAAATTCCGTGAACCCTAACCCATGTTCTGATCATCTCACAAACCCCACACATCCCCTATTTCTTAACCCCGGTGAGAATTTGCTCTTGTCTTAGTGTCTCCTTTTCTTTCTGATAACAACTATCCGCAATGGCGACATGACATGCTCGTTGCATTGGAAACCAAACACAAGGATTGTTTTGTTATCGGCACCCTTCCATGTCCACCTTCTAATGATGCTTTGAATGAAGCTTGCAAAAGTTGTAACAAGATGTGATTTTGTGGCTCACTCGCTTAATGACGCCTGACATTAAATAATTTGTTATGTGGAAGGAGTTTGCGTTTGATATATAGACCGATCTTCTTCAACGATTCTCTCATAGGGATAAGTTTCGCATTGCCGATTTATAGGACGAAATTCAGAGTTTTCGACAAGGTGATTCCACCATTTCTCAATATTACACACGACTTAGATCCTCTAGAAAGAACTCCTTTTATATCGCACGATTCTTGTATGTATTTGTGCTTCTCCTTGCACACGTGGCTTGATTTCCAAGATCCAAAAAGAGCGTGATAATGATTGTGTCATCAAATTTTTTCGTAGCTTGAATGATGAATTCTCTCAGGTTCGGTCCCAAATCATGCTTATGGAGCCTATGCCTACTCTGGTGAAAACTTTCTCTTTGATTTTTCAACAAGAATGTGAATTTAAGGCTACTTTTCATTCTAATTCTCAAGATTCTATTGCCAATCTTACATTTCACGAGGGACATGGTAAAAATTTTCGCGGTGATTTCTTTGGCACTTGTGGACGGGCACGCTTTCCTCGGTCTGGTGGCCGCAATCCCAAATATTGTAACTATTGTCACAACTGTTGTTCATCAATGTACTACCAAACACATAAGTTTTGTTTTTCCTTTTCTTTTTGGATTATAGATACTGGTGCTACTGACCATATTTGTCATTTTAAATCTTTATTTCAAAATTTCAAACCTATTTCTCTTATTTCTATACAATTACACAACCAAAACTCTGTCATTGCTAAATTCTCGGGTACCATTGTCATGGAAAATATTATCCTTCATAACATCCTTTTTGTTCTTCAATTTTCTGTTCAACTCATTTGTATTCCTAAATTGCTTAATTCTACTAATTGTTTTATGGTTTTCTCCCAAAATACTTGTTTTACTGTGCAGACAAATACCTTCCAGCCGATTGGAGCAACTAGGAAACGTTAAGGTCTGTTTTATCTCTTAGATAGTTCTCAAGACAAACGTAACTTGAGTATATCTGACACAAATATTTCCTTACCACATTCTACTCTCATTAATAATGTTAGTCCTTTTAACTTGTGGCATATGAAACTTGGTCATTCATCTAATAAAATTTTACAACTTCTTGTTTATGATCATTCTGATATTTTTTCTCCTTCTATTATTGCTTGTGATGCTTGTGCTTTTGCCAAACAAAAACATCTGAAATATTCTTCCAACACTAGTAAGTCTCTTTAATTTTTTTAACTTATTCATGTTGATATTTGAGGCTCGATTTTAGTCTCTCCCATTGATGGATACAAGTTTTTTTTTTTAAACTATAGTTTATGACTATAGCAGATTTACTTGGATTCTTTTTCTAAAATATAAAACCGAAGTAAGACATCTTCTTTAAGACTTTATTAATTTGACAAAAAAAACCAGGTTTCTTGCAAGCTTAAGGAAATATGTTCCGATAATGGTAAAAAGTTTCTTCTTAATAATTTTTATAATAACAAGGGTATTTTTCATGAAACTTCATATGTTGCAACTCCTCAACAAAACGGGATTGTTGAGAGGAAGCATCAACATCTTCTTAATGTGTGTGTGCTCTTCTTTTCCAGTAAAAATACTAAACATTTTCTGGTCCTATTCGCTTAAATTGGTTGTTTATCTCATTAATAGGTTACCTATTCCTTTTCTCAGTAATCAATCTCTTTATGAATTGGTCTATTCTACTAAACCCAAATTTTCTAATCTAATTTTTTTTGCGGTCTGGCTTACACCAGTTCTGCCACTACTGGAAGAACTAAATTAGATTTCCGAAGTTTAAAATGTGTTTTCCTTGGTTATAAATATGGAACAAAAGGGTATGTTTTGTATGATCTTTACTTCAAGTTTATTTTTGTGACTATGGATGTTATCTTTTTTGAAAATATTTTTCCTTACTCATCCTCTTTGCCATTTGATAACTCTATTGCTTTAATTGATGATTCTCATTACTGTGATATTAGCATGTATGATTTTTCAACTTTACCTATTTCACATGCCATTGACTTTACTATGGACCCTGCTACTAGTCTTGTGTTTGATAATGCTAAAGTTACTGATCCTGATCTTAAAACTTCTCATAGAGTGAAAAACAGGCCTCGATACTTATATCAATATTATTGTGGTGTTGCTTCCATTGCATGCTCTACTTTTTCCACACCTTATCCAATGCATTTATTTGTTTCTTATGATAATTGTTCTTCTAACCATACTGCTTTTTGTCATAATATTTCTGCCCAAGATGAACCTTTCTCATTCAAAAAAGCTGCTCAACATGACTGCTGGAAACAAGCTATGGATGTTAAGTTACATGATCTTGACAAAAACCAGACTTGGACTTTAGTTCCTCCTCCTTCTAGCATCAAGCCAATTGGTTGTCATTGGGTTTACAAACTCAAACATAAACCAGATGGCACAATTGATAGGTTTAAAACATGGTTGGTGGCTAGGGGTTTTACTCAAACCAAGGGGCTTGATTATTTCGAAACCTTCTCTCTTGTTGTCAAACTTACTACTGTTCGCATCCTTTTAGCCTTGGTCACTACTAGTGACTGGTTTATTCACCAGTTGGATGTTGACAATGTTTTCCTCCATGGAGACTTACATGAAGAGATCTATATGAAGCCTCCACCTGGTCTTTCTCTTCCCCAGCCAAATCTTTTTTGTAAGCTTAACAAGTCTTTATATGGTTTAAAACAAGCTAGTCATAATTGGAATAAAAAATTAACTTCAGAGCTACTTCTTATTGGTTACACACAAAGCTCTGTTGACCACTCTCTCTTTGTTATTACTGTTTTATAAGTTTATGTTGATGATGTGGTTCTCACTGATAATAACATTGTTCAAATTAATGTTGTGAAATGCTATCTTCATTCTAGATTTTATATTAAGGATCTTGGCCCTATCAAATGTTACTTGTTCTCTTGATGGATTAGTTTTGAATCAAAGGAAATATGGTTTGGACCTCGTGCATGGATGCTTTGATGTAAACCTGCACCAACGCCATTTGATCCTTCTATCAAACTTCATGTTGACCAGGGAACTCTTCTACCAGATCCTTCTTCCTTTCAGCGTCTGATTGGATGATTACTTCACTTGACTATCACCAGGCCTGATATTAGTTTTGTTGTCCAACAACTTAGCCAATTTGTTTCTTCTCCACGTGAACCACATATGCAGTAGGCTTTATAGATCATTCGGTACTTAAAACATGTTCCTAGATATGGCCTTTTGTATAAATCCAACACCTCTCTTAAAATCAGCCATTTTTTGATTCTGATTGGGCAACAAGTGCCACTTACTCGATGCTCTGTTTCTGGATATTGTGTTTTCTTAGGCACCTCTTTGGTTGCTTGAAAGTATAAGAAACAAACCATTGTTTCATGGTCTTCTTTTGAGGCTGAGTATCGTGCCTTGACATCCCTAACATGTGAACTACAATTTCGCTATTCACATTACCAAGAATCTAACTTTTCATGAGAGCACTAGGCATATAGAACTTGATTGTCACATTATTCGACAAAAGCTTGTTGATAGCGTTATCCACCTTTTCCATGTTCCTTCTACAAGTCAACTTGCTGGTATGTTTACTAAGTCATTGCATCCCTCTACTTTCCAGGTTGTTATTTCCAAGTTCGGACTTTACAATCTTCATGTCCACTTTGAGAAGAGGTAATAAAGATATAATATATCTTTTGCTTTTAATTATATTGATAGAGATATCAAATATTCTATTTTATTAGGTTTTACTTTTCCCCTTATATGATGAGACACTCTATATATTGAACAAGTTTCTAATAAATCATAAGGCAAACTCTCTTTGAGTTATTTTTTACCAAATATTTCTTGTGTGTATTTGTACGCATTTTTGTAAGCATGTTTCCTTCTCCCATGGCTTGTACATACTAACAAGATTGGAGATGTTATTAGCGTTTAAGAGTTTTTCATGGAATGACATTGGCAAGTGTTGAGGCCACTGGTTCAACTTGTGAAGAGATATTTCAGTGTTGGGATGTTGATTCAATTGTTCTAGTTTTTGTAAGTCTAGGAGGGATTTAAGGCCTGATGCTTCAACCCTTGAGATGATGGTTAGGTTGCTTTGTGAGCAGGGTAGGCTTCAGGAAACTCTTGAGTTTGTGAGGTGCACAGTTAATAAATTTGATTTAATTCCAAGGGAAAAGAGTTATGACGAAGAAGGAGTAACGCTGACAGCTCCAGGTGGCGCGGACAAGAGCTCTAATCGGCTGGAGGCACGCAACGACGCGAATTGGGTGCCCTTCTTGGAGCTTTGTGTGATGAAGATGGAGAAACCGTTGGGGGTTTTCTATTTGAAGAAGAGACAAGGAATGACAATTTGTGTGTTTGGATTACCCCATTTGAAGGTCCAAATCATGTTTGTTACTTTTCCGGTGGATGAAGATTTATTTTAATTCAACTAAATTTATCTTTTTCAACGGTAATCCACACACACCTTCCATTTCATTGAGACATTTGATTTTCATTAAAAAAATCAATAAAAAATAAAATTTGCGTGGCAGAAATGTGTCAATATACATGTGATGTTTTGATGGAATGTCATTTGCCATTTGCGATAAAATTTAATGTCATTGGGAAGGATAACTAAATTCAATGTTTTTGAAAGTAAGAGAATTAAATAGAATCAAAAGGGACAAATTTTCATTATAATTGAAAGATAAAAATATATTTAATCCTTTTTCTTTATTTATATATGTGAGTTAGTTGAAGATATCTACGCTTATTTATCCTAAACTCTAAGCATGTTTGGGTTGAGTTAAATAAAATTTGAGTAAATTTATTGTCTAACTTAAAAAAAATCATGTTGGGTTAAGTTTTTACATTTTCTATGTAAAGTTTAGTTCAACTTAATTTACTATTAAGTAGGTTAGATTGGGTTTGGTCTATTGGATCAATATTTTGAAATTTTTTTCTTTAAAGTTGTAGCCAAAATCAAAGGAAATAATTTTAAGATAAAGTTGAGCTTATTGCACAAACTTGCTTAAACTTTTCTTTTTCATCGGATCTAAAAGGAAGTTTATAAATCATTATCATTCTAGTAAATGTAAAAAAGAGTTTTCTATTGGTTGTAATCAACAAGTTTCAAATTCATGATATTGTGGTCATTGTCACATACTTTTCCAATACCTATTGCCCTTTGTTTCTTATTAACATCCTTATTAAGCTTCCTATTAATACAACTTGTCTAATGAATCTAAAACTTTGAAGGAGTCGTTTGGAGGCTTTATCGAGTCATTGGCATGGTTTGGATGACTTTGTGATAGAGGTACTCAGAATCAGGTTTAAACTTTTCAAATATTACACCAGTAAGATTGAGAGATTCACAGAACTAGACTGTACATGAAACAAAGACAACAATCATGAGAAACAATTTATGTTCTTCCCAAGCAGAGCTATAAAATAATTGCTAGGTCGTAAAATAGCGCCAAATCACGGCCTTTAAATAGGAGGGAAACAATTATCACTCTACAAATTCTTCAGGTAGAAAAAGAATTACATCGTTTTCTGTATGGCATAAACTTTATTGAGGACAAAAATTTGCTATTTCCCAGTTGATGGGAGCAAAACAATGATGGGAAAATTTGTCAGAAAAGAATATACGAGGCTGATTTCATTTTGGAAATCTCAATCTAAAGCATCTATGACTGCATCCACAACCTCTTGGGTGGTGCTTGAGCCTCCAAGATCCTTTGTTCGGTATTTTCCCTCCAGAATGACACGTGCCACTGCAGTCTCCAAACGGTCAGCAAAGGCAGGAAATTGAAGATGCCTAAGCATCATAGCTGACGAGAGAAGAAGTGCCACTGGATTCGCAATCTTTTGCTCTAATACTTTTTCACTACCAACATTTCCTGCTGAAGCACCTTGCTCAAACACAGCGTGCTCCGCTCCAACATTACCTGCAAAAAACACATCCATGGTTTGCTGTGTGATTGCCAAGCAAAAGTCATATTTGAGGACAGGAGAATGATTTTTCCCAGTAACTATTTACTCACTACAAAACTCAAAAGTGCAATCATCTCGACCTTACCTACCATCACACACACTAAATTCACCATTACCAAGTGTGTCTACCAAAGCTGTCATCTCTAATATTATTCCTTAAAAATCTACTTCCACATTGACACAAGTCCTATATGATCAAAGAATCTAATGCTTTAAGATGCACATTTATTTGCAAAGTTTTACAATGAGTAAAATCGCCCCCCAGATGCAGAATAATGATCTTGACACACACATATACACAAATAGACTCGGCCTAGTCTTTTCAAGTTCTAAGCATTATTCGAACAATTGATAATAACAGGTAGCAACAACAAGCAGGAGGAGGTATTTTAAAAGGAGAAAATCAGGCGAGAGCACTGAAGCTAAATGCAGTAGTAACTAACAACCGTACCTCCTGGCATAACTCCAGTACCTCCAGCAATGCCTGCTGCAGTATTTGCAATTAGATTTCCATAAAGATTTGGGGTCACCTATCAAGGAAATAGAACAAGAGAACTTCAGAAACACTTCTATTAAATATCAGAAACAAATTAAGATCAGTGTTCTGTAAGACAGAACCATCAAAACCTGAGGTTATTGAGCAACCGTTTGCAATTGTTCATTCTCACTTACACTAACACATCTACCCAGATATATGTTTGGATGGAGGTGTTTGGGAGAATGGGATTGGAGGATGGACACTTACACCCCTCATTTTCCTTAAAATTGTTACTATATATGTTTAACTTTTATTTTTCACACCAAAACTTATATATTGACTCCACTGTCAAGTTATATATTAATATAAAAAGTGTATAAATCTATATACTATATGATAATAATATTTATTATGTATTATTTTTTAAACTGTCCTGCCCCCTTTCCTGCAAAACTCATCATCTATCACATCACAGATTGTGAAACCATTTCTTATCCCCAATCCTTGCTTTTATGATGGCTAGTTTATCATACTAATCTTCTGACATAAACATGTTACCAAAGATGCTGTCTATATTTCCAAGATAATGTGGTGAGCAATAATGTTTCTCTCTTTTTTAACACTGCTAGCAATCTTGAAAGAAAACAACAGTACAATTTGGAAACGTCACAATCCTTGTTTTATTCCTTAATTGTTTATCCTTAAAATATTATTTTACTTGACCAACACCGAGAAGCCTGTAGCAAAAATGAAACATGATTTGTCTTCAACTATACTTTTGTTACAAAATTTCACCCTCTTTTGTGCAAATACTCATTTCTCAGCTAATTTCTCTTGTGCATTTAATTTATGCACACATAAACAAGGAAAACCCAACCAAATTACTAAAGAATATCTAAAGAGCCCAATGAGCTCAAAAACAAATAATTGGTTTTTCACCAATAATGTGATGACAGTAAAGTTTCAACAAACTTGCAAAACAAAACTGTACATATCTGCTTTCACTCCACAAATACATTAGACAAAAATTACAGAAGGGCATAATTAGCTGCAAAGCAGGATTTATTATAAATAGACATACCATGACATCAAACTGTTCAGGCTTTGAAACAAGCTGCATGCAGCAGTTATCCACAATAATTTCGTTATACTTGATTCCAGGGTAATTTGTGGCAACCTCTCGACAAGATTCCAAAAATAAACCATCTGCAAGCTTCATAATATTTGCTTTGTGTACAGCAGTCACCGTCTTTCTGTTGTTCAGATAAGCATACTCGAATGCATACTTAGCAATACGCTCTGAACAGAACTTCGTAATTACCTAGCAAAATATTAGGATTGGGTGAACCACAAACAAACCCACCATGCATCACAGGTCATAAGTTCAGAATTTGGTAAACTAATTCCAGAAAACAATATATATTTTTCTTTCTTTCCAAAGTTCACTAAATAAAAGTGATTATTGGTCTAAAACAAACAAACTGATTCATACGCACTAACTTTTATAGAATAATAGTTTCACATTAAAATAATATCTCAATAAACGGTATTAATAACAACTATTTCTCAAAAACAATAACAATCGTCCTAAAGCTAATCACTTAAATTTATCAATGACCTTTCCCTCAAAAGAAGTTAAAAGAAAATAATTTCCACATGATAAACACCTACTTAACTAATCATATCACAAGATATAATCCAGTACAGAGAATATGTCTCAGCTTAGATAGAAAAAAGGGGACAAAATTCTACCACAGAAAATTCTCTATATTTTTAGAAGAGCAATTCTCAAAAGCACTTCTAGCTTGTACCCCAATAGATTCTTAGTACTGCTTGAAAAAGTTTCTGCAAAAATTCTTATAGAAGACATGTCAAAAAATATATATTTTAGTTTATGTGTCAAATCTCTCCCGGCCTCCTCATTTTTTACTCTTGAGCAACAAACATCCAATTTTTCTTTAAAAAATATTACACCCATCTCTGTTTAAAAGACATTATAAAGAGTTCTCTATACAATAAAAAAACAGGATTGTCATGTCGTGTCGTGTAATTCATCCCAAAGAAATTACTGGATAACCCATGCAAAAGTGAGATGAGGCGAACCTTTAGGCTTTCGACGACGCCGGGAATGACCTCGTGTTCGAGGCCGGAGTACTCGCCTTCGGTGTTCTCCCTGATGACGACGATGTCGACGTTATTGTGGCGCATGGTCAAGCCTGGGAGGTTGAAGCAGTTGACGAGGGAGGCGTAGAGATCGAGCTCCTTCCTGAGCTGCACGTTGAGGGAACTGACGCCGCCACCCATGGGGGTGATCAGGCCTCCCTTGAGACACACCTGGTTCTTCCGAATCGACTCCAGCACCTCCTGCGGCACCGCCTTCATGTTCCCGTGGACCTCGAACTTCTCAAAGTAAACCGGCGCGTGCATCGCCTCCATCACCTGCTCCACCGCGCCCGTTACCATGGGCCCAATTCCGTCGCCCGGAATGAGCGTCACCGGCCTCGGCGTCCCGTCGCCCGGGCGGTGCATGTAGGTGACGGATCGGGTGGTGATCCGGCTGGGCGAGGAGCGCGAGAGGAGGTCCTTGAGAAACGGCAGTGATCTTCTGGCCATTGCGTTGCGTTTTGAAAAGAAAAAAATAAAATGGATTCTATGTGGAAGGAACGTAAATGGAGAGAATATGAAATCTTGGTTTTGGAAGAATGACGAAAAGTCGAGTCGGAACAGAACACGGGATGATGGGAAGGACCGAAATTGTAGTGGCTGCCTACTGAGAATTTGACTTTACTTTTTCTTCATTTTCTTGTATTCCTTTTTTTCTAAATCTCCTACCAATAGTTAATAAATAAATGGAACTATATTTCACCTTGCCTTCTTTATTTCTCACCAATCTAATAAAATTGAAACACACTTTTATTTCATTTTAAAAACTAATTTAATTTAATTTAATCTTAATAGTTTATGTATACATATGAACTATTTATTGACAACTCTTATATATTTGTTAAATCAATTTAATAATCCTTATCCTATTAAATATTCACAAAAAATTATAATTAATAAGTCACCATCTTAATAATATTGTTTTCTTGCCCTAGAAACAACAATATTCATTGTTTTTGTACCTACAGTAATCATTTGTGATTCAGCAACTGTATGCTGTTTAGATTGATGTGTGCAGTCATGTGTCAAGTCAGCTTTCTAAATAGATTGCAACCTTTTGGTGTTGGGCCATCGAATTTGGTTGGTTTTAAAAAATAAATAGAAAACAAAGTAAAGTAGATACTTTTATAATTCAAGTTATATTAATTAAATAATATTAATTTTAGTATATTACTTTAGTCTGCCTTAAAAATATAAAAATAAATTATATATATATATAAAATTTAAGTCATATTAATCAAAGTAATATTAATTTAGATTAATAAATTGGTATATAAATTATAATAATATTTTAAAAATAACTTATTTTTAAAATATAAGTAATAGTTAATTAAATATTTTAATTGAATTTAAGTTTATTTAAGTTAAGTGGAGTAAAATATATGTAGTTGAATTAAAGTTATAAATTTTCTAATCTCACTTCACATGGATTAGGATTAGATGAGAGTAAAAGAAACGCAATGGTCGAATCTATTCGGAAAAAAAAATAAAAATTAAGATAGCATGGGCCATATGGTGATTATATAGAAGTCTAACTTAATCCTAAGTATGCTTTCAACATATTATAAAGTTCTAGAAACAATGAATCTTTTAATGAGATGGAGAACGATATCGGGGTGGAACAGTGATAATTGGGCCAAAATGATTGCTTGAAGTGGTTTTGGATACCAACTACTTTCATGACGTCAAAACAATATCATTTTTCCGAATTCTTCTACCTCATAACTGTTTTTGGTTTCGTCTAAGTGTTATTTGTTTTTTTTTTTTCTCGAGTGAGTATAATTGTGGGAGATATTGAAAGAGGTAAAACCCATTTGGAAGGAGGGGTTGGATCGAGTTGAAGAATGATTTTCTTTTTACCCATGGTTTATGCAGCATTGGAGCTTTAATTGAGAGATTGTGGAGATAATGGAAGGTACATTTTCAAAGTAGCATTTAAGACCCATGACAACCATGATGACACTCATATCATTTTCATGGTAAAGTGTTTCCTGTACCTTCCAAGTAATCATAGACCAACATTTCATGTCATTCCTCTCCACTCATTTGTAATTGTACTCTTCAATAATATACATCAAAACCATTAATTTTTGTTTTTGTTAAGTAAACCGTGTTTCTTTCTTCTTCTTTTTCATGGAGTCATAAGAAAACTAAAATTCAAATCTTGAAATTCAATTCATAATTATTTAAATCTATATATGGTCGGAGATGAATCCAATAGATTATACTTGAATTTAATATAAAGGGAATAATTTTTTAATTAAGAGAATTGAAAATCAAGTGAGATTAGCTCACTTAAAATTATACAAAGTTTGGTTGGAGTAGGTGCAAGAAAGGTAAAACCATAGTAGGTTCGACTTATTGAGCCAAAGTTAACTCATGCAATGTTGAGTTATACCAGGTCCAAAACAAATTTTAAGAATACAGCCTTTGAATTATACTATCCATCTAGAATTTTACTGAAGAGAACAACAATAATAGAATAATTTATATGTTAGTATATGTTAGAAAGTACATATTATGTGAATTGTGATTGGTATAACAATTATATTAAACAATTTTAGATTAATATAAAGTTTTACATACATGGTCTATCTAAATCAAATAAACGTTTGTTTTAGTAGTGAATTTTTAAAACAAACATTCCAATCGAAATGACTGATGTAATATTTAATAAAAAAGTTATATTTTTGTTTTTTAGCTGTTTTGTTCGTTGGTTGTTGGGGGTGACGTGTGACTATTCTCTATGGTAGCATTTTGGTTCTGTAGGAAATTTATGTCTCTGCACATATCATCACTCTGAAGGGACAAAGAAACAAAACAGCCACCTCGGAATGTAGAAGAGGCAGCGAAGCATCCAATGAAACAAGACTTGAAGATTAATTGTGGAAGACAAGTGTACATTATTCACTTCTTCTTTTCTTTACTGATTATTTGTTCGTTAAGTAATTGTTGAGTATGAAATTATAATGATTAGTTAATATGTTTTTAAATTCTTCTTTGAATTTAACTTATTTTGTATTGCCTAAACAACAAACATAAGGGTAAGATGCATAAACACACCAGACCCTCTTAAATATCTAAAGCAAAAAAATAAATATTGAAGCTAAAGGTGTCAATTTGAGTATTAATTTATGCATAAAGACTAAATTATTATTATATCCTATGTGATTGTACACAGTTGAGAATTTGTTTCTGACAGCAAACAAAACTCCACTATTCTGCAGCTATAATAATAACGGCTGCATAGATAGCACACTTAGTAGCCACCTAAGAACACACCACTTTCATTTTTCTCTTATCTCATTTTCTCTCAATAACTATGGCTCATCTGAGCCACAAGACCTTGAATTATCTTCCTGAAACTCTGTCTGAACATGAAGCTGAGGAAGGCCAACCTACTAGTGTTGGTTCCTTTTCGTTTTGGCCTCCTCATCTGGAGAAAGTTTTCCCCGTTTATGCCATGGGAATTCCCAACCCTGTCATGGATTCTTCACTTCAAAATTCAGATTGTTTTGATCCTATCTGGGATGATGTCAGAAAAGAAGCACAGTTAGAGGTACCAATCATTTTTTCCCTCTTTTTTTATCCATTATGTTCCCTCACCTTCTTTGGTTGCTGTTGTTGTTTGCATCTTGGTTGCTGAGCTGAGCATTGGTGTGGATACTTTAGAAGTTCATGGATTGTATGTTCTGTTTTTTCCCACTAATCATAAAATGTGTTTAATTGTATGATGAAATATGAACCTAGATGCTTCATTTTCAATATTTGACGAGTGTTGGAGAACATTTACATGTTTGATAACTTCATGATATACATTTATTTGCGTGCAGGCAGAAAGAGAACCTATTTTAAGTAGCTTCTTCTATGCCACTATTCTGTCTCATGATTGCTTGGAGCAAGCATTAGCTTTTGCTTTGGCCAACCGACTCCAAAAGCCTACTCTTTTGGCTACTCAGCTGATGGATATATTTTCTACTGTGATAAAGCATGATAAAGGTATCCAGCATTCGATTCGCTTGGATATTCAGGTAACTAATGTTCTTCTTTGTTTGTAAGAGTGGTAAATGAACTTCACTTTGTATAACTTTGGAATTTGCATTTTACTTGATTCATTTCGGAACTTTTTCTGATAGGCATTTAAAGATCGCGATCCTGCTTGTTTGTCATATTGCTCAGCACTTTTATATATGAAGGTAAACCATTTAGTTTCCCACCAGAAAGATACATCATTTACTTGATTCACATCTCAATCATGTATTGATACCAACTTGTTCATTATGCATCTCAATCATGCTATTGGTTAATGTTTCTGAATCATGTATTGATACTAACTTGTTCATTATGCTGAAGCATTTGATTGAATAATATGGTGCTTTTGTGTAACATACAGAGCTTTTTCTTCTATATTTTGTGCCCTTCCCCCAACATTTTTCCCTATAGTTCATAGGATTTATTCTCTGACAGGGTTATCAGTCTTTGCAAGTACATCGAGTAGCTCATGCTTTGTGGGGCCAGGGTCGCAAAGTTTTAGCCTTAGCTTTGCAAAGTCGAGTTAGTGAGGTAGTGTCTGCACTTGGTAAAAATAATGGAGAATTTCATAAGGTTATTTCATATTCCTGTTGCTGATGATCCTATTTTCTCCACTGCAGGTTTTTGGAGTTGATATACATCCAGGTATGTTAGGTTGATGTTTGCATGCAAATGAGGAATACTTTAGTATAGTAAAAATGATGTGAATAACGAATTTCCTTAATAGAATAACCAGATTCATCTTTATATTTTCCATCTGTTATATTCATTGTTCAAGTGCTTACTTCTAACTGTTTCATTTATAGCTGCAACAATTGGGAATGGAATTTTAGTAGATCATGGAACAGGTGTTGTCATTGGTGAAACTGCTATAATTGGAAACAGAGTTTCACTGATGCAAGTGAGTGATGTTTCACAAATCGAGTTTTCTATGATATTTTGGGCTAATTCTTTTCTGAAATTGAATAGAATTACAAATTCAGATTTTGGCAGGGTGTAACTTTGGGTGGCACTGGAAAGGACACAGGTGATCGCCATCCCAAAGTTGCAGAAGGTGTGCTAATTGGAGCTCATGCAACTATACTTGGGAATTTACAAGTTGGTGAATGTGTTATGATAGCTGCAGGTTCCCTTGTGTTACAAGATGTTCCTCCTCACAGGTAAAGTTTAGATGAACTTTTGACAATGTTTTGCACTTGCAATTTCCACCAAGTTATGTTATGTAATAAAGGGAATGTTTCTTCTGTTGAAGCATTGTGGCTGGTGTACCAGCAAAGGTTATTGGAAAGTTTATAGTGCACTGAAAATTTCAAGCTTCAATTCAACAAGTGCTTGTTACATTTATAGTTTTGGAGAAGAACTCAATCATGGGAAGTATTATTTTTAGCGTTGGAGTCTCTGAGAAAGTGGTTGTCTTTCAACCTCTGCGTTCTTGAAGGATACATCACCCTCTTAATAAATTTCAAGGAAGAAAAATGTATATGAAGTTTGAACTCTCAAACTCACCAATAAGTAGGCTTACTTAAGCTCAAAACCAGAGAATAATTGATAGAATAATCGAATGATGTTATGTATTTGTTTCATCTTGTAAACTAATATCTCACAAGTAAAAATGCCACCGGCACCATTGTTAAATGCACCGATTCATGCCATATCATAGCCTAATTCTTCCCATTTTAATTTTTTTTAAATGCTTTTTTTTTCACTATAACAGTTCATTTTACGAAATATTTCAATTACCTTCAATAATAAAAAAATTATTAAACATTAATGATTCTTTTAGTTGATGAATGTTATTTTTTTATCAAAATTTATATAAAAAAATCAATTACTATTAACATAGTTTTTTTTTTTTCAATTGGTATTGTGCGACATTATTTTCTATTAATGGTGACTACAATTATTTAAACTAACATTATTTTAGGTTATTTTTACAATATTTTTTTATTGAAGTTTTCTTTTTACCAACTTTTCTATTTGTGTGACTTATTACCGTTGTGTGGGAACAATAAGTCATTACTTAAAAGGAATTGAATTAGGAATGTGCATTCAAAAATCAATACAATAAGGTATTAATCATGTGAGAGAAGTTTGTGGCACAATTAGTCTCCATAATGGTGCGTAGTTGTACAATTCATTAGGCTTTAAATTTCGTCTTGGGGAATCTTATTTTAACGCTTTGCCTTGCACACTTACCTCATATTATTATCATGTTGATTTATAGGTGTTTGTTGGTTGTAAGTTATATCATGGCCATCTTATTTTAAGTTATATCATATTAATCCTTACTAATGTATCATACTCTTCAAACATTATAAAAAAGAAATATTTTCAACATTGCTACATGATCAAACACTACAAAATTAAGTAATTCAAGTTTCTTCTAAAACACGGAGTTCGTATGACTTGACTCTTGAAACGTTTCCTTGGTTGATCCTTCAATCAGTGATACAAATTACTATTTTGCGATTGGTTTATGTCTTCATGTTCAACAAGGAAGCCACCAAGATGGCCAAATAGGTTGAGAGTTCCCATAACACATTCTTTTTGCCAGTTCATTACCTGTATAAAAAAATAGTTTTGGTTGGAGCCAAATTAAATTTCACCTTGAGAACATGACTACAATTTCCATGGATTGAGATTATTTCTGTTCAACTATAACTAACAGGGGTAACCAATGTGCAAATTATAGTTATGAACTCTTAAGTAAGCACATATTTGGATTTACAGTTTACTTAGTAAACCAATGAATGAATATCATCCTTGCTCCACAATAACTAACATGGATATCTAATGTGCAAATTAGAGCAAATTTTCACAGTAATTATATCTTTAAGTGTGGATTTACAATTTACTCAATAAGTCAACAAATGCAAAATTACTCATGCTCCATTATCATACCAATGTGCAAATCATATAGCATGGGTTCGCAAAGAAAAATGTAAGCGAAAGCATTTCAGAAACAACAACCAAAATAAGAACACGAAATCTTAACCCTAACCTCAACAACCCACATTCAAAACAAAAGTCCACCTTCGTTCTTGCTTTTTACACAAAAAAAAAATAACAAGCAATACGCAAAAATAAAACAACTTACCACCACACACCTTTCAAAGAAATGGCCCCAATTAGATTTCACCACAAAGACGAAACCCACAAATTTACACCACTACAACAATGACGGCACTACAAACAACAACAAAAATCTCTGCTCTCCACCCCAATGGATATGAACGTTGAACCGTCGAAGCTTTCGTCCAATGGGTAAACCCACATTGTTGCGACAAATAAGAAGAGGGGTTTTTAGAAAAATAGGGGTTGAAGATGAAGAATGGTGGTTGAAGACGAACATCAATGATTGAAGACGATGAACAAAATGCTTCTTAGTTCAACCATTTACATTTTCACTTTCTGTTTTTTCTCCTCCAATTTTCACTCCTGCTTTTTACTTTTTCTCCTCCCGCTTTCTTCAAAAAAACCAACGTGAAAATTGAAAAAAAAATAAAAAGCATATGCCATGTCATGTTGCAAGAGAAGTGATAAAAAGTGAATGTTAGTATATATTTTCCTTTATCTCATGCTCTTACCTACTAAATTCCTATATGCTTTTAGAATCTAAAAACCCCCTTATTAACTTCAATGTCCTACTTTATATTTAAAAATGATTATACTTCATTACACTACTCACTTTATTACATTACTCCCCGCCTTTTATCATAACGCCTTAGAAGGTTAATGATTTAATCAAAATTAGACTTGCTGCCCACCATCACACTTATTTGATTGACACAAACATTTACTTTTAAAAGGTTTACATGCTGAAGACTATTTTGCATTAAAAAGTTAGCTTTATGTGTTCCTGTTTTAACTATAAAAAAGTTTGAGTATGAGTAAGTTTGACCCAATATATTACTTGAACTAATTTTTAAAAATAATACTTGATTCGGAATCAAAGATTAAGCCAAATCGTTTCGTGCCGGACCACAAAACAAGAGTCAATCCAAACTAAAGACCGACGACTGAGATGAGTTAAAATACTCTAAACAGATAACCGAGAAAGGTCCGGTTGGGTCGAAGGCCGGCCGGCTCAAGACGACGGCCCACGCCGAGAGTTCATTCCATGCCCTGAACCCATACAATGACACAAGCTCACAACAGAGGATTATAATTTATTAATAAGTACGAACCTAAACCTAAACTCCTAGGCATCCTTCTAGCCAGAACCAAAATTATCCCCTAGAAAATTTCGAAGTGCACATGAAAATCCTACAGAACAAAACACGACATAAAAAGAAGCGACAAACCAAAAATGCTAGAGATCTTCTCAGCCAGACGCATAGGAACAAAAAGCACCCATCTCTAATCATGCCTAGCTCGGAAGTCCTCCATGAAAGCGACCAATTTCTGAATTCCAGCCAAAGGCATAGCATTATAAATAGAAGCCCTCATGCCACCAACAGACCTATGTCCCTTGAGCTGAACCATGTTCTCTTTTGCAGCCTCCTTGATAAACTCTCCCTCAAGCTCTGATTTCTCCAACGTGAAGGGCACATTCATCAATGATCTCACAGGCTTCTCCACCGGACACTTATAAAACCCCTTGCTCCCATCAATTGCATTATACAAAATCTCAGCTTTCTTCTCGTTCTTCTTCTCAACCTCCTTCAACCCACCCTGCTCCAACAGCTCCTCAAACACCAACCCGCACATGTAAATGCCATAGCAAGGAGGAGTGTTGTAGAGTGACCCGTTCTCAACATGAATCTTGTAATCAAGCATCACAGGAGTAACACCCTGTGCACGCCCAATCAGATCATCCCTCACTATCACAATTGTGACACCAGAGGGCCCAACATTCTTCTGTGCACCGGCATAGATGACTCCAAACCTTGACACGTCAACAGGCTTGGAACAGAAATTTGAAGACATATCAGCAACAAGAACACCAGAGGGGTTCTCTGGAAATGGGTAGTCCTTGTACTCAACCCCATGAATAGTCTCATTTGCACAAATGTGCAAATATTTAGCATCTGGGTTCTGCTCAAAAGTCCCAACATGTGGAATCCCTGTGTATTTTCCAGATTTCCCAGACCAAATCACACTGGGTTTACAGTATTTTTGGGCCTCCTTGAATGCCTTATCGCTCCACGAGCCAGTGACAACGTAATCGACGGGGTCGTCAGGGGTGCAGAGGTTGAGCGGCACGGCTGCGAACTGGGTGGTGGCGCCGCCCTGGAGGAACAAGACGGAAAAGCCCGGTGGGATTTCCAGAAGGGTGCGTAGATGTTCCTCAGCCTTTTTTATTATGAACATGAAATCCTTGCCACGGTGGCTCATCTCCATGACGCTCATGCCGGATTCTCCCCAGAGGTAGAGCTCGGACTGGGCGCGTCGGAGTACGGTCTCCGGCAGGGTGGCGGGACCGGCGGCGAAGTTGAAGACGCGCTCTTGGGCCTGGGCCTGGACCGGGATGGGATCCTGTAGCTGGGCCGGCGTGGAGGCGCATTTGATGGGCCTGAAAGTGCGCGAAGAGGGGAGGGAAAAGGCGGTGGTGGTGGCGGCGGTGTGGATACGGTGGTTAGAGAGAGAGTGGTTATGGTTTGGGTGAAGAAGGTGTGAGTGAGGTGAAGTTGAGATCGACATGGTGGCACAGTGTTTGTGCAGAAAAAGAAGGAAAAAGGAAATGAAATCAGAAGGGATGAACTTTTTGCTGAAAGTTTCTTTTTATATTTTGGAGGTGTTAGTTTTGGCAAAGATCCAGTCACATAGAGAAAATTTTGCCCCCTTATTTCTTTACAAACAAGGAAGAAACCTTATTAAAAACCTTATAAAAGATAGTTATTTCATATATGTGGGTATATTTTATTTTTAATATAATAATCCAAAATAAATTTTTAATATGATCATGTTATGTTAATTTTATTTAAAAATTATTAATATATTTGATATTTAATAATTATAATCTATATTTTTGGAAGTGAAAATTAATGTTCCTATATCATTAGAAAATATTAAATATTTTATTGAATTTTTCAAGAGAAAAATAAAAGATATATTTTAAAAATTAATTACATATTGATATTAATATTTTTTTCCTTAAAACAGACGTAATTTAAATTCTACAATTTTTTTTCTCAGAAATGAAATATATCAATAATCAACCAAGTATTTATCAAATAATAAAGGCCTCAGAATAGGTCATTGCAATTCAAGTCTAAATGCTGTTAGTGCGGTGGTTCAATGAAACACGTGGTTTTCACGGCGGAAGTGTTTGGTTCATATTTGTCTTGCTACTTTGGACTAACTGTCGCTCATTTAAACCTATGTGCAGCACATAAGTCTCCGAAAAACCATCCAAGGTTTGTAGAATAAAAGTGCACTAAATTAAAAATTTTATTTTATTTAGACAATTTTTGTTTCGTATTTCAAAAATCGATCATTTAATTATAAATTTTAGTATGCCTGAGTTTTTAACTATTTAATGAATTAATTTTTATACAACAACTGAAGTGAATATATTAGATTTATAATTTAAATAGTTCAAAATAAATAAATAAACAAACAAACGTACATAAAATCGAAAGTTTGACTAAGATTATGATTTTCTTAATATTAAAACTAAAATCCTTAAAAAATTGAAAGGTACCAAAACAATAATTTAATAAATGAACTATGGGAAACACGAAATGTAGTGATCTTATTTGCTTAACAAAGAAATTAATGATTAATTTAATTTAATTCACTTACAATAACAAAATTATATATTAATTTAATGAAATTGATTTTTTTTTTTTATGGTTAGCTGTATGATCAAAGACCTTTTTATTACATGAACTAATATTATATGTACCTAGGGAGCGTGGTAGTTTGTGGTGACATTTTTTTCTTCTTCACGCTTACACATCATGGAAGTGTGCTGATAGGAAGACGTACTATGTTTAAGTAAACTTTATCTAAAAGGGTATTTGTAAAGTTCACTTCTTTTCTTTTAAATCTTGTTGGGTCTTGTTTAATTAAAGGGTCCAAGGTAAGTCTATTTGTTTTTCCAAAACTTGTTGAGTCTACTCACTTCCATTCTGCCTAGTTTTTTCATTCATTTTCTTTCTTCTCTTTTTGAAATAGAAGTTGTACTAGGGCAGTTACGAAATTTCCCTCTGAGTTAGCGGAACGTTCTTCCCCCTACGTAAGTCAATCTCCAACCTCTGTCACATCTTCAACTTTTCTGCTCTGGAGCTATAATTCCACTTCGATTCTTGTATGGAGATTCGCTTTCCCTTCCTGTGCCTTGTGTTTTCAGTTTTGTAGTTGTTTATGGAGCTGTAGTACCTTTCCATTGGGACTGATTTTTTTTTGCTGAGTTAACTTCTGTAAAGGTAAGGTAAACTAGAGCTTTAAAATTTTGTTTAAGTGTCTTGCATATTTCGTTTTTGGTCTTGAATTGTGCTTAAAATGTTGTTTTGATGTTTATGGTTGTGTTTTTTTTTATTTGTGTTGTTTGGGATTTTTGGCTTTTACATATTGAAACCAGTGAAAACATGCTATGCTAGCTTAAGCGAGAATTTTTAACTTAAGCGCTAACTTAAGCGGGAATTTCTAGTTTAAACGAGATCAATCTAGCTTAAGCGAGAACTTTAGCTTAAGCAACAATAACATAATTTCACTTTGCTCTCTGTTCGAATTTTAGCTTAAGCGATATCAATCTAAATTAAGCGATAATTTCTAGCTTAAGCGAGATCAATCTACCTTAAGCGAGAATTGTTGCAGAATTTTAATTCCTTATTTTAACTTGTGATTGACTGAGTTAATGTTAACAATATGATGTATGAAGCTATGCATGAAAGATGTGACATTATTATTTTTTACTTGTACTTGATGTGTTTAGCTTGAGATGATAATTATTCTAAGATAACATGTGAAATGTTGATAATAAAAGGGTTTCAAGGGAAATATTTGGTGATAGTGTGGTTAATGTATGCCTTGATTTAGGAGATGTCTAGATAAGGAAGGTATTTTGAACTCTAATAATTACTCACGTAGAGTAGAGTGATTATGTGGTGAGAGTGGTAGAAGATCCTTGTCTTGGGAGGTGTTTAAGCCTAAGACATATTGGGATTTACCTTGTGATTGATTGAGTGATAACCCCTTATGGCTAGACTCTACAGAGTTTAGAAATCACTCACACTCACATAGAGTAGAGTGATTATGTGGTGAGAGTGACAGAAGATCCTAGTCTTGGCAGGTGTTTAAGCCTAAGACATATTGGGATTTACCTTGAGATTGATTAGGTGATAACCCCTTGTGGCTAGACTCTGCAGAGTTTAGAAATCAACGCAGGTGCATACTTCCTTAGAATTCTATATCAAGCGCATAATCCGAATATTGAGTCTAAAGTCAGTTGGGTGTTTAATTTAGTTTAAGTTTCTTTTCTCGATGTATGTAGTCTTGGGTGATGTACTTATGTAACTATATTTACGTATGAATGCTTAAATACACTAGCTTACCCTTCTTTCTTTCTATGTTTGTTTCCTTGTTGTATTTTCCTTTTTGCAATGATCACCAAATGTTGGTGTGAGCAGATGTGGAGACTCCTGATGATCATCAAGACGACGAATGTGTAGTTTAGGCTTGTTGGTTATTGCTCTTTTGAGCATCTTTTGTAAAATTGGTCATATGTAATTCCTTGCTCTATTGAGCAATCTTTTGTCAATCTGATTTATGTTTTAAGACATGTTTATGGCATTGTTCTGTGTTCATGGTACTTCTATTTTAAGTATATTTTGGGATGACTGTAATGGTTAAATTCTGATATACTTTCTGTTATTTGCTCTATTTTATTATAATATATGATTTTTATTCATTAGAGTTATTCTATTAAATAAGATGTCACATGCTTAAAGACTAATATACACCGAAGGTCACAGTATAATGCACATATTAAAATTATAAATTATTAATGCTATAGTAATATTTTATTTTAAAAGTTTAAAAAGACTTTAATCTTACAATAAATCTAGATTTGCAAATTTAGGATATTATCTTTATACGGAGTTATTGCAAATCCATTCTAGCCACTAAAAATTGGAGATGTTTTTCGCATTTGTCCTAGTAGCATTAAATATTTTCAATGCAATCTATACTTCAATTTGAATGAATGTGCATAAATTATTATGCCTATGTCAAATTACTTTTGTAGAAAATAAACCAAATCCATAAAAAGAATGTTAAATTGTGTATTTAAGATTTTCAAAAAAATCCACAAAGCTTCGCTTGATAAATGCAAACATACGAAGTTTATACTTTACAGACGTATTGTCAAGAAATTTGGCATAAGAACAATCTTTGATGAGATTTCTCATAAGTAACTTCAAATTGACAAACTCACAATGTAAAATACTTTAAGTTGATAAACATTGAATATTATTTGAATCATAGTCACTCTAAATATACCGTATTGTTTGAATATACAATCTCTCTTGACTAAGACTTAAGTATTCTTTAAACCTAACTACTCTCGGCTAAACAACTTTGTTTTGACAAAAGAGTGATCTAAAAGATCATAAGTTTATTAACTAAGAGAGGTTACATCATAAAAGATATGAGATGATAAATACTTTTTGAGGTTGTTAACAAACCCCAACAATGATCTTGTTCACAAGCTAAAGCTAAAAGATCGTCAAAGATTACAAGAACTTTGAGAGCAATGTAGTGTCTAATAATAGAGATGACAAATAAAAACATCTCTAATATATTTTTTATCTTATTATATATTTTTTATGTAATTATGTTAAAATGATGTATGTCAATTAAAATTTTTTTATGTTTCATAGTTGAATATTTCTATTATTTTTTAATATTTTTATTTATTTTATATTTTCCTTTCACATAAGTATGTTTAATAGTATAAACCTTTCATTTACTAGGTGATATAAAAAAAATTCTTTACTTATTATTATTAATTTTTGTTTCATTTGTAAAACTCTTTTGTTTCGTTAAAACAATTTTCGTTATTTCTCAACCATTGAGTATATATGTTGATATTTGAAAAATTTTCTTACATATCTCTAAGATATTTTTCATCTTATCATATCATTAATTATACATTCTTTTTCTTTTCACGATTTCTTTCAATAGCCTCTCAACTTATTTCTAAGACACATATTTATTATTTTTTTAATATTATTATTTGTTGTTTATTTTCGTTATGTAGAACACTATTTCAATATATTTTATCTAATTATTTTTTATTTTCTAACACATTATCAATCATACTGTAATTTTCTCACTATAATTGTATAAATAACTTTTATTTACTACAATATAAAAATTTAATGTAATTGCCATGAATATTTTTTTATCACTATCCAACATATATTAGAGTTCAAAAGATACAAGATCTATGTCAAAAATTATATTATTATATTTATTATTTGTTCTTTGTGTCATTTTGATCAAGTGATATATTATTATTTTTATTAGTGTATAAAAAAGAGATTCATTAGAATTTTAAAAAATTGAAGTAAACAAACATTTAAAATATATTTTAATTTGAATATTTGTTTTTCTTTTATATTTTTTTAAAATATTTTTAAATTATATCAACTAGGTTTCATTAATGTTTGCAGTTTGCAAATTTAATAAATGTATTGGTTCTCATGAAATTTTATTTGGTATTCTACTCTAAAATGTAAATAATTATAATTTATTTCAAAGTATTTGATATCGAAGAAACAACAATCCCCTAATATTGATTATTTGATAATATTATGTTTCCTTTATCGTAATTTTTTATTATTTTTTAAAAATTAATTAAAATTAATATTGAAGTATTTGATATTGAAGAAACCATCATTCTTCTAATATTGAATATTTGATAATATTATGTTTCCTTTAATGTAATTTTTTATTATTTTTTAAAAATTAATTAAAATTAATATTGAAGTAGTAAGAGAACGGGGGGTACAGGTATGAGTACGAGATTATACCCGTTATCTGGTAGGGATAAGGATGAGACAAAAATTTGGGTATGAAAATGTGGATGCATTTTTTCTAGAAAGATGTGTATGGGATAACGAAACTCGTTCTGACTCCGTTATCATTCCTATCTAATACACACGTGCTTTAAGCTTGACATGCAATATGTCAAACAAAATCTTTTGTAATGTTTAATTAAAAAATCTCTTCTTCTAATATTAATTATATTTAAATAATAACGTGCAATCTAAAGGATAAGAGAAAGAAGGAATTACAATTTTGTATTGTTCCTTTGTTAACAAAGACAATATTTAGTTCTCAATCAAGTTTTACTAGATAGACCACTATCGCAAAGATACAAATAGGTATAATTTAAATCCCAGAAAGAGTCACTCCCAAAATAAACACAAGAACTATTTAAAACTTAGACTCTTGTCTAACACGAGTATATTTTTGAAATTTAATCACTCATAATTTACATGAGTTCTTTGAAACTCAACGATTTTTTTACTAACATAATTATTATTTGTAATGCAATCACTCTCGGGAAAAAATGAGCACACAGTCACTTCTAACTAGACTACCAGAGAACACGAACAATATTATTCTCACAACAACTATAAGGCTTGGAAGTTTTTTATGTTATTTTATCATCGTTGTCGTTAATGGACCTTAATCTTTCTTTTCCAAAAAGGTCTTATTTATAAATCTTGGAAGAAAAGAGATTGTGCACATTATTTATTGTCGTGTTGTGAGGATAATTTATTGCTACTTCTTCTTTTTGTGTCTGTGCATGTTTCAAGGCTTCAATACGTATTAAATGTTCTTAACGTGGCATTGAATGTGTGTGGCCAAATGGTTGAACGATTTTCGTTCTCAAACAAACATGTTGTCTACCATTAATGATGTGCTCAATCAAAGTAGCTTTTTGCCAATGATTTTCTTAGCGCTTTCTAAACGGTTGAGCAGATTAATTAGGATCCCAACCACACTTTGCTCTACGCCTACTCTTGAATTCCATGTATAAACTCCATCGCTCTCCTAAAACACAAACCTATCAATGCATTTATATTTGCATAATGAACAAACTTTATCGTTATTTATTACGCTAAATGTCATTATACTATTCGTTTCTACCTCAACATATATATATATATCGCAAATATATTATTCCATCAACAGTTGTCAAATGATTGTCCGAGATATCGGGATCGGGAGAAAAATGATAGTAAAATACAGAAGAAAAGAATGAATGAGCAAATTACAGTCTGAATAAGCAAGGTGATGGAAAAGGAAGAAGGAGATAGGAAGAAAAGGACGGTGTAAAGATGAAAGTAGAACGTGGCAACCACAAAACCTTTGACCTCCTTTTTAGCTCCTTTCACCCACATCTCTCCACGACTTCTCCGAGGAAACACGACAACCGTGTTATACAACTCGTCCATAGACACGCGTTGGTAATACCTTAAGCTATCAAATAGAATATTTAACTTGGGTTTTCCACTGTCTGGTCGCTTACCCTTAGAAATCTTAAGGTAATAGGTGTATCTTACATAAAGTAGCTCATTGGGCAAATTCCTGAACTGTTGATCAACCACATCGGAGCATTCCAAACTGCTAAGGTGTCCAATGGATGAGTTCAATATTATTTCCACTCCAGCGTCCTGTGCTGTGTTTTGCAGCATCTTCATTTCAGTTGATGTTAGTTCGTTCAGTCGTGAAGGATCTGAGCAATCCTCAATAACAAGGTAGTGAAGACATTTTATGTGAATCTCGCTCGCAACCCTCATCAGTTCCTTGCACCCTGCAGATAAAAGCAACTCATCTTGTTTCTCCGGACACCAAATGGGACCATCATGGCTTTGCAGCAGAGAGAGCTCAGCATGCAATGGGAGATAAAATTTGAGAAATCTTAAACAAGGCATCTTTTTAAAAGTGCCTAATCTCAAAGGAAAATCTTTAATTCCAGACACTTCTATCTGCATCCCCTCCACCTTGTCAGTTCTCTGAAAATTTCACAATGCCAATGAAAAATTAACACTTATATGCTGATTGAAATATAGTTGCCACACAAAGACATTTTCATGGAATTAATTATGGTGTGTCTTTCTCTTACCAGGTTCTGTTTCAGTACATCAGATACTTCCATAGGATCCCTCAACCGGCTGCGTTTTCTGGGATATTTAGTAGATTCTTGACGAACTATTTCACAACCCATTTCTCGGATCAAGTCATGAATCTGTATCCTGTTATCTGATATTGTTATCAGAGCTTTTTGCTGAAGAGCCTCTATTCCACTAGCTCCATGAAATCCCCAAGCATCCAGTTGCTTGATCACGTAATCTTTGTCATCGTCTTTGAAAAAGAATGCAATGTCTAGAAATGCCTTTTTCTCTACTTCATCCAAACCATCGTAACTGAATCTTAACACACTTTGAATTTCCTCATTGGGATACTTCTTGATTTTACTTAATGCACACTCCCATGTGTCTATACCCCTGGAATGAAAATCTGAACCTAAAACTTTCAAGGCTAATGGATTGCCCTGGGCAATTTTAACCACCTCTTCAGATAGCTCTTTATAACCCTTTCTGGGTTGGTTTTCATTGAAGGCATTTAAGCAGAAAAGCTTGAGGGAATCTTGAGGATCCATTTCCTTGACCTCGTGAATCCGATTAACTCCTCCAGTGGTAAGCACACGCATATCTCTACTTGTAACGAGCACTCTACTCCCGGGGCCAAAGCAAATTGGCTTGCCAATAAGATATTTCAATTGTTTTGGAGTATTCACATCATCAAGCACAATCAGAACTTTTTTCCGAATCATCCTTCTCTCAACAGAATTTAAGATTGTTGCTTTGTTTGTGCCACTTGTATAAAGACCTTCTCCCTCCATTAGTTCAGATATAAGTTTCTCCTGTAAATTACTCAGTCCGTGTCGTTCCACTTCTTCTTTCACATTCAAGAAGCAACAACCTTCATATTCAGGAGAATATTTATCAAATATAGTACGAGCAATGGTTGTCTTACCTATGCCACCCATGCCCCAAATTCCAACAAAACGAACTTCACTTGATTCCTTTAGCAATAACGATTGAATCTGTGCAATGTTTTGATCAATTCCAACGAGGCCGTTAGACCCACTTGGGCTAAAGTTGGTCAACGTTCCAGAAATGCGTTCTACGATTTCATCGACAAGATCAGATTCATCACTAGATAAAAAAAAAAGAATAGATAAGACAGGAGAAAAGAACTAACACATAATAGTAACACATTAGAAGTGTGCATCGGGAAAAAGAAAATGAAAGAAAAGAAGGCTCACTCAAAATTTTTTGGATAATGAAACCCTGCTACATGACTAGCCTTTTCCAAAGCTGATCTCCAACTTTGTACCATGAGCATGTTTTCCTTGAACATGAGCATGTTTTCCTTGAACCTTTCTTCATGTTTAGCCAAAGCAACTGCATAATTCCCTCGCTTCGACCGCACATCTGATGGATCTACATTGTAGAAAACAGGTAGAAGAATCTGTTTGTTTTTTTCATTGCATTCAACCATTTTGGCAAGCTCTTCCAAGCACCAGGGTGATGAAGCATAGTCTTCTGAGAATATGACCAATAAAATCTGTGACCCTTCAATTGCTCTCAGAAGTGCGGATGATATTTCATCTCCCCTTTCAATTCTCTTGTCCACGTAAACATCAATCTTTCTGCGACATAATTCCTTATTCAAATGGCTAAGCAGACCATTCCGTACATCGGGCCCTCTAAAGCTGATGAAAACATCATGCTTTAATCCAGTGGCAAGACAAGAGTATGGAGGTTCCATTTGGACAAAACAAGAGCAAATCAAAAACCGTCTTAGTGGATCTGGCAACCTTTAACGCAAACAGCTTATGTTCCAAACTGTAACGTATCTGTAAAAGACAAAGTGGTAGAAAAAATTAGCGTATTGACGAGGACAAGCAAGAAAGTTAATGATTAGTACAAACCTGTCAAATAATCAAACTTGTTGAAATTGAAACAATTTTTTTGTAATGTGGAAAGTGAAGACATTGGATGAAGATGTTTGTGATATAAAGATTGAGAAATTTAAACCAAGTCAAAAGGCGTGTTGCGCCTTCCAATAGTATATTTACTTAAAATTCCGACTAGTTTACCTTATCCGGATATATTATAAAGAAAATGAAGATGTAGCTGTACACGTAGTTCTACGTAATTATTGTGGATTTTTTATTCGTAAGTTGTGTTGGTCAAAATATTATGGTTTTTAAATGAAAAAAAAAAAATGAAAAACTCGACTTGAGACACAAGATACCGACGAGGAAATAGAAGGTGTTGTACCTACCGACGCTAACAGATGTCAATCCCTGCCCACTATTAATTACAAGATGCTCTACTTTGAATTCTACCAAAGAAGAAGGACAATGGTAAATTTATTTTGATACATCTATTCAACACTTAAAATAAAAAAAAAATATATATATATATATATATATATATATCAGATTTAATCAATATTTTATATGTTTTTAAGTTATTTTTAAAAGAAAATACAAGAATAGAGGTATAAACAAATCCAACAAAAACAACAATTTGAATTCAATTCACTACTAGGTAAACAATCACAGTATTATCTACAAGGCAGACGCTTTTGTTAGCATACACCAATCTTTTTAGTTTATTTATTTCTGACTCTTGGGGTTAGCATGTGTATAATCATATCTTTTGTAATATTTTATATACAGTCAATAATATATAATTTTCTTCTTCCTATATTTTTTTTTTTTTTTTTGTGATATTAGAACCCCAAACAATTTATGATTAAGAAGAGATTCTTGTATTATTTCCTTTTTCCTAAGCCATAAATTTTAAGTCTCTTTCGCAAATTAATTTTTATGATTAAGAAGGGGATTATATATTATTAAGTGTATATAAAATGTTATAAGAGGTGTGATATATATACACACAAAGCTAACACTAAGAGCAAAAAATAAATGAGCCTAAAACATGAGTTTATGCAACTTTTCAGGTTTCACTTGATCACAAGTTTGTTTTCTGCTTGGAAAATTTTTCATGTTTTTTTATGTCATTTTAAGGTATTTGCAATCCTCTAATATTGGATTTGTATTTTATTTTGTTTGTTGCTTTTGTTGTGTTTTTTTATTCAATTTGTTATGGCAACTTGTAAAGATGATTCTCTTCCATCTATTATGTGCAATTAGATGGTAAAAATTATTCCCATTGGAGTTATGTGATGAAAAACTTTTTTCGTGGGTTATATTGCAGGTGCTAAGGCAAAATCAATTGACACCAAAACCAATGATTATGCTATTGCTTTAGAGGTATGAGAAGTTGATAACTTTAAAATTATCACTTGGGTCAATAATTCTTTCACTCACTCGATTGACGCTCAATTGATATTGTAAAGGAGGTATGAAATCATTTATTATTAGTAGAGGTGTCGCAACCGAAATGACGACAAGATGACGAACAAGAAATAAAATTTGAAAAATATAGAGTTTGGAATCGTCATCATAGTTTATTCTGAAAACTCACGAAAAAACCAAAAAGATAAGACAAAGGTCTGTAAAAAATCAGATTTTGGGTCTGGGAATCGGGTACGTGTGAGCAAGGTATTAACACCTCACAACGTTCGTCCTAAGATAGTACCTTTAATTAAATGTACAAAAGGATGTGCGTTTTAAAATTGTTTATTTTCCCCAAAAATAAAAATAATAAAAGAAAGTACAAAAGAAACAAAAATTATTTTTTTAATTTTTTGGACCCGATAAGGATAATGCTCGCACCTACATATCTTCATTCACAATGGAGAACCAAGGTTACGAGTAGAGAACCTTGTAGAGACTGTTGATTTGATTTTTTATTTTATTATATTTTTGAAACCTTTTGTTTGTTTTTTGGTATTTTTAATTATTTAGAAATAAGTGTCATGCGACATGAGCGGTTGGATAAACACTAAATTAAACAAAGAATTTTTTTTTTAATTTTTAGTTTGATATATTTTTTTTATATTTTCTAAAAAAAATTTAAAAATTAGTGTCACACGGCGCGAGCGGCCGCCGAGTAGACACTAAAGAAATGGGGGAAATATATTTTATGATTAAAACAAAAGGGTTAAATATGTTTTTGATCCCTTAACTTTCAGTAAAATTTGGAATTAGTCCATTTCGAAACTTTGGACCAATTTAGTCATTCATCTTTCGAAATACGTGGAGTTAGTCCTTTTAACTAAATTTTGTTAAGTTTATTTGATGTTTCAAACGTATTTCAGGATTGTATTTGAGTTGTTTATACTGTTTGACACATTTTCGCTTTAATGTTAAGTCAAATATTATTATAAAACGCGCTTATTGGGCAGAGGTTGTATTTCATGTTTTATCTGCTGTATAAAAAATTACTCAGCATCGGTTGGGTAGAGATGTCCAAAAAATTCGTACAAGCAGGTATCTACAGATAAAACTTGCAACGGGTAGGAAATAAATATTATAAATGTATACTCGCAGATAACGGGTACAAGTATTTTTTGTACCTGCAAGTTAACAGGACGGGGTACGATATTATAGTATCCGTACTTGTGCATCTCGGTACCGATATACTCTAATTTAAATTTAAAAAAAAATTAAAAAAACATGATTGAAACATTAACACATTAATTTTGAATGAGTTATTTTTTATCAATTGGTTTTAAAAATTCTCAATTTCTTTTTAAACTATCATTCAACACTAATTAAATGGTTATTTGGACTTTGTTTGAAATTTATGTATTGTATTTTATTTGAATTTATAGTTAGAATGAGTTGTTAATTTTTTTTTTATAAATACTCACGGATATTCGTGAATATTAAAAAAATATATGAGTACCTGCATAACAAATACCAGCACAAATAAAAACATACATATATATGACAAATCCAATAGGTAAGATACTAAGATGTCCTATCCGTAACCTATTCACCTGTTGACATTTCTACTGTGTATCAATCAAACGACATTGTTTTACTGTTTGCAAATTAATAAAATAATTTTATTTTTAATATTATATTTAAACCATTGTGTTTTATGTGATATCGTTTGGATCATGTGTAATTTAGCCAACTCTTGAAATGAAGTGAGAAAAAAAAAGTTAAGTGGTGGATTTCAGCAATGCGAACCGTCGGTCGTTGACTGGCGGGACTCCTTCATCTTCACGGATTAAAGTATTGCTTCTCTTTTCCACCACCGCGCCTCCTCCGAAACTGTCGCCCTCTCCCCCACCGGCGCCTCATCTTTTTGTTTTTGGTTTTTGGGGACTGCCACCAGACTTTTCCAATTTTGCATCACATGTTTTTCTCTTGTTTTATGGTTTATGGAAGTTTTAATCAACTGTGGTGTAAAGTTAAATCTCTTGTTGCATTTTGGTGTGTTCAATTTTGTTCCTTTGCTTAATTCTTCCTTTCTTTAGCCATGGAACAAATTAACATACTATTTGGTCAACTTTTTTAATTGTCGAATTTTTACTAACTTATATTCATCTTGGCCGTTTTTGGTGTGCTTTTTCTTGTGGTTTGATGTGATAATCGTTATTTTCATGTTATAAAGCTTGAATTTTCCCGTTTTTCTTCCATAGTTGTTGTGTTATGAAAAATAATTGGTTGATTAAAATTTAGTCTAGTTTTACAGAATCAAGTAAGTGAGTTCACATTATAACAAACAACTACCGAAGGGGAGGCATATAATACTGCAGCAATAATCACAGTAACCAATAATATATATTTAAATATATTGAAGAAAAAAAAACACAAAAAAAATGTTTAAGAAATAAATGAAAAATACAATACTAAGAAGTTAACCTCATAAACTTTGAAGAGAAGAAGCACCTGCAACATATTTTAAGGAGTAATCTGGTTGACCAGGTTTCTGACTGCCATAAGATGGGTCTCAGCTTCTCCGGTGCTCCGTCACTAAAAAAGAGATAATTATAAGTTTTGGAAGGAGAAAGTTTTTCTCCATTTAGGTTGGATCCACATTGATCTTTATGAAAAGTGGGAGAGGTTAAATTGTCTCTATGTGGCACTAATAAAGACTAACTTTTCTACTAGTATTTGGGGTTCTATTGATCAACATGATAATGTGAGAGATTTGCTAAAGGTTATTGATGAACAATTCATCATATTTGATAAATCTCCTACCAACACTATTATCATGTATTTTTCATCCTTAAAGCTCATCGGGACTAAGGGAGTGCATGATCAATCATACACATAGGGGGCATTGTGACTCTACTAAAGACCTTAGAGGTTACCATGTCTTATTCCTTTATGGTACATTATATTTTGTATATTTTGACTCATCAATATGCTCCTTTTAAAAGTGCTCATAACACACATAAGGATAAGTGATCTACTAATGAATTAGTGACCATGTGTGTTCAAGAGGAGGAAAGGTTGCTAATGGAGGAAGGTCATATTGTGAACTTTCTCTTAAGAACAAAATCAAGTTAATCAGAAGGGAAAGATTTTTGTTAAGCCAGTTATAAAGAATGAGTCCAAGTGTTTCTTTTGTAAAAAAAAAGGGAATACATGAAGAAGGATTGCGCTAAGTTTAAGAATTGGCTAGTGAAGAGAGATAATTATTTTACTTTTGTTTGTTATGAATCTAATATGACTAGTATTAATAATCACCTATGGTGGATTGATTCTGGAACTACAATCCATGTTTGTAATACCATATAGGGTATGCAAAGCCTAAGGGGACAAATGGGAAGTGAACATTGCATCTATTCAGGAAGCAAAATGAGTTGGTTTTTAGTAGTGGTTTTATTTCATCTTTAGAAAATGCCTTTTGTGTTCCTAGTTTAGGTAAAAACTTAATTTCTATTTTGCAATTTGCACATATGGGTGTTTCTTCTAATTTTATGGAATATGGTTTTACTTTGTTGAATAAATTGAAAGTTGTTGACTTTTGTGAACTATGTGATGGTCTTTACTCCATTAAATTACAAATTACACTACTTATAGTTCAATGCATGTTTCTGTTGGGTTAAACAGTGTGTTATGAATGAGAATCCCTCTATGTTATGACAACAGAGATTGGAACATATCTCCATTAAGAGAATCAAGCAATTAATAAATGATGAAGTACTTAGTACTTTATATTTTGCTGATTTTGAAACTTGTGTAGATTGCATTAAGGTTAAGCAAACTAACAAGTCCAAAATAGGTGCTAAAAGGAGTTCAAACTTACTATAAATTATTCATACAAATATTTGTTGTCCAAATATTGATGCAAGTAACCTGAGATACTTCATCACCTTTATAGATGATTACTCACGATACATGTATCTTTACTTACTTCATTCTAAGGATGAAACTTTAGATGCCTTTGATGTTTTTAAGGCTACAATAGAGTTACAATGCGAAAAACAACTTAAGATTGTGAGATCAAATAGAGGTGGAGAGTACAATGGTAGATACACTATGGGATTGTTGCCCAATATACTTTGTCTAGTTCTCCGGATCATAATGGTCTGGCAGAAAGAAGAAATCGAACTTTAATGGATATGGTGAGAAGCATGAGGAGTCATGCAAAGCTTCCTAAATTCTTGTGGATTGAAGCACTTAAGATGATAGTGTATAAAGTGAATTGAGTTCGAACCAAGGTTGTTTTAAGAACACCTTTTAAGTTATTCAAAGGTTGGAAACCTAATTTATGACACATATGCCTTTGGAAATGTCATTTAAAGTGACATTTTATAACCCACAAGAGAATAAACTATAACCTAATACTATTAGTCGATATTTCATTGGATATGGTGAAAAGTCCAAATGTTATAGTGTTTTATTGTCCATCTCATAACACTAGAATTGTAGAATCAAGGAATGTAAAATTTCTTATAAATGACTTGATTAGTGGGAGCGATTTAATTCAAAATAATCATAATGAAATACAACCCTCTAAATCAAATGATAAATTAGTAGTCATTCATGCTCCTTTGGTTCAAGAGCGTATTAGACAACTAGTTATTCAAGTTCTACAAATTATTGGAAACAGATGAAGTTGTTAAGGAATCAATTGAGCAACTAGTTTCTCATCAAGGTAGTAAAGCAACATTAATAAGTGTATTTATAATAATTAGATTACAACATTGGAGCCGAAAATGATCTTGAAAAGGAACAAATGAAGAATGTTTCATATGCTTCAGGTTTGCCCTAAACCTAACATTTCACAATTGAAGTTCTGGGAAGATATCAGAGTAGTCTAGGTGTTGACCACTAGAAAACTGCAAAGAAGATAATCAAATATCTTCAAGGATTAAAGGGTTTCATGCTCATATACAGACAAACTGATAGTTTGGAGGTGATAGGCTACTTTTATTTAGATTTTGTTGGTTGCATTAATACCAAAAAATCAACATATGATTATGTTTTTATGCTAACTAGTGAAGCTATATTTTGAAGCTGCAAAAAGCAGACCTTAACTGCTACTTCCAATATCTAGTATGAAGGTTGGGTTTGTTCCTTGTTTTGAGGCTACCTCACATGATGTATGGTTGAAGAGTTTTATATATGAATTTAGAGTTGTGGAATCAATTGCTAAGACATTGAAGTTGTATTGTGATAACTCTGTTGCGTTATTTATGACTAAGAATAATATAAGTGAAAGTCAAATTAAGCACATTGACATTAAATGTCTAGCCATAAGAAAGCGTGTTAAGTGGTCATTGAGTACGTTAGTAGTGAGTTGATGATTGTTGATCCTTTAACTAAAGGCATGCCATTCAAGAATTTTAAGGATCATTTAGTGCAAATGGAAATTGGTTCCATGTTATGACAATTATTATTTTTACTATGATAAAATTCTTAGTCAGTTTTTTTCATTTTGTTGTACACATATTTGTTTATTTTGAGAAATTTCGTTTGACCCCGATTAAACATGTGGTTTATTCATTATAGGTAAGAATCACTACAACAATTTATAGTTTAGACCACACTAAAATAGATAATGGCTAAATAAATGTAGTCTAAACATATAATAAACAACATTTTTATAAATGATGTATAAATATCATGAAAGTCCATGATTATATAATTGTTGCTTTAAACTATGTGGGCAAAACTAGTAAAAATGGGGTCTAAAAACATAAGTAATGTATAAAATCAACATGTAAAATTGTTGTCTATTGTGAGAATTTTAAACAACGGTTTTAAAAATATTGTCATACTAAAAATCGTTGTCTATTATCTATAGCTACACTCACCTATACAACGCCTAAAAAATTGTGGTCTAATCTTTAGACCACGGTTCTTATAATTAATATCATAATTTTATGCCGTTGTCTAAAGTGATTTTTGTTGTAGTGAATATTTGATGAGAGACTTGATATATTGTGATACATGAGAGATAATACTCACTTTTGGAGGACATGTCACCATGATCCTTGTATTTAGTTTCTTGTATTGATCGATAATGGGATAAATAGACCAAGTGGGAGAATGTAGGAAATTTTTCAAATATGTGATATGTTAGATAATATGAGATATTCACATGGTCAATTATTTTCATAGATGTGGTCCATTTGTCAATCAATTTATAATTATTGCATAATTTTTTATTCTGTAATCCCATGTAAGTGACAACAATTTATTATGGCAACTACTCTGTAATGGACAGAGAGCGATAAGTTTCACATGTGCTCTATGTTTTTGGGTTATCAAATTTGTTCTTGTATACAATATATTATTAAAGTTTAGAGACCGAATGTTTGAAACAAAAAAACACATTAAAGGATTCTCATGACAGTCGCAATGGTTGAATGTTTACCCTTAACCTTTTTTCGCATCAGTTTTACGGGTTAATGATTAGTACAAACCTATCAAATAATTAGTGACAAATCTTGAAAAAGAAATCTTCAAGGCACACAAAATAATATATTCAAAATTTATATATTTAATTGTTGTCACTAATATAATAAAAGTATATATAACTTAAGATTGAAATCTTCTTTTATGTTTCTCCTTAGAAAAATGATAGTTTTGAAGTTGTATTTACCTATTTTAAATCAATTTTTCTAATTTCATTTCTTTCATTGAGTATTCTCATATTTGAGAACGTTTATTTAGAATAAATTTCAAAGAATTAATATGAATCTTCACACCTCTAATTATTTGAATCTTAAGAAATGATTCTTCTAATTCAGCAATATCCTTAGTATCATGCTTGAAAATATGCAGGGTCGTCTCAAGGGTAAAGCGAGTAAAGCACTTGCTTTAGGCCTCAATGATAAGAAGGCCTAAAAAAAAATTTACTACTAATATTTCTCTATTAAACTAATTATAAAATTATGTTTAAGATAAAAAAGACCTCAAAAATATTTTATTACTAATATAGTTCTATTAAATTTATTATAAGTTTATGTTTGAGAATAAAATTTAATTAAATTATTATTAGTGTATTTTAATTTTTATTGGTAGTAAAAAGGATAATTAATGAGTTAAAACATTTTTTTAGTAAATTATAATTTTTTTTACAAGAAAAAGAATGATTAACTATCTTTATTCTCTTATAATCAATATGAATTCTATTTTCTTCTTTTATCTCTCTATGACTTCTCTTATCTCTCCTTATTTTATTTTCTTCTAATAGTCTTTTTTCTAGGGTTTTGGCAGATTAAATCCCTTAAATCTCTTGAATCTCATGTTGTCCATGTGTACTAATTTTTTCATCCTCAATTCTGGTTAGTATATTTTTTATTTTTATTTGTGTTGTTATTTTTATTCTGTTTTGGATTTGTATTAGAATTATAAATGTGTTTCTTTAGTTTTGCTTTTCGGTACTTTTAGATTTACGGATTTCAAGAGTTTTTTTTTTGCATATATATTGAGGAGAAACTGAATATTTTACAAAACTATTAATTAGATTATGGTTTAGTCTTTTGGTGAATAATAGATTAATTTGAGCATAATTCAAATTTGAGTTTTCTGTAAAAAGATAATTCAAGTTTAAAAAAAAAAAAGACTTACTATCGAGTTTAGAAGAACAATACTTTTTAATTATTTTTATTAATGATTAATCTTATTAAAAGTTGAGACTTAAAAACGAAAAAGAGACTTCAGACTTCAAGATACTGCAAGTCTACTATCGAGTTTATTTTCTTGATAACCAGAACCAAAGTTTTATTGTTTTAATTCATTCGTTTTATATATTTATCATTATTAATGTTTTTTATATTATCATTTTTTATTTCATATAAAAATATATAAACTAGAAAATTTGAATCAAGCTATTCAAAAATTCAAAATAAAAGAAGAATTTAGACTTTAATTGCATAACAAAAAGGAGCTATGAACAAAAAATAGCAAATGTCTTGTGTATTATGGTGTGTAGATCTTTCATTTTTGAAAGATAAATGTTTGAACCTTGAAAAATCTTTAAAACATGATAATTTGTTGGATATTGATAGATTTGATATAATTTCAGAATTAAATATCTGAATTATAGGTTTGGAAAATGATAAACCAATTAAAATTTTTAAATATATAAAAATAATAAATTATTTTCCAAATGCATATATAATTTATAAAATAATGTTAACAATTCTAGTGTTAGTTGTTTCGATCGAAAGGAGTTTCTCAAATATAAAGATAATAAAAACTTATTTAAGATCAACAATGTCTCAAGGAAGATTAAACGGATTAATCCGATTATCTATTGAAAAAGAAATATTAAATGAAATTAATTATAATAATTTAATAAATAATTTTTCATAAAAAAATCGAAAAATAAATTTTAAATAAAACGTCTCATTTTTTAAGTTTGCTTTAGGCCTCCTGAACCGTTGAGCCGCCCCCCGAAAATTTTAAGTATATATTTGTCTTGTTTTAATTTCTTAACAAATCTATTATTTTAAAATGTTGGTTGAAAAATAAAGTTTAAGACTAAAAAATAATTTATTAAGAAAAAACGTAATTACTACAAAAAAAAAAAACTATGATAATCAGGAGCGGAACAAGGTTAGGACACAAGAGAGCCACGGCTCCCCCAACCATTTTTTTTCTTTTTTTCTATTTATTTAAAAAATAATATTTATATATTATTATTTTATTTATATTAATTGATTTTTATTTTATTTTATGTTTTATATATTTTAAATAAATATATTTATATATTATTACTTTATTTATATATTATTACTTTATTTATATATCATTACCTTATTTATATTAATTTAGTTTGAATTATTTTTCTTAAATTTAAAAATCATGTTTTTTTTTTCTATTATAATTTTTTATATTTTTTTTATTTAGTTTTTCTCTTCTGTGCTTCCATCTTTTCTCTCATTTTATTTTCATCTCAATTTTCACCATCATTTCCTTATTATTTTCAAAATCAAATTGCACTACGACAAAATTTTGAAGAGTTAATAAACATTTTGGACTGAACAATTTCTTCTTTTGAGTAAGTTCATTTTTCCCTTCTTTTTTTAAAGCAATTTGTTTTCCTTTTGTATGTGGTTTTTCTATGCTCTAGGCATATCTCTATCTGTTAGAGATCATAAAATCATGCTTTAATTGTTTATCAAACTCTTCTTTGTGTAGATAGAACTATTTTAGGCTTTGAAGTTGTGTAAAGGAAGAGCAAGATTAAGAATCTACTCTAAGGTAAGGGAAGTTAATCATTTAGAAGTTATTAGTTTTCTTAAAATATTGAGTCTTGCTTTTAAGATTTAATTTGGGGTATTCATAATTTTATTTTTTTGTAAAAGAATTGACAAATTTATATTAGAAAAATTATG
>Ga0099822_1000162_pt1 | contig 47580 bp, 26 predicted proteins | sample CowpeawhiteBW_FD_76839 | JGI IMG/M metagenome (GOLD analysis project Ga0099822, IMG submission 76839) | Root nodule microbial communities of legume samples collected from California USA - Cow pea white BW | ecosystem: Host-associated > Plants > Roots > Nodule | place: USA: California | collected... | reverse complement strand
TTAAAAAAAATAAATAAAAAAAATAATAAAAAAATTAAATATAAAAAAAACAAAAAAAAAAAAAAAAAAAAAAAAAAAAAAAAAAAAAAAAAAAAAGAAAAAAAAAAAAAAAAAAAAAAAAAAACTGAACTGTGAGGAAGAAAACTAATTGCTGTAACATTTGATTATGATGAGGATAATTCCATGACCAAATTACAAGGGGGAACTTCTCTTTGTTCTCCTATTTTGTCTTGTCTCCCCTGTTCTCTATTCACTGTATGTTCTCAAATTGTCAATCATGGGGGTGCAGAAACACACAGCTACTACTAACAACATGAAAAGACAAAAGAAAATTGACTATCACAAGTTTCACCAATCACAACCTCCTCTGCCTGAAAATTGACTACCAAATTCTGTGGATTTCTGAAGCTTACTCATCACAGCATTCTTAAAATTAATTGCTTCCTGAATCTGTGAGCAAGACCTTTGCATTCTAGCCCCGCTTAAAATACTTCTGGACTCCATCATCTCATTCAGGGTAAGTCTCTTCTTTGAACCAGGATCTGGACGCTGCTTCGGAGCACTATGAGACCTCAATTTCGCCTTGAAAGACTGAGTGCTGGCCATGTAGTTTGGAAAATCCTGGTACTCCCCATACAACATGTTTTCATTGCAAACACTTTTAGGTGTCATAGGGGCAACAACAAGAGAGCCACAACTACAAGAGTTGGTGGTGAAGCGTGGGGTGCTTTGTGCTGTTGAAAATCTGCACTCTTCTCCTGTTAAGCCCCACTCTGAGTCCAGAAAAGTCCTGTGGTTTGGTATGGCTAAATGAGTGAATGGGAGAGAAGAAGAAAGTGTTTGAAACGATGGATCATCGCCAAAATCTGACATTGATGTGTTGCTCCTGCGAGACCTTGACTTTGGCCTGCCAGTGTCCACTTCCACTATTTTGGGACTCCCATCAACACTGTTGTTGTTGTTTGCATTATTCATTGTGGCATCGAAGGAAGATGATAACCTTCTGCTGTGGATGGGAGCTATGTACTCACTCTTTATGTCTTCAAATCTCTCCTGCAAAAACAGTGTGACAACAATCACTATAAGTTTATCACAATTCATGATAGTGGACAGGAATCTAAGATCTATTAATTTCCTACAAAACTACCATGGATTTTCGCGCTTGTGTTTGAAACCTGTGTGCTTCATTCTTTGTGGTCATGAGTCCGCGAGATTTCTTAGATCTCACAGTGGCTTGAGCTCTAATTAGAGCCTGCATGCTGAGCAGGGTTGCTGCCGCTTGCTTCCGCACCAAGTACCCTCTCACCAGTGCTTGTAACTTCACCAATCCTTTTAAAGCTCTCAATGCTTTCCTTGCCTGGGTAGAAAAATCAAAGAATTGCAAGATCAAAGTATTTCTCTTTATGACTTCTAAGAATGATATGTAATAGAATCCAACTAGTGTTTTAGGATGTAATGTAATAGACTTACCAAGTATCCTCTAAACACAGTTTGAATCTTGACAACAGCCAACTTTTCTTGTCCACCACCAAACACGGTGTCTCTGCCATTGTCATGGCTGGTTAACCTAACCACTGCCACAGCAGCCTGAGCCGCAGCCACCGCCGCATTAGCCGCCGCTGCAGTGGCTACTGCAACTGCAATGGCATGCTTGTTCTGCTCCTTCTCAGTTTCTGAGTAGAAGGATTGTAGCCAAGCAGCTTCAGCAGGTGAAATATTGGGAGGAATGGTGGAAGGATTATGACATAAACCTCTGGAATCTCTGTCTGAGTGACACCATTTGGTCCCAGGATTTGAATTTTCTTTGCGCTCTTTCTCTGTCTTTATCCCAAACAACCCCTTCAACCACCTAATGGTTCTCTCCATTGGCTGCCTCAGGGAAATGCTTCTGGGGCCTTTGAATAATAGTGCTAGTGGGAAACCTACCTAAAAAAACAAACACAGACACAGTTTTTCAAGACACAATAAATAAAACACCTCGTCAAAATCTGCATTACATGACAAAAACGTCTCTGAACATGGTGAGCAAAACCAAAGAACATTAAAATACTGGAATATAAAATATAAAGAGAGTTCAATTGAGGTGTTGGTGTTCACATTACATTCAAAGAGGAAAAAACTACAACATAGTAGACAAAGAAACCATGTTGGTGGTATAAAACAGAAGGAGTGAGGTAACCACCTTGGTAGAATCAAATTCTTGAAAGGCAAAAGCAGTTCACAAGTGGGAAAAGGAGAAGGGAAAAACTGTGCAGTGATCCAATGAAAAGAAAAAGATGGGAAAGGCTGAGAGAAGAGAACAGGGCCATAGTGAAATCTCTATCTTCATCTGTCCCCTGCTACCTTGTGGAGGGACGTATCCTCGAAAAGAAAGATACCTCAGTGTCCCAAAACATCTGACACACTCGTGTCTCGTGAAGGCATTCCCTAAACTGTACCACAAATCAACTCTCTCTGTGCTCTGCAACTGTTTTACCCTTTGCTCCTTAGTTTAACTCCTAGCTAATCGATGAACCACTCTCATTCATTCTATTTTCTCAGCTCTCTCTTCACCTTTCAGCTCCCAAAACCAGATAGCTGTGTAAAAAGAAACAATGCATGTTCCTTCTCTGCATGTAGCCCTGATGAAGCTCTCCCAATAAAAACATAGCTCTTACTTCAATTAAAGTTCCTCTTTTTTCTCTCCCAACACCTACCTATGCTGTTCTCTGCAACCCATTTTTCTCTTTCATCGTTTCGTTTTACTCTTCCCTCAATTATTTTGTGTACCAATTCGAATTCCCCTTTGTTTTTACTGTCGTTTTTCTGCAACTTAGAAATCATTCCACATGGTCCTCTCACTACTCACTATTATCCATGTTATTGTTTGAAAGCATCTGGGATGATCCACTGTTAAGTATGATTAATGGTGAAAAACTTGATTATGTTTACCAAGTTATTATAGAAACCTTTTGGGTATTCAAAACATCAAAGACAAACTTAGCTGTACTAGGCTTTCAGTACTTTGCTGACGGGAACGATCCAGATGAAAACAAAATTTGGCTGAACACGTCGCTGTTTACGATTATTGTGCCATTTTGTAATTTAGTGAACATATCAAACAGTACTCCAGTAATTCAGGGATAAAGAACATGTAAGGGTAAAATTTTATGTCTAATAATTACTTACCACACAACTTCTCTGTATCAATAATCCATGCATTCTGTGTATGCATTTTTTCTTAAATACCAAAGGTAAGTTTCAGTTAATTTAGACTAAAAAAATTACATCAAAGGCACATACACCTAAACTTTAAAAACGATACTTTTTTTTGAATAAAATAACTTGTATTTGAAAGTTTTCAGTTCTATTCAAAGTTCTGAACTCTGCGTTATTCACTATGGTAAAGCAGGGGAGAACCCACACCATTCAAAAAGAGATCCACTATGTGGTCATGAAATTCAGAAATTGGAACATTTTCGGAAATCTTACTCACATGCACCTTTGACTATATCATTCCGAATCTTGTTATGTCAGGATAACACTGTTCATACATATTTTTAGTTCAAGTTTATGATTTTTTTTTCTTCATAGTTTTAAAACTTGTTTATATAACTTAATTTTGTGTTTGGATGGAGATTTTAACTATACTCAGAAATTAAAATTTTTGTATTTGAATTGCTTGCAATTAAATCCCTTTCATTTACTAAATAACTTATTTGGATAAATAAATAAAAATATCTTACATTTCAATTTTTTGTTTGAAAAAAACAATTAAATTTCTTATGAGATAAAATTTGGGTCATCGGGTCGCTGACCCATTTATGTCATCGGGCCAGCCTGGTCTGTCTGGGTCGTTGGGCCAGCTTGTCACATCTTGGTCGTCGGCCTGTCCGGACGGTGTGGGTTGTAGGACTTGATAGACCTGTTTGAGTTGTCAAGCCCGCCCGACCTGTATGTGTCATCAGGTCACCCAGTCCATTTGGGTCATCAGGCCCGCTCGACCCGTTTGAGTTGTTGGGCTTGCTCGTCCCGTTTGTGTCGTCAGGTCGGTCTGATTCGTTTAGATCATATAGCCAACCCAGCCTGTCATGTTTGTCGGGTCTCTTTGGGATTGAGTAAAAAGTATGAGGTTTAGTGAGAAGAATTTCAAATTCTATCTTTTTTTAGGGTATTTGAATTTCTTCTAATTTAGTTAATTGAAATACTTCAAAAAAATACATGTATTTTAAATGCTTTTTAATTTCTCTATCCAAAAAAAAATAAAGGTGATATATGTTTTTAGTCTTTAATTGTGATGTGAGATTGAAATTTATCTTTATACAAAATTTTAATATATTCTGGGTTCTAAACCTTAAAAATGAATTGATATATTTTTGTTAACCCATTTAGGTTATTTTTTTTTTTACATATTAAACATGTTTCGTATTAGCATTTTAGTTGTTTATATTATTTAATATGTTTTCGGTTTAATGTCAACTAATAAATGCATTTGATACGTTAAAAAAATAATGTAATTGAATTAAAATGATTATATCTATTTATTTTTAATGATTGAGAACCAAAATGTATCAAAGTTTCACACATTAGCAAATTCTAATTTTATTTCAAAGTTTAAGGATTACAAACACATTTAATCGAAAAAATGAATATCATATATTCTAAATGATGATAAAAATACTTAGATTAAGATATTTAATCTTAACAAATTGAGTAAGGTTTGTAAGTTTAATTAGGTTGTAAACATGAACTATCCTAACTTAAGAAACTAAAATCACTTGTTATCAGTGGTGTTTTTATTAATCAAGTGTTAATTTTTGGTGAGATATACATAATATGAGTAAGTCTTCGTAGAAGGCACTAAGTGATATATTATACTATACATTGAAAATGTGTTTAAAATCCAACATCTTATCAACAACATATCATCAGGAGTGTTATTAATGATTTGTGCATCTTGCCAATAATGTGTTAACGTAAGTTGTATACTTATTTCTGAATGTCTGATATGTGATATATTTTATGCGTATAATGTATTTAAATTATAGATATAATATAAGTTTGTGTATTAGTGAATATATATGAATGGTCCACTCTAACAATATTTCTTTGAAAACAAATATAGAAAACAGTGATACATTATTATGACATTTAAAACTTTAGATGGATTGTTCCCATTATGAATAGGATGTTCTGGTCACAAGTTGTCATAAATGAAGCAAGCAGAAACCTTATATAGTTATAAATTGATTGACAGAATATGAGAGAATATTTTGAAGCAGATATTTGTGAGAAAGTGTGGTTGATGTGTTGTTGAAGTTCATCATAGCATAGGAGTGTTCGGAGTGGCACATTTCCAATATAGATAAAGTTGGTATGGTAAGAGACATTACATGGCATCACAGTACAAGACTCCCATCCTATATATGAGAATTGATGACATTCTGTATTTCCAATTTCGACATTAGAAAGGTACATGTAACACTCTCATGGCAATATCAATTAGGACCATTTTTTCTTTGTTTAGAAATCACTTAACATTATTCCATCAAATTACCTTTTTCCTCCCTACACCTATCATTATGTCACCTCTCATCCAATAGCTCAAATTTCATGGCTATTCTCAATTCCTTCTTATAATGTCATCACAGCATGATTGGACATACATGATTAATCCCATGATCATTTAATATTTGTGATCTTTAACACTAACTTTTTAAAATAGATTCACTAATTAAAAAAAAACGTATGTTATGTTGATTTTTCGGTGCATGTTGTGCTTGAGACGTAACTACAATAGACATAATTTTTTTATGTAAATTTATGTTTGTTGAAGGTATAATAGACTTAAATTTATGTTTGTTGATATTTATGTATATTGAAGAGATAATACACATAAATTTTGGAGTTTCTTTTTAAAAATTATTCGGATCATTTTATAGAGACGCCAAAACCTAAAAACATGATTTTTATTTCAAGTCCATATCTCTCTCTAGGCCATCTCATCCAAGTCATTGAGTTCGTCAAACACTTCGTCTTTCTTCACAACTTCAAAGTTATAGTCATTGTTATCACTTTCCAAACTTCACTCGTTGGAGATCCTCAACTCAGTCCTCACATCCTCTCTTTGTCACCTCCTATTGTTCTTGTTTCCGAAAACATCGTCATTGTTGCTCGAAATCGTAAAACTCTCACATTCAAGATAAATAAGGAAGTTATTTATGCATAACTATGACCGAGTTCTCCCAAAAATAGTCACACGCATAGACTAGCGAAAATTATAGTAAACTAACCTCAACACAGAAAAATAATTGAAGGAAAAGATATTTTTCAATGAATCGCACATGAGAATGGTAAAAAACATGACTTTTGGTCATCGATGAAAGCCCTAACTCACAAAAAAGTATAATCGATGTTGAGAGAGAGCTTCATGCAAGGAGAAAAACGAGGAAGAAAAAAATGCTCCAAATTTTTTTAAACCAATCTACTTTTAACCTATAAATAACAAACATAAATTAGAGTTTTTATATTTTACCGAAAACAAATTTAATATTATTGAGTGCGTATATAAATTCAAGAAAAATTGTATTAGTTATTATTTACAAGTTTATGTATCCCATAAACTTATTTTAAAACTTTTTTAGAAGATAAAAGTCTAACTTTACTAGATTAGGTAAGAAAACTAAAATGTTTAGCTCGTAAAACACTTAAATTTTAGCATCTCAAATTAATGTATATTCAACACCAAACTTACAATATCTACCTTGGGAGATTTGAGTTTTCCAAAGAAAAAATGTTTGCTATTTTAAATAAACAGTACAAAACTTATAGAAAGTATTATTTTAATTTTTCAAAAATCCTAAATACAAAAAGTTTTAGAAAGATAAAAATACAAAACTCTAGATATTAAAATACTATTTAAATAACATATTACAATATATACAATTATATATATATATATATATATATATATATATATATATGGATATAGATATTGTTACAAATTCTTCATATTTAGATAATATATATGTCCTTTAATAAGATATTTTTTTTTTTTTTATAACTTGGATGTAACCTGACATCTTTCATAAATAAACATTGTATTAAGCTTTCTATCAAAGAGTAAACTTTCATTTATTCCAGATCCTTTTGATATACTATTCTTATAATTTCATAAATTTGGAAATTTTTAATTACAAATTTATATTAATTTTTCGTCAACTAATATTTTAATCTATTGCATAGTTTGTTCCTCAAATTAGAAAACCTATTTCTTTTAAGACGTTCTTAAATACGTTTGTTTATTCAATATCACAACCGTAAATTAACTACAACATAATTTCAATTATTAAATGTGGTAATCTATTTTAAACATTACATATCTTAATTATTTATTTTTTATTGTCTAACTAAAATATAAATTTTAAAAATACAACAATAAAAAATTGCTAAAAATATACTTTTTTCTGATAGAACAGGATTTTTTGGTGAAATTTTTATTTTGTCTTCTGGTAACATTTTTATTTCGTGTAATGCCAATTCGGATTTATCTTATTCCACAACTTTCATTGAATAGCCTATCTGAAAGACTCAAATAAAGAAAGTGAAAATAATAATAATGAACATGGCCAAGTAAAAAAAGTTTAAAAAAAGTATATCTTGTTTTTTTTTTTTTCTCACAGACATGCAAAAAACATGTGCAAGACTTTTAATAATTACAACCTAATTAATTATGTCATACAAACACAATCAATTGTATTTCTTCAAATGTAAAAAAAGTATAAATGTAACACTTGTATAATGGATTATGTTTATGAATACTCATCCTTATTTTAGAGTTTATATTTTATTTTACTTTTTATTATAATACACAAAAATTATTATACTAAATAAAAATATTAATATTAAATTTAAAAAATTTAAAAAATAATTTCATCTCCATTTCTTTATCTACAATATTTATTTTCATTTTATTTCTTACTTATATATTTCTCTTTTCTTTTTTAATTATTTAATATTACTATAATTCCTTTACATTAACTGATTTTATATTTAGTTTAGGTATTTTAAATTTAATTGTATTTTTTTTACTCTAACCATGTTTCTTCTATTATATTTTGTTGGTGTTCTAAGCTTGCTTCAAGCGTATTTTGGTATGGAATTGGGCTTTGTTAAGCCCAAACAAAAGCCTGCCCATTTCTTTGCGTAGAGTGATTTTGGGGAAGTCCAACCCTTTGCGTCGTTCCTCTACAAACGAATTGGGAAGCAAATAAAACTTATCACATGTTCATGAAAAAAAAGAAGGAAAATCTTCTTTTAATTAATTAAGAACAAAGCCAAAAAAAAATCTGTATATAAAACATTGAATGAGGTAAAAAAAAACAACATTAACAGGGAGACAAATTATTTATATTGAAAAAATTGGCTAGATTTAGGGTTTATTGATTACATTGAAGCATAATGATGAATGAGTTCCAAGTTCTAATATATATTTTTAATATCAGAGTTACTTAATACATTTTTTAGTTTTTCACGTAATTATATGAGATTTAGCGTGTGATTGTATTGACATCTTCAAAACAAATAATTATTTGTTGTCTTACAACTCTATACTTTTTCTAGAAAATTTCTGTATAAGATTAATAATCTTAAATGAATCAAAATTTCATATGCTCAAAATAAATAAATGATTTAATACGAGAATAGACAGGTGTGAAAAATCAAATTTGATTGGTTTGATTTATTGGATTTGTAAATACAAATGTGATATTTGATTTAATTGGTTTTGATTGACTTTCATTATTTCACACTAAATAGTATGATGTTTCAATCATAAATGTATTTATGGTGGGTCTTACTTACTCAAATTATTTATTTTAATTCAACATAAAATTTGATTGACTTGATGTTAGGTTTATAAAGGATTTCACTTAAGAGATACAATACTAATGAGATATGAGCCTAACTACATAAGAGATTGATATTACTATCAACCCAAAAATCTTAAGACAATGGATTCATGGGTTTATGATGGAAGGAGGAGGTTTGAGGCAACCAGGTGAAGGCTTAACTAGTAAATATTATTTTCTTATATACAAAAATTATTGAGGAAAAAATAAAATTTGATTAATATGTATGAAAGTTGCATTGATGAGTGTATAATTAATATGGAGAAGAATAGTTGAGAAAATGTGTGGCCCCAGAAAGTGTAGACCTTAAAGGTGGAAGAGAATGATGGGTGGGGAAGAGAACCCTATCTTGTTATAGCCATGTGTGGAGCATAAGGGTAACCCTTGTGACTTGTGAGAGGTTAGGGAAACATGTCAAACCAACTTCACAAATAAAACCCAACATTTGCTTGTGCAAATCATGGAAAACTACCCATTTTTTTTTTTTATAGAGAAAAATAATTATTTATTAGAAATAGTTTTGTTTAAAGGTGGGATCATCATAAATGTCAAATATTCTTCTTTCAATATATGCACACTTACATGTCTAACTTTCCAACTTAAAAAAGTAGTCAATATGAAATGATATCATATTTAAATAACTTTTTCTATACTATAGAAGGAACCCTCCATATATTATTAATATGATATAAATTTTACTTCATTAAGATAAAAATAGGTTTAATTAAATGATACATTTGATTATTTTTAATTTAGTTCTTATGAAAAAGTTTTAGTGTGTATCGAATATTTAATTTTTTTATTTTATTTTTCAATTAAATTTATGCTGGTTATTCTTTTAGTAATTAAGATACGTGGTTGTTTCTTAGTTATTTTAGTTGATAATTTCCTTACCTAATTAAAAAAAATTAAATAGCCGATTATAATAAAAACTTAACTTAAATCAGGAACCAAAACTTAATTAATTAAATTTATGAAAAAATATATATCAAGGTTGGTGAAAGAAAAGAATATAACGATTTTAAATTATATCAATACACACACATACATAATACTATATTCAGAAATAACGACTTTAAATATGTAATTTGTTAAAGAAGATATACATATGCATATACGTATATTATATTATAGAAAATAAATTAAAATTACATATATTAATAATAAGTTTAATGTGCATGCAGAAAATTGCATTTGCAAAAAAAAAAAAAATCAATAACGACTTTTTTTCTCAGACCATAAATTGACAGCTCTATTTAATAATAAAATAGTAAAACAAAATTATTTAATTGAAACATTAATAAAAAAAATTTGTAAAGATTTGACACAATAAAAAATAGTGAAGATATCATAAGCATATCATGTTACGTTAGCAAGAATTTATTTCCCAAGTTAAGTCATGGTGACAATGTTAAAATTTTAAAAGTGAAAAATAGAGCACGAAAGACAATATAAGAATCTGATATTATGCAACCAAGTGTAATTGGTTATAGTATCACTTTAAACAATATCAAATTCTCATAGTTATGAATGAAACTGACATGACCACAATATGAGGCATCGAGAAATACATGTAACATGTAATTGTTATTTACAGTACCAGCAAAAATGCAAAACAAACTGTTCCTCCAAATGTGTAAGTGGTGGTCTTACTTGGAAAAGAAATCTAGTGCAATAAAAGTCATGCAAAGTCCAATCTCTATGCACTGTCCAGTGCATGGATAAAGGGGCAAAATAGTAATTGGATTAATGATCAAGTTTCTATGCAAGTAATTCGATCTTTTCTTATGATTTGCATTACACATACATTAGTGTAATTAAAATGCATGTCATTATAAGTAAAAAGTTTATGAATAAAAATAAATTTCTCGTTTGACATGATCAGTTAGATCATTTTAAATCTATTATGATGTAAAAAATAGTTAAAAGTCTTATGTGGACGACACTCATTTAAGAGTCAATAATTTCTTGAGTCCAATTATTTTTCATGTAGTACATGATCACAAATAAAAATTGATAATAAGATCATTACCGAAAAAAATTAGAAATAAGCCAATCTCCTTTTTAAAACAAATATAGGATGATATTTGTACTCAAATAGACTTATGATGTGGATTATTTAAGTATTTCATGGTTTTAATTGATGTGTCAAGTAGATGGCCGCATGTTTGTTTCTTATCAACTCACAATTGTTATAGGAGCATTAATGTATCTAATTATACTCGACCTGCTATTATATTTGTTAACTTTCTTAAGTAAGATATAAATCTTCATGTACAAGAAGACATTGAATTGAAATAAATAATATACTTTGTTACCTTAAGAATACTACGAATATGGACTTATTTTATCCAAATGATTTAAAATCATATCTAATGGATTATGCAAATGCAGGTTTTTTATCAGATCCTCCCAATGGTCGATCACAAATGAGATATTTGTTCACATGTAGTGGCATAACAATTTCATGACGGTCTGTGAAAAAACCATAATAACTACATCATCAAATCGTGCAAAAATTTTAGCATTACATGAGACAAATCGTGAATATGTTTTGTTAAGGTCTATAATTCAACATGAGCGACAAACTTGTGGTCTATCATCAAGAAAAGTGAAATCAACAATCATACATGAAGACAATAGTACATATATTTCTCAATTGAAAGAATGATATATTAAAGATTTATTTACAAAGTCTTTGTCAAGGAGAACTTTTGAGCAATTAATACACAAGAGTGGACTTCGTCATCTTGATGATGTACGTTTACATGAGAGGGAGAAAAAAATATGATGAATATTATATATTGAAAAATAAAGAGTGTTGTAATCTTTTTCATTCAGTAGGTTTTTATCCCAAAGGAATTTTTCAAGGTTTAACCAGGCACATTAATGTATGTCCATTGACTTACTAATAGTTATTCATGATTGATTTTTATTAGTGTTATTTAAATTGTTTGTATTAACTATTATGATCCTTCAGTTGTATTTTTTGAGTTGTCTTTTGTAACTATAACAAAAACTTTTCCTCTTGGTAATGATACTCAGAAAAACATAAAATATTTGATTCTCATTCTCTTTTCTTTCTTTTATTCTTTTCCCATTGTTACCTAGGAGGAACAAAATGTAAGATAAGATGAAACTTTAATTTTTAAGATATTAATTAACATAATTAAGTTCAAGTTGATCAATGAATATTTTAAATTACTTAAATAATATCAAGTACTAGCTTAAAATTGAAAAATGAAAGTAAACCAATTGAATAAAATGTAAAAAAAATAAAGAATAGTTTGTATAAACCTGCTACAATATTAGGTTACGATGAATTTGACTTTGTGATAAAAATGGAAGAAATTACAAGATGAGTGGTCAGTTGAAATGTATTCAATAACAAAAACTAAATACTAACGACTAATATGTGTGATTAAAAATATAAAATACGGGTTTTTTCTATAATATTATTTATTAAAATTATATTCTTTTAGTGGATTATCTACTAATTTTATAAAGGTTTTGACTATAGTTTGGTAACTTAAAAATAAAATTATTAGATTGAGCCTTGGATATAAATTTTAGCAACGACCATGCAATAAGTCCAATAGTCACAAAGCTATAATATTCCTGGTCAGCCCTGAACAAATCCTCTGTCATCTCCAATTATGTCATCTAAATTTTTTTTTTTATATGTACTGTCCACCGTTCGATTAAATTGAAAAGAAAAACGAATTAAGTGAGGTCACATAGATATAACCTACGTAGTCAATTACATACTTTGCTTCCATAACTAAAAAAATTATACGACTTTGTGACAAAGTCAAACACAACGCTAGCTTTAATATAAGAGATTTATATTTGATTTAAAGGGCGTGATTAGTTTAATCAATTCAAATTAAAAATTTATTAATTTTTCCAAGTAAAATGGTTTATTAACAAATAACTTTTTCAAAACAAATCTACATTATATTGAGAAGATTTACGTCTGCTTCAAATTTTCACAATACCATTTTTGATAACATCCTTTTTACTTAATCAGAGCGATATCCTTAAAGGTATCCTGTTAATTTCAAAATTACTTATTTACTTTTTTAAAAGTTACTAATTTATTATAAATGCTATATGGACCTCAAAGTTCGTATAGTTCAGAGTTTCAGAAGATAAGCTGATTTTACTTAATAAAAAGTATTTTATTTCATCTTTTTATGTTTTCTACGATAAATATTTATATAACAAAAAACTAAATAATACTCCAGTAAGAAAAGAATTGTATTAATCTTCAAGAGTCTAATCTCAAGTTAGGCGAGAAATACATAAATATTCAAATTCAATTGTTCTGTCTCGTTGAGCAAGTGATGGAATTCTGGATAAAATGGTCCTGACAAATAATGTTGAAACCTTCTCTAATTTTTCATTTTTCTACAATGACTCAAGAAAAAAAAAATTCTGAACTAAATAAAACATATAATACTTATGAAATTTCCAAAAAATAAACACAAAATAAATAAAATAAAGACAAATAAAAAAGATTAATAAACTTAAATACTAATTATTTATCGGCTTGAATTTGAGTTATGTGAGAGAAAAAAAAATTCTAACATATATACCTTAATCATCTACTTATCATGACGACTTATATGCATTGTGTCATGATAAAATAACATGAAAGTCGTAAACCATATGTATAGCTTACATATTTCATTTATATAATTAATATATAACACGAACGACTTCTATTTTTTTTTTCTTTTTTTAAAAGAAATAGTCTGTACAATCCAAGCAGGTACGACTTACTAAAATTTAAAAAATGAAATTTTGTTCTAAATAGATTAGGCATCTTATATATATGGTTTCACATGTGATGATGAATTCTCATTTTAGTGTATGTAAAAAAAAATCAAATATATTGGTGAATAAGTAAAGAGGAATTATATTAGTAAAATATATGAAATATAAAAGAAAAATAAAATAAAAAAGTAGAAAAAAAAGGCATTTTATAGGAAGTTAAAAGATATTTAAGTGGAGTTTGAAAAAAGAAAATTGAAGGACTAAGATTCTGTGACATATGCTAGGCTCGTGCACGCTCTGCAGACCAACCTAATGCAGACAACACTAACACTGCAACAAATACGACCCTCTTTTGTTTCTCTTCTCTCCTCTCCTCTTTTTTATGGTTTATACGGACCAGCACACTCCTTTTCACCATCTACTCTTTTCTTTTTGACGCACATCTTGTTTCTATTATTTAATATGACAATTTTGTTTTATTTACTTTAATTCCTTAATTATCTAATTTAATATTTTCAGTAATCATTACTAGTAACTGATCTTCATTAATAATTTTTTTCAATCATCAAAATTAATAATAATTTTAATGTCTAATTTTCATACAAATATGTTCTTTTCACGTTAGTGTTTACAAGAGTTTAAAAACCTTAAAATCACACCTTAAATTCTTACTATAGTTTTAAACATGAAATAACCACTTAATTTATTATCTATAGAATCTATTCTTACGAAGGATAATTAAGGAGTGATCGAAAATATTTTGTTAGGAATCTAAGTATGAGTCTAAATTCTACATTAATAAAAAATAAAAAAGAATAGAATATTATATAAAAATAAAGATTTATAAACTCATTGTCTTTGGATTGAGAATAGTATTAATATTTTTTGAAGTTGGACTCAGATGTTTTATCTCTCCTGTTTTTAACATGGTTTAATACAATTTATTTAGATGATAAACGTTGGAGCTAAACAAAAGTCAGGAACATAATAGTCTAAGAACAATGATAGTATGATTTTTAGTATGGAATATTAATTTGAGTGGGAATATGGGTCATAATCGGTGGCAGTGGCGGAGAGATAAAGGCGAAAGTTAACAGAAGGCAGCTCCTCACACACCACACACAGTACAGTACCATGCAAACATGCCTTTCTCTTCACTCGTTTCCTGAAATGCACCCACCCAGGTGTCGCTTCTTTATCAAACTCCCAAGGACCACGGATCCACACCCTTTCACAATGACTTACGCATTTCACACCCAAAATATTATCAAAATGCATATTAAGCAACATCATTTCTTTAGTCTCATTAATTTTAGGAGATAGACCAATTTTTTCCTGTAACTAAAATAATAAGAATATAAATGAGAAATTTTGTTCCGGAATAAAATAGAATGTCGAAAAAGACAGAATAATTTCCTTTATGTTATCCTCTGTGTGTATGTATCCAGTTCCCATATGGGTGGGAAAAAAGAGGCAAAAAAAAATTGCACTTATAATTCACTTTCTTTCATCATAGTGAAATTACAAAATAAAACCCATCATCAACACGGGGTGTTGCTTTTCATCAAACAATCAAGCCAAGGGCGTCACAGTAACAACGCTGGTCAACGTTTGCTTCTGCTCATCCATCGTTCCATCATCGTGCCACATCAGCAACCGGGCTCGATGGGCTTCCACATCCCAATCTGTGGTCCCTATCACATACAACATAAGTCCCGCGCAACACACCTGGGCCGATAGTAGGCCCAGCCAGAGCCCGCAGAACCCAACGTCTAACCAGAACCCAAGCCCAACCGCCACAGGCATTCCGACCAAATAGAATGCGCTGAGGTTGATATTTGCCGCGGTGTTGGGTCGCGCCGTCCCTCTTACCACGCCACAACCCACCGTTTGTGGACAGTTGCCGAGTTCACAAATTCCAAGGATCGGAAGTGCCATGGATGTGATCCTTATAATATTTTCGTCATTGGTGAACATTCTTCCCCATGACTCTCTCATTCCAATGGCAAAAAGCATGGCCGAGAAACCTATAATCACGGCCAGAAAAACAGATACCACGGTGGAAAGCTTCGCCCGATAAGGCTGATTTGCGCCCAGTTCATTTCCGATGCGAGTGGAAACGGCAAAACTCAAAGAAGAGGGAAAAACGTAAATAAAGGAAGTAGTTTGAATGAGTATACCCATGGAAGCAACAGTTGATGTGGGGTTAACCAAAAGCCCACACAAAACTATCATGATCTCGTACCACCACCACTCCAGGCAAACGGAGACGCAGCTCGGCGCGGCCAGCCGGAGCAGCGGCTTCCACCCGGCTAGACAGTCCCGGGTTGGCGCGGCGCAGCGGAGGTCTGTGAGGCACACGTGCGTGGCGAGGAAGAGGAGGATGGAGAGGCCGGAGGCAGCGGAAGCTGCGGCGACGCCGGCGAGGCCAAGGCGGAGTCGCGTGACGAGAAGGTAGTTGAAGGGGAGGTGAAGGAGGGTTCCGGCCAGGGACGCTAACGTGACCGGGTGGGTGACTCCCTGCGCACGAAGGTAAATGCGGATTGGGTGGAGGAAGGAGTGGGTGAGGAGGTCGGGGAGGGAAAAGATGAGGTAGGTGTGTGCCATGCGGGTGATGTTAGGGTCCTGGTGCAAGGGTAGAAGGATGTTTGAGATGTTGAGCCAGAGGAGCGATATTGGGATGGAGCAGAGTAGCAGAAACATTACGCAGCGGTGGAGGGTCAACGACAAGACGTTCATGCGTTTTGCGCCGAATGCTTGCGAGCATAGCGGTTCCATCCCAAGTGCTAGACCCGACAGAACCGAATAACCTGTGATGTTGGCAAAGGCCATTCCTAAGGACCCCGCCGCCAGTTCGAGGTCTCCTAGGTGTCCCAGGAACAGCATCGATACCATGGAACGCGCGTAGAATATGAGTGCCGTGAACGCTATGGGAAACGCTAGCTCCATCAGCGCTTTCACTTCTCTCCTTATTCCCCAACACTGTTTCTCTTTTTCCGCTGCCTCCATCATCGCGTAATCCCCTCCCTCTGCTTTTGATCCCATCCCAATGGACTCTACCAACTTACACTTCACACTTACCACTCCTCACTCTGTTATGTGTGGGATGACCCAAACAAACACTCCCACCCACAGAGTTAGTGAGAGTGTGTGAACAGATAGATAGATAGATACACGAAACTAATAATTACACGGTTTGAATGACAACTTCTGCAAGCTCACCCTTGTATAAATAGAGATTTCAAGTCTTTTACCTCTTAAAATATCTACATCTCTTCCTTTATTATAATTATTAAATAAAAAAAAAAAAAAAAAAAAACGAGGGTTGATGTCAAGTTACATGCTTGTGCAACAGTCATTCATGACTCACCTCTCTCGTTTCTTCTTATAACCTAAAATCTTACAATCTTTCTATACTTTTCCGATCTCTTTGGTAAAAAATGTATATTTATGTTACGTGTACTCAGGTTTAGTGCCATATAAGAATTGTACAGATGAAAGTCAGTGTATTCTGCGAGGAACAATTTCCAACAACGGAATAGCTATTTGGTGTTGTGAAATTGTGATTACGCTGGTTTCTTGGCCTTCTTAGGTAACTGAGATCTCAAATTACAAAAACTTCTAATTGATTACTTCCAGCTTCAGGTGCAATGCAATTACTTCAATTTAATCCGAGAATTCTTGTAAAAGCATCAAAGCACTGCATTACTGACAAAGGTGTCATTCATCATTAAAGCATAATGCATGTACGGCTTACATATTGGTCTAGCAAAAAGCCTTTGACTTTGCAATTGCTCCACTAATTATATTGTTAATGTATCTATCACAGCTAAGAAATGTTCTTGACTTTCATTATTAATTTCAATTGCTAGCTAACAATAATCAAAGTATTTTCTCCAAACTCAATTATAAGAAAAAGATACAAACAAATTTTAATTACTTTTCTTCTTATTGATTAATATTTATTTCTTTTAATTAAAACATTTTCTTAACATGAAAATGATAATTGTACGTATATTTTAATTTTAATTCAGACAGTAAAAAAAACATGTTTATAAAGAGTAAAAAGCGTATGGCCAAACATTGATTAGTGTTGGACCAGTAAGAGCTTTCTCAAATGACAAACATACCACAAAAGTAGTCAGCTCTCTACTGTTATAAGGTTTTCATATTAAATTATATCTCAGTTGTTTCAAATTTTATTCAATGTTTTTATGTTTATAATAAGGCGTATAATATTTACCTATTTATTTTTAAAAACTGGCAGTGGTAATTAAATAAATTATCTATCTCCCTCGCAATTAGTCCACTCTTAATCAAAGTTGTTTAACATATATCTGTTTGAAATTAATTATGAGGAAGCGTGGTTCTGTGTTTAATCATGATGCTAAGAAGTTTGATTTTGAGGTCATCAACTATAGAAGTTTGATGTTAGTTCAGAATAAGAAGGCAAGGGTGGAAAGATTAGGTAGTGTTTAGTCGGTAATAAGATATTAGTTGACTATTTGGTGAATTGTATCTGTTTATCGATTTGATAAAGGAAAGGGCCACACGTGGAGTTTGAGAGCAAGACTTTGTTTTTCATGGCATCTGCAAGTGAAGCAGCTGAAACGGGGTTTGAATGGAGAAGTTAATATTATGGTGTGGCATTCATATAAAAGAAAGGTCGATGAAAGAAGAAAGAAGGAAATGATGGATGAGAGTATAAGAATAGTGTGTGAGTGATAATGGATCACATGGGTGCGTGCGAAATTGGCGGAGGCTGCACAGCACTCAGCTCCCATTTTCACAAACAGATGGTTGGAGGGAAACATCCCTCATAACAATAGGCCACACAGTACTGGTTAGCATTTACTACTTTCTACTTTGTAGCATTCTCTTTCTATCTATCTCTGTCTTGTTGAGTTGTTGGTATTAAGTGTTGTTGTCCCATCCAAATGTGCATGTTTTGCCTCTGTCGTCCCTTGTTATGTACAAGAGAAGAGAATTGAGGAGAATAAGGTGGTAAAAAATTGTGTTATGATGTTGAAGAGATTATAATACGCAGTCCCCACCATCCCCATCTGACAGCTCTCAGAGTCTCACATTTGGGAGGCAGTGGCACCACTTACCACTTCTTCTTTTTGTTTTCTGTCATTGGGGGAAGCAACCTACATAATGCAGTGTTGTTGTGTTGTGCTTCATTACTTGGTTGTCTCAGACCATAGGTCACATAAAGCCACGTAAAATATTTAACATCTTCTGCTTCCCAATTCGAACATAGTTGCATGTTTCTTTCTTTTGCATCACATGATGTCAACCCACACCTTTGCTTTCACATATTCACTCCCAGAATGCCTACATAGTAAAACTATCCCTCTCTTACAAACCCTCCAATTCTCACCACTTTCACCTGCAAAATCTACATATACCTCACAACAGTATTATGATTAAACGTCTCAAAACTATGTTATCATTTTTATCTCGTTAATATTCACTCACCTCCTTTTACTTAATAACAGTTTTATCCACTTCATGTGTTATATATATTTATATATATACTCACACAGATAAATGACAATAACTATTACATTCAAATCTTTTATAAAGAATTAATCTGTATGTTTTGTATTGAAAACGTGGATTTCTTTATTGCGTTTTCCACTGCACCTGTTTTACACATTCTCTTTGTAACTGATATTTGAAACACTGATATCTCACATGGTGAATAGGTAAAATGTAAATGCACTTTAATCGATCACTAACTTTGGTGGGAGACAAGAAAATTTACTGAAGACGTATAAAGAAAGAAGGAAATATAGTGGTTTGTTCAAATAAATAATTTAATAAATGTTTTTGTATAAATAAAATAATTAGTATTTTTGGTATGAAGTGCATGTTGACTGTTTCATTCGTGCAAGTATATTCCTCATAAATTATTTTAAATTATTAAAGCTGTTTGAAAATTATAAATGTAAATTTTTATTTCAAAAATTACTTTTATACTCGTAACTTTTTCAGACCTTAATTTTAGAATCACCTTTCTGATATTTTTGACTCGTATGCTATGCATTCTTTTTTTTTTCTGTTCTTTTTACTTCCCTTTCTCTCTTGGCATACGCACTTTTAAAACACAATTTCTTTCCGAAAACAATGTATTCATTTTATTATTGGTTAACATCAAAATATTGATAATTTTAAAAATTTGCTCATTTATTTATAGGTTTTAATTTATCCATTTATTATTTATGATTTTGGTCTTTTACAGTTTCAATTATGTATTTTGATTCACCCGTTAAATTGATATTTGATCTCTAGTATGAATGTTAGTATTACATATACACATTTAGGTGGGCACATTTATGATAGTACTTTAGTATCACTTCAAATTTCTCATTAGATATTGGATGTATAGGGATATTAAACAAAGTTACTTAATTTTCTAAAATAAAAAAATGCTTAAGTAATGATTAGTGCTAAATGTCTAAAATTAATAACCTCGAGCTCTTAAAATTTGTAATTTTTTAATCTAGTTAGTTCATTTGTTAGTTTTTGTAATTGAATTCACATAAGTATTTTTTTTTTTATGTTTCTATCATTTTTCGTGTTAATTAACTGTGAATTAACTTTTTCCTTTACTCATGGAAATAAACACCACCATGACATAAAAAAATTAAATCGTGTAAAACATATACAATTTAATTGAGTAAAAGAATTATGATTTTCTTGAGTTTGATTTTACAATTGTACATGAATCAAGTGTGTGTGTGTGGTGGTAGGGGGAGGGAGGGGAATCACGAATCAAATTGTTAAAAGCCATTGTTCATGTTCGAGGTTTCATTCATCCAATAATTAAATATTGTTCCTTCTATTTTAGTTATTGTGTAAATCAAGGAGAAAGATATTTTCGTACAAGTAACATAACATTTGCATGTATGAATATACTTGGCTATTTTAGGTAGCTTTATCTGTATTAGATCATTTACATTTTGATATTACCATGTCCTTTTGTTATTTAAAAAAAAAAAAAGTGATTATCCAAATTTCGATGTGATACACGAATAAGTATTATAATTTTCCTTTAGAAAAATATGCACTGAAGTTGATATTATAAATTAGTTATTTGTACTATATATAAATGTACACAATCATTAATGTTTCTGTAATTGTTTGATACGATTGGTGCCAAAAATAGATTTTTGTTAAAGCTAAAGAAAATCTTGTGATTTGACAACAGTTGGAGGTTGGAAGGGTATGATTCATATTTATATTGGAACTTGTTCATGATAGACGAAGTATAAGTAATAAGGAACAAATCTTGAGTCATTTATTTCTGGTTTTTGTTTTTCGAGTGTAGTTAAATAATGGAATGATTAAAAAACGAGAAGGATAATGTAAATTTTGAGAAAAGAAAAATGTTGAAATTGTGGATTATATAATAGTTTTATGGTGAAATTATTTGTGAGTTGTGTATAAAGAAGAAATTGTTAATGTGAATTATGGTGATGTGACAGTGGTATTTAAAAGTAGGTTTGCATGAGGTGTGAAGTGAGTATTGATTGTTGGTTTAAAGGGAACATGGTGGTTGATTGGGGTGAGGTGGGACCTTGCTTCTGAATTCAGCATCTTTCTTGGAGGCTGTGGTGTGGCTATGAACTATAATAGCCAGATATCATGGAAGAACCACATGACATGATCAATTCTCATATACTCTTGCCTTTGTCTTTCAATTACTATACTTTATTTTCGTTAGCATAATTATGAAATATTATTAATAATTTTACTATTAATTGTTATGTTTAGATATTAATTAATAAATTAGTTTAGGTTTTACTAGTTGTGATAATTAGTATAGTTTTGGATTAAGACGTCAATGCTAGTAAATAGAATTACTGATAAAATTTAGTATTTACTATTCTTATTGAATACTAGAAAGTTATTTCACTTGAAAAATATATTTATTTTCTCAATCACGGTTGAAAAACACATATTAAAAACAAAAACTATTACATTAGATATAACCTAAATGGATATTGTATATGAACATTTTATATTGGTTAAAACTTACATAGATATAATATTGAGTATATTTTATGCAATTTTAGATTATTTTGGGATACACAGCATTGATCTTAAAATTATATGTTCTGCTTTCTTCGTTAATTAAAATTCGCTTACATAACTCAAGTTTATAATTAATTCTATATTTGTATTTTGATTCTAAAAGTGTTAAATATAAACCAACCTAACTTATATCGATAGATTAATATATAGATATAAACTGAAAATGAATCAATTTGATCTAACTCACATTTTAATGAGTTAAAAACTTTATAACTCAACTTGATCTATTAAAAATATACTTAACGATATTTTGCTTTTTAATATATTTTATGTATTTATTGTTATACGATTAAAGGATATTAATTTGACTCGCTATTCATCTATTTTACCAAAGATAATAGTTAAAAATTAAAATATTAACATACAAAACATTTAAACTATACGAATATTATCGAACAATATTATAATATTTTAAAAAGATTAAATTATTTATTTACGTAATTAGAAATGGTAAATAATTATAATAATAAAAATATGAAGAAAAAAAAAACTAATAAAAAGTTGACGTTGGTAGGTTCTGAGGAAACATTTTCAATTTGACTCTCTTTAATTCATGTATTAAATGAATGTTTCAATTTGATCCATATTTAAAAATTTTTAATCCAAGTTAATTCAAATTTAAACCGGGTCAGGTTAAAATCCATTTTGTGATTATGTTATAGATGGTTATATCTCAGTGAATCATTACCGTCATAGTAAGTTTGGTTGAATTTTATTTTCCCTTTAGTGTAAGGAACTTGAAGTCACATACATATTCAGTTTTTGGTTAAATAAAACATATAACTCAGATTCTATTTCAGCACAAATTTTAATGAGACAAACGCGCTTTCAAAGATTAAACACTATATATATTCTTTCTGTATAAAACAAGTATTGGCAAGGGGTTTCAACATGCATTATTTCCAAGCTGGAAACATTAATAATTCCTCACATACAATTTTGAATTTTAACTTTTTTTTTAAGCTAGAGTCTATAAATTTGATTTGTTGTAACTAAGCTTGTATTTCTCAAATTCGATTTCTTGGGGGTTGGGGCATGTGGAATGCAATTTTTATATTCAATATATCTCATGAAAACAGAATTAAATATCTATTTATAGTACACTTGGCAAAACCCTATAAATAGTAAATAGCTAAAAACAGAAGCTTTGGTCACCAGATTCCCCTTTTTCCTCCCATCACAAACTTTAACCTTTAGCCAAAAAGGTTAACATTATATGAATACAACATTTGCACATTTGAAAAAAAAAATCAATTTTTTTTTGTCTTCAATTTTATATGTACACAAAGAACTATAGTAGGTTAGGATTTTCCTCTTTACACCCATTAAAGATTATGAAAAGAAGGGCAAGTATGAGAAATGTTTGGTAGAAATTCGTTCATGTGAAATAAGTTTGGGTTTTTTTTTTTTTTTAAAGTTTAGTTAGATTAGTCAAAAAATAAGAAAGAGAGTTGATTAGTGATGAAGTAACTGAAAAGATTTTGAAAAAAGACATGCTAAGCAACTGGGTTTACAGAGCCAGCTCTGATCTTGGGATTCAGGAAAAAGAATATCTCATAATTCTCATCAACATGGGAAATGTATACCTCAAATAAAACTTCATCACCAAACCTTGCAATTAATTAATATAAGATCTATGTACTTCTTCATTCACCATTATTTGTGTCATCTTTTCTCTCTCAATAACCCTCATTTTCCTTCCTCACTTGGAAGTTTTGTTATCCAAGAAGATTGCATCTTGCCAAATCTATCAAAGAAAAGAGCAACACTTGGAATTAGAGACCCACACGCTTGTCATAACCCACGTGGGGACTCTTTTGCTGCACATGCTCATTACACATTGTTTGCATCACTCACAAGATTCATCATTTTTCTCAACTTTCTTAATTAGCCAAGTCATGATCGAAAAATCTCGAACATAACTAAAAAAAAAAAGATAGAAGTATAATATATTGGTTTAAGTTTAGATCTGAATTCAATTCTATTGAATCAATGTATAGAATAAACAATATTTCTCACTTTTGAATTTAATTTGCCCATGAAAACCTTAAATTTTACCTTGTATTTCATGTTTTTGACTTGTCATTAACCCTCTACTGTGTATTAACGTGCGTGCGCCTTTTCATTTCGTCCAATCAGCATTCCCCAGTTTGGTCACTGATTTTGATAATTTTGACTATGACCTGATTAATTAGAGGTGTTAATTAGTGATTAATTTATTATACCTTTGCCCCGAAGAAAAAGCCAGAAGCAGACAAAACCGTGGATTCCATGTAGCATTGCCGTGTGCAATGTATGGTGGTTTTTGCTTATAAGAGATTTGGGTGTTGTATAAAATCCATGTTACGGGATTAAGCGGATATTCCTCAACTTTTACGGGATAATTATTTTTTAATTAAGTTCTGTTGTTAACATAATTCGATCCCCACCCTACAAACTAATTAGTGGTCATGCAACTTGCAAATCAATGTTTTTCTGGGACCAAATGATCCATGATGCAGAAATATGCAATAAAGTTTAGAATTGTTCGAAGCTCACGTGGTCATTGTTTTTTAGTGGTGGTGCAGTCAAACGATAGAAAGAGTGAAGTGATCAGCATCCATTACAACAATGGAGCATTGCAAACATTATCTCTAAGGTTGTCTTTTAGTGTTGTCAAAGTAGATATATTTATGCAGGAAGCAGGGGGCATTTTCACAAGGGGTGTATACAAATTGAAGCGCAATACAAAATGGGAAATGATTATAGTTAGATATGGTTGGATTTTGGGGGGTTAATTTTTTTGCATTGATCTGTACTACACACATTATAATTAGCTGATATGGATTGCATGTTTGAATATGGAAATCAATCGTAAGAGTCATTAAAGAATCATTATTGCTGAATGAATGAATCCCATGAGACCATAAAAAAGTCATAATCACTTCCTCCACCAAAGTAAAGACACAAACCAGAGTCAAATCCCTTTATTGCCGGAACTCAATATATATTGTCCAATTTCATTTCACAAAGTAATACTTTATATGGTTAGAAAAGCTTTCGGAATGTTTTAAACCATGACAGTGTTAGAGAATAAGGTCAAATTTCGATTGCTGCAGAATTCTATATTTGTATTCATGAAAACTACATCAGGATAAGTTTATTTAATGATTAGTGTTGAGACTATAGCTTGAAAAGGAGTTCTGAATTACAAAGTGTTGTGGTTGCATGATGCTCTCACCAAGTTGTTTATCTGCAGTCCCCACTTGCATTAACTGCAAGTATGGCCACCACGCCCTGGAATCAACAATTGTATAACGTGATCCACTTCAATTTCAAACTAAAGCTTATAAAATTAGCACTTCACACCACCTGATTCAAGATAATTCGAGATATATACATCTCGTACGTAAAATTATAAAAAATTAAACTAGACATTAATAGATAATGTGAGGTAATCTGAGGGTATATTCACAATACATAACAATACGCCAAACTCTCTTTTCTTTCATGTGTAACATCCACTCATCAAATGATCAAGCTCAAGCTGGGTGGTTCATTTTCTTCTCTGTACTTTACTGATTAAACTATTGCTATAAATATTCAAAAGATATAAACATACAAGTGTGTGGATATGATCTTTAAACTTGAACCATTTTTTATCATACAATAATTTTTCCAACCTCAAATCTGTTAGAGTTTCTATAAGCCCGAAACTCTGACATCTGCTTCAGATCGCTCTGTTTTTCAGATCTCTTTTTCTAACAAGTGACCTTGTTAAAGAGCAAGTGTGAACTCGAAGTTTATATTTATTGGATTAGACAAACTGGAAAGTATATACGTTAAAAAATTAAAAATTTAATACCTTACATTTTGTTAGTCTATTGTAATATTAAAATCATTTGTGTAATTAATTTATTTAAAACTCTTTAGTACAAATCATTCAATATTTTACTAGCTTTGTATTTCCAACATTAATAGCTCTAGCTTATTTATTAGCATGTTGATATTTTAATATTCTATTTTCTAAACCTCTATTTCTTGAATTTAGGAAAATTTGTTCCAAATGAATAAAAGATGATGAAAAAGAAAAACTCCTACCTTTGAGGCTAAGAATGTCTTTCTCTTGTCAGTATTTTTTCCTCACGTAAGTAAAGTAAACCAAGAAAAAAAAAAGACGTAAATTGGCCCAAGACCAGACAATAAGAAATCAAATATGTTTTATTTGTGCACCCCAATCATTACTAAGTGCATCCCATACTAATGGAAAAGACTAAAATATTCTCTCTCATTGCCCTATGGTACATTATCATTGCGAATGCCTGTGCTGCAGAAGAAGATAGACAGAACAGCGTTGTAAAAAAAAAAAAGTCGTGCCAGAAAGTACTATATATGTTTCAGAAATTTTATTCCAAATATTCTATTTCAGAAAGTTTATTCTAAAATGTATTTGATTTGTTTGGAAAATCCTGTTCGAAAAATCTATTCCAAAAATTCCATTATGAAAATCATGCTCTAGAAATTCCAAAAAACTGATTTCAAAAGATTTTTAAAACATGTAAACCAAAAGTCACTTTTACAAAGACTAAAATGTCATTTTCAAATTTGTGAGTGTGACAAAAAAATTATGGGGGTGCAGGAAAAAAAAGCTGAAAACAAACTCGGACTAATTTTATATAAACAATATAATTTGTTGGGCCATTGTTTGTTACGATCTTATAGAGTGACAAAAATGTTAGCCTCCGGCATGTTATAACATTTTCGTGAAAAAAAAAATTAACTATGACATGTTTAAACCAAGTTCTCCCTATGATTTCTAAAAGAGGGAAATAAAATTAAAACTAAAATTTATTCACACAAACTAATTTATAGAAATCCTAAAAGGTGATATGTGATGTACCTGGTATTAGTTAAAAAAGCTTTAGATGCGTACCTTAGACCTTGAAGTTTTTTAGCCATTGTCAGAGATTCCTCGGAAATTTATCTTGAGATATTTTTGTTTTCATTTTCAAAGAAAAAAAAATGTTTGGTTGAATATTAGAAAATAACATATTTCTAGTTTTAAACTATATATATTTTTCGTATATTTCCCTCACGAGTGACAATTAAAATTTATCATAATTTCTATTTATCCTGATAAACCCAGTTACATACAGTAATTCGGAAAAGCTAAGCTAATAATATTTTATATAGTGTGCGTATTTGATTACATGTTAAAAAAATTGATGTTAAATCGATGTAAAATTAATTTTTTAATGCAAAATCATAATGCGTTTGATTTCAAAAATCAATTAAAAGACAAAAGAATTAAATTGAATGAGAAATAACTCATTTTTCTTCATAATTGATTCTGGTTGAATTAATTCTCCAACTTTAAATCAAACACATCCATAATTCAAGTCATCACATAAACTTATGTTTAAAGAGTTGTTGATGTAATGTTTCATTTTTTTTTTCACTATACGACAATAAGAGTCATCCTAAATAAAGCCATGAATGGTAGACGTGGATATCAGACAATGGTGATAAAGAACGTAAGAGAGATTAAAAATTAAAACAAATAAAAACCAAACAAAATTTTAAAATTTTCAAAAACTAAAAAAATGAAAATGGTTTTACCCTTGAGATAACATTATTATTGTTATTATTATTAATCACCGTATTTAATTTTAAAGTTTAGTTACAATTTTATCTTTGAAAATATTTTAGAAAATTTTAAAAATATATTTAAATTATTTTTAATTTTAATTTTTAAATAATATAAGACTATTAAACTTTGCGAAAGAATCTCCCTAATCAAAATCTATGGAGAAGAATCAATCCTCAAAAGTACAAAAATACCGTTGTTTCCAAGCTGTGAGAATCACGCTACTTGAATAAGAAGAACAACTACTAATATGAAAAAAAAGCATGTTTGTAATGTGTCTTCGAATACACATATGTAAGAAAATTATCATAACACATAATTTTATCATAGAACATCTGACATAGCTACGTCAAATAAACATGTTGCCTTGTCTATCCATTTCGGGCACAAAATTGGTGGTATTATTCGGTTCTCTTTATTGTTCTTTTCATGTTTAAACACGATATTTATTTTTACTTTTTTTTTCACGGATTGGTTCTATTAATTTTTCCGAAAGAGAAAAACTCAGCATAAAAAATAGTTTATATGTAAATCAATTTTAAGTTGTAAATGAATGAATATTTCTTTATCAACATAAAGTATTGGTGAGTAATTTGTTTGTTTTTGAGTATTAGTTGTGGTGTGATGTTATCATTGAATTAAGAAAACGTAATTGTGGTGAGAGGACACGTTGGGTATTTTATGTAATAAAATATCTAAGCACTAACATTGATGAGAATAGAATATCAGGTATTATAGCTTTTACGTACCAGCAAATTATGGCCTACGTCCTTGTCTAATTGAAAACGATACGTTTATTATGTCATCAAAATAATAACAATAAATTCAAATCTTTACATAAAAAAAAATATATATATATATATATATATATATATATTATGGAAGGAAGAGAAATTTCAGAAAACACAAGATGTTGAAAGGAATAGAATGTTGGTGTGGTTTATTTTGTACATGTAGTTAGAATTATTATTATTATTATTATTATTATTATTATTATTATTATACACATGAATGCTTAAAGAATATATCTTTTATTCTAGAAATAAATAAATAATGAAAGAATATTTGGCGTGAGATGTTGGATTGGAATGATTTGGTTACACTTCCAATCAAAACCTGATCGCACCCAACATGCCTACAACAAAACCAAACCGTAGATAACTACTAAACAACACCAATCTTTTCAATTACTATTTCTTTTTCTCCTGCACGCTTCGTCAATCATTATTGTCCTCTTCCGTTTTTGTGTCATTTCATTGTGAATGAACACAAAAACCATCACTCAAAGAGGGGTTAAAATAAGTGAAGATGAATTGTTGTGGTTGCATTTTGATGACAAATATTAAAAATGTTGTGGTTGAAGCGGTAGGGTGAAAGAGGAAAAAGAGAAGACATGTGATTTAAAAAGAGGTGAGGTGTGGTGTTTGGGTGTTTAAGGTAAAGGTGAAGAGAAGGTGTGGAAAGTACTGTGATGTTAGAGAACACTGAAATTTGCATTGTCTAGGATATGTTTATTTGCATTGTTTAGTTTTTTTTAAGCTAAATGAAGAGTCTTTTTATTTAGAGTTTTTAAGATGGTTTTGACTTGGTAAGTCATGTAAAAATATTTTGTGAGTAAATTGAATCGATTCATTTTTATTAATTTTTTTTTTTGGTGTATGTCAAGTAGGCTTGTTTACAAAATAGTTGTTATATTTTAAAGAATAAAATTATCAAAAATTAATTTATTAAAATGTGTTTAAATATTGTAATTTATAAATTAAATCATTACAATTTAAAATTAAAAGAAATTTTATTAATGACTTAAAATTTAAAAATACATTTTTAAGTTTTTAATGTTAATAAAATGGTTGTGAGCTTGACATTAGGTCAAGTCTAGCCATCATAATTTTGTTATCAAATTGGACAACTTGTTGATTTTGTTATATATGAAGGCATAATTTTATCACAAGACACGTATCACTGAATGATAATTGAAAAAATAAAATAAAGAGAAAAATTTTTGATAAACAAAAGATTGACTTGTATGTCTTGAATTACACATCTACTTATCTTCATCTCAAGATCTCAAATGTTGATTTTCATATATAAATTTTATCTTATTCTTCAAGAAGATAATTTTATGAGTTTTTAAAACTAAAATTTGTTCACCTACATTGGGAGAACTTTAGTTAGGATTTTTATGTCCATTGGACTTAAGTTCCAAAAGCCTCACATCATACAATATCAAGTTTTAAAAGAGTTATTCAAATGTGTGATCTATTAACAAGTGTACTAAGTCTAGTGTAATACAATCAAATGAGTTGTTGTATCCACAAGAACTTAACAAGTAAACCGGTAATTGTTTAACTTGTGCACCACTTTTGACTTTTTCTTTTAACCGCCTTTAATGTTCAACACCACTTTCTTTTGACTCAACTATAAAAAGCTATATTCTAAATATTTTAAAATTGCCCTTTAACGCTTAATGGCAAATTTTTTGGACTCAGTTGCATTATCCTTTAATTCTTTTAATTCTCTTAATTTTTATAATCTGGTTTATTTTATAGTATAATATCTTCGTCTTTAAATCTAGTTGTTTGCATGTTTATATCTTTAAACTCAATTTATATTTTATTTCATTATTTCTATCTATTTATATTTATTTTAAATTTATATTTGAATATATATAGTGTATTCTAATACTTTGATCTTGTGGACCTAATATATTTTATATTCAAATCCCTTATCCATTGTGATTTGATTTATTTTAATCTCATTATCTTTTGGAATTAGTTCTTTGTAATGTTATCTTATATATTCTAACAGCTTTAACTTTTTGTACCTATTTTATCTCAGTCTAATACTGTCTTTTATGTTATATTTGTTTTAATTGACTTTTACAATATTGATTAATAATTACAAATATGTGGATGGTCAATCTCTATATATATAAAAAAAAAAACTTAATATATAAGTAACTTAAAAAAAATGGGGAACACAACTTTCCTCACTCCATGTAAGATTCAGTTCTGAATGTAAGTCATAATAATGAAGTTCACATGCAAAGTGGATATTAAGAGAAAGTAAAAAAAAAAATAAATAACACATATACTGAGTGAGACGATTTGTAATTCAAAATTTTGAAATATTATATATATATTTTATTTATTTACACATTTGTTAGGACACATGCAAAAAAGTGTCTCTTATCTGTCACTGCCTTCTTTTCTTTTGACATATTTACTTATTCATACCACCACTCATCTTCCTTTTTCTATGCAAATAAGAACCTTCCATTTCCATACTCTTAATCAAACTAAACTTAATATAAACCTATCCCTATATTACTCTTTCAAGCTTATGAATTACCAACAAGTGGTGATTTATAATTAGTGAAAGCAAAATTCTTGTCTAAGGAAACTTTGTCCCTCTTTGGCATTATTTAAAAATTATAATAAATGAACTTTTAAGATGGAAAAATATAAGCCAAATGATTTCATTCTTTATATATTTATGATGAAATTCAATAGTCATTTTTCATTTATTCTTTTGATCCCTATGTAAGCTCAGCGGTGAACCTATTAAATATATTTACCTTTTTGTTCTTTTTACTTCTTAATTTTATACATCTGTCCTCTACCAAATAATAGAGAAGTTGAATCTATCACTGGGTAAGCTCCAGAAAATGAAAGGTGCTTAGTTCTTGAAGAAAGTTGTTGTAAATTTCATTATATATATTAAATTTATAGAAATAAAAAAATTTCAACCAAATTTTTTTACAATCTTCTTATCCGGAAATTACTTATGTTAACCAATCAACTGGATTCCTACTCTTTTTTTTTTTTACCGAAAAAAATGAAGTTTTACATCAAATTTATAAGATTGAGGTCAGATTCGGTATTTCAACTCAACCCTAATGAAAAATTTATTGATTTGTTGGTTTAACCATTTTCTAAGCCTCCATTTGAAGCTCACAGAGAGATATCTACAATATTTTTTCAAATTTTAATTTTTTTTACTGTGTTTAACACTATTTGATGTATATGTATGTATATGTTGTGTTTCTGTCTGTCTGATTTCATTTCACCTCTCTTTCCTAACCCCCCAAGGCCACGCCACTGTCACTTTCCCACAATGTGCACCAATAACAACAATCTCTCACTTCCCCACTAAAATCTAATCTGGGTTTCATTCTTCAGAGGACAAAGTTTCGGACTTTGCGGGATTCGGCTTGTTCCACTGCTGTCATGGGCAAGGTCGCGGTGGGAGCTGCCGTTGTCTGCGCCGCCGCCGTTTGCGCCGCGGCGGCGCTGGTGGTGCGCCACCGCATGATTAGTTCCCGCAAGTGGAGTCGCGCCATGGCCATACTGAAAGAGTTCGAGGAAAAGAGTGGGACCCCACTTGCGAAGCTCAGACAAGTGGCTGATGCCATGGATGTTGAGATGCACGCAGGTCTGGCATCTGAAGGTGGTAGCAAGCTTAATATGTTGATCAGTTTCGTCGATAATCTCCCTACTGGGTTCGTGGATTTATCTATCTCTTTTCCTTTTTCCCATCTGTTAGCCTTTTTATACTAATATTAATAAAATATGTGATTTTTTTGTCTCTATTTTTTGTAAATAAAGTTTTTAGTAAAAAGAGTTCGAGACACTTGAGGATCAGGATGTCCCGGATTTGTTGTCTGTCTATTTGTCCTGCTCTCTGAAACGTTGATCTTGTTGTTTTATTTGACTTTTTAAATGGATTTTTGGTTAACCAATGTTTTTCCTTTTCCTTTTTTTTTTTGTTTTTTTCTGCGTGCTGTTTATTTTGCGTTCTGAATTTTGATACGGTGAACTGACAAATTTGGATCAGTCGTGTAGTAGTTCACTTCATTATATGCATTATCTCAATTATGATCGTATTGTGGTATTGGAATGTTAAGAGTAAAGATTACAGCTTTTTTGTTCGTTGTAAATCCGGGGTTTTTGAAACTCGAACGTGATTTGTCACGATGGTTCAAAATGATACTGCTTTTTAGCAGTTCAGAATTTACGTGATTAAATTGGAGGAGTTTACTAGCATATCATTCATGGTTCTGTGACCTTCTGGATTATAACGGTTTATCACTAAAGCGTTTGATTGTTTATATTGTGGTGTGAAGAATCTGCAGTCAAGATGTTGCTGAGAGAGAAATATGAACTAGTTATTCTTAAAGATTTCTTCTGTGTTAGTTCATTGATCACCATATCCATTACATACAGGGATGAGAAAGGACTCTATTATGCGCTGGATCTTGGTGGCACAAACTTCCGTGTCCTTCGTGTACATCTGGGTGGGAAAGACAAAGGTGTTATTGGCCAAGAGTTTGCAGAAGTTTCAATTCCTCCAAATTTGATGACTGGTTCTTCGGAGGTAAGTGTGTTATGGGAAAATCGATTAGACTATTAAGCCTTGCTACACTTTGACACATATTCATTATGTTGTTACAGGCATTATTTGATTTTATAGCCGCAGCTCTTGCCAAGTTTGTTGCTTCAGAACCAGAAGGTTTTCATCCTCCCCCCGGCAGACAAAGAGAACTGGGTTTTACATTCTCATTCCCAGTGAGGCAAACATCAATTTCATCTGGGACTCTAATTAAGTGGACTAAAGGTTTCAATATTCAAGATACGGTAATTCTTGTTGCCTTCATGTTATTCAAGAGGAGTGCTAGCAGTCCTAGCACACACTTTTTTACACCTACACCTACTATTGGTTAAAATATACAAGAAACTACAAAATCACAAATGAAGCTGATTAATTATATTTGAAATGAGAGCCACAAAATTTTTTGATCTCATAAATTCAACCAATAGTAGAGAGTGTGTTATAAAACGTAATGTTAGCATTTTTCAATATTCAATTTTACTTGTGCGGACACTATTTTCTTCCTGTCACTCGACTTCATTACACTGGGACGTATAGTCCAGAAATTTGAACGAGTCACTCTCTTGTTGTATTAAGTTTTGCAAGTCTCCAGATATTGCAATAGTACAATCATGATTTGCCTCATTATAATTCAAAACTGCATCCTAGTAATAGGATCTTTCATTTTTTTTAGAGAGTGAATTTCTTGTTGATTCTCTGATCTCTTACTGAGCATGGATACTCCTTCATTGTTTGTTTGTAGGTTGGTGAAGATGTGGTGGGAGAGTTAACCAAGTCCATGGAAAAAATTGGGCTGGATATGCGGATTGCTGCTCTAGTCAGTCTCCCTCTTCTCTCTTTTTTTCTTTATATTTTATGGCTAGGATTTGAGCATCAGATTTCCAATATGTGTGTGACTGAGTTTTTTGAGTTATAAGAGTTTATTATGTCAGTTTTATTTTATTTTAAGTCGTTCTTGGTGGTTTAGTATATAAACTGGAAATGAAACTTAACTTGCTGATTTGATGTAGGTTAATGATACCATTGGAACATTAGCTGGAGGCAGATTCTACAATCAGGATGTAATTGCTGCTGTGATTCTTGGTACTGGGACAAATGCAGCATATGTAGAACGTGCACATGCTATTCCGAAATGGCACGGCCTTATACCAAAATCTGGAGATATGGTATGTAGGTTATAATGTGTGAGATTTAATTTCTTGTGAAAGAGTTGTCTTTACCGTGTTACTATCTGGTGCCGAAGCATGCTCTGATTATTTCTAAATGTTATAGGTTATAAACATGGAGTGGGGTAATTTCCGATCATCAAATCTTTCTCTTACAGAATATGATCTGGCTCTTGATGCTGAGAGTTTAAACCCTGGAGAACAGGTAATAATCATCTATGGTGTACATTTGTTTAATTAACTAAGGCAACTCTAACATTATCCCACTGTTGTTCACAGATTTTTGAGAAATTGATTTCTGGCATGTATTTGGGGGAGATTATTAGGAGAGCTTTGTTGAAGATGGCCGAAGAAGCTGACTTTTTTGGAGATACTGTTCCACCCAAATTGAAAGTTCCTTTCATACTTAGGTATGCTAATTCATACTGGCAAACGTAGTTGTTAATACTGCACTGGTGTAGAAGTGGCCAGTGGCTGCTATTTGACATTTTGGGTTGTGGTAGTCATGACTGTGAATAGGAATCATCGTCTCTCTCTATTTTTGATAGAGAGAGATACAGAGAGACCCACCCTTTTTTCTGTCACAAGAAGTTCAAAATGAATATGAGATCAAACAGCAATGCTGGTAAAGTGCAGCTCTGTTTCCAGAAAATCTGCTGCACTGGTCAGTTCTGGTGTTCTTTCCAACTTTCCAGTGAAACCTTATCTTGTTCTTTCCTTCTGCTCTGTACTCTCTCCTATGGAGCTCTCTGTGTTCTGTATAACAGACCAACATAGGTCCTTCATTTCACTGCTCTGTCCCTTCTTTTCCCTGGTCTTCTTAGGGCTGTTTGGTTAACATGATAGGATATGGAATGATAGGATAAGAGTGTGTGAATTACGTAATAAGAACTTAGGCTTATGTTTAAGTTATTTTGATAACCAAAGAGAAAAAGTAAGGTTAAAATGTTTTCATATTAGTGAGTTATTTTGAAGAGATTCTTGGAACAAACAAATATTAGCTTATGGACAAACCATGATATGAATCCGGTAAACTCTTTCCTATCCTGTCTTTGGTAGACACAGAATAACAACTAAATAGTACTATATTATTCTATCATGTGTAATGGCATGTGATGCAAGTCGTAGTAAATGGCAAAATTACCTTTGTGACCCAATTGCAAATCACTTTTTGTAAGTTCATTTTGACAGTTTTATGTCAATTTTTCTATTATTTAAATTATAAAAAATATTAAAGTAACAATATAATTACATAATTTTAATAAACTTATTTAACTCTATAAATATATAACTTTAATATGGATGCATTGAATTTTAGAACTATTATTTCTAAATCTTGTATTGAACTCAATTAAATTTTAAATTGTATATAAATTATGTAAAGTATAAAATTAGTTTTAACTAAAAGAGTGTAACACGTAATGTACATGTTTTATATGCTTAAAAAATTCATTCCCATTTTAAAATAACATGGAGAATGTGGATATGATGATAACTAGATTCGTGAGCTGCCACTGATAAAAAGGAGCACAAGTGATGCAGTGAGAGTGCAAATGAAACACAGTAAGGGGACAGATGGGCGGAGAGAACTTAAGTGGAAAATATTTTAATCTTATCCTGTTAGCTTCCAACATAGCATTCATCACAAGATAAAATTCAACTGATGAAAAAGATAGGATAGGATAAGGTGATAAGGTTGTCTTATCGGATCCAATTGGCTCACAAAACAATGGATTAAGATAGCAGGATATAATTTCTTATTTTATCATAACTTCCTTACCATGATCACCAATCTATCCCTTATTTGTAATGAGTTTTGTCTCCATCACTGTTCTGTCTCTTTTTTGTTCTTTGATTACGGTGCTATTGACTTGTGTGTTTGGCTTATATATTTTTTTAATGTTTAAGGATTGATGTATGAATTATATAACTTTATTCATAAACCGAGAAAATTAAGGTGTTTGCTCTGTTTAAACTTTTTGTGTGGACCACTTCAGTTTCATCATGTATTTAACTTTTGACAAAGTGTTGTTCCCCCCTTTTCTATTTAAATCTTATTTCTCAAGGTTGCTTGATAGTTGCTCTGTTGTTAATTGATGGCCAAGGTCATCACATGAACTAACTTGTGCATCAATTTTTTTTTTGGAACTTGTAAATGAAGACAAGATTTATTACCATTTCTTTATGCCGTGTAAATGGGGAAATGGTAATATTATTCTCTATGTATAAGCTTAAGATAGAAGGACAAGTAAGAATTATTTTTGTGGCATTATTGGTTTGGTATTACATTTTTATCCGAAAGTGTAAAAATTGTATTCATACCAATCAATCTTAATAAATTGTATTCACTTCTCATTTTGGCTTTTATTCCACAGTGTGCACTGTTTATGCTACCCGTGCTCTTGTTGAATTGTATAACTCTTCATTGCAACATATACTCACTTTTAGAGTTTTGACATCATTTTTATTAGGACGCCTGACATGGCAGCTATGCACCACGACACTACTCCTGATCTGAAAGTGGTTGGAAACAAATTAAAGGATACATTAGAGGTATGCATGATCTGCTGCGATTTTGAAATATTTCTATCTGTGGGGTTATATATTCTTTTATATATGAGTTATGGTTATTTGAGAGATTGTGGTTCCATATGGTTATATGTCATCAGTCTTACACATATAAGGCATTTGACACCACTTTTACACAAAAACCTTAAGACAATGGTGTTATGGGCCTTTATTCTTATATAGTGTTTAATTTTGTCTTTTCTATCAAATGTGGGACTTTGACTCTTTTTAACTCACACTTAGACTATTTCCAACACTATCATGTCTCACATCATTCTATAAATTGCATTTTCATGAATTGGATGTGGGGGGCCAGAAACTATGACACGATAACATAAACTAAACTACCTATTCTTTGTGACCTGTCTTTTAAAGTAAAAGCATTGTGATTATGTTTAGTTTAGGACAATAAAAGTTGGTGCTTCTAATGCCCTTCATTCTGTCAGATCTCGAACACTTCCCTAAAAATGAGGAAGATTGTTGTGGAACTATGTGACATTGTTGCTACTCGCGGGGCTCGGCTTGCTGCTGCTGGTATTTTGGGCATCCTGAAGAAACTAGGAAGAGACACAGTTAAGGTTGGGGAGAAGCAAAAGTCAGTGATAGCATTGGATGGAGGATTGTATGAACACTACACTAAGTTCAGAGAATGCCTGGAGAGTACACTGAAGGAATTGCTGGGAGAGGAGGCTGCTGAGACCATTGTCATTGAGCATGCTAATGATGGCTCCGGCATTGGTGCAGCCCTTCTAGCAGCTTCTCACTCCCAATATTTGGGAGTGGAGGAGTCTTAAATTATTGCTGAGGGAATGTAATACTAGTTTCATTTTTTTTGCTTAGGTAATAGATCAACACATTGAAGCAATGATGCCTTGGTTATTGGTCCTGCAGATCATGTCCACCGGGAGAGGTATCTCTTCTTACTGGGGCATTCATTATTTTGGTTCCGGGTTTGTTTCTCCTTCGTTAAGGAATAATGTCAAAGATATAAACTTAATCATGAGTGACTAGTCACCTTTTGCGGAATGTAGCCAACCGGAATAAAGCAGGACTTGATGCATTCAAAAGCCTAAGTGCTTTTTTATTCAAACCTTTTCTGAGTTATCAGTGAAGACTCGGGAGTTGTTGCTGTTGCTGTTATTATTATTGTATTGTTTTATTATCTTGTATGAAACACGCCCAAGTTTTTCAATTTTTTGTCAGTGATTTACCTCCGCTAGAGAATCTTGGATTTGTTTTTTGCTTTTTCTTGTTCATGAGAAAAGTAAACATGTTTTTATCATAGCTTTTTGTGAAAATACATAAATATCAGACTTCAAACTCAATTTGGAAAATTTCTACTAAGCAAGCCAAGTATGTATCAATTTGGTATATACAATGGTTGACATGACAATGGCAATTTTAATGTCGCCGCATGTATTTATTGAAAAAGAAAATGTGGCCTCTGAAAACACGTTTGAAGGAAAAAATTGAGGTTAGAGTACATTGAAACAAATTTTGCTGGTCTTTGTTGTGCTGTCGGTAGAGTTGTTGATGGTGGAGTTTGTGGGCAATGTTAACAGCGTGGGATTGGAAACATAGGTACGTAATTTTGTATTCATTTTTTCAAGAAATGAGGCTTTTTGATGGATGGAGAGACATTATAATAGTAATAATAATATTATTTGTTATGAAGGTTCATAAATTTTGGATTCAAGGTTTTTTTTTTTTCGTGACGTATGTATAAGTATTAGATTAGATTTAATACGTCTCGATTAATTACGAGTACACGTATTATTTGACTTTTTTTAACGGGTAAGGATGAATGAGTATACAGCTAACCAGTGTTTGTATATGTTCCGTCATTTTGATATTTATATAACTTTTTCATCATATATATATAGACTACATTTTTTATAAATATAAGTTCATTATTATAATAGTTAAATCATTTAAAATAACGAACTTAAAATTATAAATTTAACTAAACTTTTAACTTTTATTTTTTAACGTCTGAATTAAAATCGGTAACGGTAAGAGCATACGCGTCTGTCTTCTATAAAATTCAACTAACGATATTGGTGCTTGTCTCAATTTAACTCCAATTATGAAATCAAGACAAATACTTTGGGTGGCCAATTTTGGTTTGTCATCTTTCTGTATTATTATCGCACATTTTACTATGATGCAACATAAGCCAATCTTACCTAGCTGTCCTCATCAAAATTTCCTTTCGTCGAGGAGAGTAAATAGATAGAAGAAAAGCTTTCATAAGTAAGCAACATTCACAGGTCCAAGACCAATCCAAACATCACAGCAAAACAATAGTATAAAACCTACTCTACAGCAAACATCAACCTTGTTTTTGCGAGGCCCAACTACAAACCTCGTAATCGGTATTGTTTTTTCATGCCATCGACTAGGAAACCTGGAATAAAGCGAAATGCCATTGCTGCCACCTTCTATGCATTCTGGAAGTTACATTTCCATGATGTGAAAACTTCACTGAAAATAGGATAATTAGTTTATAAGTAACTGATACAACGGTGTTATAACTCTTGAGATAAAGAGGTAGAACACATTTTCATGAGCATCATACATAAATCCCCAACATTGTTGATACCAAAGAATTCTTCAAAGAAACAAAAGGGTAACTTAATCAGCAAACTTTATTATGCCACAGGGTTGTGTGAGACAACAGAGTGCAGAGGGCAATGCGTTGTTTTGAGATTTCAGGAATCGGAGGGAGGAAGAGAGACATTGTTGAGTCGCTCGAGTACCAAAATCAGAGCCTGAGTACCCAAATTTCCTTCACCATGAGCCTTAAGCGACAAATAAAGCTGTTGAGCAAGAGCCAAACCAGGCAAAGCAATCCCCATATTCTGACACTCCTTCAGACAAATCCCCAAATCTTTAACAAAGTGGTTCACGAAAAACCCCGCTTCAAAATCCCTCTTTAAGATCCTCTTTCCGTACAAGTCCAGCGACTTCGAACCGGCCGCGCCGGTGGAAATCGCCTCCAGGAACAACCCTACATCCAACCCTGCCTTGTGTGCGTACACCATGCCCTCCACCAGCCCCACCATCGTCGACGCTATCGTCACCTGATTCGCCAATTTCGCGAATTGCCCCTTCCCACTCCCTCCCATGTAGTTCACTTTCCCCATCACTGAAAACAAGGGTTCCAGATTCTTCACTGTCGATTCCTCCCCACCGGCGAAAATCGCCAGGGTTCCGTTCTTCGCGCCGCGGTCTCCGCCGGAGACGGGGGCGTCGACGGAGTGGCAGCCTTTGGCCACGGCTGCCTCCGCAATTTCGGCGGCGAGGGAGGGCTCCGAGGTGGTCATGTCAACGAGGACACTGCCCGGGCGGAGGGCGGCGAGCGCGCCGGAGGTTGGGTGGAGGAGGACGGAGCGCACGTCGGAGGGGTAGCCGACGATGGAGAATACGACGTCGGAGCGGGCGGCGACGGCGTGGGGGGAAGCAGCGAAGTGGGCCCCGAGGTCGACGAGAGGTTGGGCCTTGGAAGCAGTGCGGTTGAAGACGGTGAGGGTGTAGCCGGCCCGGATGAGGTGGGCGCACATGGACTGGCCCATGACGCCCGTGCCGATCCAGCCCACACGCGTGTTTGATGGGCTTATGGGCTCGGCGGCGGCCATCGAGTGTCGGACGGTGGAAGAGTGGTAGTGGCGGATAAGACAGTGGAGGGAGCGGGGATTTAGCAGGGGAGAGGGGAGTGGCATGTCTGTTCTTTTGCCAGCCACATATATTCTTCAATTTAAGGTGAACTTGGTTCGAGTTTGACTCACCAAGTGAAAAGTATTATTTTTTAATTAAAGTTGCGGATTCTTTTCATATTTTATTTACAATATTTCTAGGAGGTAAGAAATACTAATTTTATTGTTTTTCTATCCTTAATGAGCTAAGAAAAAAAATTAAATATAAAGAGTGATGTTATTTAAAGTTCAAATAATAATTTTCAAAAGAAAAATAAACTTTTTATTTATACATTATGGTGTAATTTTGGATTCACCACCTTAAATATTTAAATTTCAATGTTTTGTTCTTGTAAATTATAAAATCAGTATATTTTTCATATTCACATAAGATTTCATTATTAATTTACATTTTTGTGATTATTTTAAAAATATTTATTAATCAATAAAAAGGTCCAATAAGAACATTAAAGATTAAACGGTGTCGTTTAATTGCCCCTACGAACAATTATAAATCGTCTCTTGTAGTCTCTGTCTGCCCTAATTTCGCTTACACATCAAAGTAAGGAAACAAAGATAAGGCATTTTCATTTCGAAAACTTCACTGTACTTTTACTTTAATCCAGTTCTCACATGGTTGCTCCTTCCTCAATCCTTTATATCAATACTTGAGATTCTTTTCTGGGTTTTCACTTTGACGAGTTCGTAGTTATTCTAGTGCTACTACCTCAATGTACACCAACATCTCCAAAGTCCAGGCATTTCCTTTTGCCGCTAAAATCTCTTCGCAACCCAAATGCTTCACTTCACCCAACGCCTTAAGGTCTCTATCTTTACCGCTTGCTTATCATCAAAACCACATCTTAATGATCCCCACTTCACATAAATTTGGAACCTCGGAAGTGTGGAAGTCAGCAAATCCGTACGGCTTTATGCTACAAATTGCTAGAAGATATTATAGGTCAAGAAGTGGCGAAAAACAACTTCCTTGGTTAGAAGTGGCTAATGAGGTTCAGGGAGAAGGTAAGGTGGTGGAGAAAGCAAAGATGACTAGGATTAGTGGCTCTATTCAGGAGGGTTCAGCAAAGAAGGTGAGTGGTAAGTCCTCTTGGGAACAATCCATTAAAAGGTTAGATAAAAGCCATAAAACAACAATTCCAGAAATTAAGCCGAGATCAGCAACAGCTGCAACATTTTCTATGAAAGGCGGTGCATCGACAGCTGCTAGTAAGGAAAGGAAGAGTGGATTGGTTGAGAAGGCTGGAGAGCACAGGAGTGATTATGGCAAAAGGTATGTGAAGTATGATGATAGTGACGAGGAAGAAGTTGATGATGAAATGGGGGAGGAGATTGAGGATCAAAGGTGGGATAACATAAAGAATAGGTTCAAGGGGACGGTGGGGGCAAAGGTTGGAATGGAGAGACCCGAGTTTCGAAGATGGAATAAGCAGGAGAACTGGGGTAGAAAGACATGGAAAGAGGCCTCTGAATCTACTGTGCCTAAGATTGTTGGTGAAGGGATTTATGGGGTTGGTCCAGTTTTGGCTGCATTGTCAGCTGATCGAAGGGAATTCTATGCATTGTATGTTCAAGAAGGATTGGATTTGAGTAGCAATAATAGGAAGAAGAAGGACAAGAAAGGCTTTGAAAGAGTTCTAAAGATTGCTGAGAAGCTAGATTTGAGTGTAAAAGAAGCATCAAAACATGATCTGAATATGGTGGTTGATAACCGTCCTCATCAGGGTTTGGTTTTAGATGCTTCACCACTAGAGATGGTGAAAATAAAGGAACTGGACCCTGTTTCTGTTGATGAAGGGAAGGGTTCCCTTTGGATAGCCTTGGATGAGGTTACTGATCCACAGAATTTAGGGGCAATAATTAGGTCTTCATACTATTTTGGAGCTTCTGGGGTAGTGTTATGTGCCAAGAATTCAGCCCCATTGAGTGGTGTTGTGAGCAAAGCAAGTGCAGGCTCTCTTGAGTTAATGGAACTTAGATATTGCAAGAATATGATGCAATTCTTGGTGTCTTCAGCTGAAAATGGTTGGCGGGTTCTTGGGGGCTCTGTCTCCTCCAAAGCTATTTCTTTGGATGAGGTTGTACCAGGTCCGCCTACTATTCTTGTTTTGGGCAGCGAGGGCACTGGTTTGAGACCATTGGTGGAGAGATCATGCACTCAGTTAGTTAGGATTCCTGGGAACATTCCTCTCGACCCAAATACTAGTGAATTGGATGGTGAAAGTAATGATTTGAATGCTCAGAGCTCTGGTAGAGAGTTTCTATCATTTTTGGCCGTGGAAAGCTTAAATGTTAGTGTTGCAGCAGGTGTACTTGTTCACCATTTAATCGGGAAGAAGTTAGTGGATTCATTACCAGAGGTCAATAAACAGATTGACGTGTCTGAGTGAGACTGCATTGCCTCAATTTATTTAGTTCTATCTTACTTATTGTTTGCCGATGGATCACAGCTTTTACTTCTTTGAATACAGTGTAATTCCTCCTTCTTCATTACTTGATTATGTATTCATAATACAATCATGTAAGAAAGTTGATCTGTCCTGCCGTGGAGTCGGCTCACAAATTTTGACTGCAATATAACTTGAAGGCTAAATATACTTTACATAATTATTCAAATGAAGGAAAATTGATCAATTAAATAAAAAAGTTGAGGCTTCTGCTGCTTATCACATCGAAGTTGTATTAGTTTATAGTTTTGTGTTATTTTTAACTTGAATTGTATTGTTTTGAATTTCAGATGTGATTTTTTCATTATAAATCAAATTTGAAACAATTGAAAATTATGATTTATTTTTATTGTGGCTGTGTTTCTGTGTTGAAGTTTATGAGGTGGCTGTTTCTTTGTCCTGAATTTTGCACATTGTCTCTATATAACATGAAATCCGTGGCCTGCTTATACTCTTAACTTTAGCTGAATCCCTATGACTCCATGACAAGTGACACCATCTAACGGAGTATAATTACTTTTACATGCTCATATTGCTTTTTCTTTCTGGTTCTTGTTGAAGTTCTAAAGGACTTTTGGGTTAAACGTGTTATTACTTTCTGCCTTGTTTGCAAAATGTATCTTACCCATTCCTACAGAGTAAAGTTTCAGGCTCAACAACACCCACTGTTAGGCTACTGAGATCTTTTCAAACTGAAATTATCAAGAACAGAAATCGAGAATAGGAAGCAAATAGTTTTTCTGTATTAAAATTAGTAAATGACTGTCCTCAAGAGCAAATCCCTTTCTGAACCAAACACGACTTCTCAAGGACCAACTCAACAAATGTCTGACAAACTTCTATTATAACTCTTTGTCTTGGGCTTTAGTTACAGACTGGGCACCCTAACCCACACCTACAGTTCTTTACTGCTTCTAGTGGTTTCTGAGGTCAGTTCGTCCAGGATTAGAGCCACATGACATCAAGATCTTGTGTTGGCATATGTTAGGACTGTTGGAAAGGGGTAGTTAATTAGCATAGGTAGAACATTTCTAGGTAAAGGGAGTTACTGGAGGGAAAGGAATTGTTTCATATTTGTTATCGTTTGTAAATTGAGAATTATCTCTTTGGGATATGAGGGATCGTTGTGAAGTGGAAACCTTTGAAAGAGTGATCTCTCTCCTTTGTTCTGTTGTGTTGCAATCATTCAAGAAATACTATCTTTTCTTTGCTCTACTTTCAGTTCCAGGTTGCGAACGGTCTCATTAGTGAATGGCTAGGTTCTGAATATGATGAGTGGTAACTGTTGCCATGCAGTTGCAGTTCCAGCAGATTGAACTTTATGATACACACTAGCCTTGGATCTTAAGGTTCTCCACTTTATGATAACTGTTGCTTTGTATTTTTATATACACCGTATTTTAATATTCCCATGTATTTTAGATATTTGCATTTTGGCAACCAAGAATTAATTTATTCATTTCATACTCACTCGCAAGATTTGTATTACCAGAAGCAGTATCACAATCCTCTTTTTCAGTGTTATATTTAAGAAATTTTATTATTTGTAAATAATAGATGCTTCTATTCTGGAAAGACAGTATATAACATATAGGCATAATATCACAATATAACTGGAGCATTACAATTTTCATTCGTGACCGTTATCATGCAAACATCTTCTTCATGTCTTGAACAAGGTACGACATGCCTTAGTTTACACTAAATAAATGTTAGAATATACAAAAGTATCTTATCATATCCCATCACATTTTAAATTATCTTTTGGTTTAATTTCTCTGTTCATCTTTATCCCTTATGAATAGTTATCATCTTTCTTTATCTTAGTATGATTTCCCCCTGATATTTAGTTAGATTAATATACATTAGAGTTAGTATTATAAATTTTATGAATATATAAAAAATATTCTGAAATAATGATATATTTCTATTAATATTAATTCAGTGATATATTTTCTCTCGTGTCCTTCCTTTTCTCCATCTATAGCAGTCTGGGATGTCATCCTCTTTTACTGTTTATAACTTCATTCTTTCTTAAAAAGTAAAATTATTTTATTTTATAGAACTTTCTCCTGAACTTCTTTCACTTTCTATAACTTGTTGCTTAATTCCCATTAGTTACAATTGCTGTGTATCTTCTTCCCAGAAAGTTTTGATCTTCCATTTTGTCTCCATGGTTGAACTCGCTTTCCTCTGTTCAAATCTGTGATCGCTTTGAAGCTCATGTTTAGTGTGTCTCCTTCAATAATATGTTTTTTGTCTTTATTTTTACCCTAGCTATGTCCCATGGAGTGTTGTTTGTGTCCCACTCTTTACTTCTTTGGATGTGACTTTGGGCTTTTACTTTGATATTGTTTATCTCTCGCTATTTTTTTTATATCTTTAGGTCTTTGGATCTCTCTTTTGAATGCCTTTATGTGATGTTAGTTTAGTGCCTTAATCAGCACCCTTTCATTCCATAAAGGATGATCTGGAAAGTAAAACTACATTTCAAATTATCTTTTCAAGATGAAAGTTGGAAAGGGGAGAGTTGCACGTGCTTTTATTGAAGTGCAGGAGGAACTTGCTGTCCTTAGTTTGTGATTCCTGTACCTCATTTCATTGTTTGGTGACCACACTTGGCTTCATGCACCCTTGTTATTTGGAGGTTGCACTTGACCCTACTTCTTTGGCTAATGCTGCACACTTTACCTCATCTCTCGTCTTGTTTGACATCCATGTTTGGTTTGTTGTGTCCCTCTAGTTGTTCTGTGGTTGTGCAATATTTTTAGGTTGTTCTTTCCTTTCCCTGACGTTTTAGGACTTATTTGTTTTCTATCAGAAGAAGGGTTTTCTTTATAATAAGCTTCAGATTGAGTGTTAGAACCTATGGAAATGTCTTTAGCTTTTATTAGAATATTTTAGATGATCCCCTTCAGGATTATCTTTTTTCTTTATATACAGGACTAATTACGTACGACTTCATCTTATCATGATCTGTTCCTCTGATTTGTTAGGATTAAGTTTGATATTAACAAGGGTTATATGTTCTGTGAATATATCAGATATATCAATACACTGTGGTACATCTCAATTTATAGCAAGTAGCAAGAATTCAATGCAGACAGAGAGAGATAGAGGAACTCTATCATCTAATTACATATTATCATACAATAAAAAATTGTTAACTTCAAATGAGGAAAACAGATTGTACAATTTTTTAAGAGTTGATCAAAACCATAAGGAAATTTCTCTTTGTCTGTCTGATACAAACATGCCCACAAAAAATATCTTCTCATAAGAAGCTATGGGGACAAGAGGATAGAGTAGGGACAAGATAACAAAGTTCCCTGTGCAAAAACCTCATCTATAAATAATATATGGACATAGCAACAATACAGCGAAAAACCACTCTCCTAGATGACCCTTAAGATAAGGGGATGTTTTTGTTTCTTTCCTTAAGATTCATTTGGTCCTTATGTTTCCATAATTTTTATCATCATATATAAGCATTGCAATTTTAAGTGGTCAATAACTTGTAATTCCTTGATATGTCTTATTTTTTTAAAGTTGAAGTGAATGCTATTAATTAAAGTTTAAGTGGTCAAGTTGTATATTACCAAAAACATATTCTGGAGTTGTAGTGTTGACATTTTTGAAGTTCGACCTGTTGTACAGGCAATTATTTTTTTAAAATTTTAATGTGAACATCTTTCTTCAATCAGAATTCAACATTTGCTTCACTATTTTTTTCTATATTTTTTAAGGACTGAGCCACACATAAACGTAAATAAATGACAAAATTATCAAATATTCATTTTTCTCTTTTCTTTTTCACATCTGGAATCACTATTTTATTTTATAAGATTAATCCTGTTTCAGAATTTCAAATGTCATTTTTCATTTAGAAGTAGTACTTCAGATAAGAGATTAATTTCTATCTTCTGAATATAAATAAGTAATTATGCTCATTACTCTTAATTTGTATATATTCTCCCTACTATTAGTTTCTCCAAGATTGTTGGGCCAGAAACTAGTCTCGACCTCTATACTAAAAATATTTCAAACTTTATAATTAATTAACACGTTTCTGCATGAATACTTGTATGGTAAGTAGATATACTGTATCCAGCTACTATGCCAATATCTGTCCAATTACATTATAATATTTTTGAATAGTGAGTTTCATAACTTAAAAAGAAATATAATTGAATTTGAATTTATTTTATACTATATTATTTATATTTTAAATTCTTTTTACAAAATAATTCAAATATGTTCATTAAAAGTTTTTCATTTGAATAAACTATTTAAATTATATGTAAAATGCTATTTTAATATTGAATAATGTTCAATAATTAAATAACCCTTAACAATTAAAAAAATGTTAATCTATTTTCAATTAATATTAATTAAAATTGCTTTTAGTTAAAGTGCACTAAGATATTTTCTATTGAAATAATTATTGTTAATTAGTATTGTACAAAATTATTTTACAAGGCTGAATATATAAGTTATACTTTATATTTATGACAAATAATTTATTTTTTGATACATTTCTATTTTTAAATATTGACATTGTTTGTTAAAAACAATTCAAATTTGGGATTAAAGATACTGAAATGGTAGATTGAACAAAAATTATGTCAAAACAGACATAACATAATGCTATATAGGATGCACATTATAAAATATTTAAATTTTAAAGATAAAATTTCTATTTAAATAAAACTTTTAATATTCAGTTAACTTATACCCTATTAAACACCTCAGGCAACACTAAGAGTGTAAGAATATATATATATATATATATATATATATATATATATATATATATATATATATATTAAAAGAAAGATTTATATTTTATAAAATAAAATAATATATATAGATAAAATACAAAAGAAAAAAAAATATTTT
>Ga0099822_1000161_pt1 | contig 47639 bp, 36 predicted proteins | sample CowpeawhiteBW_FD_76839 | JGI IMG/M metagenome (GOLD analysis project Ga0099822, IMG submission 76839) | Root nodule microbial communities of legume samples collected from California USA - Cow pea white BW | ecosystem: Host-associated > Plants > Roots > Nodule | place: USA: California | collected... | reverse complement strand
TTTTTTTTTTTTTTTTTTGTTTTTTTACTTCTCTTCTCTCTTTTTTTCCTTTTTTTTTTTTTTTTTTTCCTTTTGGAATCACAGAGCCATGGCATGGCCTGCAACATTGACAATGGCGACAACAACAACAGCAAGCTCTCAACTTGCCTCTCAGACATTGATGAATGGTTGGAACATGCCAATAAGTTCTGCAGATCCTCTAACCATCCTACAGGTTTGTCATGTGATCTCATGTCTACCTGGTTCCTGCTTTCTAATGCGTGTTTGGATTCATTTTACATGATTTTGAATTAAGTTGAAATATCTTATTGAAGATCAATATTTATAGGGAAAGAATTGGTTTTTAGTTAAATTCCATCGAGTTTGTGGAATAAAAACTATTAGAAGATAAATCTCATTAACATTAATTTTACAAAATCCAATAAGTAAACACACTAAATGCAATTATTCATGATACCTATTGTAATGTTTTGATCAGAATCTATTGATTCTGGGCAAAATGGAAGCCAAGAAGAAGAAGAATACTCGAGACTCCCAGCACTGTGCAACAGCTACCCTGTGGCTCAAGAACATGGTGAACTGCACAACATAACATTACCCTGTGTTAGAGAAGAGAGTCCTGTTTTCAAAGGCCAGACATGCCTTACCTGCACTCACAGAACAGCAAAATGTGGAGGCTATGAACGAACAAGACTGATGGGACCATATGATGAGTTTTTCGATGATGTTAGGAGGAGGAAACAGGAAGCAGAAAGAGATGCACGTAAGGCCAAGCACGTTGAACTTATGCTAAAGTGAGTGAGAACTACGCAGAAATTTCTCAAACCTATTATTACTTTTTGTTTGTGTGATTGTCATTGAGACAGTAACAAGATAAATTTGTTTGTAGGATGAGAAGAAAGGAACACGCCATAAATGATTGGGAGCTGCAGCAAACAAGAAAAGCTATGGACAAGATGGATAAAATTCAGGCATGTAAGCTTGTTCCATCTATGTTACATTTAAATATGTAGATTGTGCACTATTTATACCCTTAGTAGGGTAGAAAAACAAAGCACAAACTGCTTGTTTTACATTGAATTGTGTACATCAACCCTCAAATGCTCTCAAGGATTAAACACGATGCAAACTTGAACTCATAAACAGATTCTGCAGTTTATGATTTCATTTTTCTTTTTGTGTTTATCTTCTAGCTGAGAAGTTTCTCTACACAGTGTCCTTTTAGGCCACATTAGCAGCACAAATAAACTCTTAAGCAAATGCATGTCTTCAGTGTAGCCTCCTTTTTTTTCATTAATCTTTTTTGTCCTGTGATTACAGAGTGATCTGGAGAGGAAACAATTTAAGGCCTCAGTGAGGACTCAAAAGAAAATATGCACAGTGAGGGAAAAGGCAGAGAAGCAAAAGCTAAACTTGAGACGATCAACAATGAAAAGATTTCAGCAGATGCAAACATCTGAGACTCACTCCCCTTCACAACTTTCTTGGGGTTCAGGCTAACCATTATGTTAAATCCATTCAGCACTAGTGCAGTTCTGTTCCTCATTGCTTGTAAAATGGTTGGTTACAGTTTATATATGCTCAAGGTGAAGAAGTTGAAATGAGTGACCACATTAGTCAACTTTTATGCGTGCAAACTCCTTTGCCAAAAGAGCTTAAGATGCCACACTCATGGCATGCCTAAGTTCCAGTAAGATATCTTGACAAGGGTTGGAGAATGAGAGATAGTTTTAGAGCTTTTTCACCTTTTTGTAATACAAAATGTTTCTTCTCCAGTTAAAGAATTGGTTGAATCACGTCCCGTGAGGTTCACTTCATTTTAATTTCTCTTTGGTCCTCAAATTAATGTTGTTCACCATTTATTTATGGTTTTTTTTACAACTTATTCCTAAACACTTCTAAAATATATAAAAAAATGAAGTCGTATAAAAATTCTCATTAGTTTCCAAACATATTTTTCACTTATCCATAAGCACGGACGTATCCAAAGTTACTTCAGGAGTAACGGTTGTACTCTTTCATTTTTCTAAAAAGACATGTAAATATATTAAATTTTGCATACTTTTTCCATATCTTATAATGGCCTTCCGGTTTTCATGTAGATAATGTTTGACCTCACTGATCCAGCGTGTTGAATCTGTTAATAGAACTCTCTTCTGTTCTAAATTTTATTCAAGAAAAGTGTTCATGAAAAAAGTTTAAAGGGTTAGATCTTTCTATATAACGCATAAATTATTGGCATTTTTTATTAAACAAATTGATGAGATGAATCAATGACTACGAACATATATATTCTGTAATTTATATAAACATGTGGATATTATAATGAAAGCACTTGTTTGTTTACTCATACACGTTGCTTCACTGTAATCATTCATTTATATTTGTCTTTAGTTAATAAAAAATATTTCTGTAATTTATATAAACATGTAGATAACTATAATGATAAAGTTTATAAATATATACTTTTACAATAATAGTTTTAAACTACTTACTGAAACATACTATAAATGAAATCTTCTACGTAAATTTTTGTATAGAAGAAACCAGATGCACATTCCATGAGAAAAAAATTGAAAGCAATGAGAAAGAATTTCACTAATACATGATATACAACGTAGAAAGAGTGTTAGATTACAACTGAGGAAATAATCCTAACTAACATGGTTAGGGTTAACTGTCTAACCTACACAAACTAACAAGTATTAAAAGACTATATTGACATTCAGACCCAACCGGAGACCATGTTATCATCCACTGGTTTTGGACCCCCACAAGATCTTGACACAGATTCAAAAAGTTTTTCAATCTCCGGGGCACATCTGATGAAACTCCGGTTCCAGAAGTTGTACCTAGGATTCTGCCAAATGACAAGAAAAAATTACAAATAGAGGTAAGAGAAGTGGCTTGGTTAATAACCTGCAATATGTACCAAAATGCAAAGAAAATACCTTGATGAGTTCAATAAAGGTAATGAGGAGACCCCAGGGATGAGGACGGTTAACAATTAGGCGTTCCAACAAGACTCTGGTAATTTGTTCTTGGATAACTTCCTGCTATATCAAAACATGAATATATAGCTAAATAACAATTGGTGGTATGATTGATAAAGCTAAAGATAAAAAGCATAGCACAAGTTTAGGTGTACCTGGTTTGATTCAGCAAACAAGTAAAGAAGGATGAAGGAAAAGTAGTGTGTGTTGGTATTAGGATAACGTAATTGGTTGGCAATGGCATTTAGGAAGAGGTAACGGCCTTCAGTGTCCAAGTCCACAATAAGTGTCTGAAAAATATCCAATGCAGCACCAACAGAAAATACGGCTAAGGGGAAAGCATTTGCTGAAGATTGTGTATGGGGAGTTCGTCCCTGAAGCTGATGGATTGCCTGTTATACCAAAACATTATTTAGATCTTTGCATTGTGATAAAAAATATACGATCTAACATGCTTAGAACAAAAAAACCTCAGCAACTTCGAAACTCCAATTTAAAATGGCAATCTTAGAATTTTCCCATTTAAAGTACCTGCATTCCAACATATAGCACAAGTGAGTTGATTAAGGGCACATTGTATCGAGTCCCAGCAGAGGCAGCTTCATTGGGTGCGAGAAGCATCTTATCCTTCAGATCAGACAAAAATGGAGAACCCTGTTGCCTTGTCTGCAAAAAAAAATGATTGAAAGCTTGTGAATAAAATGTAGCAAAGTAAAAATAGATTGGAGTGAATCAATTAAGGAAATGAAAAGTAGAAAATCTTGACCAAAAGGAATTCACATGTTTACAAGCAACAAATGCATCAAACATGATAATTCTACAGAATTATAACATAGCAAGCCAACTATTAAAACAGACCAAATTCAAAGAGGGAAGTGCGGACCTTAAGGTATTCATCTACATCAGCCTTCATCTGCTTTGCTTTAAGTGCAGCATCAACCTCTGAAAGAATGCGGGGTGATTGGGTAATTTCCTGGAGTAAATCGATCTGCATACAACAACACAAGGCAGTAACATCAACTTAATGCTCCTTAACCTTAACAAAACGTTTGGGGATGTGTGGGTAACAAGAGATTCTAAGACCTTCAAATTAGGAGTAGATGGATCGGGCAGCCTCATACTCCGTGGAAATGCACTTAAAATGATATTCCTCATCTGAATGCAGCTTGGAGGAATAACATCACAAAAGGTAAAGTGATAATCACATAGAAACTCGGGGAAGTCATGAAGTAGCACCAAGAGCACCCTTAGTGTCCCTTTGTAGAGGACACGTACCTGATCAGAACAAAATTTTAAAAAAAGAAAAAAAGGTGTAGATGTAAGAAGCATTATTGTGTGCATAGACCCAGTTGGAAGCTGTTAGATATCCTAAGAAATATAGGATAATATATTTTTATAACAAAATAAATCAGATATTTCTTAGAATTTCCAATGAAAGAAAATAATTGAGGCATAGATAGACACAAACCGGGTCTCCAAGTTCAGCATGCCTCAGAAAAGGCTCCATAAATTGGAACAGGTCTACAAGCAACCTTTGGATATAAGGCCAACCTTTTTGACCATTACCAGTCAACATTTTAGGCATGAAGCTCCTGTGACTTATCAGTTCAAGCCATGCAAAACTGAAGAAACATGCCCATAAAGGAACTAAGTTATGAAAACAAAATCAAACAATGTGTGTGAGATAGACTTTGTAGACTTTACAGAACCTCTATATATTTACAATCAAATGAGTTTAAATAAAGATACTCACTCAAAACAATGGTAAATACAAGCATCAAGACAATTAACATACACAATCATTGTAAAAAAACTAATACAAAATGATACAGGAAGAACGTGGAAAAATTCAAACCAGTATAGAGAACATACTACAATACGGTAAATTTATTACAGGTGGATATTTGTCTTGCCCAAATACAGACATGCAATGCAAGACACATTTTACATAGATAGAGATGCACCTTTCAACAATAAAATCGGTAAAATAAGTCATATAAACAATAATGAGGAGCATGTCAAAGAATGTCTGCTCAGATTGGAGTTAAAATATATTCTTGGGTCATATGTGCCTCAATTTTGAGAATATAATCAACCCAATTTCTAACATAATTCAGAAGCAAAGTTAATGTGTTTTAAATTTCTGATGTATCAGAGCCCACTCAAAATTTTACTTAACATAAAGCCTGAAAGTCAAATATACAACCTCTTTACTTCCACCGAAAAAGGGTCAAATATCTGACAAAGTAAACTAGAAGTAAATGATCCCCTAATAAAAAATGTTTACATCTCTCGAAAAAAAAAGGGATTTGGAATTCTTAAATGAATTCAGCAACATCAACAATTCCATATGCAGAGCGAAACACACAGTTAAAAAAGTGTGCATCACAATAAAATAGCATACCATTACAACATTATCCTTAAACCAAAATACAGCAAATTATGAATCAGTAGTGGGCATTCCTAACCTGAACGCAGGAACTTTGAGGGGCTGCAATGCATGAAATGCATTGGCAAAAGCAGTCAAAATCTGCAATTCACGAAGTGGTATCAGTCAAACACGCATGCATGTTCTTAGCTTATTGGTTGAAGGAAAGAGGGTTGAAATGCATTGGCAAAAGCAATAAAAATCAACACAAACAAAATAACCAGTTTAATTGACGGGTGATTTACACATACATCAACAATGTTAGCGGTTATTAAAAGTTTGAACCCACGTTTGTACCCAAAAAAGAAACAAAAAATAAATTGTTGAAGTAAATGAAAGGGACAAACACCTGAAGATTTGCACCATCAGTAACAGGCTCAAGTGAACCAAGATCTAGAAGCCAGTTGATGAATAATCTGAAAAGTGGTCTTGGATTAAAAGATGCCTTCTTCTCCTCTGCATCTTTTATAATGAATCGGACAGCAACTGCCAGAATCTACCATAAAGCAATGGGAAATATTATAGACAAAAATTATACATTTAATAAAGTCCTTGAGATAGAAATAACATGCATGCGTTTGTTTGATAGAAATAGCATACACACCTTGGATAGAAGAAAGGGTTTGTTTGATCCCTGTTCCAACAAACCAACAGAACAGCTTAGATGCTAAAAATTCCAAAAAGAAACGAGAAAAGAAAAAGATATACAGTTAACAACCTTCAAGATTGAGAAGACAAGCTTTGCGTAAATATCAATTGCAAGAAATGACATTGTCTGCAGCTGTTGTGATTGTAGTGACCCTGAATTAATCATCTCAGTGGATAAGCAATGCGCAACAGCAAGCTCCTGGAAAAAAAGCACAAGGAAAGAGGTTACACTGACAATCCTGGTCATCAGTAGAAAAGAATAACCAATATGATGAAAGAAAAGCCACACCAGTAATAGCCGGAAAAAGCGGTCTGTAAGATCATCACCCTTAAGCAGCCCATTCTGATGCAATTGCAAGATGAAGTGGGCAGAGGCTGTATCATTGGCACCAGGAAGTTCACATATTCTATACCATTCTTTAAACAAAATGGAAACCTACAATTTGAGCATAAAAGAAGTAAGCATTAGGAGTTCAAATTTTGTCTCTGGCCCAACACATACATGATTAAGGAAAGATTTTATGCCAATAACCCTTTGCTAAACAAAGTAAAAATGAAAGGTAAGAAATAAAGGGAAATAAACTACTCAACTTATGAAACTACATGCAACTAAGCATTCACACAAGATTGTCTTACAAAATCAGAATAGCCATATCTTGCAAAATATATTTTCTCCTTTCTTTTATGAATAGTATCAGATTTTAGGGTTTCCAATTGGTTCTACATTTCATTTCCTAAGCCTAAAAGGAGCCACTGAATTTTCCCTTTACTTTTGCATATCAACTTCACAAGGGTGTGTTTTAAAAAACAATCATAATTTTGAGTGCAATTCTAAGGTGTAGCTTACACATACATGAATTATTCTAATCAGTCATAACTCGGGTACAGCTGGAGGAAATGAAATATTCAATAAAACATTACAATAAAAGTGCAGGCATCAACAGTATAACTTGGTCAAATTGTAGAGCAGTTATGGTCAGTATCTAACACAATTAGTGCCACATAACCAAGCAAACAAAATTCAAACTTATCTATCAATTTCAAGGTGATACCTGCTCCCGGAACCCAGCAGGATCTGGTTCTATAGAATCCACGCTGTTGAACTCTTCCCTGTTAGCAGGTAGCAGACCAGGAACCTGTTTTTTACATGGTTACAAAAAATCCAGATTTCAGGAAAACCAAAAGCAAGAACAGATAACAAAACCAGAAGAGAAGACAAAAAGTGCATGAACAATAGTGGCAGCTGAACCACATTGCTCTTGTGACCTTAATGTCTCTTGACTGTCTTGCCTTATCCTCCTTTCCAGCATTGCTAGATGATAGAGCACCAGGATTCTTGATCATTTCAAGAAGCTGTGGTAGTGGCTCAGGGCATCCAGGCTTTGTAGCAAGCTGAAAAATAAAATATTGTTAGGAATAGAGGGTACAGTAAGGAATGCAGAGACTCGTGTACAAATACAAACCTTAGCCAGAGCATCAACAAGATTGTGAAGTTCTGAAATAACTTTAGGTTCCTCGATAACCAGGGTTTGAAGAAGGGAAATGGAAAATTCCGTTGCAGCCTCTGCACATTCATCCAGTAAGTTGCGTCATTATAGTAGCACTTAAAAATGTAAAGTCATTAAAAAATAATTTCTTTGGACATACTGTTCCTTCCTCCATCAATAAGTTTTGCCATATGAACATTGTACTCGGCAAGATTTAGCAATTCACTACGAATAAGCCCAATAGTAATTTCTTTGTTATATTTCCTTTCTTCTTCTGAGTAAATTACCTGCAAGGAGTACAGAATACACAGTTTAAAACAAATTAAAGAGCAAGTATAACTATTTGAATATTAGGTGTCATTTAATATAATCACTTAAATCATTGAATTCTATGGATTTCGGAATAAAAAATAAATATACTGCATTACTAATTATAACTAATTAGCTTCACCACTATAACTGGTCTTGATAAATTAATTATTTGTTTTTTTATACGGGACAGGAGGGAGTGTTGGTAAATATCATTTACTGTTTCTCATCTTCAAATGAAATTTTCTTTATCAGCGAACAACAGACATTACCTACTCTGTCAACTTTAAAAAAAGAGAACACCAATATCTTATTCATAATATGCAATTTTACAAAACTATCAATCAAGTATACAGAACATATTACAAAATGTAAGATAAGAAGCGTCAAAAATTAAATTCTAACAATGTATAAACATTCAACTCATGGCAACTTTTGTGAGTTCAACAAAACATACCCAACTAGTAAGCTCCTTCACAGCAAGTTTGCAAACATCTCGAATGGCAGTCAGGATTGCAAGATGAGCAGAGACATGGATGTTGTTTGATGCATTATCATATAAACCCTTGAAAACCTGTTTTAAAAACTAAATTGTCAATCCCATCAACCCAAAGTGGAGGTATCAGACATGACACGGACAATAAGTCCGAAACTATTGAGTAATCAATTCATGATACCACATTGCATTAGACCTTCAGAAAAATTCATGAATCACAAAATTCTCAGTAGGGGGAAGCACACCTTTTGGGCCACAGCTAAAGCTGCCTCATCTCGACTAACACATCTAAGTATGATCTCAGGAACCTCGGAAATGACACCCTAAATATAAGTAAGAACCCAAGACAGATATTAAATCATGCGAAAATGAAATTATCAAGGTAAATTAAAAACACCAGTAATAGTAATTCATATTAGGCATAACAGTACAGACTGTATAACTTGAATATGAACCACAGTAAAATACCTGGATTTCTGCATCCCTGGAATCGCTGCTGACCATAGCTTCCAACTGAAACCAATAACATAAAGGAAGTCAATAAACATCTGAAACAAACATTGCATCAAAATAATCAATTAAATTAACCAACAACCCATGGGTCAATTGATGTTCCTGCTTCAAAAATTATTTTACCACACTACTGTATGAAAAATTGTAGCTATATCAGAGAGATGAATGAAAATCAAAAACAAAAATGAAAAAATAAAATAAGCAGATTCCATTGATGCAGAGGTGTCATTTTTAAAAGTATATCATGCAGGGAAAGCTATTCCTTTCTAAACATATGCAATATCCTTACCAGCCATAAGGTAAATTTACAATATCAACAATCCTAAAAGGTTAACCTAACAAGAAAAACGTCAAGGGCATAAGCAAACGGGTCACCTTAATTTCCACCCTCGGTTGCATTTGCATTTAATCATAAAAAGATAATAGAATATGAAAGAAATGATTTGAAGACATTGCCAATAACTTCAAAAACCAAGTTACCTAATTGGCATTTAATCATAAAAAGATAATAGAATATGAAAGAAATGATTTGAAGACATTGCCAATAACTTCAAAAACCAAGTTACCTAGGACCAGACTTCCATCACAACAGCAACATACACACACATAAATGTTAAGAAACTTCTCTAATTGGCATGCTTTGGACAAGAGCATGATGTATATGACAAGCAGTCAAACTCCACATTCACTAAATAACAAAAGCCTGGTAGAAATGAATGAAACATAACAATATTCTCACTCATTTGTACAGTTATACACAAATGAAATATATTGGCTATATTAACCTTTCTATAGTGGGATACACAAAGAGTCTAATATCACAATAGTCTGTAAAGATTAGTAACAACCTTTTGTGCGACAATCTGGTACTTATCTAGGGCGTCTCTTGTAGTGAGAGAAGGCTCCAAGAAACTATTTCCAAGGCGCTCCATAGCACCTGATGTAACTAGTGGCTGTGAAGTTCCAGATTCCTGGCCATAAATCACAAAAACATTTAGACTCTAATCATGACATGTTAGAAGCAACAATGCTTTTTATTTGAAATCTCACTTTCACATCAGACGAATCAACTGCATGCAATTCCGGGGTGGAAGCTGCTGAAGGAAATGAAGCAACAGACTCTTTTTCCAAACTATGCTGTGAAACACTATCAGATGCTCTAATGTGAATTGAGGAAGCACTGAAACATTGAATGCAGATTGTTAATAAATTTGGATTTATAGATGATAAAGATGGAAAACCAACCATACAAAATAAAAAGAGGAGACCTAAAATGTGGAGCCAAATTAGACTCTGTTATATCTTCTAATGGTCGAGATACTCCTTCATATCCTGTGCTCACTGGGTAACCAGGGTTAACCTGACCTGATACAGAACCATTGGTACTAGGAAGACCAGTATTGGCAGATTGAACAGCAACACCAGCAGACATAGAATGTGAGCTCTGGCTAGACTGGTTTTGCCAAGGAAGCCGAACAAAGTCCTAATATAATGAACATAAATTAAACTCCATGTTGTTAATCTCTACATATCCCAGCCACATATTGAATAAAGCCAAATGCATACCTCATAGACACGCTGTTGTGACATTGACAACTGGCCAGGCTTCGGGCGAAGAGGCTCTGGAACACCACCCATAGAACCTTGTGGATACAAATTTGCATCAAAAAATGTAGAACCCATACCTTCTCGATGCTTCCTTCTCAAAGAGAGTTGTTGACCAATCTCTGTGTCGATGGTGCTTATAGCCTATAAGATAATATCACAGACAACAAACCAGTTAAATTCGATTCATCTCTGCAAAATGCAAAGTCAAAGGAGAGAGGGCAGTTCTAGCAACCAGTATTAACCAATACTTCACTGATTTTAAAAATCATTGATCAAAACTTAGGCTGCACCTAAACCAATATGTAAAATTGGTAACAGGTAATAATAAAATGTATTATCAGGATTAAAAAAAATCATACTCTGAAATATCATTTCCTTCGGTAAAAGATTTAAACATAGGCCCCGGAGGCAGCAATACTATATATCAAAAGAAAGCTAAAACCTACACAATGTACATTTACAATGCAAATCCTTTTGTTTATTCTTCACCCTCATACTTCTGCAGCCTTGCAATTTTCTTTTGTTAATTAAACCCTTTATGTTTCATCAGTCAATTATAAGGCAAGAAGCATTTCACACACTAATCAAACAATTACATGCCAGGAAGGATACACTTTGATAAATACTCATCTTACAAACCCAATCATTTTACAGAGGTGACCAGTTGGTGGTGCACATATATCTAACAATATAGTGCATGTTCTCTGAAATTAATTATTAATATTACCAAATAAAAGAAGCAACAATGAAAAATTTTCCCCATTGCCAGCATTGCCAAAAATCACTATAACCACAGACATTTAGAAGCTAACCTTATCAGTAGCAGCCTGTTCAATGACAGCACAGCCTAGATCAAGATTATCGTTGGTTACAAGTTGCACAGCCTGTTCCAAAATTTCATTGGCAATATTCAGGTTCTGAAGTGAAGTCCTCAGTTGACCGGAAATGGATGCCCGTAATGGCTCCTACAAATCGAGATGCATTAGGCAGAAGAAAATAAAACAAAAGCAGTCTAAAGGCATATGACCCTAAAAGTATAAGCAACAGAATAGATATCTTATTTAAGGGCATTACCTTGCAAGTAACATGAGCCAAACTCCCAGCAAGACTAGCTACCATTAAGTGTGCTGCATTTAATATGCGTGTCTCATCAGATTCCATGGCATAATCCTGCAAATGATTCACACAAATTAAATTTAAGCAAAAAATCTATACAAAAAGCTGTTTCTATACAAATTTAATCAACAGTTAAAAGATATCAACACAACTAAAACAGGTGACGTTCTAAACCAAAACATCTTAGATATATATCCAATGCAATTAAATTCAGAATTATAACAAATGGGATTTCAAAAATCAAGCAGTAAGACACGAGGCATCACAAATATGTAGACCTTTAAAACAAGCTCCTTTGTAGTTTGTGTTGCAATGGAAACACTACGCTGCACAATACTAGTCACTATCTCTTTGATAGCTCTATCCATTGCAATGGGTACCGCTCTGTAATAAAAAAGAGTACCAAAGTCATACATAGATTCAAACAAGGAGAACAACAACATAGCAATATCACCATACCTCTGAAAATGCATTTGCAAACCAAAACCACTGAGCTTTTGATTAATAATAACATGAGTCCCAATATTAGGTATCTGTGGTTGCATCTGTAACCACAAAAAGCAACAACCAGTGATGCTTAAAAATAACATGCTATTAATCAATAAATAGTCCAGCAAAGAAGGGAAACAAGATTTTGGTTACAAACCTGGCTATGAGAAAACGGTGCTGGGGAAGGAGTTGCTTGTAACAGTCCTTGAGCAGAGGGAAGTTGATCGGACAATCCCAAAGGTGTAACCTTTTCATCTTCCATCAATGCACCCGAGGACATATGAAGAGGGCCAGCATACTATCCACCCAGAAATATTCAAAGAAATAGTTATAAATCAACAAAAATAAATAATCACCATAGACCAATAGAACGTAAGAACAAACCTGAGACAGCATATGTGGATGAGCACCCGTATTTGATGGATTGGTGACTTCAAGTGGCAATTCCAGTTGGTTTACTGGAGGTACAAGACCAGATTTTATATCAGTAATCATTTGTGATTGAGATGCCCCCACATCCTTATTAGAGAAATCAGGATTTCCTTCAAATTCTCTTTTTCGATCTTTCAGGAGGGAAGTTGGGGTGACATCCTTCATATCAACACCAAGATTTTTGAATAAAACCTGTATAGCACAATTATTCCAATAAATAGGTGGATGATTAACAAAAGTATGTGAATGATGCTCCAGCAAGGAAACAGAAAATAAACCTCTATGTCAAACTTTAGGTTCATTTTCAAGTTTGGCATTGAATAAATCTCAACAAGCAATCCCAAAATGCCCATAGTCCAAGGATTAGGAGGTTGGTATGCAAGACTGCTTTGGCATGGTTCAAGGACCTATAACATAAAATTGAATGATTATGTAGAATGCTATTGAATATAACAAATGAAATTAATCACACTGAGAAATTATACCTTTGACGTAAATGGAATAACAGCAATCATTAGCCCCTTCTCATATGCCTACAATGTGGAAAACAATTTAATAAGAAAATGATAACTTGAAATGCCATCTACTCCTAAAATATATTCAATTTGGAAATTACCTCCATAATCAAAGACTTTGGGTCTATTTCTCGAGCCCTCAAAACCTGATTCCGGCCAATTGTTAATTTTCCAAGCCAGCTCCCCAAATTTTTAAGCAAAGAACGTTCCTCTGAACTTGATTTTATGAGCTCGGATCCTAAAAGAACCTGAAGATTATGCAAACAATAAGTATTATTTCAAACATTTCACACATCTAAACTTCAATCAAGCAAGGAAGAAAACAAAAAAAGAAAAATCAAACCTTGCAATTTTCATAAGTTGCCTGAACAATCTCTTTGTTCAAAGCCTTTGAATTAACTTTATCCAGGAATTTCAGGTACAGGTCATGGAAATTTGGCTCAATGCTTGCTCTGAAAAGAAGTATCAGTTGGTAAGTATAAGCCGAAAAAATAATTTGATAAGATAATTAGCAGCTATAGAGTAAGATGTGCCGAAAAACAGAGTTTAAAAAATATATATATATCCATAAAGTAAGGAACACAATGTAAAACATGAAACTTCCTCCATCTACAGCTCCCAAAGTCCTTCACCTCAGATCCCAAGGTTAAAGGCTTCTTGTTCTGTCTTAATTTCTATCTTTCAATTCTTTCTCAAAATTCAATTGAGAGAAATGTAAAACATTAACGATGGGTTGTTTCATCTAATTACTCATTGCCATGTTAAACCCGAGTCAACAACTTGATTAACTCTAGGTTCAGTTCATTTTGTATGGAAAATGGAGTACACTGAAAATAGGTATGAACACAACAGTCTTCGTAATGAAAGAACACAACACGCGGTTTATGCAGGTCAACAATGCAATAAAAGCAGGACTTAGAACAGATACAAAAACAAATTTCAAAGCTTCTAAGATCTGTAAAGTGCTCTACACCATTTAATTCTCTATTTACCCCCAACAGTCGAATTAAACCTCCTTGCACTTCACCACTGTAAAGCAGGAGTTAGACAATATCCAAAACCAAATTCCATAGCTTCTAATCCCTGTTTAGGTACCCTACTCATTCTCATTTATTTATTAGTCCCAATAGTCCACTTAAGCTTCCCTGCTAACCATTACTAAAGTCACTATCTGCTGTGTATATACCCAAGTAGGTGTAACTTTTTAAGCAATTATATGACGCATGATATAACTTACGCATCAGAGCTAACCTTTTCATAACCATATACTGTGCAAACCAAGGATAGTACTGTTCTTTCAAAATTTCAGTGAACTCCTTTGCTTTAGCTTCAATATTAGTAGAAGAAACATTATTAATAATAAATAATATCTTGTCCTGAACCTCTGACCCTGGAGCCTGTTAGCAAAAAAATGAGGCTTAAATTACAGCAAGAAAAAGAAACCCAATTTAAATTCAAATAAGAAATTAAAGTAAAACAGGGACCAGGTGAAACATGAAAAGCATCAAAACTATGTGAGCAGGTATGTAAAATCATAATCTAAACAACTGAACAAATCCATTAACAAAACTCAAGAAACCAGCCAATCAAATAAATTAATTGTAAAAGGCTAGGGCACCTCTATAGGAATTTCTCTTTTCTCAGCAGCAGCAACCAAAGTTTCAATGTTCAAGGCAGATCCAAACCCTACATCAAATGCACATATCAAATAAAAGCATAATTAAAGGATAATAGTTATGGCTTTATGCTAATCATGATAACTGTTAACAAGTAATAAAATTATACTGGTAGAAGTAGGTCCACGGGAAGGGCGAACAAAACCAGGAGAAGAAGAAGATAGCATTGACGAGGTGCTGACTGAGGTATGTAACTGCAATTGTAGCAACAAAACGAAGTCCCGGTACAAAAAGGAGAGAATGAGAAATACAATAAAACATGGGAAACAGAGAAAGTTAAACAGTTTAAAATAAAAACTGGATTCTACTCTATCATAAAATCATTTGATAAATTTGTAGTTCAATATATGAAAATCACTGATTATGTAACAACCAACAACCACAAGTTAGAATAGAAACTAACAGCTTCTGTTACTGACTGTAGAGCAGCCTTCTCAGCTACCCAAGTATGTCACTAACTAACACAATACAAGAACACAGAATATTACAATGCTATAATAATATAAAAGTATTATACCTTATTGGTATTAGAAGCATCAGTAGGTAGTACAGAAGATTGCCCCAGAGAAGATAACAGTGGTTTTACATCAGTAGATGAACCCACAGAAGCTTTATGACGATCATCCAAGGGATTTTCACGTCTCTGTTGAAGCTGTAGTGACAAATGTTGCTGCCCAGGTTGTATGACGGTGGAGCCACCGAGCTGCTAAGGATACAGCATAAATAATGTTACCCAAAAAGAAATAGCATATCTATTATCCAAAATCTTGTTTTTATGCCATAATTTTATCAAGTGACAAGCATAACAGGTTTCTTTCACCACCACAAATATCTCAGAAAAACAAAATACTATTGCAATCGGTCTCCACAAAATAACCACTAACACCAATTTATCATACTAATGATTCACCTAATGGAAAACAAAACACCTAAAAGTGATGTAGTTGAGCTTCCAACCAAAAATGGAGCAAATGACTATTATTATTCAGAGCACTAGCATAGTCTATATTATGAACGATATGACAAAAACAGCTTTAGAATGATATGCAAAGGTTGCATGTCATGCAAATAAAAAAGGCTTTGGGCTTACTTAAAACTACAGAAGCCCAACCAAGTCAATCAGTAAAAATTGGATAGAATAAATACAAAAAAGAGAAATTAAAAAAACACTCAGCCTTGAGGTTAAGACGTCCTGTGAGTATCTACAGTCTTGCGAGTGGAGCTGACCCATGCAATCAAACACAAGAGGCAGATCAGGAAAATTGGGGATCACTGTGGGATAGCAATTTTACTCACAAAATCTACAAATCAAATCATATCATTGTGCTGATCCCAACCAATGTGTTCTAGTTTGCAGGCTCAAGCTGCTAGCAAATCAATTGCCACAACTCATGTAGTTTGGAATTCCAATTCCATTATATAGCCATCCAATTTTAAAAAATTTGAAAATGAACCTTTTTCCCTAAGGGTTCCCACTTGCTTATCAAAAGCATTCTTCACCAAAAGGAGCACCAAATCAACAACACTTCTATAGTCATTGTTAAACTTTGTTAATCATTGGACATTCTCATTGTAAATCATCACAAGGGACTTGTCGTCTTTACTTGCCACCAGTGTTGTCAAAATTGCGAGTAAGATGGCAAACTCGCACGATCTTGCGAGTTTGGACCACCAAGCAAGTTGAAACGAAAAGCGGATCGCAAACGATGCAGATCGTCGCAAGTATGCGAGGATGCTTGCTGAATCAAGGCATCGTGGGTTGTATTGATCTTTCTGGCCCTATGATCAACCCGATCTTGCGAGTTTGGACCACCAAGCAAGTTGAAACGAAAAGCGGATCGCAAACGATGCAGATCGAAGCAAGTATGCGAGGATGCTTGCTGAATCAAGGCATCGTGGGTTGTATTGATCTTTCTGGTCCTATGATCAACCCAACCCACGAGAAGCCCAACACTTTTCTACTCTTGATCTTTCTGGTCCTATAAACGACCCAACCCATGAGAAGCCCAACACTCTTACCTTTTCTACTAGGGTTACGTTCGCATAAATGAACTCAGCCCTTACAGTCTCCAAAGCTCGCTGCCTTTGTATTCGTCGACGCTCGCCACCTCACAATCATTAGCACTCACCTCGCTTGCTTTTAATAATATGAATATATTTTTTTTTATTCGTAACTCTTACGAGTCGAGTTACTATCCTCGAGTTACGATCTTTTATTGTCTTCCCGATCCCCTTACAATCCTAGAGTTTGAGAACACTGCATGATTTAGAGTCACAAGCCATCAGCAAGGGTCAGATAGCTGTCTCCAATGATTTGTCACTATAAACAAGCCTGGCCTCATCTTTCACACTAGAGATTCCATCATTGTAATCAATCTTTGTAGACACCAACACCAACTACTGCAGGTTGTGTTCATTTGGATGTGGCTGGCTATTCTGATTTTTCTTCCCAAAGTACTGTTCAGTAATTTTTCTTCTGAAGATCATGCTTGTACAAAGCAATTACGAACAATTGAACCTGTTTCAATTCCATTATCTGATGGCTCTTACAATTTATGAATTATTGTGTTATTTTCTTCTCTATGAATTATTGTGTCAATAAATATAGTTTTTCATATTATATGCATAACTCTTGCAAGTCAAATTACAACCCTTCTGTTATGATCATTTAATCCCCTCCAATTCTCGAGTTTGACAACATCAATGGCAAAGCTTAAGATTTTTAAATGTGTCTGCCAGTTCCAATCACACTCTTAATAAAGCCCAATATGCAGAGAACCACAACTCCAAACCACTACCTTGGCCCTCCCTTTCTTTCTGCAGACACAAAGCCCTAATGGTTTGTCTGGGCAGAGTGAAATAGGGTGGATGGGTAAAGATAAAAGAGTTAGTTTATTTCGTATCATACACTTAAGAGTACATAAATTCTAAAAATTACAGGGCCCACCAGTACTTTTCCACTCCATTTCCAACCTATTTCCACTTTGCTCTCTCTTTCTCTCTCCCTTTCTTCTGTATGTTATTCAACCAAAAATAAAATACATCAAACACAAACTTAAGTGTGACCATATTGAGCATAGCTCCATCAATAAACAATCTTTTGAACTAAAACTAGGTTTAGAACAACCAACTTAGGCAACTGTTACAATATATAACAAACCATTAACATAAAAGTATATAATACTAAACTAAAACAAAAGTATAAAATTAAATTATAACTGACTATTGATGAGCAACTGCACTTCTAACATAAAATTAAAACCAGAATCTTAAATCTGACCCTAATTTCAGAAAACAACCTGCAAGACAAACACAAATGATAAAAAGTTATTGTTACCTCTACATGCCCTAATGTAGCCTGTGCAGAATGATGGTTAGTAATAACAGAAGCATGACTTGCCCCATCACCGTCTGAATGACCAGAGGAAATCCTGGCGAGGGCCTGCTCAATGAAAGCCACTATTTCTGAATGTGTACTACGCAGATGAGAAATTTGAAGAATATGATTGCAGTACTGAGGCCACTCAATAAGACGATCCACAAACTGCTCCAACGCCAGACTTCCAAACAGAAACATCTGTAACATTCAAATGCATCGTCAACCCTTACAACAAATGAAAACGTCAAAGGAATTCACTACGGAAAACAACACAAACTTTTGAATCTGCAGGCTTGCGCAATGCATCAAGAACATAACGAAGTGCAATCCCCAAGGATAGATGAGTTACAAGCTGATGCTTAATCACAGAACCTGGTACAAGAGATAAAAACAAAAAAATACAACGTAAACGATGGGAAAAATAGTACCAAAGAATACGAAAAATTGTTGCAATCAGGCTCAGATAATGGTAGCTAAAGCAAGCAGTGTGCATACGCAAACAAAAGTTTAATAATGCACACTCTATGATGAAGAAAAGCCCAAAATACAATGCACTGCAAACATACAGGGATAACAAGTTTATAAGTTCGAATCACAGTCTAAGAGAATAAACTTTCTATCAGAGCATGTAACTAGCACTGTATCAGTTTCAACCAAGCCCAGTCACTTTGTCAGCAAACGGAATTACTAATGCACATTATCATCTAAGTGCAATATTGAAGCCTCGTGCTCACAAGATGAACATTTATGAGCACAACTCTCCATAAAAACAATTTCCATAACTTACAATTCACCAATCCAGATCTAAAGTTGCTTGGGTGAAACCAAACACCATCATAAACCCCAGTTCATTGGTGATCATATGAAATTAAATTTCATCATATGCAATACCACAAGAGAAACTTACCAAAGAGAACTGCAGCTATTTTGAGTTGCCTTTCAGGATACTTTGGAAAAAATCTATACTCCTCGAATAAGTTTGCAATCATGCATTCAAAAATTGATTTCTCCCTGTTAACTCACCAAGAGAGAGAGGATTTTTAGAACTTAATTGTAAACCACAAAATTAATGCATTAACAGAATTTTCAACCAAGGGACCAGGGATGGCAAAGCAATCCATTTATCAAACATCTACCAGGCAATCCAAAAGTAAACTCATCTAATCCATCCATTACAAAAAAAAATATAAAAAATGGATACATACACACCATCCATCTAATTTTAGGAAGGTTAATGAACAATCTGTTATTAATCAAAATCCAATAGATCATGGATTAGAATTTCAATCAATTTTTACTTGGATTAATGGATTTTTATATCCAATTCATTTCAATCCAAAACAAAATATCCGATCCAACCAGTTTGGGGCCCCCTACAAGGTACAAGAACACATGCGTTTGAACATGAAAGTTTAATTTTCTTTTTCTTCAGGCAAGATTTTCAAAGCCATAATTAACAGCTAGAGTGATACTCGAAAACCTTGATACAAAGATTACTAAAATTCCAAAAATTCACAAAAAGTCTAGAACTACAAAAATAATACAACACTGGGATGGTATCGCAGTAAAAGATTGACCAGAGGAAATTTTAAAAGTTATCACCTCTTCACTGAAGATTCCTTGAATCTAGCTAGCATTTGTACCATTGCATTAATGGTTAACTGATCAGAGAACATTTGATGGAAATAAGAGTTTGCTTCTGCTTCAATGTCATCTGCATAACCATCAGAAGTAGATGAATCGCCTGCCCCACCATTCTGAAGCCTTGGATTTGAATCTATAATAGATATATGCAGCCTCTCCAACTCCTCCGAAAGTTGTCTAGTGGCAACCAAGTCATTATGAGATTTAAGAACCTGTGATCGGAAAAGGTGAGATACAACAGTAAAAATGAAATCAAATGAGGCTATGAGGCCAGAGAAACCAAATGATTAAAGTATAACCTTCAAAACAGTAGCCGTTGCCTCAGCATATAGACTCAGAACACCACTAGATGGATGAAAAGATTTGCCAGAAAGGTTCTGCGATCCACCAAAATGGGCATCCTTAATGAACTTGAGACACTCCTGCAGAGTAGGTATAATAATGTCAGCCACGTTCCCGCTACAATAAATTCATAGAAGTACAACTAAAAAGCCTATGAATAAAAATAACAGAATGCATAAATCTATAATGCTACTGTCTTTACAATTTAGAAATCAAGTAATGAGGGAAGGCATTATTACCTCAAAAAAGGTTTCCTTGTATGTAATTAAGTTGCCACTCAACCACTTCTCAAGGTCAAGTAATTCTTTTCTTGATGCAACAGCTGCTAACCTAATACTATAATGAGAAGGAATAATTTCCACCACAGATGATAAAATCTGTAAAACAAATATGATAGATTAAAAATCTGTAAAACAAATATGATAGATTAAAAATCGTAAATAACAATAACAGAAACATGAATTGGTCTTTATGAAGACATTTAAAAGCTTATTGCAAGATAACTAAAAGGACACAACGAATGTAAGAGCTGCTCATCTAAACAAGGTTTACACTTAAAAAAGAAAAAGAACAATACCTAACAATAAAATTCATATTTAAGAAAACAATAAAAATGAAAATATACACACTTTACAATAGAACAACCTTTAGCTCCTGGCAGATGTCTACGATTCTTATAATACTGTCTGCGTCATTGTTTTGAGAATCAATAATCCCTCTAAAGACCAAATTAGGATTAACATGCCAAAGGTGTAGAATCATCCCACTGCCTACAGCACTTTTTACAATCAAGGGAAAGACAATTGGAGATACTTCCTGCTGCAAGAGGTTGTAGGCAGTCTGCATGAACAACAAATGAAAACATCATATCAAGAAAAGCGATGAAATGGAATACTGTTGAGAACAAACAAATATGAATCCATTAAATTTTACATTAATATGTGCCATCCCAAGAAGTAAGACTTCAGGACAGTGTTTAAGGGGATAATCAAGGATTGAACGAACAACACTGGCATGACCCTTCTCAGCTAGCTGGCACAGAACGTCTAAAAGGTCAAGACACAACCATGAATGATTTGGATGTCCATTTTGAATCTTGTGGCCATTAATTGCATCAACATATGCCTGAAAAGCAATTAGTTGCTATAAAATATGAAGATGGGAACAAGCAACAGAAAACGTTCAAAAAGATGATCATACCAGCTGTCTTCCAGAGTGTGCAAAGGTAAACATTTCCGGTGGTGCTGATACTGCATATTTAAGGAAAGACAACTGACCCTCAGTATTCTTCCAGACAGACCCACAGACAGCATGGAGAGGAAACGGTTCCTGCTAGGGCATTTCCATACATTCAGAATTTTATAAGAGTTTGCATGCATATCGATTAAAGCTCAAGGGAAAGTATATGTAGTGTTCTGATATCATACCTTACAGGCAAGTTTATATACAGACATGAGAAAAGAGAATGCCTCTTCACTAGGAAGGAAAAACCCTTCATGATCAAGATTTTCAATAACACTTACCCAATTGGTATGAGGTGCCTATATCAGAAAAAGGAAATCATTTACTTCATTTTTGCAATTTCAGTAACAGGAATAAGAGCGTATAACAAGATGAGATTTTTAGCTTTATTGAAGAAAACTCACAAGATGCTTGACTGTATCAATCAAGACATCAATATTCCAAGAGTTTAATGGCGGCAACTCAGAAACATTGTATCCATGGGCCGCACGAAAATTTAAGTATGTGTTTTGGTTGTCCTCCAGCCCATAATGGGTACAAGCAATAGCACCAAGTAATTTAGAGAGTGTATGTTCAGTTAAAGGTAAGAAGAGCGAAAATATTTCCTTGCACTGTGAGACATCAACAGTACATCCATACCCTAGCTCCTTCACAATATCACCCATGTTCATTTCCTTCTGTATGTCTGCCAAAATAGCATCAAAATCATTTTCTCCAGAGTCGTGGAACAACTCCATATTCCTGTAATGATGCAGATAGAAAAACATCATAATCTCAGAATTTAATCATTTACTATTACTAACGTAGAACAAACATACAGTTATATTCAAAAGGGGAACCGTTTGTACTTTACCGGCATTTAAAATTTAATTAATGATTAAAAGGGTTCAACATAGCTACTAAATTTCAGGGCTTAAATAAGTTTTCAATATTATTCACAACACAGTGAGTATAAATGCAAAATATATCACCCATACAAAAACAAAAAGGATAGCTAAATAAGTTACTACCTTAAAAAATCAGCCTCATGCATCTCATCAGGAAGCAATGGAGTCAAGACGAAAGGTGGTGTGGCTTTGAACTCCATAAGTGATAATATCTGCATAAAGGAATCCACATGCTTGGAAAGACCCTCGGACTGCTTTAGGAACATGATAATACTGTGAATTTGCTCATGGAAACTCAAAGAACCAGGGTTGGCACATAATTCCTCGATCTGAGCCATGCAAAAGGTTTTGCCTATACACAAGCAATATTTCAGATCAAATCACAAGATATATACATAATACTCTGGGAATATATTGATATGATAGATAACAGAAATGACCACCAAACATTACAAAAATATATAAACTTTACTTATCAAGCAAAATGTTTATAGGAAAAGCAATAAGAAAGAACTGAAACTAGAAAATAACTTCATACTTACCACACAGCCTAAATTCAGAATTCTCAGAATCAGATAACGCAAGACTGACGATAATCTTTTCCAATAAAGATAACTGCAATCCATTACAAAAGTTTTCTAAAAAGCTTTCATTAATTTCCATATTCTTCATCGACTCAGAAAAAACTGTACTGAAGTTTGGTTTGTCCAAGAGGTATTTAATGACTGCCCCAAGAATTGGCTCGTGCTGCATGTCTTTCGTATCTCTTCTGGCATAACCATAGTGATCCAAGCAAGTTTGAAGCAGCAAAATGCATCCAGTGGTTCCAAATTCAGAAAACTGTCAGCCAAACAAAGTATAAGTCAATAACAAATCCAAAACACACAGCCAATACAGAGAAAATTCCAAATATGAATAAATTAAAAATTAAAGAGCACACAAATGAAAATCTTCTGAAGTGCGCAAAAGCCAATAGTTGCCCGTTAGTCTAAGGTTAGGGTAGTTCGGACGGGAGCAAAGAGATTACTGAGCAAGACAGCAGATAAACAAAAATGCAAGTCCATAAAGCAGCGGAAAAATAACAGGTCAGAAATGGCATACACAAATCATTGTGAAACATGTCATATTCTAACCACCAGAGAAACAATAAAGACACAGGACCATTATTACCAAATTATAGTGACACTGAAACTTAACATATTATCTTTGTTTACTAAAACCATTAATTTCTCTTGGGAATCCCAGATGATTAAAAACCAAAGGCAAAAAGCTTCCAGATCCTATCCACTACAGTCACCTCCACAACACTATCTGCTCTTCAGCTGGGCATAAACTCCAAACATAACAAAAATAATGATTATCTGTACACAGGGCATTATCTTCTACAAAGGCCAAAGCCCATCCGTAAATCATTTCATAGTCCAATTTACTAAACCACAGTAGTGAGCAAAAATAATGTAAAATAAAAAGCTGGATTGGTTATTCTCCTCATCACATAAAGACAACAACATCTAACATAGCATTTCAAAAGAAGACCAACAAACATCATACGCCCAAAAATAAATTTGAAAAGGTAACACACATGCAACATAAACCCTAGAAGCACCGAACTACATAAATCCACAAAATCATTGCAACACACAGCATATTCGAAAACCGCGCACCAAGGTCACAAAACTAAAGCATTGAACACACACGCATAAACAAACAAAAGAACGTCAAGTCAATTTTAAATTGGATTCCCTAAAAGGGAATTTGTCGCAGCACTAGGTGAAAAAGGAGGAAACTTTATGAAGCACAGAGCACGAACACGAAATTCGAGAGAAGCCCAGAAAAATTAAGCGTGAAAATTAAGATGGGGTTTTTGAGGAGGAAGAAAAAGGGAAAAGAATGAATGAATGAATGACCTGAGAGAGTTGATGGAAAACGGAGTCAAAGTTGACTTCGTTCAAGGTGGTGAGGAGAAAGCGAATCTGGTTGGAGGAAAAATTGGACATGGATGGCAAGGAATGAAGAAGAGTCGTCATCACAGAAAATGCTGGAAACGGTAGAGAAGAGAAGAGAATGCGTGAGATTTGAGTGAGAAGAAGGTTACTTTGCTGCTTGATTTGGGTCTCAGAGGAGCCATGATGTCCTTCTGTTCCTCTACTTGGGCTTACCAGGCCATGGCCCATTTTTAATATAATGGACCTTCTCGGTTTGTTCTAGGTAATTTCTTCCTACACATCCATAGCATATTCCTACACCTCCTTGTCATATCTAAAAGATATACATACCATCAATATCTATATTTTCTACCACTCGTATCGAACCTCGATAATAACTTTTAGACTGAATAATTTTAAATTTTAAGATTAGACAATATAAAAAAATTTATGTTAAACATATATTTCAAATTATACGATTAAAAAAACATTTCTAAATTATAAAATTTATAATATATCTATGAATCTAAACATATATTTTAAATTTTGAATTATACAATTTGAAAACATATTTCATCATAAATATATTTTCAAAATATATAATTAAAAAATATTTTAAATTATGCAATCTAAAAGGTATGAAATTATATAATCTAATCTGTAATACATTTTGAAAGTATATAATACAAAATATGTTTTTTAGTTTTAAATTATACAAAATAAATTTTCAAATTACACAAGTAGAATATTTTTGACTCAAACAATTTAGACCTTTCTCAAATGAAGAGAGAGTGCAATAAAAGATTACGAGAGTGGTAGTTCTCATTTTTTTTTTCATTTACCAGAAGAAACTTAATAATAATGTGTTTACTTTATTACAAAATAATAAAAAAATATATAACTAAAATTATTTATTATAATAATTATTAAATAAAAAAATTAAAATTTATACTAAATTGTAAAAATGTTTATTCAAAAATAAAGTTGGTTACATTTATATGGAAGAAAAAATATGTAAAAAATATAATAAGTATTTTAACCATAAATATCCTAGGTGTTACTTTTACTTGAATCTCAAGTTGCAGTGCACAAACTCAAACATCCCTTTGATGGTTTAACCATAAATGGAATCGTTGTCGGAATTGTGAAATATTATATAAATCTTATTTTTATTTTTTATTAAAAATACACTAGTATTTCTGTTTCAATGATTTTTTAGGGATGAATTATTTTAATTATAGTTTTTTAGTTTTAATTGTTATGTTTTGCTATTACTATTATGTAATTTATAAATCATTCTACAAATTTATTACTTATAAAAATAAATTATCTTTTTATTTTCTTTTTCACTTTATATTTTTAACCAATGAAACTTTTTCACTTTACTTTTTAATTATTTTATTCTCTTCCTTTTTTTACCTGCTTATTCATCCTTCTTGACTTTCTTCACCCCTACCTTATAAACCATGGCTCTTTATTTGATTTTGTAGATGTATGAATATATTTTTGAAACTAAAGGGTAGAAATAGTTTTAAAAAATGGTAAGACTCACTCAACTAACTATTTATTACCTATTTCTATTTTTTTATAATTTTTTCAATTAAATTGAGGATTTATTCACGTGACATTATCATATTACACTGCTACTGTCACGACCTATTGATTGTGTCATGTGACACAAGTGTAGAGTGACACGTGAAAACAAATATTAAAAATTTAAAAAATTCACAAATTGATGCGGGACACTAAGTTTAACCTCGTTGTAGGATACTAACAAAAATAATCAAATTTAATCCATTTTAAAAAAGTCTTGACTAAATTGAGACAAAAAAAATACTAGAAGACTGACTTAACACTTTTTAACAAAAACAATGAGCATAACAATAATTAAACCTTTTTTTTCATTCCTTTTCATTCTTATCTCCCACGAGGAATGATATTAAATTCAAAATAACCATTTTTTTCTAATTATAAAAGAAAATAATGAAACCAAACATATTCTAATATATTTCAAATCATCAACCATATTAAAAACAAATTCATATGAATTTATTTTATTGAATTGTTTGTAGTTATGATGTTGTTATAAGTTTTTATTTTGTATTTCTATATATAATATAGGAAAATTACCTTATAAAATAATTATTTTTTATACACAAGTTTTAAAGATATGTTATTTTTTTCTTTCTGTGTTTTCCTTTGCAATAATATTTCGAGAATGTGTTTTCAAGATAAATGAATTGTCATTCGCAATATGATATTAGAGTGGGTTTTTCAACTTGCTTTACTTCCTCGCATGCTCTTTTACCATCCTTCTGATAGTTCTACATCTCATATATTCATTCATTCTTTATCCTGGTGAAATTCTCCACTGTAAAAACACAAAAATACCACCACAAAAATGTAAAATGTCATGGACTTCTTCTCTAATCCATCAAGCCCTTTTAGCTCCATCCGGGGAAAATCCTTAAGTAATTATTGTTATGTCACCACTCAATGGTACAAATTACCTTTCATGGAGTAAAAACATGAGACAAGCCTTATTGTTAAAAAAATAAACTACAGTTCATAAACGTTAGCATCAAAATTACGAGAACCTTGGAGTCGCAAATTATTGAAAGCGTTGTTTACATCGACATGGCAAACAATTTGTGGGAAGACTTACAAGAGAGATTTTCAAAAGAAGATTATTTCAAAATCTCTTACAACAAGAGATACATTATGTGAAATGGGGAGAAAGAAGTGTGACGAAGTTTTATACATATTTAAAGATTATATGGGAGGAACTTGAATCGTTGAAACTCATTTTGATTTGCAAATGTGACATATTGTGCAACTGCATATTGTCCAAAGTCATCATAAGTTATAGAGAATCAGAATATGTTTTGTGCTTTTCAAATGAGTTGAGTGAAATCTCTAACACTGTATAAACTCGAGTGCTTCTTCATGGAGCCTTTTTTGAATATTAACTTTTCTTTGGTCATACAACAAGAAAGGCAATTAACTATAGTGATTGTTCATGAGGCTAAAGTTTTCACGATTACATAGAGAAACGAGACAATCAGAATAATTCAACCCTACAAAACCAATTTCTAAGGTGAGTTGTGCACTCGTTTATATATTGTAAATTGACATTATCTATAGTCAGTGTAGGACTCTCAACACCTCATCACATTAAAGCATATACATCTCGAGCGTCAGGCTATATATTATTGGGTGATCCAATAACGGTCCATAACGGGTGGAACAATAGACCCAAAATCTCATAATTGTTTTTTCTACTAGATTTGGATGAGGGATCAATTTCATATTCAATTTTGGTAATAGCCAAGCAAATTAGAAGACATTATTAAAATGTCATCTTTCTATGACTCTGGACAACAATGTTTGTTCTTAGACCTTCTTATGATTTACTCACATTCCAAACGCCAAATTTACCATTACTAAGGAATGTTATCACTAAACTTTCAATTCAAGGATTGGTTTTCCTTTAATCCATTGTACCAAATTCAGGGAGCACGTGAGATTACTACTCAACATTTGTTAACCATTACTATTGTGGCTTTCTTCTTTTTTATATATGTTGCAAATTGGTGACAATGATGTTTCTACTGAAATACTATTACTTTGTAAGGAGATTGAACCCATCTGATGAACAAGGCATTGGATGCACCACATTACCGTCACATTCTCCTAACTTGGATGGAGTCAAAAAAAAGTTACATTCTTGTCTCATACATAGTGGCTTAAGATGCACCTAAGCAAAAAAAAGATAAAATTGTTTGTTTGTGTGTGATATCACACAAAACAATAATAGTAGAAACTTAACTAATATAATTTTGGTTTGGTATGATAACTTAATCATAAAAAATAGTCAATCAAATACACTTAAATATTAATAATATATAAACTTACACAACTACAACACTATTTACATGAAAGACTATGCATTTATCTTATATCAGTGAAGGTGTTGGCAATTTTTTCACATTGAAACCTCCCTATCCCAAAGTTTATTGTTTCAGAAAATTCTCTAACCAAATTCAATTCCTTGGTTGTATCCACTTTAAATGCTCTCATATGCACAATTAACGTAGAAAAGACTCCATTAAAAATTCTCAATGTGAGCCTTAACCCGTTCATTAAAAACTTGATAATGTGTTATTTTGTGATGGTTTTTTAGCTAATGATGTTGATAAATGTGTGTACTCTAAATTTGAAAATGATGATTATGTCATTATATGTTTGTATTTGGATAATATGTTAATCTTTGGTACATGCATTGATGTAGTATTTAGAAGTAAATTGTTTTTGTGATTTAAATTGGAAATGAAAGACATAGGTGAAGCCAATTTGATTTTAGGTGTTAAAATCATCACGAAGGGAGATAAGACATTACTATTCCAAGAACAATACATTGAGAAACTTCTTAAGAAGTTTGAGTATTATGACTTCAAACTAGTGAGCACTCCTTATGATATTAACTCTAAATTAAAGAAAAATATAGGAGAATCTATGTTTATCAATCTCAGCATACCCAGATAATTAGGATCTTACTGCATTTAAAGAGCTTTCTATACCTGATATTGCTTATGCAATAAGTAGATTGAATAGGTACACTCAATGTCTTAGTTAGAAACATTGAGATGCATTTGCAAGACTTATGAGATATCTATGAGGTTTAATGGATTATGTTATTGAATATAGTGGATTTCCTGTCATACCAGAAAGGTATAGTGATGCTAATTGGATCTCTGATTCAAATGAGACAAAATTCACAAATGGTTATGTATTCACACTCGGGGGTGGTGCGATTACAAGGAAACCAGTCAAACAAACAATTATTGCAAGATCAACAATGAAATTTGAGTTTTTTGCTCTTGAAATGGTTGGCACTGAAGCTATGTGGTTGAAAAAATTCTTAGCTAACATTCCATTAGGAATCAAACCAACCCTATTTGTGTGAGTACATTGTGATTGCAACCAACAATAACTATATCTAAAAACAAAAACTATAATGGAAAGAACAAACATATAGAATTGATACATAATTTGGTGAAAACAGCTGCTAAATAGTGGAGCTATTTCCATTGACTATGTGAAGTCAAAATAAAATCTAGTGAATCCCTTGACTAAACCCTTGCGAAGAAATATGATTCTAGAAACATCAAGGGAAAGGAGACTTAAGCCACTTGAAAACAAACAAGTGATGGTAACCCGACCTTTGTGATTAGAGATCCCATGAATAAGGTTCATATGGTAAAACATGTCACTTGTTAATTCTGGTAGCACTAAATTGGTTTTAAATCAATTATGTCCATTCTTATGTTGTGTGTGGAAGTGTTAGAGTCTGCATTATTGAGAGGTTAAACTTTGTTATTAAAATTCTATGTGGTGTAAGAATTTTAGTTTAACCAAAGTTTTCAATGATTTTCATATCCCTTACGGTGGTGTGTGATTTGCAGCATATGCTTGATAAAATGATTTATATGAGTGTCGAGTGGGATCACTTATATGAGATATTGACATAATCTAGAGCACTCATGAATACCAGGTACACACATGACTTAGTAAGCATAACACACCAATAACAAAAGAAATTGTGGTGGTGCATTGTGATTGATAAACCGCTAACTACATCAAGTGTCTTTGGTTCACATAGCTTGTTATACCAACTACACTGTATGTTATGTTTCTCAATCTAAGACTGGTTTATATAGGTCGTTATACCAACTCTGATGCATTACATCTTATATGAGATTCATGATTTTTCTTCTTTCTTTTGGTTTTACTTTTCTCTTTTACTTTTGCAATATGTGGGGGATTGTTGTTAAAGTAGAGTTTATATATATTGCAAAAGCATTTTGCGGCACTATAGTCCATCTCTGGAGTGCTTGAACTAAAATCAACTTATGTAGTTATGTCTCTTTCTTTTTCAGTAACAAAGCAAGATCCATGTGGTGCAATTTTCATCTCCAAAACCATCCAAATCCTTTGCTTAGCTTTTTTCGCAATGAGTGATACTTCTTCTACAAGGCAAGGTGAACGTTGGGCAGGTGTAGTTTTGTTTCTATGCGAGACAACCATCCCTCCTCCGTCTATAAATAGGGGTTTATGCTTCATCCAAAAAAACACACTTTCACATTCTCATTCTTCTCCTCTCTCTTGTTCTCTCATCTTCTTATCTCCCTTATATTTTGTTTATTAAATCTTGAGTTATTTATTTACTTTTTGAGAATTTTTTGCTAGTTCTAAGATCCTCAACAAATCTGAGAAGTTCATATTTGTATATTGGAATACTTGTACAATACATTACGAATAAGTCTTTAAGGATAGTGAATATACACACATCAGAAAACTCATTTTGTTTGTGATCTTGTTAGCTACTACAACCCTTAGTGTAGTTTGAATAAACTATTTTGAATGTATTTGATAGTTGAACAATACTTAGTGAATGATAGTTTTATCTTTTATTCTGAACGTACTTTTTGAAGTGATACAATGATCATCGAAACATGCACTTTGAATCTCAGAATTGTTTTTTTCTGCAGGATATCGATGAGGGATCGAATTCATCTTCATTTTTTGTAGTAACCAAGCAAATTAAATGACACTGTTACGAAGTTTCATCTTGTTATAACACTGAACTACAATGTTTGTTCATAGAAGTTTACTTGATATAATACTGAACTACAATGTTTGTTCATAGAAGTTTACTTGATATAATTTTGGTTTGGTATGATAACTTAATCATTAACAAAGTTCTGTTTAAGTTTATCTCCTAATTATTGCCTGTGCAGTCAGTAGTTAAAAATAGTCAGTCAAATACACTCAAATATTGTTAATATGGTAAACTTACACAACTACAACATTGTTTACATGAAAGACTCTGCATTTATGTTATATCAGTGAAGGTCTGGCCAATTTTTTCACATTGAAACCTCCCTATCCCAAAGTTTGCTGTTTCAGAAAATTCTCTAACCAAATTCAATTCCTTGACTGTATCCACCCTAGATGCTCTCATATGCACAATTAAAAATGAAAAAACTCCATTAAATTCTCAACGGGAGCCTTAAACCTTTTATTTAGGTGCATAGATGCTCAGTACATTCTCATTCGTACAAAGTACATTGGCACTTGGCAGGTTGAATCACCTAGATTCAATGGGGGCATTTATCACATGAAAGATTCAAAAAGAGGCTGTCCATACAAAAATTAATAAACAAGCAAAGTTACATCTGGTCCATAAGAAGAAAATGAATCGAGGCTAAACTCTTCGCAGCTCAACTCATCCAAAAATCAACACAGTCATTGGTCTTTGTCAGTCATAAGAAGAACTCCATATGTTGAGTTGTGCTTATTCTCTTCCCCTGAGCCCCGTTGGAACACTGATCATAAGAAAGGAGACAGTCCCTCAAAGTTACAAAGACCCTAGGGTCCAGGGAAGTCGCAGCAGAGGGTAGCCAGTGAAAGAGCTCCACAACTCCTTGAATTAATGCTGAGACTAGACACCAATCTTGAAGTGGCCACTGCACTATGTAGAGGCAAAAGTGACTGTACACTTCCTAGTTGGTATACAAAAGTTCTGCTCAGAACAACAGTTTGATACATCAGCACAATACAAAAGTGTTTAGTTTTTTAGTTTTGTGAGCATTCAAAATTTTTACAAGGTACACACAAGTTGATCAACTATAATTAGAAATTATGGTAAATATAGATTATGAGCTAATTAGTATAAAACTCAACCAACTTACCTATATGTGATATTTTGTAATTGTATAATAGTATAAAATCAGTTCACCAATAGTTCACAGAATATTTTCTTTTGAAGGAAATGTAATATAATATGCATTAAGTCATATAATACAAACAAGGCTAACAACTACTTACACAAAATATATGATATAGCAAGCTTTTATAACTACATATAAACATGTTAAGTTTTATCCTGAAGGACTTCTACACTTAACTTTGGTAAAATTTAAAACTTTATTTATAAATAACCATTGTCAATACTTAAGAATATGAACTAACAGAACGCAGAAAAGACGGTACTACTATCAGAAAAACAAAAGCCCATGATGCAATATCAGCTCACACAAAAACATCAGGACCAACAGAATTAAAGCTTTCAGAAGTCTCCAAAATAATGTCCCGTCCCACTGTATCTGATGAGCTGTTCTTTGACAGTTGTTATAGCTGTCATCTTTGCATATTTTTGCATATTTGGGTTTCTCCGAATTCTTGTCTCCTAGATTCCTTCTTTATCCTTCTTGAAGGTGCTAATGATTACTCAATGTAATAGGACCTTTTCCAATACTGTCTTTATCAGCACATCAGTTTTTTTCTATATTCAATTTCAATTTCCCATTTGGAGCTATAACATAGAGTATACATAAAAATGAGCATTCATGAAAATTAAAAAACTTTGCAACAGATCGAGTTTCTGGGTATAAACAAAATCTCAAAAAGAATGTAGCTTTGGAGGTTCGGTGTTAAGAGTTTACCTGATAAATAGTGGGGATGGACGCTGCAGCACAGTAGGGTTGAGAAGAAGGGAATGATTGATGGATCGAAGAGGTGATTTGAAGGAAGTGTGTGAGATGAGACGACGAGTGCAATGCGACAACAACGCCATGAGAATCAGAGAGAACAAAAATTCAAAAGAAAAAGGGTGAAACACATTCAATGTCGGAAGGGTTTTCCATGTTCAATCACAAACCTAAATACATTGCTTCACTGAACAAAGTACAAACCCTATTTCAAATAAACAGGGACATATATTCACTGTTTTGCTTCACTGAACAAAGTACTATTATTTCCAAAATTAAAGTAAAATAATTTATTATTTATATACTTTTATTCCTGACCTAATATTTCATTATTATATAAATATATTGTGATTTAAAAAATAAAAATAAAATATAAAATCTTATAAATATTTTATTAAAATTAAAACTAAACCTTTTTTTTATTTTCCTATATAATAATATCGTTAAATGATAATTAAAATAATGAATTCAAACTATTTATAAATATTGATTAAAATATCCATATCATGTTTCTATAATAATGAAAAAAATAACATGATAAAAAAAAATTATCATAATTGGTATCAGCCTTTTTATCTTGTTTTATGCATGGATTAACTATTATTTTTCGATTTTCTCTGACCATTATCATTTATATATATGCATACAAATTATATATTTTTATTTTTTTATTATGTTTTAAAATTTTAAAAATTATATATAATAAATTGTATGATATTCTTTGTCTATTTTATACAAAAGAAATATTTTACTCGATGAAATTTTGGAATCTTTTGATAAATTTAAAATGATAATTTCTTCACAGTTATTTAAATATAAAGTCCACATATTTTATAAATATTCAAAAAAAATAAAACTTTATTTAAAATTCGATTTAATGTGTAATATATTTTCAGTCACTGGAGTTTAAAATACGTTTTTTTATGGTCCTTCAAATTTAAACTGATTATTTTAGTTTCCACCATTTGAAAGTAAAATGCATTTTAATTTTTATTCATAAACTTTTATCAAAATGAATATTTTAAAAAACTTGATTGGATTATAAAGTTGAATTAGTTTGTTATATAACTTTTAATCATATAAGTAATTTCAGAAGAGTAAAACAAACATCATTCACATTGCATATGCTAGAGAATTAATTTTTAATTTAAATGACCTTAAACAAACATGGTTCAAATTTGTGGGTGCAAAAACACTTAAAACTACAAATAAATATAAACTAGCAATTGTAAATGTTCAATTCATATAAAATTTCATTTGCACTACCATTATAATAATATTTTAAAAATATATAATAAATAAATTATTAAATTTAATACATACAGAAAGACATTTTGCGAGGCATAATTATTTTTTTAACTTTACTCGTATCATTTTTAAATTCTAACATCTTTAAGTTTTAGTCTATATGTTCGCAAGTCACTCCTATCCTATTTTGAACCCTTCCAACAAATTCAAATTATTCTTGAAATTTGATTAATTTAGTTATTTATTTTGAATTTATCAATAATTTATACTTTTCCTTCAAAATTCACCTTAATAATCTTCAAATTAATAGTTTCTTACATAATGAAGTAATAATGTACTGTATGGCCCATTGGACCATCGGCATCGCATAGCCTATTGGTCCATCGAATAAGACTGGCAGGGCTTGCATACTGAACAGACCATCGGTCGATCGGTCACACAGATGAAACATGTGGACCCATAAAGGGGACCATCGGTCGATCGGCCACACAAATGAAACATATGGACCCATAAAGGGGACCATCGGTCGATTGGCCACACAGATGAAACATGTAGACCCACAAAGGGGATCACCGGTCGATCGACCACACGGATGAAACACATTTCACTGGTTAAGGTACAAGTCCGTAAAAAGGACCATCGGTCGATCGGCCACACAGATTAAATACGTTTCATTACTTAAAGCTGTTAACTCATAAAAGATAACCCGCCTGGCCAAGCGACCATCGGTCGATCGACCAAATAAAAAACCTGGACCAGTCAGCCGGATTAATTAAAATTAAACAAGCCAGTAATCACAATTAAGGGATCATTGGGTCGTGATTAAGGAGCCCTAATTATAGGCCCACACCGGAAACTATAAATAGGGCCCAAAGGTAGGTTGGTGAGGATCTTAATTTCGCATTTATTAGAGTAGTTACACTTATCGACCGATCGATCCCCAAACTGACTTAAGCATTGGAGCCATTTAGGCAGGTACACCGATCATCTGTTCAACCGATCAAACAAGGAAGAAGATTGCGTGGAGTGGAAGTTTCAGCAGATTGCTTGGAGAGGAAGTATCGAGGAGAAAAGAGTAAAATTGGAGTCAGTATCAGAGTATGCTGAAAAGTTCAAGCACCTGGGTAGGTTCCACACCTTCAAGATGGTTGAGGATTGGCAGTGTAGGAATTTTGAGAATGGGTTGAGAGGCGATCTCAAACTCATGGTGGCTCCGCTCTCTATCAAGGAGTTCCCTGCCTTGGTGGAGATAGCAAGGGTAATGGAGAAGCTAAAAGCTGAAGTTGAAGCTCAACAACGGTCTCAACAGAAGGTGGGAGGACCATCTGGGTCCACGAGCCGACAGGATGATAGGAGGAAACCCTACTCTAGACCTCAGCCTCAGGGGTCCAAGAGATCCTCACCTCAGTCTCACCAGCATCACTCTCACAGGCCGCGATGTTTTCATTGTGGAGGGCCCCAAATGAGGAGTACTTGCCCTCAGCTTGGTGGTAGGCAGACATGTTACAGATGTGGCCAGGAAGGCCACTTCCTTAGAGATTGCCGCACTGATAGGAGTGTAGTGCCGAGGCCTCCGACACAGACTCAGCCACAACAGACACGGGGAAGTGCAAGACCCCAGGCACTGGCCGAGTGTACGCCATGACAGGTACAAAGCCAGACATATCAGGTAACCTCATCTTTGGGTCTTGTATGATTGCTGGTAGAAGCTTGTGTGTTCTATACGACTCGGGAGCGACACACTCTTTTGTGTCGGAGTCTATAGTGGTAGAGTTGGGTCTTCCGGTGAGGGGACTCCAGTAGGACCTGGTGGTGTCCACACCTACTTCTGGGTTGGTCAGAACCTCGACTTTGTGTGCCAGATGTTTGATCGAGGTTGAGGGACGCAAGTACAGGGTAAACCTCATCTGTTTACCTATGGAGGGGCTAGATGTGATCTTGGGAATGGATTGGCTATCTGCTAATCACATTCTCATTGATTGTAATGAGAAGAAAGTGTTGTTTCCCAACTCAAAGGATGAAGATATGTTGATGTTCTCACAGTAGGTGGATCAAGCCATCAAGGAGGGATCTCGGTGTTTCTTAATTCTGACTCAACTGTCTATTGAGAATGGAGATGGACACCTTGAGACGCCAGTGGTAAGGGAATTCTCATATGTTTTCCTTGAGGATGTGTCGGGCTTGCCCCCTTCCAGGGAGATAAAGTTCTCTATTGATTTGATGCCTGGAGCAGGACCAGTGTCAATAGCACCCTACAGGAGGGTTCCTGCTGAGCTAGCAGAGTTGAAGAAACAGATTGAGGAACTGCTGGAGAAACAGTTCATCCGACCCAACGTGTCACCTTGGGGAGCGCCATTGTTATTGGTAAAGAAAAAGGATGGCAGCTCTAGACTTTGTGTGGACTACAGGCAACTCAACAAGCTAACCATTAAGAACAAATATCCTCTGCCAAGGATAGATGACTTGATGGATCAGTTGCACGGCGCTGCGATGTTTTCAAAAATCGACCTCAGATCGGAATACCATCAGATTAGAGTTAAGTCTGATGATGTGCAGAAGACCGCTTTCAGATCCAGATATGGGCACTACGAGTACGTAGTGATGCCTTTCGGTGTGACTAACGCCCCTTCCTTGTTCATGGGCTATATGAACAGGATCTTCAGCCCGTTTCTAGACAAGTTCGTGGTGGTTTTCATCGACGACATTCTGATATATTCCCGAACTCGTGAAGAACATGCGGAGCATCTGAGGACAGTTCTAAGCATCTTGAGAGAGAAGCAGCTGTATGCAAAACTGTCAAAGTGCAAGTTCTGGATGACCACAGTCCAATTCTTGAGACATATGATCTCAGCTCAGGGCATATTTGTGGATTCATCCAAAGTGGAAGTTGTGTTGAAGTGGGAACATCCTAAATCAGTGACTGAGATTAGGAGCTTTGTGGGGCTGGCAGGCTACTATCGGAGGTTCATTGAGGGATTCTCTAAGATCGTGGCACCCTTGACACAACTGACTCGCAAGGATCAGCCTTTTGCTTGAACCGACCAGTGTGAAGGTAGTTTCCAAGAGTTAAAGCAGAAGCTGACTAGTGCTCCCGTGTTGGTCATTCCTGATACCAGTAGACCCTTCGAGGTTTACTGTGATGCCTCCCATCAGGGGTTAGGATGCGTTCTGATGCAAGAGCGAAGAGTGGTTGCATATGCCTCAAGGCAGCTGAAAAGTCATGAGAAGAATTACCCCACACACGATCTTGAGTTAGCAGCTGTAGTGTTTGCACTGAAAATCTGGAGACATTATCTGTATGGTGCTCAGTTCCAAGTCTTCAATGATCACAAGAGCCTGAACTACCTGTTCGACCAGAAAGAGTTGAGCATGTGACAGAGACGTTGGATAGAGTTTTTAAAGGATTTTGACTTCGAGTTGTTGTACCACCCAGGAAAAGCTAATGTGGTGGCTGATGCCCTAAGCCGAAAAACAATCCACGCATCTTATATGATGGCCAGGGAGTTGGATTTGGTGGAGCAATTCAGAGACATGCAATTGCAGGTGACCTTAGGAGAGGATGTCATTAGATGCAACCATCTAACCGTGTCTAGTGATTTCCTCATCCTGATAAAGGAGATGCAATTATTGGACCCCAAGTTGCAGAGAACATTGGAGTTGCTTGGCATTGAGAAAGTCAAGGACTTTGTGATAGGAAGTGATGGGGTGTTAAGGTTCAGAGGCAGGGTCTGCATACCTGAAGATTTGGAGGTGAAGGGTATGATTCTTGAAGAGGGGCACAAGAGTCGTTTTAGCATGCACCCAGGCATGACTAAAATGTACCATGATATGAAAGAATCCTTTTGGTGGTCGGGAATGAAGTCAGATGTGGCTCGGTATGTGGCATCCTGCTTGACCTGTCAGAAGGCTAAGGCACAACATCAGAGACCTGGAGGGATGCTGCAACAGTTGGAGATCCCAGAGTGGAAATGGGATAGCATTGCTATGGATTTTGTTACCCATTTACCACGGACGGCGAGGAGTCATGATGCCATATGGGTTATAGTAGACCGTCTAACCAAGAGTGCCCACTTTCTAGCGGTGAATCTGAGGATGTCCATGACGAAGTTGGCACAATTGTATATCAGTGAGATTGTGAGATTGCATGGAGTGTCGTCGAGCATAGACTTTGATAGGGATCCACGATTCATATCCCGTTTCTGCCAGACGTTGTAGAGTGCCTTGGGCAGCAGGCTGACTATGAGCTCAACTTATCACCCTAGACGGATGGCCAGTCCGAGAGGAGAATTCAGTCTCTTGAGGATCTCTTGCGGACGTGCGTGCTTGATCATCTTGGTGTATGGGACGAGGTCCTGCCTTTGGTGGAGTTTACCTATAATAACAGTTTTCACGCAAACATTGGCATGGCGCCATATAAAGCTCTCTATGGCAGGAGGTGCAAGACTCCTTTGTCCTGGTACCAAGATGGAGAATCAGTGGTGGTGGGACAAGAGTTACTAAGACAAACCACTGAGAAAGTCAAGTTAGTACAAGAGAGGATGCAGGCATCTCAGAACAGACAGAAATCCCATGCGAATCAGAGGAGAAGACCTTTGGAGTTTGCAGTTGGAGACCATGTTTTCTTGAGGATTACCCCGACCACTGGTGTGGGGAGGGCTATTCGCTCAAGGAAGCTATCTCCTAAGTTCATTGGTCCATATCAGATCCTGAGGAGGATTGGACCAATGGCCTATGAGATCGCCCTACCTCCTCAGTTGTCCAACCTCCACTCAGTATTCCATGTCTCTCAGCTCCGAAAGTATGTGCCTGATCCCTCCCATGTACTTGAGGCAGAAGATTTGCAGCTTAGAGGAGATCTCTCAATGGAGGTTCAGCCTGTTGGTCTTGGTAATAGCCAGACAAGTCCAGGTTTTTGGATTGAGGGAAGTCCATTAGTCTAGTCCAGGTTGTCTGGGATAAGAGAACGGGTGATTTCACTTGGGAATTAGAAGAAGATGTGAATGAATCATATCCACACCTGTTCTCTGGTAAGTCTCAATTTTCGGGACGAAAATTTTTGTTGTTGGGGAGAATGTGAGAACCCCTTTTTGTTTTCTCTTTCTATGTACTCTCTCTCTGCTAACATCCACACAGAAACAACACTCCACTCACCTTGCACCTTTCTTCCTCACCATTTTCTCTTCCTTCTCTCTACCAAACAAAGGGGTTTGGGCTCAAATTCAGTTTATGAATTTTGCTTTTTCCTTCTGTAACATCAATCCAATCTGAGACTAGCACATAATCTCCTCCCCAAGTTGTTCATTCCATCCTTACACGTAAGTTGGTTTCAATTTCTCAGTTTACCTTCAAATTTTCCGAATTGTGGGTCTTTCAATCTTTTGGGGTGAATTAGGATTCATACTTACGTGTAGAAATTTCCTTTCCAGCTTCTTAGGTGCTGAAATCGAATCATCTTCCGGTTGAGAGCTGAATTTGCTTGTGATTATTGAAAAGGTAAGGGAAGCTAACCCTTTTTACTCAAATTCGTATAGAAAATTCGTTGATGAGTTTGAATTGCATGTTTAGTGTTGAATTGATGTTTTAATTGCATGAATTGGTGAGTGATTGATTTGTGTATGAGGGAACTAGGCTACTGCATGTGGGAACAAGTTCGTAATCTGGTATTTTCACCTAGGCGAGTGACTCTCGCCTGAGCGAAAACACCAGGAAACCCACCTTTGTTCCTGCGCGAAGTCTCGCCTAAGCGAGCTGGGGTCGCTTGAGCGAGAGACACTCTCGTCTAAGCGAACCAGCTTAGCCTGAGCGAGAGTTCACCCAGGTTTCTTATTTTTGCCACTGTTAGGGCCTCGCTCAGGCGAGACTGACTCGCCTGAGCGAGATGACCTCTCGCCTGGGCTAGATTGTCTAGCTTGAGCAAGAGCCACTGCAGTAAGGGTGCTTCAGTTTCTGTTTTCATCAGTAAGAATATATGTTTTGATGTAGCTTTGTGCAATTAGACCCTTGTATGGTTGGAATGTTATTATCAATGTATTGCATGACGAAATTGGATGAATATAAATTATGAGGAGTTGTGGTTGGAATAGAATTTCAAGGGAAATTTAGGTGAACTTGTCAGTGTGTGTAAGGACGTGAGGAATCCATATTGGTTGGTATCCTGAAACTTCAATAATCATTCACGCTCAGATAGAGTAGAATGGATTATGTCGTGAGGAGTAGCAGGAGGTCCTAGTCTTTGGACTTGATCCAGTCCTAGACGCAAAGGGGACTTACCCTGGAACAGTCGGGTGAATACTCCATGTGTCCAGACTCTGCAAAGTCTGAGAACCGTTACAGGTACAAGCCACCAAGAGCTCCAATGTCGCTTAAACAATTTAGATATCGAGTCTATAATTATATAATTGAACTGTGTTATGAATGATATTTCTAATTGTGAAGTGTATAATTTTCTCTCATTTTAGTTAGCTTACCCTTCTTGTTGTGTTTGTTTGCCCTTGTGTATTCTCCTTTGCAATGATCACCTACTACTGGTGTGAGCATAGCCGAATCTAGATGAAGATACCCCCTTCTGAGCAGGAGTTGATGCCTTACCAAGAGGTTCCGCGGTAGTTTTTGGGTTTGATGTTGTGGAGTTTTGGAATGTGCAATTTAGCATTTTCTTGTACCTACACTTGCCACGAGTGTTTTCATGTGTTTTTTGGATGACTATACCAACATGATATTTATACATATAATTTTATATGTCAGTTATATCCTACTACCTGCTTTGTTTGATCATAATATAATGTTTGATTTGGTAGTGTGAAAGCTATTAAATGGGATGTTACAAAATCTACATCTCCAAGCTCCTTTATCAGCGGAAACAATCAAATGCTCCTTTATTGTTTACTCAAAATTTGTTATCTTCATCTATTAGAGAATCATAAGAGTCAAAATAATGAACAATAGTTTCCATAAAAAATACATGTTGCTTCAAAGAACAACCAGAATGCTACTACAAAATAATTACATCAGTAGGACTGACCAAGCAGCTTCAAAGATTGCTGTTGCTTTGCATCATGATGACCATCGAATATATGCAACCAATTTTTTTCTTCTAATTCTGGCTTCATGTCTGATTCCAGTTTCAAGTTGTGCCAAACTGTTAGCATTACTTGCAACCAAATACAGAGAGAAATTGTATTTGCAGCTTTGGTATGCACTTATGGAGTTAGGCCTAACCTTGGCAACTACCTCTTAGATCCTTGGCAGCATCGACAAGAAATTACCTGCAATAGATATATCTATGAATCACTTTTACCGTCCATAAAAATGGCAGGGAACAAAACATATAAAGAAACTACTTTGAATGATATAAAGACAAGCTATGAAAAACAACAGTATGGTGGCAATGCCAACAGTAAGAAAAACTAATGTTGGACACTTCACTTAGAATGGGATCGATAGTTAAAGAGCTTTATTTCATATCACTCTCTTTAGAAAAAAAAAAAACTACATAAAAAGAACCAGTTGGTCAACTAAGCTCAGATACTATGTCATGCCCATTTCATCTAAAAGCTTAAGCAACTAAGAAAAGAACTAAACAATGGGTTTGATCACCTTAGCTTCTACCCGACCTTTAGAATGATGAATATAGACAACGCAAACTCTGCTACAGCCGACTAATCCAGCAATATTATACAGCTCCTAAGATGAATTGGTAATGAAATTTCAACAGCATTTCCGACGTAACAGAAGCATTCTTTCACTCCCAAAAAGAAAAATTATCAAGTAAAAAGGAAGCTACAAGGGTATTCAATCCAACTAGCTAAGGAATAATTGTATCTTGCCCTAACTTAATACAACATAATCAAGTGTTCATGGACAACCAAATTAAAAATTGGCAGCACATGTTAAATTTGTCAAAATCCTTAAGCAAATACACAAACCATCCATACCATTTAAACAGCAAGCCCTTGTTCTTTGGCCTTCTTGAGCCACTTAAGCGTGCTCTCCAACGTCGAGTAAGCAGCAACATCAGTCAAGCTCTTGCTCTCAACAGCATAATCAAACACCTCATAAGCCTCGGCAACTCTACCATCCCTACAGAGTGCCCTCACAAATGTCCCATAGGAGGCATTATCAAGCTTCAAACCACCTTCCTTGATCACCCCATAGAACTCAGTCGCCTTCTCCAACAACCTCGCCTTGCACAACCCATGCAGCAGTGTGTTATATGTGCATTCAGTGGGGCTGCACCCCTTCCCCTTCATCTCCCCCAGCAATGCCAGCGCCGCCAGAGCCTCCCCCTTCCTACACATCCCATTCATCAGCGTAGTATAAGTCACCTCATCAGGAAGATAACCCTTCTCCGTCATCACACGCAGCAGCTTCTTGGCCTCCACCACCCTCCCCGACTTGGACAACCCAAAAATCAAAGTGTTGTAAGTAACAAGATCAGGCTCCACCCCTTCCTCCTTCATCTTGTTATAAACCTCAATCGCCTCACTCCCTCTGCTCAACACACAATACCCTTTCATAATCGTGTTATACACAAAGCAATCAGGCTTGAACCCTTCCTCATGAAGCACACTCACCAACCTCATCGCCTCTCTCAGGTTCTTACCATTACACACATTGTCAATCAAGATAGTGTAGGTGACAAGATCAGGCTTCACACCGAATTTTTCGCGCATTTCGTCGATGAAGGCGTAGACAGTGGACAAGGCGCGGGCTTTGCAGAGGTGCTTGACAACGAAATTGAAGGTGTAGGTATCCGGAAGGCAGTGCTTGGAGGCGAATTCTTTGATCAAGTGAACGGCGTGGTCAAGGTGGCCGGCGGAGCACAAGGCGCGGACAGCAACATCGGCTGTGGCGACATCCGGAGTGACCCCGGCGGCGTGCATTGCATTTAGGGTTTGGTGGATTGCGGAGAGAGCGGAATCGGAATCGGAATTGGGATTGGAATTGGGGTTGGGCAAGGAGTGGGAAAGGAGAATGTGGAAGGTGGAACGATCGGGGGAGAAGGAAGGGAGGGTTTTAGTGATGTGGTGGAGGAATTTGACAGAGTCGGAGGTTGAGGTGGCGACTTTGGCGTAGGAGTGGAGGAGGGAATTCGGAAAGCGAGGGTCTTTGGAGGAATTGGCGATGGAGTTGAAGATTTTCTTGGCATCTTCGAGATTTGGGGATTTGAAGATAGGGTTTGGTTGTGGAATGGGTTTTGGGGATTTTTTCTTGGTGGAGGGGAGTGGTTTGGAGGGAGGAGAAGGTGGTTGAGGGCGGAACAGAGAAGAAGGGTTTCGAATGTTAGGGTTTCCTATTGCAGAGCGAAACGACGGAGGGATTTTCCCCATGGCAGCTTCTTTCACTGTTTACCTCCAACACCAGGGTTTAGGGTTTTTCACTCATTTTCACATTATTATTATTATTATTTTTTTCTTTTCCTCTTTCACTTGTTATGATGTTACTCTTCAAATTTCGTCACAAAGTTTAAAGTTTATTCTAAAACATTACATTTAGAACTTATGATTTTTATGATTTGCTATTACATTTATATTTAAAATCGAATTTAATTCCTTAAAATATTTTGTAAAAATTAGTTAAATTTAAATTTATATTCTAATATAGTACCAAAACTCATCTTAAAAAATATATCAAAAATCTATACCGACTAAAAGTATATCTTATAATATATAAGTTATACGATTTTTACATCTCACAATGATTTTATAAGAATGAGTTAGAGTTTAAATTCATGTTTTTAAACAATCTATTGAATAAAAATGACAATATATTTTATACACTAACAACCAAAATAAAAATTTACTTATTTTTATAGAAAAATAGGATGTTAGTACAAGTTTTATATCACCTTTTTCTTTATATAGGTGTATTTCAACGTCATGGGTGTGTTCCTTTTTGGGATTCTTAATGTTTGATTTGATTTCACTTTGTGGTTAATGTTTGTTTAGTTAATATTAAATTTCGAATAGGATGAGATTTGAAGTGTGATTGTGTCCCCCACCAAGACAACTCATGCTAGGAATAAAGATTGTATCTTGAAAATATTTAAGATGTTACAACAACATCAAAAATAAAATAAAATATGTATGCAAATTGAGAATTTTATCAAAATTACATGTTTTATAAAATAAGGGATTAAAAAATCATATAAACATTGAGAAACCAAAATCCTAGATACGAATTAAAGGAAAACTAAAATTATAATTTCTATTCAAGCCAAAATTATAGAAAATAAGTATACGAAGATAGTTTCTCAATATTATACAAATAATTGGATTTTAATTTACTTTATAGTTAAAATTGATTTTTTTTAAAATTTTTATTTTCTTAATTTGAAGTCGTTCTCTCCAACTTTATTCCTAAATGCATGTTCTTGTGAGTTGCGACACAGTGATGGACCCATCACAGTGTGGTCGGTTTTGTTATTCTCTTTCACCAAGATACTTTATTTGCATTATTTCTACTGTCATAATATATTTATATATATTATAATTTTATTTATGATATGAAAAAAATAAAATTATTTATTTTACATTGTATTTATATAATAATAAAAAATTAATAATTATATGGAATCAATCATTTTAAATATTTTATCTCTTGATTATACATAAACTATGGATAATTATCATTTTTTATCATTGGGTAATCTCTTTTCTTACTAAACGTAAACTTTCATTATATATATTATCATAGACAAAAGGTAAAATCACTATAATATATTGTTATAAGTTTATTGTTTTTTATCGGCTATAAGTTTATTTATTTATTGCCATATAACACTAGCTTTTTATGCGAGTATTACCACTCTAATGTTTCTATAGCCACACTAAATTAAATTTCTCTAAATTATTCATTTAATTAACTGAAAGAAAATTTAAATAAAAACTATTTCATTAACAATTAACACATAAGAATGATAATAAGCACACAAAAAATACATATTCCTATCATTATCATATTCAATAGTGGAATTTAAGACGATTTAAATATCTTTTACTTTTTTCACGCTCTCCAAAATATCTTTTAAGAACAAAACTATAATGAAACACACGTGAACAATATTTTAGATGCATGCTGATTAATAATAATTCTATCAAATACTTGATATGATAATGTTATATAAACAAATAATAACAACTAAACAACTATCATTTATCTAAATGACATTCAATTTAGGTTGATTAATTAACACAATATATTTTACTAAAATTGATAGACTAACTTTTTCAATAATTCAATTATTAACATAATAGATTTTCTGCCATGTGATAAATCATTAGAGTGGTTAATGGCCATAGATAAAAAATAAAAGTAAACAAATTGAAAGGATATTAAGTTTGTACTATATTAGTACCCTAAAGTTTGTATGTGATAATTTGAATATAAAAAAGTCAAAGTTCACATCTCCTCATATATATCTCCAAAATCTTTGTGATGTTAAGTTGGTACCACTTGGTAGGTTGAGCATGTACATGAGATGTATATTCCTAACCCTAATGGTGAAATTGAAAATTGAAACACTATAAGTAATAATGGTTACATGCCAAATCCAATGGTCACTTCCATGACATGAATGAGTGGCATGAAGACCCCACCACTCATCTTTTCCTCCATACATTTGTACGGTATGAACATGAAATGTCCTTTTTAAGGGATGGTGGACACGTTAGTATGTGCATGCATACGGATTTACATCACCCATTATTCAAAGTACAATGATGTTTTGTTTTTGTTTAAGTTAGTTTAAGATTTTCCATATTGGATCCAGATATAGTTTATTATCATGTTTTCTTCATCCAAATCTTTTAAGTTGGAAAGGCCGAAGAATCTATAAAGATATTTTTATTAAGTTAGCAATAAGTTAGATATATGTGTTAAATGAAATAATCAATAATTTATCTCATGAAATACAATTTATTTATATATTAATTTAATAGACTCTTATTTGTAGGGTCTAAGAGCTAGATTTATTAATCTCATATATAATATGTTTTTAGTTCTTGAAAACAAAATTAATCTTTATTTTTGATACAAACTGATAATCAAATTTTAAAAATAAATAAATATAATATTTCTAATCTAATTGTGTAAAACTCTATTGAAATATGAAATAATGTGTCAGAGTTTAAATTGTTTATATTATTTGGCACTTTATAACTTAAATATAATCATACAACACATAAAAAAAAGTTCTTGAATTAAAATAACTATGTTTGTTATTTTTAAAGTTTAAGATAAAAAAATATATTAAAGTTTAAGACGAATCCAAATTTTGTGTCAGAAAATTAAAATATATTTAACTTTTTAATTATTATTTTAACATACTGATCTAATTTAGACAGTTAATATGAGATAATATCATTTTGAGGAGTTAGTATGAGATAATATCATTTTGAGGAGACAACATCATCTAGATTTTGTACTATATATACAAAGACAAACTATATTATTACCATGATTTTGGTTTTTCTTTTACATATATAAGAAGAAGAAAATATGAAGAAAAGTAAAACAAAATATTATCTTTAACTATTTTGTATTAAAAGTATAATTTTATTTTTATTTTTATAATTTAATATACATCTATAGGAAATTGTTATTCAAGCCTAATATGATTGATGACTGAAAAAACTCTATTATCATGTGTTGGTATCTTTGTTCATGTTCTCTCTATCAATTATGAATTCAAGAACTTTGAATGATTATGAAATGCAATCCACTTCGATATAATCATGCAAACAAATTAAGATTATATAATTGTATCAATCATATTAAACCTAGTTTTGAACTATCTTAATTATATTAGGTTTTTCTCTAGTTTTAGCAATATATAGATTCGTATGCCTAATGTTGATTTCGTGTATATCTCTTGAATTGAATAATAGATTTTCGTATAAGATATTCTCAAACAATATGAAATTTATGTCTCTTTATTTCTCTTTATCGTACTCATGCCTTTACTCCACTTTTCCTATTAGTTTCAACACTTATCTTTCTTTTGGTTTTTTGTATTCTCGTTTTTGTCTCTCACCTTATTCTATCTTTTGTGTTTGTATGTTTTCCTCTTCCTTCTCAATACTTATCTTACGATTAAAAAAAACTTCTATATTTTTTCAATCGAAGGTAATTATTGAAATTCAAAATATTTTTCTACAATAAATCTAGGATCTTTAGTTTGAAAAACTGAAAGGGCTAGAAATGAGTATATATATTGAATAACAAGCGAGTGATAATAAAAAGTAAAGTTTGACTCCAAAATCATTAACTAATAAAGAAGAAGAATAAAGTGAGGAGGAATGCATGGATGGATGAAAGTTTGCCCTTGTTTTTAAGCCAGAAAGAATATGGAAGAGTAAAAACATGGAGAAGAACTTCCATTCACTTTTATTCCTTCACTTTTAAAATTTATGTTAAAAGAACTATATCCATTTATTTTAAAATTTACAACTAAAATGTATCAAAATTTTAAATAGGAACAAAATCCAATTTCACGTCAAAATTTAAATACTAAAAGCATATTTAACCATAATAACAATAATAATAAATTGGGCTTATATATTTTCAATACATATGATACCTTCAACATGTTAGAGAACAAGTCAAATTCCTATGTTGATTTTTTTTTAGAGTTATGTTCATTGGTTTATATATATATATATATATATATATATATATATATATATATATTATAATAAAATAATATTAGGT